>ENA-OPCB01000044-OPCB01000044.1-human-gut-metagenome-genome-assembly--contig:-NODE-44-length-99185-cov-24.980581_pt1 | contig 99185 bp, 72 predicted proteins | sample MGYA00241561_ERZ501473 | MGnify/ENA primary metagenome ERZ501473 (study PRJEB25962, sample SAMEA2042519) | human gut metagenome | biome: human gut; feature: human-associated habitat; material: faeces... | reverse complement strand
TGTCGCCGGAGATACGCCGCGCCATTGAAGAAATGGGATATGCGTGTCCCATGCCGGTACAAGAGGAAGTAATCCCTTACCTTTTGGGAGAAAATAATGATGTAGTAGCACTGGCACAAACAGGAACAGGAAAGACCGCAGCGTTCGGTCTGCCGCTTATACAACAAATCAACGTTAACAACCGAATACCCCAATCACTTATTCTTTGCCCTACCCGCGAACTCTGTTTACAGATAGCGGGCGACCTGAATGATTACTCCAAGTACATCGACGGTCTGCGGGTATTGCCCGTGTACGGCGGTTCGTCCATCGAAAGCCAGATACGTGCCCTGAAGCGGGGGGTACACATCATCGTAGCTACCCCCGGACGTCTGCTCGACCTTATGGAACGCAAGACCGTCTCACTCTCCACCATCCAGAACGTGGTTATGGACGAAGCGGACGAAATGCTGAACATGGGTTTTACGGACAGCATTAATGCCATTCTCGCAGATGTGCCCCAAGAGCGTAACACACTGCTGTTCTCCGCGACCATGAGTCCCGAAATCGCACGTATTTCCAAAAAATATCTGCACAATGCAAAGGAAATCACCATCGGACGCAGAAATGAAGGAACCAGCAACGTGAAACACGTGGTGTTCACCGTTCATGCCAAGGATAAGTACGCCGCCCTGAAACGCATCGTAGATTACTATCCGCAGATATACGGCATCATCTTCTGCCGTACCCGCAAGGAAACTCAGGAAATTGCCGACAAACTGATGCAGGAAGGTTACAATGCCGACTCTTTACACGGTGAACTGAGCCAGGCGCAGCGCGATGCCGTCATGCAGAAATTCCGCATACGCAACCTGCAACTGCTGGTGGCTACCGACGTTGCCGCACGCGGTCTGGACGTCGACGACCTCACCCACGTCATCAACTACGGCCTGCCCGATGATACGGAAAGCTACACACACCGCAGCGGACGTACGGGACGTGCCGGAAAAACAGGCACATCCATCGCCATCATCAACCTGCGCGAAAAAGGCAAAATGCGTGAAATCGAACGCATCATCGGCAAGAAATTCATTCAGGGAGAAATGCCTACCGGCAAGCAAATCTGCGAGAAGCAGTTGCTGAAGGTTATTGACGAACTCGAAAAAGTAAAAGTAAATGAGGATGAAATCCGTGATTTCATGCCCGACATTTACCGCAAGCTGGACTGGTTGAGTAAGGAAGACCTGATTAAACGCATGGTTTCCCTCGAATTCAACCGCTTCCTGGACTACTATCGCGACCGTGAGGAAATAGAAATTGCCACCGGCAGCGAACGCAGCGCCAAAAGCGGCGAACGCGGCAGCAATGCCCGCAAGGCAACTCCGGGCTTTAAACGTCTGTTTATCAATCTCGGTAAAATGGACAACTTCTTCCCCAACGAACTGATCAGCCTCCTGAACAACAATACCCGCGGGCGTGTTGAATTAGGCCGTATCGACCTGATGCAGAAGTTCTCTTTCTTTGAAGTGGAAGACAAAGAAGCGGGCAACGTTATAAAAGCCTTAAACCGAGCCAACTGGAACGGCCGTAAGGTTTCTGTAGAGATTGCGGGAGAAGAAGGGAAAGACACTCCCAAAGGAAAACGCAGGAACGAAGGCGGCAACTACGGCAAAAAGGAATTTGACGGCAAAAAACGCAGCTACAAGGATGAGCGTCGCAGCGAGGTTGCCGGCAAACGCAGCGATAAGACCGAATATGCCGCTACCGACAAGAAAAAGAACAAGCCCAGTCGCGAAGAACGCGGTTATACCAAGGCACGCGGCAAAAAAGACGATTGGAAACAGTTCTTTCAAGGCAATAACGAATTTAAAGATTCAGAACCGGACTTCAGCGAAGAAGGCTGGGCAAAACGGACACCTAAAAAGAAATAAGCAAACGACGTGAACAAAGTCAACGGTTTTTTATATGGACTATTGTCTTCTGCCAGCTTCGGATTGATTCCGCTATTTACAATCCCGGCCATGCAGCAAGGAATGGGTTTCTGGTCTATTCTATTATATCGTTTTCTTTTCGCCATGCTGGCACTGGCAGGCATACTGCTGCTCGACAAGCAGTCTTTCCGCATACGCCGTAAGGAGATATTGCCGCTTCTGCTGCTGGCATGCCTTTACGACAGTTCCGCAGTATTCCTCTTTTGGGGGTATCAGTTCATGTCGAGCGGTGTGGCCACCACCCTTCATTTCATGTATCCGGTGCTGACTACGCTTATCATGATGATATTCTTCCACGAGAAGAAATCTTTGTGGCGCATGGCGGCCATTGCACTGGCAGTAGCCGGCGTATTTTTCCTGTCCAACGGAGACGGTACGGGAAGCGTCACCTGGTCCGGCATATTCATTGTTTTGCTTTCTGCATTGGGATATGCCCTTTACCTGGTAACGGTAAGCCAACTGAAAAATCTCGAAATGAAAGGGCTTAAAATGACGTTTTACGTCTTTTTGTTCGGCGGTATCCTGTTATTCACCGGAACGGAAATCTCCGGGATAGGGTTACAGGCCATTCCGGACCGCACCACATTGGGCAATCTGGTGATGCTTGCGTTAGTACCTACCGTAATATCCAACCTTGCACTGGTACGCGCCATCAAAAACATAGGCTCCACACTGACATCCGTATTGGGAGCTATGGAACCTGTAACGGCGGTATGCGTAGGCATTGCCATCTTCGGAGAGCCGTTTACCCGAAGCATAGCACTGGGCATCCTGCTCATCATTTCAGCCGTAACTGTCATTATTCTAAAAAGATGATGGAGTGACAAGGTGATAAATAACAGTGTAACAAAGCAATAGGGTGACAAAGCAATGCATCATCACTTTATCACCCTACTATCTTATTGCTTTTTATCTCCTATTTCGTACAGCTCTTGGTACTGAAAGCAACGAGCATCCAAACCATTTTTTCCTGCTCTTTCAGGTAACCGGTCATTAAGTCGGCCGTTGCATCATCACCGGCTTCATTGGCCAGTTCTATCACTTTTCTTTCTTCACCGATAAGATAGCTGTAAGTTTCGAGGATATGCTCAACAGCCTCACCGCCACAAGTAATACCGGAGATTTCCTTCACTTTGGCAACCTTGAGATATTCGCTGAATTTGTTTTCGGGCGTACCGCCCAACATCAGGATACGTTCTGCGATTTCATCCACTTTCTCTGCGGCATCGTTGTACATATCTTCAAATTTGCCGTGCAGCACGAAGAACCCGTGTCCTTTAATATCCCAATGGAAACCGCGCAAATTGGTATAATGTACCTGAAAGTCTGCCAATAGCTGATGCAATGCCGATACTACGTCAGCAACTTTCTTTTCATTCAAATGTAAGTAATCTAAAGTTTTCATAATCTTTCTATTTTAAAAGTTCATACTATTTTTCTTTGTTCCTGTTGCAAAGATAAGCGGCAAATAAGTGCTTGTCAAACAGATAATTTCTATCTTTGCATAGAACGATTCTATATATAACATTCAAAAGCCCTGTTTCTATGACTTTACAACAATTGGAATACATACTTGCTGTCAATCAGTTCCGTCATTTCGCCAAAGCCGCTGAATATTGCCGGGTCACACAACCCACCTTGAGCGCCATGATTCAAAAGTTGGAAGAAGAGTTGGACACAAAGATTTTCGACCGCAGCCAGCAGCCTGTGTGCCCTACTCCCATCGGCCTTCACATCATAGAACAAGCCCGGAATGTGTTGGTTCAGACCCATCGTATAAAAAACATTATAGAAGAAGAAAAGCATTCGCTCAGCGGAATTTTCAAACTGGGCATACTTCCCACCATAGCCCCCTATCTGCTGCCGCGTTTCTTTCCGCAATTGATGAAGAAATATCCGCAGCTTGATATCCGGGTAGTAGAGATGAAGACGAACGACATCAAGAAAGCCCTGCAAACGGGAGACATAGATGCCGGAATCGTAGCCGGTCTGGCAGGAATGGAAGAATTCCGGCAAATACCGTTATTCTACGAACAGTTCTACACGTATATTGCGCGGGAAAACCGTCTTTTCAGCAATGAAGTCATACGGACTTCGGACTTGACGGGAGAACAGCTTTGGCTGCTGGATGAAGGGCATTGTTTTCGCGACCAGCTGGAGCGTTTCTGCCAACTGAAGGCAGCCCGTGCCAGCCAGTTGGCCTATCATCTGGGCAGCATGGAAACCTTTATGCGCATGGTAGAAAGCGGCAAGGGCATCACTTTCATTCCCGAACTGGCTGTCCTGCAACTGAACGGCACGCAGAAAGAACTGGTACATCCTTTTGCCATCCCCTGTCCTACCCGGCAAATCATCATGCTGACCAACCGGAGTTTTATCCGCAACACGCTTTTAAATACAATCGTCCAAGAGGTAACAGCGGCAGTGCCCAAAGAAATGCTCTCCCTGAAAGCCACTCAGGTACTCGTATAGATTTTGTCTATCGGCCCATAAAACCTTTCAATCGGATTTTTTGTTCTACCGGAGAAAAATGCTATATTTTTGCAAACAGGAAAAGCAAAGATCGGCTGCACCTCGGCATAATCAGGCAAGCCTGCTTCTGCATTCGGTCTGCACAATCTTTGCACCGGTAAAACAAAAACCAAACCTTTTAAAAAGTATAATTATGGAACCGATTATCAACTCTCAACTCCCTGAATTCAAAGTTCAGGCCTTCCAAAACGGAAGTTTCAAAACAGTAACTAACGAAGATGTAAAAGGCAAATGGGCCATTTTCTTCTTCTATCCGGCAGATTTTACGTTTGTATGTCCTACCGAACTGGTGGATATTGCAGAAAAATACGACCAGTTCCAAGCCATGGGCGTAGAGGTCTATTCCGTAAGTACAGACTCTCACTTTGTACATAAAGCATGGCACGATGCTTCCGAAAGCATCCGCAAGATTAAATACCCGATGTTGGCAGACCCGACAGGAACATTGAGCCGTGCATTCGGTGTGATGATCGAAGAAGAAGGTATGGCTTATCGCGGTACATTCCTTGTAAATCCTGAAGGAAAAATCAAGATTGCCGAGATTCAGGACAACAACATCGGACGCAATGCGGACGAACTGCTCCGTAAGGTGGAAGCTGCGCAATTCGTAGCCACTCACGACGGTGAAGTCTGTCCCGCCAAATGGAAGAAAGGCGGTGCAACGTTGAAGCCGAGCATCGATTTAGTCGGCAAGATTTAATCGTACCCCCATACGATAGACATTACTATGTAAAGACTATCTCCATTTCTTCCTTGCAAGAGTACAAGAAATGAGATAGTCTTTTTTTATACTCCAACATTTAAAAACCTGCATCATCATGTTAGAAGCAACTATATTAGACCAAGTGCGGAGCATATTCCAACCATTGGAAGCCCGCTATACCTTTCACATCACCTGCAATCCGGAACATGAACAGGCCGGTGAGATGATTGATTTTCTGAATGACATAGCGAGCTGTTCCGACAAACTGTCCTGCCAGGTGACCGAAACCGATGAGCCCAAACTGGAGTTTACGCTCCTGAAAGAAGGGAAAGAAACCGGAATAAAATTCCGTGCCGTTCCGGGCGGACATGAATTCAGTTCGCTGCTTCTTGCCGTGCTAAACGCCGATGGAAAGGGCAAAAATCTCCCGGACGAGGGTATCGGCCGCCGCATCAAGGCATTGCAAGGCCCAATCCACCTGCAAACCTATGTGTCGCTGGCCTGTACCAACTGCCCGGACATTGTGCAGGCGCTCAATGCCGTAGCACTGCTGCATCCCCATATCACCCACGACACAATAGACGGAGCCGTCTTTCAGGAAGAAGCGGATGCGCTGAAAATACAAGCCGTACCGTCCGTTTACGCCAATGGGAAGCAACTTCATGTGGGACGCGGTTCTTTAGGAGAACTCCTGAAAAAACTGGAAGATACCTTCGGCAGCCTGCCGCAAGAGAATGCAGCACCCGTCTTAAGGGAGTTCGACGTGCTGGTCCTGGGCGGAGGTCCTGCCGGGGCTTCGGCAGCCGTTTATTCCGCCCGCAAAGGATTGCGCGTAGCCATTATTGCCGAACGAATAGGCGGACAGGTAAAAGAAACCGTAGGCATCGAGAACCTCATCTCCGTACCCCGGACAACAGGTTCACAGCTTGCCGACGCACTCAGGACGCACATAGAACATTACCCGATAGAGATTTTTGAAGACCGGAAGATTGAAAGAGCAGAGCTTCAGGGCAAAGAGAAAAAGGTTTTCTCCGGTGGCGGAGAAACGTTTACAGCCCCTGCGGTAATCATTGCCACAGGCGCAAGCTGGCGTAAACTGAACGTAGAGGGAGAAGCCGAATACCTCGGACGCGGTGTAGCCTTCTGCCCGCATTGTGACGGCCCCTTCTACCAAGGCAAGCATGTAGCCGTCATCGGCGGCGGGAACTCCGGCATAGAAGCGGCCATCGACCTGGCGGGAATCTGCAGGAAAGTTACCGTCTTCGAATTTGCCGATACGCTAAAAGCCGACCAGGTATTGCAGGAAAAAGCCGGAAGCCTTCCCAACGTGGAGATATTCACTTCTTCACAAACCACCCGAGTGACGGGCGACGGAGAGAAAGTAACCGGTATCCGCATCAAAGACCGCATCACCAACGAGGAGCGCGACTATCCTTTGGACGGTATCTTCGTACAAATCGGCCTGGCAGCCAACAGCGCACCTTTCCGGGACGCATTGGAAATGACACCGACCGGTGAAATCAAGACAGACGCATTCTGCCGCACCACGCTTCCGGGTGTTTATGCAGCCGGAGACGTGTCTGACGTACCCTACAAACAGATTATCATAGCTATGGGTGAAGGGGCCAAAGCGGCATTGTCCGCTTTCGACGACCGCATCAGGGGAATCGCATAACCGGCTATTTTCCGGAAACGATTTTCAGTTCCCGTATCAAATCTCCGGCTTTGCCGTACTTCTCTATCATGAACAGGATGTAGCGCACATCGACCCCGATGCAGCGCTGCATCTTCGGTTCATAGAGTATATCGCTGCTCATCGCTTCCCAATTGCCGTCAAAAGCCAGTCCCAGAAGTTCGCCTCTGGCATTGAACATGGCGCTTCCCGAATTGCCGCCGGTTATATCGTTATTGGAGATAAAGCAAACGTTCATTTCTCCCTTTTCACCGGCATATCTGCCAAAGTCGCGGTTGGAGAACAAAGAAAGAAGTTTCGGCTGCACCTCAAAATCCACATCGCCTGCATGGGTCTTTACCTTTTCAAGAATACCTTTGGTCGTGGTATAATAATCGTATTCAGCACCGTCAAACGGGGTGTATCCGCATACCGTACCGAAACTCAAGCGCATGGTGGAATTGGCGTCCGGATAGAAATTACGCGATGAATACATCCTGCGTACGGCAGCATTCAGCAAGCGCTCATTACGGGCGATATTCATGGCGGACTCTCTCGTCTGCATATTGATTTCAAACATCTTGCCAATCAGGTCTATGCCCAGGTTTATGGCAGGGTCGTCATAAATGTTATAGGTAGTGTCCCGCTCCAGAAAACGTTTTAATCCGCGAGGGGTAGTCAGTTCCGAAGCGGCATACAAACTATCCGCATAGGCCTTGTCGTTACCGCCGTACCGGGTGGCAATCGTACCGTAAAACTCCGGTAAATAGGTAGAATCGACCTTGGAACGATATTCTTTCACCATGGCGGTAAAGACTTCCTTGTCGATTTCCAAATCCAGATTGGCGTACTTTTCTACAATTGCTTTCAGATTGGCCTCAACCGTTTTCCGTTCCCCTTCAAAATCAAAATTCAAAATGGACAATGCCAATTGTATCAGTTCGGGACCGTTCAGGAAAGATTCGGCAAAATAGGCCAGAGCACGGTTGGCTTCACGGGTATTTTTATAGTCCAGTTCCAAATCGGGAAACAGCCGCAACAGCTTCTCACGTTCTCCGGGTGTCTGTTGTATCCAGCGGCGAAGCTCCCGCTCCATGGCACGCTTCTTTTCCAAGACATGCAATTTCCGGATAGCCCGGTTCACCCCGATGCTGTTCTTCCAGTAATTGGAGCTTTCATCGTATTTGGAAGCATACTTTATGCGGATACTGTCCCGCCTGTCCATTTCGCGCTTCCAGATAGCCTGCTTGATGCCCCGGACATCTATTTGTGCCTGATTGCCGTTGTTCATCATCTCTTCGATGCCAAACGAAGAGAGATAACGCTCCGTGCTGCCCGGATAGCCCAATGTCATGCAGAAAGAACCCTCTTTATACCCGTCCAGAGAAATCGGCGCTACGTATTCGGGACGATAAGGGACGTTTTCCGGCGAATAATCCGCCGGGCGGTTGTTCTTACCGGCATAGATGCGAAATACGCAGAAATCGCCCGTATGACGCGGCCACACCCAATTGTCCGTATCCCAACCGAACTTGCCTACCGAGGAAGGCGGTGCAAATACCAGCCGGACATCGTTATAGTCGCGGTAAACAGACAGCCAAAACTCATTGCCGCCATAGTACGCATCTACAATTCCCACCAAAGTAGAGTCCTTACGCGCCACTTCCTCACTGATGGCAAACATCACCGAATCCACCGCACCGGAACGCTCCGGCTCGGTCATCTCCGGCTTTACCGCACCAAGCACCCGTTTCGTTACATTCTCCGTCCGCAGCAGAAAGCGGACATAAAGCTCCGGATTCGGCAGTTCCTCGCTGCGGTTACGTGCCACAAAGCCGTCTTTCAGATAGTCATGCTCCACGGAAGAATGCTGCTGGACGCTGCTGAAACCGCAATGGTGATTCGTAAATACCAGTCCGTCTTCCGACACGACCACCCCCGAACAGAAACCGCCGAAACTCACTACGGCATCTTTCAATGAGGGACGTCTGGAACTGTATAGCTTGTCTGCCGGCATTTGCAAACCGAGCTCTTTCATTGCCCGGCGCGTCTGTTTATTCAGATTACCCAGCATCCACATGCCCTCATCCGCCTGCACCACCCACGCAGAAAGGCAGCAAACAACCACTGCTACAAATCTCAAAACCATATCGTTCTCTACTTAACTTTATATAAGTTTGCCTGCCCGTTTTGTATTCCCACACCGACAGCCTGTGCGGCCGGACGCTTCTCTTTCACCGCCTCCGGCCATCACTCCGCAATCAGCCTCAGCTTTTCGGAACCCGTACGCGCTCTCAGCCATTCGGTTATTTTCTCCCTTTCACGGGCATCCGGATGCTTGCCGAACTTCAGGACGGCAAGCGTAACGGTATCTATCCGTACCGAATCGACCGTCAGCTCAAGCGCGTGCGAAATGGAAACCGACTTGACGGAGGGATAAAGCACCTTCAGCTCAGGGATAATCTTTTTGCCCAATTCATCGTATTTACGGTACTGTTCCAAGTCCTTTTCCAAAGAAGAAATCTGCTGCTTCTGCTCCACCAGACGCTGTTCGCTGTTCTTGTAGAAATCTTCCATAACCATGGCGCGGATAGACGACATATCCAGCGACTCGTTATTCATTCCCTGGAGCACAACCAGCTTCGTATTGTCCAGTTTATAATCTTTCATTTTACTGCGGGCGATGGCAATAGAGGCTTCCGGCACTTCCTGACCTATCAGGACTACCCGTATCTCATGGTGCTTGCCCTCATGGTGGATTTTCTTATCCAATACCTGCGTATTCTCAAAGGCAAGCTGCTCGTTTACAAAGCGGTTGGCCGCACTTTCAAAGAAGGTATCCTGAATAATTCCCACTGTGAGATACACCGCCGGACACATCGTAAGGACAGCTATCAGCACGATATACTTCCGCACCTTCTTTTCACGGTTCTTATCCACAAACTCCTTGCGCTGGAAGTGCATTACCCGTACGCCGATAAAAGTAGCCAGACTGATGAATACGGAGTTAATGAAATAAAGGTAGAATGCACCGAGGAAATAAATCAGGTTTCCCGTTGCCAGTCCATAACCTGCCGTACACAGCGGCGGCATCAATGCCGTGGCAATGGCGACACCCGGAATCACATTGCCTTTCTCCTTCGTGGAGAGTGCCACTACTCCCGCAAGACCGCCCATCAGTGCGATGAATACGTCATAAATCGTCGGTGAGGTACGCGCCAGCAACTCCGACTGCCCCTCGGCAACCGGGCTTACCAGAAAGAAGACGGTAGCCGTGGTGACACTGAACAGCGTAGTTATCAGGAAACTTTTCAACGAGCGCTTCATCAGCTCGAAATCGTTCAGACCCACTGAAAGCCCCACTCCCATGATAGGTCCCATCAACGGCGAGATAAGCATCGCACCGATAATTACAGCGGTAGAATTGACATTCAGACCGAGTGAAGCCATAAAGATGGCAAATATCAGAATCCATAAATTGGCCCCTTTAAACTCGACACCCTTACGGATGGAGTCTACAGTGGCAAGTTCATTGTCTTTATCTTTGCGCAAATCGAGATACTCTTTCAGGAAGTTCTTGACGGCAAATACATTCCGGTTGGGATTGACAGGCTGTTCCATAAAAATAATTCTATTTTCGGATAAAACGATTGATAACAGGTATTTGACTAAGCGGCAAATCGCGCTTTATAATATAGGCTATAAACAGGCATAACAACAGCGTACGGAACGTCATACGCAGACAGATGTTTTCAATAGGTACACATTCCGCAGCCACATAAAGCACCGTAGCCAACAGCACATAGCACCCTATCGACTTTAAATCGTACTGAATCGGGTATTTCTTCTGACCGACAAAATAAGAGAGCAGCATCGCAACGCCGTAACCCGTAAATCCGGCCCATGCGCAAGCCATATACCCGAACTTCGGAATTAAAAAGATATTCATCACCACCAGAATCGTGCAGCCTATCAGTGAGAAATAAGCTCCCCAACGCGTTTCGTCAATCAGCTTGTACCAGAAAGAGAGATTGAAATAAATTCCCATGAAGATTTCCGCAGCCATTACAATGGGCACAACACGCAACCCCGGCCAATAGTCGCGGCCGATGATGTAGCGGAGAATATCCAGATAGAACATCACTGCCAGAAAAGCCACCAGTGTAAAGATGATAAAGAACTTCATGGCCTGCGCATACACCTGCTTGTTGTCCTTATCGCGGCTCTTGCCGAATACAAAAGGCTCGTAGGCGTAGCGGAAAGCCTGTGTCAGCATCGCCATCACCATGGCAATCTTGCTGGCGGCTCCATAGATGCCGAGTTGTACGGTGGCTTCCGCCTGGTCGGGGTAGACAAAGGGAAAGATAATCTTGTCCGCCACCTGATTCAGGATGCCCGCAATGCCCAACACCAGCAACGGCAGGCTATAAGCAAGCATCCGCTTCAGCAGTTTCCTGTCCAGCACATAAGCGAAACCGCGCAATTCGGGTATCATGCACAGCATGATGGTAGAAGTGCACACAAGATTGAAGAGGAAGGCATACGCCACATCATCGCCCTTCATCCAGACATAATAAATCAGGTTCAAGGCTATGTTCAGGAAGATGAACAGCAGTTTGAGCGCTGCAAACTTGACGGGCCGTTTCTTATAGCGCAAATAAGCGAAAGGAATGCTTTGAATGGCATCCATCGCCACTACAATCATCATCATTCCCACGTACCAGGGATGCTCTCCATATTCCAGCCAGTCGGCAACCGGTTGAAGAAACAGCAGTCCCAGCGCAAGGAATGTCAGCGCACCGATGCCTACGCTGAGCAATGTTGTGGAATACACCCGCATCGGGTCGTCCTCTCCTTTATTGGCAAAGCGGAAAAAGCCCGTTTCCATGCCGCACGTCAGCAGCACCAGCAACAGTGCCACCCACGCATAGATATTAGTCACAACGCCATAGCCCCCCGACTGTGCAGACAAGGCCATGGTGTATACGGGCACTAACAGATAGTTGAGGAAACGCCCCACAATACTGCTCAACCCGTAAATGGCAGTTTCTTTTGCCAATGATTTCAATCCAGCCACGTTATTCAGTGTTTTATTATACTCTCTAACCGGTCGCTTATCAATAAGCGTCAATCATTAAATAACGTCTTCTGGCTATTGTAGAGGCTCCGCCCCAAATGTTTATAGGCCAGTTCCGTTACTTCACGACCGCGGGGAGTGCGTTTCAGGAAGCCTTCCTTTATCAGGAACGGTTCATAAACTTCTTCGATGGTTCCCGCATCTTCTCCCAAGGCCGTAGCGATGGTTGTAAGTCCCACCGGACCGCCCTTGAACTTATCGATAATCGTACAAAGTATCTTATTGTCTATCTCATCCAGTCCGTACTTGTCAATGTTAAGCGCCTCGAGTGCGAAGTTGGCGATTTCCGTATCGATGCTGCCCGAACCTTTCACCTGTGCAAAGTCCCTCACGCGACGCAGCAAGGCATTGGCGATACGCGGCGTACCGCGACTGCGGCTTGCGATTTCCGAAGCGGCTCTTGTGGAGCAGGGTACGTCCAGTATGCTTGCCGAACGGCGGATAATACCGCTCAGCACATCATCGTCATAATACTCCAGATGGAGATTGATGCCGAAACGGGCACGTAGCGGAGCCGTCAGCAAACCGCTGCGGGTGGTGGCCCCCACCAGCGTAAACGGATTCAAATCAATCTGTATGCTTCGTGCCGACGGGCCTTTGTCTATCATGATGTCGATGCGGTAGTCTTCCATTGCCGAATACAGATACTCTTCCACTACGGGACTCAGCCGATGTATCTCGTCGATGAAAAGCACATCGTTCGGCTCCAGGCTGGTGAGTACGCCTGCCAGGTCGCCCGGCTTGTCGAGCACCGGACCGGAAGTAATCTTGAAACCGACTCCCAATTCATTGGCTATAATGTTGGAAAGTGTGGTCTTTCCCAATCCGGGAGGACCGTGAAGCAACACATGATCCAGGGCCTCGCCCCTGAGACGGGCAGCCTTCACGAAAATGCGCAAATTATCAACCACCTTATCCTGTCCGCTGAAATCCTCGAAGTTCAAAGGGCGGAGAGCGTTCTCGAAGTCACGCTCCTTGCTGGTGAGCTGATGCTCGCGTATGTTAAAATCTTCTTGTTCCATTAAAATTCAATCTATACAACGACAAAGATAGTGCAAACCGAGAGCAGAATAAAATGAATCCATTCATTTTTTATATCGAAATGCCGCTTATCTCCGCTTCCGGACAAAGATAAAGAAATCTTTCAACGTTTCATAAACTCCTTCCTTTCTTCTTCCGGGAATTTCTCTATGGCATAGCGCAGCATTGTCCGCGGCATCACCTTGCTGTGTTTCTCAAGAAACTGCACCAGCAAATCCTTATCCCTCTTTCCCATCTCACGCAGCATCCAGCCCACCGCTTTCCGCATCAAATCGTGCGGATGGTGCAGCAACCGTTCCGAAAGCGCCAGAATATCGGTGAAATCACCGTTTTTGATAAGCGTATAAGTAGAAACCACCGCAATGCGTTGCTCCCAGAGCAACGCACCGTCTGCCAGGCGATAAAGGTCGTCGCGGGATTTGTCTTTCAGATATTCTCCCACGATACCCGGAGCGGACAAGTCTACCAAATCCCAGTTGTTGATACGTGCCGTCTGCGAAAGGTAGAAGTCATAAATAAGCTTCCTTTCCTTTTCACCGCTTTTCTTAAAACGCTCCACCAGCATCAGCAAAGCGCAAAGCCGGCACTCGTGCCACTGACTTTGCAGCAGTTCCGCCATTACAGCAAACGGAGCATCCTTGTGTTGCTTCGCCACCGTGCGGGTATTCGGAACCACTACACCCAGAAATTTATCGCCCTCGCCGTATTCTCCCTTTCCCGTCTTGAAGAAACGGGGAAGATATTCCCTTTTTACCGGATCGGCATACGTCTCCAATTCCCTTTGGATATCTGCGGCAATATCCGCTATTTCTTCCGTTGAAATCGGATTATTCTGCAGCGTGCCTGCCAACGGGATTTTCCTTTTTCTCATCACTCACCGTTTGATTTACATGTACTTGAATTATCTTGCCAGCAGACAAAAATACGACAAATCTATAGAAACTATGAAAAGTTATCTTTAATTTTGCAACAGATACACACTTTAGTCACTAAAAACGGAACGCCATGCATAAAGTATTTTTAGGAACCGCCTGTTTCCTGTTTTCCGCCCTGTCGCTACATGCACAGTCACCGCTCGAAAAAGGATTGCAAAGCATCAACCGTACTTCCGCAGAAGCCATTGTGGAGTTTCTGGCCGATGACGAACTGCAAGGACGCGAAGCAGGCATGCATGGTTCGCGGGTAGCAGCCCGCTACATCGTATCCTGCCTGAAAGAAGCCGGTATCCGCCCTTTGGACAAGAACGGCTATTACCAGCCTTTCGAGGCATACGCCAAGGAAAGGCAGCAACGCGGACGCTGGCAGGTACACCCCGACTCCGTTGCCGTACTGAAACAAGGCACGCACCGTTCCCTGAAAATGGATAATGTGCTGGCATACATTCCCGGCAAGCGCAGCGATGAATATGTCATTGTAGGCGCTCACTTCGACCACCTGGGCGTAGACGAAACGCTGGCGGACGATAAGATATACAACGGTGCGGACGATAACGCATCCGGCGTCTCCGCCGTATTGCAGATAGCACGTGCATTTGCCCTCAGCGGAGAAAAGCCGCTGAGAAATGTCATCTTCGCCTTTTGGGACGGCGAGGAAAAAGGATTGCTCGGTTCAAAACATTTCGTACAGCACTGTCCGTTTCTCAAACAGATAAAGGGTTACCTCAACTTCGACATGATAGGGCGTAACAACAAGCCCGAACAACCGCAGCACGTAGTCTACTTCTACACAGCCGCCCATCCAGCCTTCGGCGAATGGCTGAAACGGGACATCACCCGCTACGGACTGCAACTGCAACCCGACTACCGTCCCTGGGACAACCCCGTGGGCGGAAGCGACAATGCCTCGTTCGCCCGTTCCGGCATCCCCGTCATCTGGTATCACACCGACGGCCATCCCGACTATCACCAGCCGTCAGACCACGCCGCATTACTGAACTGGGAAAAAGTCGTGGAGATAACCAAGGCATCCTTCCTCAACGCATGGAATCTTGCCAACGAAAGCAACTATTAATATTTAAGAAGAAGAGTAAGGACACATGGTTTTAAATTACATCTGGGTAGCATTTTTCGTAATCGCCTTCATTGTAGCGCTCTGCAAACTCCTGTTTATGGGAGATACGGAGATATTTACGGAACTTGTCAACTCCACATTCGACTCATCCAAGACCGCATTCGAAATATCACTGGGGCTCACCGGCATTCTATCCTTATGGCTGGGCATCATGAAAATCGGCGAAAACAGCGGTATGATAAATGCGCTTTCGCGCTGGCTGAGTCCCGTGTTCTGCCGCCTCTTCCCGGAAATTCCCAAAGGACACCCCGCCATGGGTTCCATTTTCATGAACCTTTCCGCCAACATGCTGGGGCTGGACAATGCCGCCACCCCGATGGGACTGAAAGCCATGAAAGAACTTCAGGAGCTGAATCCGAAAAAAGATACCGCTACCAACCCGATGATTATGTTTCTGGTAATGAACACATCCGGGTTGATACTGATACCCGTCAGCATCATGATGTACCGCTCGCAAATGGGCGCTGCACAGCCTACGGACATTTTCATCCCTACGCTGATTACTACCGCTATCTCTACCATTGTCGGTGTCACCGCCGTCAGCATTGCGCAACGGATAAACCTGCTGAACAAACCCATTCTTATTCTGATCGGTTGCATCAGCCTGTTCTTCTCCGGGCTTATTTACCTGTTCACCCAAGTAAGCCGCGAAGAAATGGGCGTTTACTCCACGCTGGTTGCCAACATCATTCTCTTTACCATCATCCTGCTTTTCATCCTGTGGGGATTATGGAAAAAGATTAATGTGTACGATGCTTTCATCGAAGGCGCCAAGGAAGGATTTACAACCGCCATACGCATCGTTCCCTATCTGGTGGCATTCCTCGTTGGAATCGCCGTTTTCCGCACTTCGGGAGCGATGGATATCATCGTAAACGGCATCGGTTACATCGTCGGACTATCCGGAGCGGACACCGAATTTGTAGGTGCGCTGCCCACTGCATTGATGAAATCGTTAAGCGGCAGCGGAGCCAACGGACTGATGATTGATACAATGAAGCAATACGGTGCCGACTCTTTTGTCGGCCGCATGAGCTGCGTGGCACGCGGCGCCTCGGATACCACGTTCTACATCCTTGCCGTCTACTTCGGCAGCGTAGGCATCACGAAAACCCGCAACGCCGTCACCTGCGGCCTGATAGCCGACTTTTCCGGTATCATCGCCGCTATCATCATCAGCTATATATTCTTCTTTTAAAAAAAACTGGAAATAGTATGATAAGTTATCAGACAGACGGCATCGAAATGCCCGCAATCAAGAAGCGCGAAACAACGGAATGGATCAAAGCCGTTGCCGCCACCTACAACAAGAGAATCGGCGAAATAGCCTACATCTTCTGTTCGGACGAGAAAATCCTCGAAGTGAACCGCCAGTACCTTCAGCACGATTACTACACGGACATCATCACTTTCGACTACTGCGAAGGCAACCGCCTGAGCGGCGACCTCTTCATCAGCCTGGATACGGTACGCACCAACGCCGAACAGTTTGCCGGCAATGACTACGAACGGGAGCTGTACCGCGTCATCATCCACGGCATCCTGCACCTTTGCGGCATTAACGACAAAGGACCGGGAGAACGGGAAATCATGGAAGCCGCCGAAAACAAGGCGCTCGCCATGCGATAAAATCAAAAGGCGCATCGGCAAGCAAAGTTCAACTCTCCCCCCTATCGTTTTTTTGCACAATCTCTCGTCACTCGTCACTAACCACCTCGCATCCCTTTACCAGAGAGGGATTGCGGATGTGACGACCAACATGATAAGGGTGATGACAAACAATCGGTCGTCACCCTCAAAAACAGGCTATACACTATGGGTCAATGCATTAACCCAATAATCAGAAATTCCATATAAGCAACTTTTTCAACGATTTCCGAGGTCTGAAAAGGTTTTATACGGGCAATCGGGAAGCTAATCCCGTAGATAAATGTTCCATTCCCTCTTTCTTTTCTTTGTTTTGCACCGTATATAATACCGCTTTACCACGTTACTTTCTTCGTTTTCCAATTGCAGGCTCCGCGGTTGCCAATTGCGGGCTGCCGGGCCCGCAGCCGGCAACCGTCCGTCCCGCAACTGCGGGACGAAGAAAAGAACCTGCCTTTCGGATATTTCCCTTAAACGAATAAGAGATTATATACAAGGCGAAAGGAGATTACATACAGGCAAAACGGAAAGAAACCCGCGAGGTATTTCCTAAGAATTCACAAGGAAAGGAGATAAATCGCGGCTACAAAATAACTTTTTAGTAACTTTGCATGGTTTTAAAAGAGATTGAACGAATGGAGTTTAAGTATGACGTTATCGTAATCGGTGCCGGACATGCCGGCTGTGAAGCCGCTGCCGCCGCCGCAAACCTGGGTTCAAAGACCTGTCTTATCACAATGGACATGAATAAGATAGGACAGATGAGTTGTAACCCTGCCGTAGGAGGTATTGCCAAAGGACAGATTGTACGCGAAATAGACGCCTTAGGCGGATATATGGGATTGGTAACCGATAAAACGGCTATCCAGTTCCGCATATTGAACCGCTCCAAAGGCCCCGCCATGTGGAGTCCGCGCGCGCAGTGCGACCGCAACAAATTTATCTGGACATGGCGCGAGATTCTGGAGAATATTCCCAACCTGCACATCTGGCAGGACACCGTACAGGAAATCCTCGTTGAAAACGGCGAGGTAACCGGACTCACCACCGTTTGGGGAGTGACCTTCCGCGCCAAATGCGTCGTACTGACTGCCGGAACTTTCCTGAACGGACTGATGCACGTAGGGCGCACCATGCTTCCGGGCGGGCGCATGGCAGAACCCGCATCTTACCAACTGACCGAATCCATCGCCCGGCACGGCATCACATACGGACGAATGAAAACGGGAACCCCCGTACGCATCGACGGACGGAGCGTGCATTACGAAGATATGGAGATTCAGGAAGGAGAAAACGACTTCCATAAATTCTCCTTTATGAACAACGGCGTACGCCACCTGAAGCAACTGCCGTGCTGGACCTGCTTCACCAATGAGGAAACACACCGCATCCTTCGTGAAGGGCTGCCGGATTCTCCCCTTTTCAACGGGCAGATTCAAAGCATAGGGCCCCGCTATTGCCCCAGTATAGAAACCAAAATCGTAACCTTCCCCGACAAGGAACAGCACCAGCTTTTCCTGGAACCGGAAGGTGAAACGACGCAGGAACTTTACCTGAACGGCTTCTCTTCTTCCCTGCCGATGGACATACAGATTGCAGCGCTGAAAAAGATTCCGGCATTCCGCGACCTGGTGATTTACCGCCCCGGCTACGCAATAGAATACGATTACTTTGATCCCACCCAACTGAAACATACGTTGGAAACGAAGAAAATCAAAAACCTATTCTTCGCCGGACAAGTAAACGGAACGACCGGCTACGAAGAAGCTGCCGGACAAGGAATCATTGCAGGTATCAACGCGCATATCAATTGCCACGGCGGAGAACCGTTCACCCTGGCACGCGACGAAGCCTATATAGGCGTATTAATCGACGATTTGGTTACCAAAGGCGTCGATGAGCCTTACCGCATGTTTACTTCACGTGCGGAATACCGCATCCTGCTCCGCATGGACGATGCCGATATGAGGCTAACCGAAAGAGCCTGGAAACTGGGACTTGCCAAAGAAGACCGCTACGAACTATTAAAGAGCAAGCGCGAAGCCGTTACAAGCATCATAGAGTTCACCCGGAGTTATTCGATGAAACCGGCATTAATCAACCCGGTGCTGGAACAGCTCGGCACTACCCCGCTCCGCCAGGGATGCAAGTTGGTAGATTTAATAAACCGTCCGCAAGTAACCTTGGAAAACATGGCAGAACATGTCAGCGCTTTCCGTCGGGAACTGGACAAGATTACGGAACAGGATAAAGTTGCAGACAGAAGAGACGAAATAGTCGAAGCTGCGGAAATACTTATCAAGTACGAAGGCTATATCGGACGCGAGCGAATCATAGCAGACAAACTGGCACGGCTGGAAAGCATAAAGATTAAAGGAAGGTTCGACTATAATTCCATCCAGTCTCTTTCTACCGAAGCCCGCCAGAAGCTGGTGAAGATAGATCCGGAAACGATAGCCCAGGCAAGCCGAATCCCGGGAGTGTCTCCCAGCGATATCAACGTGCTGCTGGTGCTTTGCGGGCGATAAGTGGCAACGTTCCACGTGAAACAAAGAATTCAATAAACGTATTAAATAAACTGATTATGAGCAAAGAAACACTTGCCAAGACCATCCGGGAAATTCCCGACTTCCCCATCCCCGGGATTTTATTCTACGATGTGACCACTCTGTTTAAAAACCCGTCGGCACTGCAAGAACTTTCAGACACCTTGTATGAAATGTACAAGGATAAAGGGATAACCAAAGTGGTAGGTATAGAATCCAGAGGCTTCATCATGGGTCCCATTCTCGCCACCCGCTTAGGTGCAGGATTCGTACCCATGCGCAAGCCCGGAAAGCTGCCTGCGGAAACAATCGAAGAAAGCTACGACAAAGAGTACGGCAAAGATACGGTACAAATCCACAAGGATGCCATTGAACCGGACGATGTAGTATTGCTGCACGACGACCTTCTGGCTACGGGCGGAACAATGGAAGCAGCCTGCAAACTGGTGAAGAAACTGAACCCTAAAAAGGTATATGTAAACTTCATTATCGAATTGAAAGAGTTGCATGGAAAGGATATATTCAGCAAAGATGTAGATGTAGAATCGGTATTGACACTCTAAAGAAACAACCGGGTGGTAAAGCAATCACATCGCTGCATGAGAATGTATCGCCGCATGCTCTTGGCAGCGTATTGCTTTACCACCTTTTTCTTTACTACCTTTTTCTTACGATATGGACGAACTAAAAACAAATGATTACCTGAAAGGTATCGTTCTGAACCTTCCCGAAAGTCCCGGTATTTACCAATATCTGAATGCCGAGGGAACGATTATATACGTAGGGAAAGCAAAAAACCTGAAGCGCCGGGTCTCTTCCTACTTCAACAGAGAACATGAACCGGGAAAGACACGGGTACTGGTGAGCAAGATTGCAGATATCCGGTATATCGTGGTCAACACGGAAGAGGACGCCTTGCTGCTGGAAAACAATCTTATCAAGAAATACAAACCCCGTTACAACGTACTGCTGAAAGACGACAAGACCTACCCGTCCATCTGCGTGCAGAACGAATATTTCCCCCGCGTATTCAAGACGCGGCGAATCATACGCAACGGTTCTTCCTACTACGGCCCGTACAGCCACATACCATCCATGTATGCAGTGCTCGACCTCATCAAGCATTTGTACCCGCTACGCACCTGCAACTTGAATCTCTCGCCCGAAAACATCCGGGCAGGGAAGTTCAATGTATGCCTGGAATACCATATCAAGAACTGTGCAGGCCCCTGCATAGGCAAGCAGAATCAGGAAGAATACCTCAAAAACATTGCCGAAATAAAGGAAATACTCAAGGGAAATACCCAGGAGATAGAGCGGATGCTGTATCAGCAGATGCAGGAGCTTGCTGCGGAAATGAAGTTTGAAGAGGCGCAGAAAATCAAGGGAAAGTATCTGCTGCTGGAAAATTACCGTTCCAAATCGGAAGTGGTAAGCAACGTATTGCACAATATCGACGTGTTCTCCATCGAGGAAGACACCGATGAAAAGTCCGCATTCATCAACTATCTGCATATCACAAACGGGGCTATCAACCAGGCTTTCACCTTTGAGTACAAGAAACGGCTGAACGAAACGAAAGAGGAGCTCCTGTCACTGGGCATTATCGAGATGCGCGAACGGTACAAGAGCCTTTCCCGCGAAATCATCGTGCCCTTTGAGCTGGACATGGAGCTTAAAGACGTTATCTTTACCATCCCGCAACGCGGTGACAAGAAGAAATTGCTTGAACTCTCCATCCTGAACGTTAAACAATACAAGGCCGACCGTCTGAAACAAGCGGAAAAGTTGAATCCGGAACAACGCACGGTACGCCTTTTAAAGGAAATCCAGCAAGAATTGCACCTCGACAGGCTGCCTATGCGGATAGAGTGTTTCGACAACTCCAACATCCAAGGCTCGGACCCTGTTGCCGGATGCGTTGTCTTCATCAAAGGAAAGCCGTCCAAGAAAGACTACCGGAAATATAACATCAAGACCGTGGAAGGACCGGACGACTATGCATCCATGAAAGAGGTTGTAAAACGGCGTTATCAGCGCGCTATCGAGGAGAACGCTCCCCTGCCCGACCTTCTTATCACCGATGGCGGAAAAGGGCAAATGAGCGCCGTAAAAGAGGTTGTCGACGAACTGAACCTTGACATCCCCATTGCCGGACTTGCCAAAGACGGGAAACACCGCACATCGGAACTGCTGTACGGTTTCCCGCCGCAGACCATCGGACTGAAACAAAATTCTCCCCTTTTCCGTCTGCTGACACAGATACAGGACGAGGTACACAGGTTTGCCATTACCTTCCACCGCGACAAGCGCAGCAAGCGGCAGGTAGCTTCGGCCTTAGACGAGATAAAAGGGATTGGAGAAAAGACAAAGAACACTCTGCTAAAGGAGTTCAAAAGCGTAAAACGAATCAAGGAGGCATCGGCGGAAGATATTGTCAAAGTGATTGGAGAGGCGAAAGCGAAAATCATAAAGGACTATTTTACAGACAAATAGTCCTTCAATACAAATTCTTGTCCCACACCGCGGCAATCACGAATTTATTCGTAACTTTGCAACCTGCAAAATAATTTTTTAGGACTAAAACATGAGAGTAGTTATACAACGTACCGGGCATGCGTCTGTCACAATCAACGGAACCTGTAAGTCCGCCATCCGCAAAGGATTTATGATATTGGTAGGCATAGAGGAGACGGACGGCAAGGAAGACATCGACTGGTTGTGTAAAAAGATTGTCAACCTGCGTGTTTTTGACGACGAGAATGGCGTTATGAATAAATCCATACTCGACATTGACGGTGAGATATTGGTAATCAGCCAGTTTACGCTGCACGCATCTACCAGGAAAGGCAATCGCCCCTCTTACATACGGGCGGCAAAACCGGAAATATCCGTTCCGCTGTACGAACAATTCTGCAAGGAATTGAGTTTTGCATTAGGTAAAGAGATAGGTACCGGCGAATTTGGAGCCGATATGAAGGTAGAATTAGTGAACGATGGCCCTGTGACCATCTGTATGGATACAAAAAACAAGGAATAATGACGTTAAAAGAAGCACAACAAGAAGTGGACTCCTGGATAAAAAAATACGGAGTACGTTACTTCAGCGAGCTCACCAATATGGCCGTATTGACCGAAGAAGTCGGCGAGCTGGCACGAGTTATGGCACGCAAATACGGCGACCAGTCTTTTAAGGAAGGAGAGAAAGACAACGTTGAAGAAGAAATCGCGGACGTCCTTTGGGTACTTCTCTGCATTGCCAACCAGACCGGTGTAGACATCACCGAAGCATTTGCACGCAGCATCGAGAAGAAAACCAAACGCGACCAGGCAAGACATATCAATAATCCTAAATTATCCGACCATGGAGAATAACGAATCTACACAGAGTAAGTACGATGCCGCTCTGGCGAAGTACAACACCAATTTGAATGATGCGGAAGTGGCAGCGGAAGTAGCCGGAATAATCGCAGAGAAAGTCCCTGCAAACAATACTCCGGAAGTAAAGAAGTTCCTGTTCAACTGCATCGACCTGACCACGCTCAACAGTACGGACAGCGATGAAAGCGTCATGAAATTCACCCAAAAGGTAAACCAGTTTGACGAAGAATTTCCCGATTTGAAGAACGTAGCGGCCATCTGCGTATATCCCAACTTTGCGGAAGTAGTAAAGGATACGCTGGAAGTGGAAGACGTAAAGATAGCCTGCGTATCGGCAGGTTTTCCCTCTTCACAGACTTTCATAGAAGTAAAAGTAGCCGAAACCGCCATGGCAATCATGGAAGGCGCGGATGAAATAGACATTGTAATCTCCGTAGGAAAGTTCCTGAGCGGCGACTATGAAACCATGTGCGATGAGATACAGGAGCTGAAAGCCACCTGCAAGGAGCATCACCTGAAGGTAATCCTGGAGACCGGCGCGCTGAAAACGGCAGCCAATATCAAAAAGGCCTCTATCCTATCCATGTATGCCGGAGCCGATTTCATCAAGACTTCCACCGGCAAACAGCAGCCTGCCGCCACTCCGGAAGCAGCCTACGTAATGTGTCAGGCTATTAAGGAATACCATGCCTTGACGGGCAACAAGATAGGTTTCAAACCGGCAGGCGGCATCAACTGCGTAAACGATGCACTCATCTACTACACCATTGTAAAAGAAGTGCTGGGCGAAGAATGGCTGAACAACGGATTGTTCCGTTTGGGAACCAGCCGTCTGGCAAATCTCCTGCTGTCGGAAATCAAAGGTGAAGAAATGAAGTTCTTTTAAGAGGAATACGGTTGATATATCCGTTATATAAAACAAAGCGAAGAACCTTGTTTCCTTATATAGAGAGCAGGTTCTTCGCTTCGTTTTTGAATGACGGGATATAAAAGAAACTTTGACAGATATTCCGTCTTTATTGTATAAAAAACAAACTTATTTTTCGCGTTCCACTACGTAATCAAGATAGCAAACAAGTGCTTTCTTGACATCCGTATCTTCCATGGAAGCTAATAACGAAAGTGCCTTTTCCTTAAACTCAATCATAACTTTCGTAGCGTATTCAATGCCGCCGTTTGCCTTGGAAAACTCGATCAATCGGGCTATTTCATCAGTTGTAGCCGTTCCGCTCTTTACTTTCGCGGCAATCTCCTGTGCCTGCTTGTCGCGGGTTGAATTAAGGGCATAAAGTGCAGGTAAGGTCAGCTTTCCTTCCAGCATATCATTGCCGGTAGGTTTGCCGATTTCCTTGCTTTCGTAGTAATCGAATATATCATCCTTGATTTGAAAGCAAAGACCGATGTATTCGCCAAAGAGACGTGCATATTCCGCCTTTTCATCGCCAGCTCCCACCGAAAGCGCACCCGCTTTCATGCACGCGGCAAACAGTACGGCCGTCTTCTTGCGGATGACATCAAAGTAAATATCCTCGGAATATTCGGGATTGCTGACATTGGAAAGCTGCAACAACTCCCCTTCCGCCAAATCCTGTCCCAGCTTCGAAACAATATCAATAATGCCGTAATTGCGCGTCATCCCCACTTCCACCAAAGCCGTTGCCAGTAAATAATCTCCCGTAAGCACCGCCACCTTATTATTAAAAACGGCATTCACGGAGAGCTGCCCCCGGCGTTCGGTACTCTCGTCCACCACATCGTCATGCACCAGGCTTGCCGTATGCAGCAGCTCCAAAGCAACCGCAGCATGAAGCGTTGCCGGACAAATCTCATTGTACAGCTTCGCCGCAAGCAAAACCAGAATCGGGCGCATCATCTTCCCATTCTTCTGCCGTATATGCGCAATCACGCTGTTCAGCAAAAGGTTAGAACTGGAAAGGCAACTATCAAAATGCTTTTTGAAGTCTTCCAACTCCGCAGAAATCGGGGATTTTATGAAGGATATACTGTCCATACATCGCTATTTGAGCACAAAAATAGTAATAAAACGGTTAATACGGTATTTTTTTGTACTTTTACCATGAAAAAAAGGATAAATATATGAATTCAACCGATAAACTTTTCTTGCTTGATGCCTACGCATTGATATACCGTGCTTATTACGCGTTCATCAAAAATCCGCGGATCAACTCCAAAGGATTCAACACTTCCGCCATTCTGGGGTTTGTGAACACCCTGGAAGAGGTGCTGAAAAAGGAAAATCCCACACATATAGGAGTAGCTTTCGACCCTTCGGGACCTACATTCCGCCACGAGGCTTACGAACAATACAAAGCGCAACGGGAAGAGACTCCCGAGGCTATCCGCCTTTCCGTACCTATTATAAAGGATATTATCCGTGCCTACCGCATTCCTATCCTGGAAGTGCCCGGTTATGAAGCCGACGACGTAATAGGCACGCTTGCCACCGAAGCCGGCAGACAAGGTATTGTCACCTATATGATGACGCCCGACAAAGACTACGGCCAACTGGTGTCGGAGAATGTATTCATGTACCGCCCCAAACACAGCGGCGGATTCGAAGTCATGGGTATCGAGGAGATAAAAGCGAAGTTCGATATCCAGTCCACAGAGCAAGTCATCGACATGCTGGGACTGATGGGCGACTCTTCCGATAACATCCCCGGCTGTCCGGGCGTGGGAGAGAAAACCGCACAAAAGCTGGTGGCTGAATTCGGCAGCATCGAAAACCTGCTTGCCCATACCGACCGGCTGAAAGGTGCGCTTAAAACCAAAGTAGAGGCAAACCGGGAAATGATTGCTTTCTCCAAATTCCTTGCAACCATCAAAGTGGACGTACCTATCAAGCTCGACATGAACACACTCGTCCGCGAAGAGCCGAACGAAGAAGAGCTCCGCAAGATTTTCGAAGAGCTGGAATTTCGTACCCTCATCGACCGTGTCCTGAAAAAGACAGGCTCTCCCCTTCCCTCTTCTTCCAGTTCCGCTTCGCCCGATCCTTATGCGGGAACTTTGTTTGCCCAACCCACCGACGGCACAACTTCCGGAAACAACGCTCCGGTTCAAGGCGATTTGTTTGCAAATTTTGCGGACAACGGGACGGGTGATGCAAAAAATTCGATTCTCACGCGCTTAGAAATGCTCGATGTAGACTATCAACTGATTGATACAGAAGAGAAAAGAAAGAAAATTATTCAAAAGTTACTTACAAAAGAAATTATCTCAATAGATACGGAAACCACCGGAACCGAACCGATGGAAGCGGAACTGGTGGGAATGAGCTTCAGTGATGCCGAAAACCGGGCTTACTATGTACCCGTTCCGGCAAATCGTGACGAAGCGTTAAAAATCGTCAATGAGTTCCGCCCTCTTTACGAAAATGAAAATTCCATGAAAGTAGGACAAAATATCAAGTACGATATGATTGTCCTTCAAAACTACGGAGTACAGGTAAAAGGAAAACTTTTCGACACCATGCTTGCCCATTATGTATTGCAACCGGAGCTCCGGCACAATATGGACTACCTTGCCGAAATCTATCTGCACTACCAGACCATCCACATCGACGAACTTATAGGAGCCAAAGGCAAGAACCAAAAGAACATGCGCGACCTTCCGCCGGAAGACGTATACCGCTACGCTTGCGAAGATGCGGACGTTACACTGAAACTGAAGAACGTACTCGAAAAAGAACTGAAAGAGCACGCTGCCGAACATCTCTTTTACGAAATAGAGATGCCGCTCGTACCGGTGCTCGTCAACATTGAAAGCAACGGAGTGCGTATCGATACGGAAGCGCTTAAACAATCGTCCGAGCATTTCACGCTCCGCCTGCAGGAGATTGAAAAAGAAATCTATGCACTGGCAGGTGGCGAAACCTTCAATATCGGCTCACCCAAGCAGGTAGGCGAAGTGTTGTTTGACAGACTCAAAATCGTAGAGAAAGCCAAAAAAACCAAGACCGGACAGTATGTCACTTCCGAGGAAGTACTCGAGAGCCTTCGGAACAAACACGCAATCATCGGTAAGATACTTGAATACCGCGGACTGAAAAAGCTGCTAAGTACCTACATCGATGCATTGCCCCAGCTGATAAATCCGCGTACGGGACGTATCCATACCTCGTTCAACCAGGCGGTAACCGCTACCGGACGACTCAGCTCAAGCAATCCGAACCTGCAAAACATACCCATTCGTGACGAGGACGGCAAGGAAATCCGCAAAGCCTTCATTCCCGATGACGGATGCGAGTTCTTCTCTGCCGACTACTCGCAGATCGAACTGCGCATCATGGCACATCTGAGCCAGGATAAGAATATGATTGATGCTTTCCTCAGCGGTTATGACATTCATGCCGCCACTGCCGCCAAAATATATAAGGTGGATATTAATGACGTAACCGCCGATATGCGCCGCAAAGCCAAGACAGCCAACTTCGGCATCATCTACGGCATCTCCGTCTTCGGGCTGGCGGAGCGTATGAACGTTCCCCGTCAGGAAGCCAAAGAACTGATAGACGGGTATTTTGAAACCTACCCGCAAGTCAAGGAATACATGGACAGAAGCATACAGGTGGCGCGCGAAAACGGATATGTGGAAACCATCTTCCACCGCAAGCGCTTCCTGCCCGACATCAACTCACGGAATGCCGTAGTACGCGGTTATGCAGAACGCAATGCCATTAACGCTCCCATTCAGGGAAGTGCTGCCGACATTATCAAAGTAGCCATGTCGCTCATCTACCGGCGCCTTCAAAGTAACAATCTGAAAGCAAAGATGATTTTACAGGTCCATGACGAACTGAATTTCAGCGTTCCCGAAGCAGAAAAAGAGATTATACAAAAAATTGTAATCGAAGAGATGGAACGGGCATATCGCATGCTGGTACCCTTGAAAGCCGATTTCGGGTGGGGAAAGAACTGGCTGGAAGCGCACTAATCTACTTAATATAAAACACATAATAAGGAGAGGTTGCGTCAAGTGAACTGCACCCTAAAAGTTTTATGTCTAATTTTGGGGAGCAGTTCATCTTGTAACTATCTTTTCAAATAATCATTTATAGGCTAAATTACACTTTTCACTTAACACATCCCCTAAAGAAAGATTAAAAATTTTAGCCTTAACCCATGCTGTAAAATCAAATCTACGTAAAATTTGAATTTCATATTTATCTTCATGCAAAGCATGGATTTCCTCTTCTACACTTTTCCATATTTCCACTTGTTTTTTTCGATTTTTATCAGTAAAAGAGTAATTCAGAAATTTGAGTAGAAAAGATTCTACTTTTAAATTATGCCTCTTATTCTTAGACATTTCCCGCTTAATAGAACGAACTTCAGATTGAATATAGTCTACATCTCCTAGTTCGTAATGAATCATAACATTCACAATTCTAATAGTACGAAATAATGAGAGAGAATATAAATGGCTTCTGCCAATCGTTGTGCTTAATCGTTTTCTAGCTTTCCTATACTCTCCATTTCCCAAATGAGTTAAAGCAATATACAATGATATCTCTGCTTGTTGTTGTTCTTTCAATAATAATATTTTATCAAGTAGTGATGCTTGATACTCATCAACCCATGTTCCTGCCATTTTAAAATTACCTACATCAATAAACGAAAATAGTCGATAAATAAAGATCACATACGTTACATTCAACTGAAAACTGGATGATGGCGAAGATAGTCTCGCCAACTTTTCAATGAAATAATCCATACCTTCATAATTATGCATGATACGTAAACTTTCCAACATGCCTTCCACTGTCATTAAGTAATAGACCGGAGGATCATTCCACAAGTGAATATTCTCTTCAAAAAGCTTATTCAATTCCACAAACGAATTAAATGCTGCTCTATAATCCCCTACAGTAATAAAATAATTGGCTTGAAATAACTGATGATTCTTTTTTATCTCAAAATTTTCAATACCTGTACTTGCCACAATACTTATTTCACTAGTTACCAAATCATCTAAATCGTGAGTTTCTTTTAACGATCGTGACACTCCCTTATTTATCATCCTATATTTTAGTAATTCATACAATGAAGATTGTTCATTCAACTGACGAATATTTTTTAATGTATTATTTATCTTATATTGTTTATTCAATAATTTTTGCTCATCCATATTTTCAAAATCCAATGTCAGAAGATAATTTAATTCCAATCTTTGAGCTACTAATAATGCAAAATAATTTTCGTAATAAATCGCTTTTTCCTTTACCTTCTTCAATACATGAAAGCATTCTTTATACATAGATTTTTCATATAAAACCCTCGCATGCAATAATTCATTAAATAAAAGATAATAACTATCTTGCTCTGTTCGTATACGAGTCAATATACTTATTAGCAAATCAAATAGATAAACAACTACTGTGTTAAATGAAGAAGTTGGTTTAACAGTAAGAAAAGATTTTTTCAATTCTTCAGGATCGCTAATTTTTTTATCATCAATTAATCTAAAAAGAAAAATGTAATCTTTCTCTGATTTATTTGTAATATACAAAGAAAACTCTTTTTTCTCCTGTTTAGTGAGATTATTAACCAACTGAATAAGTGACTCTGATTTTAACATAGTACTAGCATATTTTTTGATACACATTTTTTGCGATAGCAAGATAAAGAAAAAAATGAAAACAAGTAATATTTTAATGTAATAACATGGGGAGCCTCAATATTACAAATATAATACTGATACTATTATTTTAATATTACAAGCTGTTTATCAAATACTTAATGAAGAATATTTATAAGTATCACATATTTACTAGTATTAAAAACCATTATTTTTTGTTTGCTTATGTATTAAGTATCACATATTTTTGAAATAGAAAAAGAAAGCACACCATTCAATTATTTAATCTTAAAACTAATAAAGTAACCATGAGCAAAAATATCATTGTAATAGGCAGTTGTAATACGGATATGGTCATCAAAGCCGATCGTCTTCCTGTACCAGGAGAAACAATCATAGGCGGTAGCTTCATGATGAATCCTGGAGGCAAAGGAGCCAACCAGGCCGTAGCCGCTGCCAGATTGAAAGGAAATGTGCATTTTATAGCCAAAACCGGAAATGACTTGTTCGGCAAACGTTCCATAGAACAGTACGAAGACGAAGGTATTCATGTTGAAAATATCTATTCAGACCCCACACTCCCCTCGGGCGTAGCACTAATTATGGTGGATATGAACGGAGAAAATAGCATTGCTATCGCTTCCGGAGCCAATGGTTCATTGAGTCCCGAAGACATCCGGAAGGCACAGCTTACCATAGAAAAAGGCGATATCCTGCTGATGCAATTGGAAATTCCTATTGAAACAGTGGAATATGCCGCCCAAATAGCCAGCGAACAAGGTATCAAAGTGATACTAAACCCAGCACCTGCCCGTGCGCTCTCCAACAAACTACTACAGAACCTGTACATGATCATCCCCAATGAGACGGAAGCTGAAATCCTCTCCGGCGTCAAAGTAACCGATTGGGAAAGCGCACGCAAGGCTGCAGACATCATCAGTGCCAAAGGAGTGGACATCGTAGTTATCACCCTTGGCTCCAAAGGAGCATTGATCAAAGAAAAAGATATATTCCATGAAGTACCCGTACCCAAAGTCAAAGCCGTAGACACTACAGCAGCGGGAGACACCTTCTGTGGTGCATTATGCGTTGCTTTATCCGAAGATGTAGATGTGTTGGATGCTGTTAAATTCGCCAATAAATGTGCATCCATCACTGTGACCCGAATGGGAGCCCAGCCCTCCCTACCCTATCGTAAAGAAATTGATGTTTTATAAATAGTAATTTAAAATCTAATACCATGTTTATAGTCGACAGTTATTCATTAGCAGTTATTTTCTGTGTTGTCACGATGCTCTGCTGGGGTTCGTGGGGTAATACACAGAAACTTGCCGGGAAAACCTGGCGTTACGAATTGTTCTACTGGGATTACGTAATCGGTATCCTTGCCTTCTCTCTCCTTTTAGGTTTCACCTTGGGCAGTAAGGGAAATATCGGACGCGGTTTTGTTGAAGATTTGAAGCAGATCAGTATGGCGAACTATGCAAGTGCTTTTACAGGAGGTGTCATATTCAATCTGTCCAATATCCTTTTATCAGCTTCCGTCTCTATGGCAGGGCTTACGGTAGCATTCCCGTTAGGAGTCGGCATAGCCTTGGTATTAGGTGTTTTCGTCAATTATTTCGGTGAACCTAAAGGCGATGCAGTAATCCTGTTCAGTGGTGTGGCACTCGTCGTATTGGCTATAATATTTAATGCCATAGCTGCCGGAAAGATGAATCAGAAAGGAAACAGCACCAATAAGAAAGGGATTATCATTGCTATTATAGCCGGTGTATTGATGTCTTTCTTCTATCGGTTTGTCGCCGCCGCCATGGACTTGAACAATTTTGAGTCACCTACCCCCACAATGGCTACTCCGTATTCAGCATTCTTTATATTCGCAATAGGTATCTTCATAAGCAATTTCATTATCAATACCATCGTAATGAAAAAGCCATTTGTAGGTACTCCGGTGAGTTATAAGGAGTATTTCCAAGGCAAGTTCAGCACACACATGGTCGGAGTGCTGGGAGGAGCTATTTGGGGACTGGGTACGGCTCTCAGTTACATTGCAGCAGGAAAAGCCGGTGCAGCTATCTCTTACGCATTAGGACAAGGAGCACCCATGATCGCAGCCCTGTGGGGCATATTTATCTGGAAAGAATTCAAAGGTTCTTCCCGCACGGTAAATATTCTTCTGGCCTGCATGTTCGTTCTGTTTATATCCGGTTTAGGAGCAATTATCATCTCCGGAGCCAATTAACCGGCTCCTCACTCTTACTAAATAAACGCTTTCTTTTTCTACTTCTCACGGAGTGAAAAAGGAGAAGGGAATTGCCTGAACTAAAATATATTTTTCGTTCAACCTCTAAAATTTTAATACATGAGACCGATTCAAATAATAGTATTCTGTCTTTGCATGTGCTCGCTCAATTTGTACGCACAAGTCAGCGTCACAGGCACTGTAAACGATAATACCGGGGAAAGTCTTCCCGGAGTATCCATTCTGGCGAAGGGCGGTGACCGTACCTTTGGAACCACCACCGACATCAACGGTAGATATGAAATCAAAGTGAATCAGGGGGCTACCCTCGAATTCAGTTTTATCGGATTTACCAAGCAAAAGGTGAAAGTAGGCACTAACAATGTCATTAACATCACATTAGAGCCTGAAAATGAAATATTGGATGAAGTAGTTGTAATTGGTTACGGCTCCGTCAAGAAGAAAGACCTGCTCGGTTCCATTTCTACGGTAAAGGAAGACGCTTTGGCCGAACGTGTTTCGGGCAATGTGGTGGAAGCCATGCGCGGACTTACTTCGGGCGTAAAGATTACAAGTAGTGGACAACCGGGTTCCAGTGCCACCATCAACATTCGCGGTCTGGGTAGTTTGACCAACAACAACCCGTTATTCATCATCGACGGTGCCTATGGTGGCAGTGATTTGGGTGTCAATGTAGAAGACATTGAGTCTATTCAAGTATTGAAAGATGCCTCATCAGCAGCCATCTATGGTTCACGTGCAGCAAATGGAGTTGTAATCATCACTACCAAGCAAGGTAAAGAAGGTGACCTGAAAGTGAAGTTTGACTCACAACTGACACTGAGCTGGCTCCCCCGCTACGACCTGATGGATGCAGAGACTTACAAGATTTATAACGACCGTGCTTATGACGAAGCCATCCTGGCAGGAGTTTCAGGCGTTACAAAACGCCAGAACCACTATGATGGAAATACAGACTGGCAAGATGAAATGTTGGGTACAGGTGTATTGCAGAACTACAATGTATCCCTTTCCGGAGGTTCCAAGACTGTGAAGTATTACGCATCTCTGAACCGCATGGTCGATGATGGTGCTCTCTACCGTACCGGTTACGACAAATACGGCTTCCGTATCAACACCAGCGGACAGAAAGGTATTTTCTCATACGGTGAGAATTTCTACTACACCAAATCCGACAGGAAGATACTGAACGGTAATCCCTGGAGCGACTTCATCGGTATGCCACCCACTATTCCGGTATATGACGAGTCACATGTCGGCGGATACGGATACGGCGATGTAGACCGTGCCAACTCTTACGGCCTGAATTCAGTAGCCATGCAGGACTTGTATATACGAAACAATGAAGAGGAATACCTGACCGGAAACATCTACGGGCAGATTTCACTCTTTGGGATGTTCGATGCAAAACTGAATGTTGCCTATAAAAGTTATATGGGCGTTACGAACTCCCTGCGCAAGAAAGGTAATTGGGTTATGGGACAAGGTGACGATGCCGCGCATCTGGGTTACGATAGTGCCAAGAATCATGATATACTGATTGAGCAAACCTACAATTTTAAGCATAAATTCGGTAAACATGATGTGAATGCACTGTTTGGTATCACTTACAATAAGTTCCACGAAGAAAAACGTTGGATTACCAAACTCGATCCATTGATGATAGGCGACAAATACATCACATCTCTGGATGCTGCCACCGGAAATACCACCGCAGGCGGTAGCTATGGCGAATCAGCATTGATATCTTATCTCGGACGCATCAACTACTCCTATGCCGACAAATACCTGGCACAAGTAACAGCCCGTCGTGACGGTACTTCCCGCCTACCTAAGAATGACCGTTGGGGAAACTTCCTTTCCGTTTCATTGGGCTGGCGTATTAGTGGCGAGAAGTTCTTCAATGTACCTTGGATTGATGACCTGAAAATACGTGCCAATTACGGTACTCTCGGTAACAGTAGTATCGGTTATTGGGACTACCAATCCACCATCAACACAGCTCCGCGCGCCGTATTCGGAAGTCCAGAAAACATATTGATTGGTATGACTCAATCTCAGTTAACCAACAATGACCTGGTTTGGGAAAAGAAAACAACCGCTAACGTCGGTTTCGACCTGGTTGCATTCAATAACCGTTTCCGTTTAAGTGCTGAGTATTTCTATTCAAAGAGTAAAGACCTCTTGGTTTACCTCCCCATCCTGATGAGTTCAGGTAATGAAGGTGGTGCACCTGCCGTGAATGCTGGTAGCCTGGAAAATAAAGGATTTGAAATGGAAATCGGCTGGAACGATCAGATTCGCGACTTTGCCTACTCCGCTTCACTGAACATTTCACATATCAAGAATAAAGTACTTGATTTGGGATACGGACAAACAGTCTACAATACGACTCTTGCCAAAACCGTAATCGGTGAACCGCTCGGTATGTGGTATCTCTACAAGATGAATGGTATCTTCCAGTCAGAAGAAGAAATACGGAACTATGTAAACTCAGAAGGTAAGATCATACAACCTAATGCTTTGCCGGGTGATATTAAGTATGACGACTATAACGGTGACGGCAATATATCATCCGAAGACCGCCAGGTAGTAGGCAGTCCTTGGCCAAAACTTGAATTAGGAATAAGTCTCAGTGCATCTTACAAAGGCTTCGACCTGAATATTAACGGCTACGGTCGCTTCGGACAGAAAGTATGGAACGGTTCAGCATCAGCAGCCGGTGACTTTGCCAATAACCAAAATAACTTCAACGGTATTATCCCCTGGACACAAGAGCACCCGGTTAACGACCGTCCACGTATTGTATATGGAGACTCCCGCAACAGTCGAAGCGATCAAGACCGCTGGTTGGAAAGCGGTTCATTCTTCCGCCTGAGCGATATTACGTTAGGTTATACAGTACCTACCCGCTACATTAAGAAGATTAGATTAGAAAGACTCCGTGCATCGGTTACTTTACAAAACCTAGTGACCTTTACTGGATACTCTGGTCTAGATCCTGAATTTGCAGACAGCGGTATCTTCACTATAGGAGCTGATTATTGTTCGTTTCCTAACCCACGCGCTGTTCAGTTTGCATTATCATTCACCTTCTAAATATTGCTGAAATGAAAAAAATAGCTCTTTATATATTATGTGGTGTCATGGCATTATTTACGTCGTGCGACCCCTCTTTGCTCGATCTGCAAAATGAAAATACCCTGAGTACAGGCATATACTGGAAAACGGAATCTGACATCGAGGCTGGTGTAATAGCCGTATACGGAATGTTCTATCGTCAGGGAACCTGGACACGTAATATCTATACACAGATGATAGGTATGGCGGACGAAGGTGTAAGTTATGCCGGATGGACTGAATTGAATGAATACACCAAATTCATCTTTACCGATTATAACTTCTCAGAAGTCAACACCAAGATATGGCGGGAACACTATACTGCCATTTTTCGTGCCAATCAAGTGCTAGACAACATTGTCAATGTACCGTTCAGCGATGAAACACACAAGGATGATCTTATTGGACAGACCAAATTCCTACGTGCTTTCTATTATTTCTACCTTACAGCCTTGTGGGACAATATACCTCTCGTACTGAGTACCTCTTCAGCTTCCGATAAACCTATGCAAGCTACTGCCGATGAAATCTTAACCCAAATAGAAGAAGATTTAGAGGATGCAGTCAACAAGCTCCCTTCTACACGTGACGTTAATAACTATGGGCGTCCAACAAAAGGAGCTGCTTACGGATTACTAGCTAAAACCTATGCACAACATCATAAATGGGAAGAGGCCAAAAGATGCCTTGAATGGCTTATTGATGGTGAAGGAAAGAACTATTACTCATTGGTAAGAAATTGGGCTGATAATTTCAGTAATTATACAGAAGACAACAAAGAATCACTATATGAAATTCATTTCTCTTTAACAAATAAAGTAGGCTTTGACCAAACAGATAACTATTTAGATCCGAATGCACAACTAGGAACACAAATTGAAATGAACCAGGCTCCTACTGGGATAGGCTGGAATAATATAGAAGCAAGACGCTGGTTAGTGGATTACTACAAACGCGAACAAACAACAGATGGAAAAAATGATTCCCGCTTGTTCCATACATTATGGTATGACGGTGCAGCAACCGACTTTCCTGAATATCCCAATCAGTTAATATATGGTTCACCATGGAATAGTGATTGGGGTAACCGTGTTTTTATAAAAAAATACAGTACAGATGCTTCTCCATTATATTATTGGAATGACAATAACTTCCGTTCCCTACGTTACGCCGATATGTTATTACTATACGCCGAAACACTGAATGAGTTGAATTCAGCCCCACCTTCAAAAGCCATTGAATGCCTCAATCGTGTACGTAACCGTGTTAATCTACCCGATATAGAAGACAGTAAATACTATAATGGTTCTCAAATTAGTACCAACAAAGATGCCTTCCGTGAACACTTAAAAATAGAACGTGCTCTAGAACTTGCCATGGAGTGTGTACGTTGGATTGACTTAAAACGTTGGGGTATCAATGATCAAGCTGCATTGAATGAACTAAAAGAGCGCGACAGCGATTTCAACAACTTTATAATCGGTAAATCTATTCGTATGCCAATCCCACAAAGTGAAGTAGATAACAATCCGAATTTGAACCAAAATGACCAATATTAATTAAAGATATTTGAGCTATGATCAATACAAAATATTTAATAGGAGCAGTCATTATACTGCTGACATTATGGGGATGCGGAAATGATTCCGATTACATCATCGAAAGCAATCCCAATGAGTTTGCCATATTTCCGGTAGCCATACCTGTAAGCGCTAATGGTGGAAGCTATGAACTTACAATTAACGGTAATGAATCGTGGACAGCTGAACTAACTAATTCTAACAGTTCAGCTAAAGATTGGTGTACACTAAGTGAGACATCTGGAAGCGGTAGAAAAGTAATTACTATCAATGTAAAGCCAACAACTTCTTTCGTCAAAAACCGTTCAGTCATTGTCGAAGTAAGTTCTAATACTAAAATATTAAAGACCAAAATACTTCAAGAGACAATGGTATTAGGTGAAGACGAAGTACTAATAAATGGTCTTGTATGGTCTACCAAGAATGTAGGCACCCCAGGAACTTTCGCAACCTCTCCCGATGATATAGGACAACTCTATCAGTTCAACCGAAAAGTAGGTTATCCGGCTGGACCTCAAGATGATCCGGCACCAGCTAACTGGCCTTCCAACTATACAAACGATGACACTAACTGGACTACCGATAATGACCCTTCTCCCGAAGGATGGCGTGTGCCTACCACGGAAGAGATGGCAGCTCTTTGGGAAAAAGGAGCAACATGGGTTACAGCATCCCAGACCGGATTTAAGACCGACGGTATCATTATCGGTGTTGATGAGGTTACTGCCAAACGTGCTACAAAAGATAATCTGAAACAACTCGGCTGTCTCTTCCTGCCTCAAAGCGGTTGGAGAAATGAAACCGGAATGATGGACCGCACCTGGCTCTGCGCCGTTCGCAGCGGAAATTCATTAAGTCCTACCCACGGTGGCATGTCACTGGGAGACTCCGGCGGCTACCGCGACACATGGGGTTGGGGTGACGGCCAGAAAGCACGTGCAGCCATGATCCGACCTGTCAAGAACATACAAGTCGAGGATTGATTTATGGCATCTATATACTCGACAACTCTATTATTAACGAACTAAATTTAAAGAGATGAACAACTATAAGACCTATATATACCTTACCTTGCTCACACTCTTGAGTTGCAAGGGCAATGACGGTAATGAACCGCAGAAACTCACACCGCAAATCCGGTATGAGTTCAGTGGCGGTGCCGGCCATTATAACTATGCTCCGAGCATCATAGAAGACCAGTACGGCATCCGGTACGGCTTTGTATGTGAGAATCGTGATCCGTTCAAGATTGTGGACTATGTTTATCTATACAAAGGAATCCCCACGGAGAAAGGCTATGTATGGCAACCCGGCACACAGATCATCGAACCGTCCGAGACAGGCTGGGATAACTGCCACATCTGCGACCCGGACGTACGTGAGTTTAAAACGACTTATAAAGGAGAAACTTACAACTGGATTATGACCTACCTGGGCGTAGACCGCTGGGACTGTAACCACAACCAGATAGGACTGGCCATTTCCAAAAACATCGAAGGCCCGTATATCAAGTTCGACCGCAATCCGCTGGTGGCTTATGAAGATACTACCAAATGGGGTGTGGGGCAAAGTACAACAATCGTCAAAGACTCTACGACCATACAATTATTCTATCATTCGACTACGGAGAACGGACCTTTCTGTATGCGCGAAATAAAATTGAATGATCTGGATAATATCATATTGGGCGAAGAGAAAGCAATTCCTTTCCTGAGCGCCAACAGCTATCCTGCCATGTCCGACAAGAATATATATATGGTTTCGGAAACCCGTGTGTCCCCCATCAAAGAGATACCGACTTGGGTAGGAGATGTCTGTCGGCTGGCATACAAACCAAGAACAGAAAGTCTTTTTACCGAGGAAGACGGATGGATTGAAATCGGCCATGCAGGACCGGAAGAAACAGGATTCCCAAGAAATCACAATCCGGGTATCCTGACGGATACGAAAGGTTACATGCTTAATGACGATGAACTGGTGATGTACTTCACTCCCGCCATGACAGGCGAAAACTGGCTATGGTCATACGACCTATACTCGGCTACGTTTAATCTCAAAAACTATTTCAAATGAATAAAACAATCCTGCAAATAGTATGCATTGCTCTTATTCTTGCCTTCCCCTGTGGGAAGGCATCAGGGCAATACAAAAAGATTCCCGTAGTGGTAATTACCGACTTGTATCATCCGTATCAGGACCCGGGAGATAACATGGACCTCATTATGGGCTTCGGACTGCCCGATGTAGACCTGAAAGCCGTCTTATTGGACATCACAGACGCATTCAGGAAAGATACTGCCGACCATCCCACCCTGTGGAAAGACCCGCGTGGACCGAGAGAAGCCGGAATTATCCCTGTGGAACAATTAAGTTATATCTTCAACAAAAAGGTACCTTATGGCATTGGTCCGTTATCCATGATGAAATCGGAAGAAGACCGGATGGAGTATCTGCCAGACTATGAGCAGGAAGCAATCGATATACTGCTGGAAGTTCTGAAAAAGAGTAAAGAACCCGTAGAGGTATTGTCATTCGGTTCGGCAAGGATACTGGCGGTTGCGTACAACCGTGCCCCCAAGCTGATGAAACAGAAGATACACAAAATTCATCTGAGTGCCGGAACAGCAAGCAAGAACCATAAATTGGGAAGCGATGCCGGGGCAAATGCTATTCCGGGCGGTGAGTGGAATGTAGCACTGGACGTGTTCGCTTTCAACAGAATATTAAAATCAGATTTACCCGTAGCCATCTATCCATGTGCAGGCAAAGACGGAGGCTTCGTAAAAGACTGTAACAATACCTACTGGAAATTACCCGATATGGATTTTATCCGAAAGATGAATCCCCAATTGCAACGGTATCTTGATTTTGCTTTCACCCAGAAACTGCAATATGACTTCCTCCGTGCCATGAATGCCGACTATCCGGTTGATATAGACCTCAACCGTTACCCCTGTCCATTCCACGTATGGGAAAGTGCCATCTGGCTGAAAGCAACACAAAGGGAGATCATTTGTACTCCCACTGGAGAATACCGCCTCGTCAAAGAAAGGAAAAGCAACAAAGGCGACCGCATTGTAGCAAACGAACTACGCCGCTGTAACCTTGATGAGATAAGAGACGACGGACGATTCCAGTTTTCATACACCGATAAGTCTTCCGATAAAGAGATTTACTATCGTCCGGACCTTGACGAGAACGAGAAAGCACTCCAACAGGTGATTCCCGAACTCTATATATCCATTTCACCCAGTCACTAATTTTTTTAATATACCGTCATGAGAAAGAGCAAACTTTATTTGATTGGCTTGTTAGTATTGGCTCTATCAAGCTGCACTTCCAAGAAACAACAAACTGCGGAAATCACCCCGAATGTACCCAAAATTATTCTGGAAACAGATATAGGTAACGACGTGGACGATGCACTGGCACTAGATATGCTTTACAAGTATCTAGACGCAGGAGATATCGACTTATTAGGCATCACCATCAACAAAGAAGGAACCTATCCGGCCGAATACACCGACATCATGAATACCTGGTACGACTATCCTCAAATTCCTATCGGAATCATACACAACGGAGCCGACTGTGAGAACGATGCTACAAACTATGCCAAAGCCGTATGTCTCATCCAGAAAGATAACGGTGAACCGGCTTTCAAGCGCTCACTGAAAGGTGACTATAACCAACTGCCGGAAGCGCCTGCCCTCTATCGTAAGCTATTGGCACAACAACCGGACAGTTCTGTTACCATCATCTCCGTAGGTTTCTCCACGAACCTTGCACGCCTGTTGGATACTCCGGCTGACGATGTATCTCCGCTGACCGGAAAAGAGCTTGTTGCCCAAAAAGTAAAACTGCTGTGTACCATGGCAGGCTGCTTCAATAATCCCAACCTGTTCGAATATAACGTAGTGAAAGACATTCCGGCGGCAAAGAAGATATTCTCCGAATGGCCTACCACACTGGTGACCTCTCCTTTCGAAGTAGGTATCGCCATCAACTATCCCGGCAGCAGCATTGAAAACGATTTCAGATGGGCTCCTATGCACCCAATGGTAGAAGCATATAAAAGCTACCAGCAGATGCCTTACGACCGTCCTACATGGGACTTGACCTCCGTACTATATTCCGTTGAAGGTCCATCCTATTTCAACGTTTCTCCGGCAGGTAAAATAAACGTAACGGACCAAGGTGCTACTGAATTTACTCCCGATGCCGCAGGAAACCGTTACTACCTGACAGTAGATTCCATTCAGGCCGAGAATATCAAACAACATTTCGTCCAGTTACTGACCAAGCAACCGGCTCACTTCAATAAATAATAAGCATTATGACTAAATATCTATTGGGTCTCATAAGTTTATGGCTCATGTGTTCCTGCTCGGACACCGACCCCGGAGAAACCCCTCCGATAGACCCGCCAACACCTACACCTACCGTAACCATCACAAAACCGGAATTTGTATTCGGTTTCCAAGGCCAGAGCAAGTATTCTTACTGCCCAAGTGCCTTGAAACAAGCTGATGGGACAGTTCATCTATACTTCTGCGGCAATCCGGAAAACCTGATCATGGTCGATAATATCTTCCATATCAAGATCAACCCGGATGGTACACAGACTGCTGCTAAAAGTGTATTGCAGCCTGGTGTACCAGGTTCATGGGACGATCACCATACCTGTGACCCTTCTGTTATCGAAGGTAACTTCACTTGGAAAAATACTACCTACAAGTATGCCATGTTCTTCCTGAGTAATATGTACGGGGTATATTACAATGAAATCGGTGTCGCGTTCAGCAACGACCTTGATGCAGATAGCTGGGTGAAGTATCCGCAGCAGATTGTGAAGAAAACATGGTCGAGCGAAGGTGACCAGGAAATAGGTGGCGGCGGTAAGTCATGGGGAGTAGGCCAACCTTCTGTCGTATCTCTGGATGGAAAAGGTAAGCTACTGCTGACTTATACCGTAGGTGATATCGGGGGTACGCGCATCGTCTGGGCCGAAGCGGATTTCAGTAATATGGATACATATTCCATCAGTACCCCGCAAACAATTGTACAGACAGGTTTAAAGGCCATTGACAACCAGTCAAGGGATTATACTTGTAACTCGGAATTTGCAATTGACAAGAATGCGGATAAAATCGTCATGATACGTCCGATACAGCCTATGCCCAATGATTATCCCAATTATTTGAATTCTTCATTGGAAATAGACTACATGAACCTTTCTGACTTCACCAATCAAAGAGGTAACTGGACACAGATTTACCGGATCACTCCGGATGATACCGGCTATCCGAGAAACCACAATGCCACTTTGCTAAGGGATAATTTCGGCCACTTGCAAGACTGGGAAGAACCGGAATTCTACTTTACAGTCAGCAAGGCAGCTCCTGATGTACAACCTTCGGGCAGCAACCACGCGGAGTGGACGTACCATATTTGGAAGAGCAAAGTAGTAAAGTAACAATCTGAAAGCAAAGATGATTTTACAGGTCCATGACGAACTGAATTTCAGCGTTCCCGAAGCAGAAAAAGAGATTATACAAAAAATTGTAATCGAAGAGATGGAACGGGCATATCGCATGCTGGTACCCTTGAAAGCCGATTTCGGGTGGGGAAAGAACTGGCTGGAAGCGCACTAATCCGCTCGATAACTTTATTTAACTTACAATCAGAAAGCAACAGAAGCAATCGCTTTAAAATACAGTTTGCTCATCAGAATATCCGGCATCTTTGCTGCCGGATATTTTTTATTCACTAACCGCTCCAAAAAGAAAGCATACTATTCTTGTTACTTTTGACAATTTGATAAAATATTAGCCATATATTTTATTTATGTCAATTATATGCGTACCTTTGCACCGCTTTTAAGAAAGATATGATAGAAAATAGTAAGTAATACTCTAAAAAACATAAATCATGAAAACTTTAAAAACTTTGATTTTATTTTCTTTTCTTTTTGTGTGTGGAATGAATGCGTCAGCAGACAACAAAAGTAACCTTATTTACAATTCGGAAGAAGTAAATGGAATGAAAGTTGCCGAAACTGTTTACAAGATGGATGGCAGTACGCTTGCCAACTATATGAAGTACAATTATAAATACGATGACCAAAAGCGTATAACAGAAAGCGAAGCGTTGAAATGGAATGCCGTAAAAAACGCATGGACTCATGACATGTGCATCCGCTATGCCTATGAAGGCAAATCCATAACTACTACTTATTATAAATGGAGCAATAAAAAGAATACCTATATTCTTATCCCTGAAATGACAATAACAATGGATAATCCCGATATGTAATCCATTCATTTTCTCTCATAAATATACTCTAATAACTAATAATAACCCAAAACCTTTTCATAAACTGAGGAGCCGGAACAAATACATTCCGGCTCTTTTTGTATTTTTGCTTTCCAATAAAAACATAGAAGCATGATACCCCAAGCACTTATCCACTACGTCGAAACGGAGATTATCCCCCGATACGAACACTTCGACAAGGCACACAACCGTTCGCATGTACAAACAGTCATTGACGAAAGCCTCGCTCTTGCCGAGCTTTACCCCCAGGCAGACGAACGTCTTGTCTACACCATAGCAGCCTATCACGACACAGGGCTTTGCCGCGACCGCGCCACGCATCACCTTGTTTCGGGAGAAATCATAGCCGCCGACAGCAACCTTCTGCAATGGTTCGACAAAGAAGAGATGGCAATCATGCGGGAAGCCGTGGAAGACCATCGGGCATCCAGCGACCATGAGCCGCGCAGCATCTACGGAAAAATCGTGGCCGAAGCCGACCGTATCATCGACACAGACATCACCCTGCGCCGTACCGTACAATACGGACTGAAACAAAATCCTGCGGCGGACGAAGCATGGCACTACCAACGTTTTCACAAACATCTGATGGAAAAGTACGCACCCGGCGGCTACCTTAAACTTTGGCTTCCCGACTCAAAGAACGCCGAAAGGCTGAAAGAACTGCAAAGCATCATAGCGGATGAGGTGCGTCTGAAAAGCATTTTTCACCGCATGTTCGAAGAAGAGAAAAGATAAAAGACTATCTTTGCAGCCAATTAACTGAATAATAATTAAAAAACAAGATATATTTATGGCATTAAAAGCAGGTATAGTGGGACTGCCCAACGTAGGGAAATCCACTCTTTTCAACTGTCTGTCCAGTGCAAAGGCACAGGCGGCAAACTTTCCTTTTTGTACTATCGACGCCCAAATGGGTCAGGTATCCGTGCCTGACGAGCGACTGACCAAACTCGCCGAAATCGTTCATCCGGGACGCATCGTGCCCGCCGTATGCGACATTGTCGATATTGCCGGACTGGTGAAAGGCGCCAGCAAAGGTGAAGGACTGGGCAACCAGTTTCTAGGCAACATCCGCGAGTGCGACGCCATTATCCATGTGCTGCGTTGCTTCGACAACGGCAACATCGTACACGTGGACGGAAGCGTAGATCCGGTGCGCGACAAGGAAATCATCGATACCGAACTCCAGCTCAAGGACCTCGATACGGTAGAAAACCGCATCAAGCGTGTAGAGAAGATAGCCAAAGTTGGCGGAGATAAAATGGCGAAAGTAGAGTACGAACTCCTGCTCCGCTACAAAGACGCATTGGAACAGGGACAGAGCGCCCGCACCGTAATACCTCAGAACGATGACGAGGAGCAATGCGCCAAACAGATGTTCCTGCTCACCACGAAACCGGTACTCTACGTCTGCAACGTAGACGACACCAGCGCCGCCACCGGCAACCAATACGTAGAGCAGGTGCGCGAGGCCATCAAAGACGAAGATGCCCAGCTCATCATTATCTCCGCACAGACCGAAGCCGACATCGCCGAACTGGAAACTTACGAAGAAAAGCAGATGTTCCTCGAAGACCTCGGCCTGAAAGAAAGCGGTTGCAACCGGTTGATTAAAGCTATCTACAGCCTGCTGAACCTCGAAACCTTCATCACCGCCGGCGAAATGGAAGTAAAGGCATGGACCTACCGCAAAGGCTGGAAAGCCCCGCAATGCGCCGGTGTTATCCACACCGACTTCGAGAAAGGGTTTATCCGTGCAGAAGTCATCAAGTACGAAGACTACATTAAGTATGGCAGTGAAGCCGCCGTGCGCGAAGCCGGAAAACTGGGCGTGGAAGGCAAGGAATACGTGGTGCAGGACGGAGACATCATGCACTTCCGCTTCAACGTATAAAAATAACCAACGGATGAAATAACCATATATGAAACAGCTTTTTGCTATCCTGTTCCTCTTCCTGCTTATACCTGCCGGATATGCCCAGCAGCAAGACTCGGTAACCATCCGCGGACGGGTGACAGACTACAGCGGACAACCCATAGACAGTGCCAGCATTTGGTGGCAGAACCCGCAGTTCGACGATGTCATAGAAGCCATAACCGGCAAAGACGGATATTATACCGCCCGCGTACCTAAAGGAAAATATCAGAACGTGGGTTCCATCTATCTGCCTTCCTATGCACACGTTGCCATGAAAAGCAGCCTGCCCGAAGCCGAGCACCGTCTGGAATTCTGGGCGTGGGATTTCATAGCCGACCGCGATACGACGCTCAACATCCGTTACCACCGCATGGAAGCCTACGGTATGCGTGTTTTCCGCATCCCCGGAGCCATGCCTGCCTATCAGATATACGTCCGTCCCATGAGTCTGACACGCTTCTACCGATGGATGAAAGAGGCAAAGCCCAAATCATTGGTACACGGTGAGAAAATCGGCAATATCAAGCAGGAAAAACAAGATAAAAAGGCTAAAGAATGCCAGTTGGCTCCCCGTCCCGAACAACTGAAAGCCACAGTATGGATAGACGGTGAAGAAGTGCCCGTATTGATGAAACAGGAAATAAAGGAGTATTTCGATGCCAATGAATATGGAAATGCCTATCTGCTGACGGTAGACTTTCCCAAGCTTCGGAAAGCAGAACTCCCCTACCATGTCTTCAAGGTAGAACTGACCGACCTTGAAAACGGCGACCGGGGTGAAGGGCTTTACTACATGGAAAAAGAAACTTACGTCAAATAATCCATTTAATGAATGACGAACAGTAAATTGAAATACCTCATTGCAGGAACCGGCGGTGTAGGCGGTTCAATAGCCGCATTTCTCGCTCTCGCCGGAAAGGACGTCACCTGTATTGCCCGTGGCGGACATCTTGCCGCCTTACGTGAAAACGGATTGAAGTTACATTCCGATTTAAAAGGCGAGCATACATTGGCCGTTCCGGCTTATACGGCAGAGGAATATGCTGCCCTCGCCTCTTCGGCGGACGCTTACAAGGCAGATGTTATTTTCGTATGCGTCAAAGGGTATTCCGTAGACTCCATTACGGAATTAATCAGGCACGCCGCACACAAGGACACAGTAGTAATCCCCATCCTGAACGTCTATGGCACAGGTCCGCGCATCCAGCGGCTGGTTCCCGGCGTCACGGTACTGGACGGCTGCATCTACATCGTAGGATTCGTATCCGGCAAAGGCGAAATCACGCAAATGGGCAAGATATTCCGGTTGGTTTACGGGGCACACAAAGACACCATTGTTTCCCGTGAAACATTGGCAGCCATACAGCGGGATTTGCAGGAAAGCGGCATCAAGGCCGACATATCTCCCGACATCAACCGCGACACCTTTGTCAAATGGTCTTTCATCTCGGCCATGGCCGTTACCGGAGCTTACTACGACGTGCCTATGGGCGAAGTGCAGAAGCCCGGCAAAGTACGCGACACCTTCATCGGGCTTTCGCAGGAAAGCGCGGCCTTGGGACGGAAACTGGGCATCGGGTTCGAGGAAGATATCGTAGCGTACAACCTCAAGGTAATCGACAAGCTTGCCCCCGAAAGCACCGCTTCCATGCAAAAAGACATGGCGCGCGGCCACCAAAGCGAAGTGCAGGGATTGCTTTTCGACATGATTGCGGCAGCCGAAGAACAGAATATCGACATCCCTACATACAGAATGGTAGCGGAGAAATTCAAATAATTTTATACCTTTGCCTCACCATCTTATACAGTTTCGTCTTCCGGAGCGTAGCGCAGAACCTCTTCCGTGCAATACATACATAAAAAGAGCAGATTCTGCGCTACGCTCCAAAGGACGAAAACAAAGATATAAACTAACTTAAATTGCTTATGAATATGCTGACTCTCCTCTCTATCAACTGGAATCCCAACCCGGAACTGTTCAACCTTTTCGGCAGCCTTCCAATCCGGTATTACGGCCTGTTATGGGTGGTAGGTATCGCTCTTGCCTACGTAATAGTACACCGCCAGTACCACGACCGGAAAATCGACGAAAAGACATTCGAACCGCTGTTCTTCTACTGCTTCTTCGGCATCCTGGTAGGAGCGAGACTGGGGCACTGTCTGTTCTACCAGCCGGATTATTACCTGAATCACTTCTGGGAAATGATACTTCCCGTGAAGTTCCTGCCGGACGGCGGCTGGAAGTTTACCGGCTACGAAGGGCTTGCCAGTCACGGCGGTACGCTGGGACTGATTATCGCCCTCTGGATGTACTGCCGCAAAACCAAGATGCACTATATGGATGTGCTGGACATGATAGCCGTAGCCACACCTGTCACCGCCTGTTGCATCCGCCTTGCCAACCTGATGAACTCCGAGATTATCGGCAAGCCGGCCGATGTGCCCTGGGCTTTCGTCTTTGAACGGGTGGATATGCTGCCCCGCCATCCGGCACAGCTCTACGAAGCAATCGCCTACTTCATCTTCTTCCTGGGCATGGTCTACCTGTACAGGCGCGGACAAAAGCAGCAGGAAAACAAGCTCAAAACGGACTTCAGCACCACCAAAGCCAAGTCCACCGCAGTGCAAACCGGCGCTACCCTACCCTACCACCGCGGTTTCTTCTTCGGCCTCTGCCTGACTGAAATATTCGTATTCCGCTTCTTCATCGAGTTCCTGAAAGAGGATCAGGTGGATTTTGAAAGCGCAATGACGCTGAATATGGGGCAATGGCTCAGCATTCCGTTCATACTTATCGGAGTGTACTTCATGTGTTTCCACGGCAAGAAAACGGCAGGAAAATAAGAACTCCGCAACAATAAAAAAATATCAAGGCATGAAACCGACAGTTCCACCTAAGGAAACTGAAAGTTCCATGCCTTGATACTTCTTGTTCCACTACGTGAAACAAAGAGTTTCTCGCGGGGAAACAAACCGTTCCCTCAGGAGAAATTTTTTGTTTCATTCTTTGAAACCCGACTTACGTCGCAGGTTACTTTCCTTTGACTATCCGCTTGATGTCATTCAGCTTGTTCAGCGCTTCGAGCGGTGTCAGGTTGTTCACATCCAGGTTCAGTATCTCGTCGCGTATCTGGCACAACACCGGGTCGTCGAGCTGGAAGAAACTGAGCTGCATGCCGCCGCGCGTCTCTCCCACTTCAACCATCGGCTTGGCCGCGATGCCTTGCTGGCGGTTGTCCTTTTCAAGCTGTTTCAATATATCACCGGCGCGTTTCACGATACTTTTGGGCATACCCGCCATTTTGGCTACATGGATACCGAAGGAATGCTCGCTGCCGCCGCGCTCCAGTTTGCGCAGGAAAATGACCTTATTGTCGATTTCCTTCACCGATACATTATAGTTCTTGATGCGCTTGAAGGATTTCTCCATTTCGTTCAGTTCATGGTAGTGCGTGGCAAAGAGCGTACGCGCCTTGGCATGCGGATGTTCGTGGATATACTCCACGATGGCCCAGGCAATGGAGATGCCGTCGTAGGTGGAAGTACCGCGCCCCAACTCGTCAAAAAGCACCAGACTGCGGGGAGAAAGGTTGTTCAGGATGTCGGCCGCCTCGTTCATTTCCACCATAAACGTAGACTCGCCCACGGAGATGTTGTCGCTGGCTCCCACACGGGTGAATATCTTGTCCACCAGACCGATATGCGCGCTTTCCGCCGGAACGAAACAGCCGATTTGCGCCATAAGCGTAATCAGGGCGGTCTGACGGAGCAATGCCGACTTACCCGCCATGTTGGGACCGGTAATGATGATTATCTGCTGCGTACTGCTGTCCAGCATCACATCGTTGGCTACATACTTCTCGCCTATCGGAAGCTGCTTCTCGATGACCGGATGACGTCCCTGGTGTATCTCCAATACCTCGTCGTCGGAGATTACAGGACGGATATAATTGTTTTCGCGGGCTGCGGTGGCAAAAGACAGCAGGCAGTCCAGCCGGGCTATCTGGTTCGCATCGGTCTGAATGGCAGGAATAAACTCGCTCAAGGACTGCACTAACTCTGCATAAAGCTGTGTTTCCAGCACCAGTATCTTGTCCTCGGCGCCGAGTATCTTTTCCTCATATTCTTTCAATTCCTGCGTAATGTAACGCTCGGCATTGACCAATGTCTGCTTGCGAATCCACTCCTGCGGCACTTTATCCTTGTGCACGTTGCGCACTTCGATATAGTAACCGAACACATTGTTATAGCCGATTTTCAGGCTGGGAATGCCCGTAAGCTCACTCTCCCGCTGCTGTATCTGCAAAAGATAGTCCTTGCCGGAATAGGCTATCCGGCGCAGCTCGTCCAATTCGGCATTTACGCCGGATTTTATCACACCGCCTTTATTGACAAGCAACGGCGGGTCGTTGTTGATTTCCCTTTCGATGCGGTCGCGGATGGAACGGCAGATGTCCAGTTGTCCGCCGATATGGTTCAGACTGGCATTATCGGCATCCATACAGGCTTCCTTAATCGGTTCGATAGCCTGCAGGGCCACTTTCAGAGCGACTACCTCGCGGGGAGAAACACGTCCTACGGCTACTTTGGAGATAATGCGTTCCAGGTCGCCTATCAAGTGCAACTGCTCTTCAATCACTCCCTTGAACTCAGGCTTCCGGAAGAAATACTCCACCACATCCAGCCGTCCGTTAATGGGCTTCACATCCTTCAGGGGGAATACCATCCAACGCTTCAGCAGGCGGGCCCCCATCGGACTGATTGTTTTATCTATCACATCCAACAAGCTGCTGCCGCCGTCGTTCATGCTGCCCATCAGCTCCAGGCTGCGCACCGTAAACTTATCCAGACGGACGTACTTATCTTCCTCTATACGTGCCAGCGAAGTGATATGCCCTATCTGCGTATGCTGCGTCATAATGAGGTACTGCAAGATAGCCCCCGAAGCGATGATACCGTTTTTGAGATGCTCCACGCCGAACCCCTTCAAGTTTTTCACTTCAAAGTGTTTCAGCAGTTTCTCGCGGGCGGTGGTTTCCGTAAACACCCAGTCGTCCAGCTCGAACGTAAAGAACTTGCTGCCGAAATTGCCTTCGAACATTCCCCGGCGGCCACGCTCAAACAGCACCTCTTTCGGGGCGAAGTTGTTCAGCAGCTTGTCTATATGGTCAAAGGAGCCTTCGGCGGTCAGGAACTCACCGGTGGAGATATCCAGAAACGCCACCCCGCAGGCGCCTTTACCGAAATGAACGGCGGCGAGGAAGTTGTTTTCACGGTAATTCAGTATGTTGTCGTTAATGGATACGCCCGGCGTTACCAATTCGGTGATACCGCGTTTCACCAGTTTCTTGGTGAGCTTCGGGTCTTCCAACTGGTCGCAAATGGCTACGCGCTTGCCCGCACGTATCAGTTTGGGCAGATACGTATCGAGCGCATGGTGGGGAAAGCCTGCCATTTCAATCGTTTTTCCCTTGCCGTTGGCGCGCTTAGTCAAGGTAATGCCTAATATTTCAGAAGCCAGGACGGCATCGGTGGAATAAGTTTCATAGAAGTCGCCGCAACGAAACAGCATGACCGCATCGGGGTGCTTTGCCTTCAACTCAAGAAACTGCTTCATCATCGGGGTAAGGACAATATCTTCGTGCATACAGGTATATCTTTGCGGAACACAGAAGCACGGTGGCGCAGAGTTTTTAACGGTATGAACTCCCGGTTTCATGAAGCAGACGCTCTGCACAAGCAACTCTGTGCCACCGTATCTCTGTGTTCATTGATTAATGTCACAAAGATAATCCTTTTTTAGAAAATACGTATGTAAAGGGTTTCAATCCTTAGCAAGCCTTAACAAAGCCGGCATTTTTGCTAAAACATGTTATAAAACACACTTTTTTATTTGCTTTATTTGGAAATTTCCCGAAAGTCCGTACCTTTGCACTGTGTTTTTCATAGTATTAGATTTAAGGTTAACAAAGGTTGGAGTACAGCGGTACTCCTTTTTTTATGCCCGTACGTCCGGTTCATACATCCGCAACGCCCGCGCATGTCCGGCTTCAACCGCTAAAACCGGCGCAAAAGTTCCTCGAGCGTCACACCGCTGTCCGCTTTCATCTTCTCCATACGAATACGCTTCAGGCGCTTCTTTACCGAATCTTTCTCCAGATGCATGATTTGCGACATTTCCAGTTGTGACAGTTGCATCTTCACCATACAGCAGTAGCGCAAATCCTCTTTATTCAAAGCAGGATAGTGTTGTTGCAGCCGCCTGGTGAAGTTATCGAAAATAATGTCCGCGTTCTGCACAATGTCTTCCCAGTCATCGTCCGAAAGAAGGATATTGCTCCCCTTCTCTATCTCCTGAACGATACGCTGGTTCAGCCTTCTGAAGAAAGTCTCCTTCAGCCGGGCTTCCTTCTGCTCCATTTCGGCCATACGCTGCAAGTTCTCGGTAGTTACTTGCCGCTGATGATGCAATTCTTCCTGCTGACTGGCAAGCTGGTGCTGCTGCTCCACCAGCCGGCGGCGGTTGCGCCAATAAAAGAAATAAATGGTACTTGCTATCCACAGCGACAATAGGGACAAGGTAGCCATCAGATATACATTGCTCTGCCTTTCGGCGGCCTGAGTGCGCCAATAAAGGTTCTCCACGGACAGTTGCTCGTGCTTGTAAAGCTCCTGCAACGCAATGACTTCCGCCGTATGGCGTTGCTTCCTCACGCTGTCCGCCAGTTCCGTAAAACGCAGCAGAAGAGAGTATGCCTCATTGCACCGTCCCATTTTATAATACGCTCCGGACATATGGTTATAGGCATCTGCCTGTGTTGCCAAATTCGGGCTGGCAACGGCTTTCCAGAAATAATGGTAAGCGGAGTCATACTGCCCCAGCTTCCCGAACAAATCCACCTTATCGGCATACAGGCCGAGAATGGCAAGGGTATCTTTACGGGAACGTAACCCGATAGCTTTGTCTATATACTCCAGTGCCTTTCCGTTCTCTCCCATTTTGGCATAGATACTGCCCAAATCGGTATATACATGAGGTAATTGCGACGGCAGGGAATCCGCTATTGCCGCATCATAGGCGGCCTGTGCATAATAAAGGGCGCTGTCCAGCCTGTTCAGAAAGTAATAGCCGGTGGCGATATCGCACAACGCCAGGTTCTTGTAAAACAGATTGTCCATCCTCAACGCCGCCTTCAGCGCCTCTTTGGAATAGCGCATCTTGCCCTCATACTCTTCCTGGTTCAGGCAGACGACTCCCAGCCATGTATTGACCCTGTAGAGCTGCTCGTCATTGCCGCTTCCCTGCAGGAAAAGCAAGGCTTTCAGAAAAGACTGCATGGCATCCTTCATGCGGTACAGCCGCCTGTCCAGGTGCGCCTTGCAGTACAACGCCCGTTCAGCATACAGAGAATCTCCCGACTCACTGAAATATTTGATGGCCGGCAGCAGCAATGTATCGGTTTCCGCATTCAACTGCTGTTTCCGGTGCATGGCTTCGGACAATAATAAAGCGTAGAGCGCATAGTCGCGGTCGGTAAGGTTGTTCTGCGGCTCTTTGATTTCCTGCATCACGGCGATAGCACTGTCCGTCTCTTTCTCCGCCATCAGTTTTTCCGCCAGCGCTACCCGGCGGTCGGGACCGCACGCTACCAGAAACATACTCCACAAAACAATCGAAATTATATGTTTATATCTCATCGTTCCAAAATTTGTCATTCATAAGAATCCATTACCACTTCACCGGTTTCCCCGTGCACAAGTATTACCTTCACTTTATCCGGCTGCACGGAGTCGCGTACATCAATCTCCCATAACGGCATATCCCGGCTTGCATCCACATAACGGTTTACACTGACATGTGCCGTGTCCGACAGATTTATGCCACGCAGTTTAGCAAATATATGAATATCCTGCCATGTATACAGAAAAGTATGCTTCTTTTTAACCTGCCCAGACGAACCCGCTGCCACCCCGGCCTGCGCACCGGCAGAATAACGGATTTCATCCTGCGGCTGCGGATACACGGTTGCCACCGGATGTATTCCCTTGACTACTCCCCAACCCAGCCAACCGTCCGCCAGGTCTATTTTCAGGTAAACACGTTCCGAACCTTCAAACTGCCGTGCCATGCGGGGCGACACATTGACACATGTGTACCGGTCTCCTTCCACAAACAGTTCGCCATACGGAAAGGTATTCAGCAGCCAGGAAGCGGAATAGCGCGAAGAACGGGATTTAGGCCTACGGTCGTGCACCTTGGCGGCTATAATCCTATAGTCGCAGGTTTTATCGGCGGAAGTAAAGCACGCATTCAGCCAAAAGAGAGAAACGACTACCACATTCGTACACAATGCCGACAAACCTGCCCCCCAGAACAAACCGTAAAGCATGTTTCTCCCCAGCCGCCTTGCTCCTTTCTTCTCGTCCCGGCCGCAACGGAGATACACATACAGCATCCGGCCCCCCATGCCGATAACGAACAGAACAGAAGCGACAACCGCATTCAGACTTTGATAGCTGCCCGTTGAAAAAGCCGTGCGCAGCAACCATGCTTCTTCCGGATGCCAGGCACGGCAATGCAGCAAAAACAGTACGATTATCACCGGAACTGCAATCTTCCACAAAGCAATCCTGCCCTTTCGCCCGGCAGATTCCGCCCGTATGCTTTCCTCACGGCACCGCTGTCTGGGTGTGTGCTTCAATCTTTGCTTTTTCCTACTCATGGCAGTACGGTTATCAGCCGGTTTCCTACAAATAGGTCTCACCGTCTATTTTCAGCAAAAAAGGTTTTATCGGATAGTCCGTACCGCCGAAGGTCAACTTCCTGACTCTGATAATATTGCTTCCGGACCGTACCACTTCCATTCTGTACACAAACGCATACTCCTCTTTCCCGTCCTTCTTGCTATACCGGGTGGAAAACGACAGTTGCCTGATACCGGGATGCTCCAGTTCGGGTCTGCTCTCATCGGGATGGCGGTTGCAGGTCAGGACGAATTTAAAGACTTCTCCCGGCCGGAGTGTTTCAGGCTCGGTACTGACACTACAGACCACTTCTTCTATATTCTCTGCAGGAAGTACGCAGACCTTCATCGTAGAGCAGGTACGCATCTTCCCTCCTGTCATGGCCCGTACCGAAGGCAGAGTAACCCAACCGGCTTTCTTGAAACGGACTATGTAATAGTTTCCGTGGAGTGAAAGATTCTCCTGCTTGCCGTTTACAAAAGAAGTCTTTGACGACCGCGTAGAATGCGGGCCCGACACCAGCTCCGCCTCACAGTCGTCCCACCGGGGAACGGACATGTCGTAAATCTCTCCGGTACTGTAATAGCCGACCCGGACATCCTGCCCCACATGCACTTTGCAAAAAGACGTATCTACTTCATTGAAGAATCTTACACTGTCATTTTGCGCCGACAAGGTTGCAATATGCAATGCCAGACAGCACAAAACGACAAGCACTTTCGGATAGCGTATCTCATTCATCCCGGTACTGTTTTGTTTCTTCCCACTCTTTTTCCAGCTTACCGTCTATGTCATACATTTTCCACCGGCCTACACGTCTGCCGTTGAGGTATTCGCCCGTTTCACGAACGGCGTCGTTCTTCACGTAACGCGACTCGAACAGTCCGGTTTTCCGCCCGTTTACATAAGTGGATATTTCCCAATAATCATAACGGTTGGTAACAATCAGCCGGCGCTCCTTACCATGCAGACGGCCGTGTTGGTAGGTCGCTTCGTAAACAAGCTCTCCATTGCCAGGATTATATTCGCGATAAAGCCCGTCCTTACGGTCGGCTTTCAGGTAAAATTCACGGCTGCGGGCGCCCGTATTACGGTCATACGATATATGCAGTCCTTCTTCCCTGCCGTTGACGTAGGTCTTCACTGACAATGTATCGCCACTTTCGGCAATTTCAATCCACCGGCCGTCCTTTTGGTCGTTCTTATAATGCCCCAGAATATGTGGCTGTCCGAAAGTGAACATCGAGGAGTATTCACCGTCTTTCATGCCGTATTCATTATAATATTCCGTCTCATAAAGTTCGTACGTCCCTTTCAGGAAAGTAAACTGTTTGCCTACCTGCTTACCGTCCTTATAAGTATGGTCCCTGCGCAACGTACCGTCCCACTCATAAACCATATCCTTTCCATCCTGCTTGCCGTTGCGGTAGTTCACCTCACGCTCTACCTTGCCGGTAGTAAAATAGGTTTTATGGGCGCCGTGCAGCTTGCCGTCCTTATAGGACTTCTCTTCCTGCACACGCCCCTCGCTATCGTACATTTTAAATACGCCGTCTTTCTTGCCGTCCTTGTATGTACCGTCGCATTTCAGCTTGTTGTATTCATACTCTCCATACTTGCCGTTGTAAAAACCGTCCTTAAATTCAGCCTGTATATAAGCAGAGTGATAACCGTCTATGATGCGGTGGTCTCCGTTCAAGGGTTTTTCTGTTTTCAGGTCACGAAAAAGAATACGTCCGTCACCCACATTGATAGCCGATACCTGCTCAATCGGATACTCCTTCTGTGCCTGTACCATAACAGGCAGAAACATCAGAAAAGAAATCAATGCCACACATTTTTTCATAGCTCTTTCTTTCAAAATCCTACTCTTTTTATCCATAATTATTACTTTTTATAAAAGTTGAAAACAGTCGTATAACGCACCAACGGGCCTATAGGACAAAAATAAAAGATAGGTACTGAATAAGAAAACGGACAAGGGGTATAATTACGGGATACTGCACACCCGATAAATATTTATTTTACAACTCATTATCATGATATACAAAGAGGTATGCAAGGGTATATTTATATATCAATAAAAATATACGTTATAATTTTTCAAAGCAAATAAAGAAAATGGAAAAGCAGGTATCCGACTGATGTTTCTTTATTGTTTTGTATCCATTTTTCTCTATTCATAGAATACTTTTTCTTTCTAATCCAAATAAAAGAAGGTGCGCTATTTTGAACACGCATTCGTGAAGTTCAATCGGACACACCTTCTTCTATCCTGTAATTCCGGCTAAAGCCGTTATGCTTCCTGCTTGGAATATTCCGAAAACTCACATCCGAACTGTTCCACCAGCATATTATCCATGTCATCGGCCTTAAAGGCAAGATTCACCAGATTCTTACGGATTTCATCTTCCGACTCTTCCGTGAGGTCGGACAGATGGATGCGATAAGCCATATAAATCTGCCGGCCTTCAATGCCCAGTTTATAGGGAGCGAAATCCTCACTCAGGATATAGTCCAATACACGTTCCACCTCTTTCTTAGGCAAGAGGTTAATGGGAGAAACAGCAAACAGATAAGTGTTTTCATACACAAAAATACGAATCTCCGAACTCCCTTTATGAAACGTCCACGAATCGTAACCGTCCCGCGCAAGGATAGGGTTAACTCCCATTTCGGCAATGGCCTGTTCGCAAAACACACTCAAAGGCGACTGTTCACGCTCCGCAAAAACTTCTTCCGGCAACTTTTCGCCGCAGGAAGGACAAAATTCCTCTTCCTCGGATATCAGCTCATCGCAACTGTCGCACTGTACCTGGAATGTATTGCGGTCAACCCCGTCAACCGACTCCAAAAGCTTGCGCAATGCCTCTACACGCACACCGAACCCCATATTGTCCGCATTGGTGAACTTGCTTACCGTTACTCCCACCACTTCACTGTTTTCATTGAAGATAGGTCCGCCCGAATTACCGGGATTTACGGCAGCATCGGTCTGTATATAATATTTTCCTTCCATAAGCTGCTTGGGCGAGGAAACCGACCCTTCCGTTACCGTAAAAGGCATGCCGTAAGGATACCCCGCCACACTGACCTTTCCGCCGATGGCCAATGAATCGTCCGCAGCCAGGCTCAGTTCGGGAAGAGCTGAAAAGTCTGCATCCACAGCCAATAAGGCAATATCCAAAGAAGGATTTACGAGCACCACTTTGGCAAGGTAAGGATTCCGGTCGTTATCATGTATGGCAACAGTATGGAAACCGTTCACCACATGGTAGTTCGTTACAAAAAGATTATAAGATTTCAGATAGAAACAGCTTCCGGAACCGCCGGCATGTGTCACCTTATATACGAGTTTATAAATGTTCTGATCCATAATATATAGTTTAGATACCGTTAAGTTAATTCATAATTCCCATCACCTTCTTCTGCATTTCAAGCATCAGCCGGGAGTATTCCTGCATATTACCGCTCATCATGGCTTCTGCCATTTTCTGTTGCAACACCTGCATGTCGTCACTTCCCATGGTTTCCGTAATTTTCTGCACCTGTTCCATGCCGGCAGCAAAGTCCGTCTCATCCTCATCGTCCAAATCGCCTTCCATAATCTTGTCCATAGCGTTGTAAAGAATTTCAGAGGCCTCTTCCAAAGAGCGGTTGCCTGCCTTCTTCAAAGCTTTTGATATAACGGCATTGATATCGTCCTGCATATCATTATAGAAATAAGCTTCGTAGAACACATAAAGCAAGCGTACCGCACTGCGTTCATAATTCTCTGACTGGATGGCTTCGGTGGCTTCTTTATAGACATTCATAAAATTCTCCTGCACGTTTTTCAGGGAAGAACGGCGTTTTGCAGACACCAACGTATCCGTGTAGTAAAGGTCTTCCGCCAGTTTTTCCTTCGGAACGGCAAGCAGCTTTTCAAGGAACGCTTTTCCTTTTGATACAACCTCTTCCGTAGGCAGGTCGGCATCCATATCATTCACTGCCTTGTCGAGGTCGTTCAGCAATTGTCCCTGAGGATGTGCAAAATAGGAAATCTGGTAGAAAGCGGTATCCAGCACATTCCACGAATAACCGTACCGGCGGTCGGCCCCATACTCTTTGAGTGCTTCCAACGTTTCGCGTCCCAATGTCTGTATGCCTTCATAAATGCGGTCTACCTCTTCCTGCGGATACGGAGTCACCTGCGGCTCGTAACAGCGGGTAGCGCCAAATTTCGTACAGAACTCATCGTCATACTTATCGCCTATGTGGCAGATATTCTGAAGCACGAAATACATTTTATGCGGATGACTCTGTGAAAGCGGACAAACATATTCCATATTCAACTTATCACCGTTCTTTACGAAGCGGGGTAATAACAATTTATTCAGGTTCAAGTCCGCCACCTGACGGAGCATGGCTACCCTACCCTTTTCCGGCAGATTCAGGAAATCGGCATTGATATGGAAAAAACCGTCGGCAATACGGATATGTACAAGAATGGAACCATGAGGAATGTGAAACTCCGTACCGTCGGCATTACCGTACTTGGTACGAAAGTCCGCGTTCAAATAATCCAGCAAACTATGAAAAGCCTGTACATATTCACCCCGGTTATACAAGTCCACACCCTGTTCGTAGGCTTCGGTACGGATAGCACTTTGCGTAGAATCTACTACGGGAGAAATAAAAGCAAATGTCTGTTTCATATCATGATATTGTATTTAAAGAAATAATAATAACCGTATCCCGCCCTGCGGAATGCCGGAAAACAAATATAGAAAGCAAAACACAAACAAGAACATAGATGCAGGGGGATAAATACAGAATGAAAACATCTCGTTAAAATATTGAATATTAAAAATTTATTCAATATAAACAATATAAAACAAGGGGATATTTACCCCGAAAACATGGATTGCTTCCCTTTTTTTCCGCCCGATACATATCAGCCGGACGGCACAACAGAACGGGAAATGTAATGATTCTTCGCTCCCACATATTATATGGAAAAGCCGGTATTCACAACAAGTGGTTTCCTTTTTCAGTACAACAAAAAAACGCTCTTAATAAACCTTTCTGCAATTTTACTATAATTCGAAAAAAATTATAGTAAAATTCTCTCCGAATTTATTAACAGCCTGTTTTCCCCCTATCGCGACACTTGTAATAAATACAAACAAAAAAGGATGCAATCTTCACAGATTACACCCTTTGAAATATCCTAAAAAATCTTTTTTGTAAAATCCTATTGAAGTAATTCAGCCATTATTTGTATTACAAACAAAAAATTAGTTTTAAAAGCACTTCACAAATATAGCGAATAAAAAGCGTATTGTCAAGTATTCCATGCTGTTTTTTTACCCTACTTCGCTACAAATCTGAAAATAAACCCTTAACTTTGCACCGTTTAATTAACAGGATATAAACCAAATTAAACGGGCTATCAACAAGTTTTAGTAAGTATATCAACAAGTTTTCAACAATATAATTACAACCATTATGGAATACAATTTCAGAGAGATTGAAAAGAAATGGCAGAAACGGTGGGTGGAGAACAAAACCTACCAGGTGACGGAAGACGAAACAAAGCAAAAATACTATGTACTGAACATGTTTCCCTACCCCAGCGGCGCAGGTCTGCACGTGGGTCATCCGTTGGGATACATCGCTTCGGACATCTATGCCCGTTACAAACGTCTGCAAGGTTTCAATGTCCTGAATCCTATGGGATACGATGCTTACGGCCTGCCCGCAGAGCAATACGCCATACAAACCGGACAACATCCGGCCATTACCACCGTCAACAATATCAACCGCTATCGCGAGCAACTGGATAAGATAGGTTTCTCTTTCGACTGGAACCGTGAAATCCGTACCTGCGACCCGGAATACTATCACTGGACACAATGGGCGTTCCAGAAGATGTTCAACAGCTACTACTGCAATGACGAAAAGAAAGCACGCCCTATCGAAGAACTGACAGAAGCATTCGCCAAATCCGGTAACGAAGGACTGAATGCCGCATGCAGCGAAGAACTGCATTTCACTGCCGATGAGTGGAATGCCATGAGCGAAAAAGAGCAGCAGGAAGTCCTGATGAACTACCGCATCGCCTATCTGGGTGAAACAATGGTAAACTGGTGTCCGCAACTGGGTACCGTACTTGCCAATGACGAGGTGGTAGACGGCGTATCGGAACGCGGCGGCTTCCCCGTAGTCCAGAAAAAGATGCGCCAATGGTGTCTGCGCGTATCTGCCTACGCACAACGCCTGCTGGACGGACTCGACACCATCGACTGGACCGAATCTCTGAAAGAGACGCAGAAAAACTGGATAGGCCGCAGTGAAGGCGCCGAAATCCAATTCAAGGTAAAGGACAGCGATTTGGAATTTACCATTTTCACCACCCGTGCAGATACCATGTTCGGAGTTACCTTCATGGTACTGGCTCCCGAAAGCGAATTGGTGGCCCAAGTAACCACTCCGGAACAGAAAGCCGATGTGGACGCCTACCTGGAGCGTACCAAGAAACGTACCGAACGCGAACGTATCTCCGACCGCAGCGTCACCGGCGTATTCTCCGGAAGCTATGCCGTCAATCCCTTTACGGGCGAAGCAGTGCCCATCTGGATTAGCGACTACGTATTGGCAGGATACGGAACAGGCGCCATCATGGCCGTACCTGCACACGACAGCCGCGACTACGCTTTTGCCAAGCACTTCAACCTGCCTATCGTTCCGCTGGTGGAAGGCTGCGATGTAAGCGAAGAAAGTTTCGATGCCAAAGAGGGTATCGTATGCAACTCTCCGAAAGCAGGTACAGAGCCTTATTGCGACCTCAACCTGAACGGACTGACTGTCAAGGAAGCCATCGCCGCCACCAAGAAATATGTGAAAGAACATAATCTGGGACGCGTAAAAGTAAACTTCCGCCTGCGCGACGCCATCTTCTCGCGCCAGCGCTATTGGGGCGAACCGTTCCCGGTTTACTACAAGGACGGAATGCCTTATATGATTGATGAAAGCTGCCTGCCGCTGGAACTTCCTGAAGTGGCCAAATTCCTGCCCACCGAAACGGGCGAACCGCCGTTGGGACATGCCTCCAAATGGGCTTGGGACACGGCAAACAAATGCGTGGTCGATAATGAGAAGATTGACAATATAACCGTTTTCCCGCTGGAACTGAACACCATGCCGGGATTTGCAGGTTCGAGCGCATACTACCTGCGCTATATGGACCCGCGCAACCATACGGCACTCATCGACAAGAAAGTGGATGAATACTGGCGCAACGTAGACCTCTACGTAGGCGGTACGGAACATGCTACCGGACACCTGATCTACTCCCGTTTCTGGAACAAATTCCTGCACGACCTCGGCGTATCCGCCGTCGAAGAGCCGTTCCAAAAACTGGTGAACCAGGGTATGATTCAAGGAAGAAGCAACTTTGTATATCGCATCAAGGATACCAATACATTCGTATCGCTGAACCTGAAAGACCAGTACGACACTACCCCGCTCCACGTGGATGTCAACATCGTGTCCAACGACGTTCTCGACACGGAAGCGTTCAAGGCATGGCGTCCTGAGTATGCTACCGCAGAGTTTATCCTGGAAGACGGCAAATACATCTGCGGCTGGGCGGTTGAAAAAATGAGCAAATCCATGTTCAACGTGGTTAATCCCGATATGATTGTAGAGAAATACGGTGCGGATACGCTGCGTATGTATGAGATGTTCCTCGGCCCTGTAGAACAGTCCAAGCCCTGGGATACGAACGGTATCGACGGCGTACACCGCTTCATCAGGAAGTTCTGGTCGCTGTTCTACGACCGTACCGGCAACTACCTGGTAACTGATGAAGCTGCCGGCAAAGAAGAGTTGAAATCCTTGCACAAGCTCATCAAAAAAGTGACGGGAGACATTGAACAGTTCTCTTACAATACAAGCATCAGCGCCTTTATGATTTGCGTAAACGAGCTGTCCGCGCTGAAATGCAGCAAGAAAGAGATATTGAATCAGCTTACCGTTACGTTGGCTCCTTTCGCTCCGCACGTATGTGAGGAATTGTGGGAGACATTAGGTAACACAGGTTCTGTATGCGACGCGCAATGGCCTGCATACAACGAAGAATATCTGGTGGAAAATACGGTGAACTACACCATTTCGTTCAACGGAAAAGCACGTTTCAACATGGAATTCCCTGCCGATACGGCATCGGATGTTATTCAGGAAACGGTATTGGCAGACGAACGTTCCATGAAATGGACAGGCGGAAAGACCATCGTCAAAGTAATCGTAGTACCCAAGAAGATTGTAAACATTGTTATCAAATAACAAATATGCAAATCACAAAACCAACCAAAGCGGAAGTGATGAGAGAGTTGAAAGACTATGTCTTCATCACTTTCGGATTAATTTCTTACGCTATGGGATGGGCTGCGTTCCTTATCCCCTATCAGATTACGACCGGCGGTACTACGGGTATCGGAGCCATCATCTATTATGCCACTGGATTTCCTATCCAATGGTCGTATTTCATCATTAATGCAGTCCTGATGACGTTTGCCATCAAGATTTTAGGACCTAAATTCAGTATCAAGACCACATTTGCCATCTTCGGACTGACTTTCTTCCTATGGTTTTTCCAGTTGCTGGTGAACGGAGCGGACGGAGTGCCGCCTCAGATACTGGGACCGGGACAGGATTTCATGGCTTGCCTCATAGGTGCCGCCATGTGCGGTGCGGGTCTGGGCGTAGTGTTCAACTGCAACGGAAGTACGGGCGGTACGGACATTATCGCAGCCATCATCCATAAATACCGCGACGTCACTTTGGGACGCATGATTATGGCTTGCGACGTTATCATCATCAGTTCCTGCTACTTCATATTCAACGATTGGCGACGGGTGATTTTCGGTTTTGTAACGCTGTTCGTCATCGGCATCGTACTGGATTATATCGTGAACGGTGCGCGTCAGTCGGTACAGTTCTTTATCTTTTCCAAAGAGTACGAAAAGATTGCCGACCGCATCACCAAAGAGACTCATCGCGGTGTAACCGTACTCGACGGTATAGGCTGGTACAGCAAACGCAACGTGAAAGTATTGGTTGTGTTGGCCTACAAACGCCAGTCTGTCGAGATATTCCGTCTGGTCAAGGACATCGACCCGAATGCTTTCATCTCTCAAAGCTCCGTTATCGGCGTGTATGGAGAAGGATTCGATAAATTGAAAGGAAAATGAAAAAGAAATTTGTTTTTGCAACCAACAATGCCCACAAACTGGAAGAAGTAACCGCTATTTTAGGAGATAAAATAGAGCTTCTCAGCATGAAAGACATCCATTGCAGTGCGGATATTCCCGAAACAGCAGATACGCTTGAAGGAAACGCTTTGCTGAAGGCAAGGTATATCTTTGAAAATTACCACCTGGATTGTTTTGCCGATGATACCGGCCTGGAAGTGGAAGCCCTGAACGGAGCTCCCGGAGTGTATTCGGCACGCTACGCCAGCGATGCACACAATTCGGAAGCCAATATGCAGAAGCTGTTGCAGGATATGGAAGGAATGGAGAACCGAAAAGCCCGATTCCGTACCGTTTTCGCACTTATCGTCAATGGAAAGGAACACTTGTTCGAAGGCATCGTAAAAGGCGAAATAACGAAGCACAGGCACGGTACTTCCGGTTTCGGATATGACCCGGTCTTTATTCCGGAAGGATATACGCAGACATATGCCGAAATGGGAAGCGAATTGAAGAATAAAATCAGCCACCGGGCAGTGGCAACGGATAAGCTTTGCAACTTCCTGTCCAAGTAATGAAAGTGGCAAAAGTATGCGGATGCTTGCATTATGATAAATTTTCAGGCACGGATTACATGGTTCCGGTTTATGAAAACTGTAAATTCCATGTAATCCGTGCCTGAAAAAAAATATTGAAATCATTTTCATACCCTCATCGAAGAATGCCAGCGACAAGGGAATAATTCACTATAATCCCAGTTTTGCAGAAATCTCCAGCATCCTCTTGATCGGTTTCACCGCTTTCTCTGCTATTTCCGCATCTACCTTGATTTCCGGAGATTCGTCTTTCAGGCAATTATAAAGCTTTTCCAATGTGTTTAACCGCATAAAATTACACTCATTGCAGGCACAGGTGCTGTCGTTGGGCGGTGCCGGAATAAACTTCGTCTGCGGACATTTCTTCTGCATCTCGTGCAGGATACCCGATTCCGTGGCAACGATGTATTCCTTTTCGGGATGGGCAACCGCATACTTCAGCAAAGCCGCCGTAGAACCTACCACATCCGCCAGCTTCAAAACCGTGCTCTTGCATTCGGGATGAGCCAATACCACTGCACCGGGATGCTGCTGCTTCAATTCAACAATCTTTTCAACCGAGAACTGTTCGTGTACATGGCACGCCCCGTCCCATAACAACATATTTCTGCCTGTAACGGAGTTGATATAATTTCCCAGGTTTCTGTCGGGACCGAATATTATTTTCTCATCTTCGGGAAAGCTTTCTACGATTTGTCTGGCATTGGTGGAAGTTACCACTACATCCGTAACAGCCTTTACGGCAGCCGTTGTATTCACATAGGATATCACCGTATGTCCGGGATGCTCTTTGACGAACTGTGCAAACTTATCCGCCGGGCAACTGTCGGCAAGCGAACAACCCGCCGCCATGTCGGGCACCAATACCTTCTTGTCGGGACAAAGTACCTTTGCCGTTTCACCCATGAAGTGGACACCGCACATCACGATAATATCGGCCTCCGTCTTTGCCGCCCATTGTGCCAGAGCCAGACTGTCGCCTACATAGTCGGCTATGTCCTGTATTTCACCCTTCTGGTAGTAGTGCCCCAGAATGATTGCATTCTTCTCTTTCTTCAGTTGCTTGATAGCTTCTATCAGATTATCCATAATAATAATTTTTATTTCTCTTCTTTCTTTAAAAATCCTTTGATAGTGATGATGGGCTGTTAATAGTGTGGACAAATAAATCCGAATTTTCTTGCCCATAAAGTTATTAGTACAAGGCTAAACTTTATCCTTAGGTTATTAACGTAAGCAATTAAAGTTATATCTCTTGATAATAAGCTCTCTACTCTGCCATGACCTCACTTCATTAACATCTTGTTGATAACCGCAAAGTTAATAACTTTAAAGGGATTAATCAGTGAAATAGTACTTAAAAATGTGTTTATACAGCCTTTGAAAGTTTAGGTTAACTTTTTTGGTTTGTTCGTTATGCAGGCGTATTATGCGTTACTTTGAATAATGCAAATATTATTTTTAAAAATCTTTCCATACGCTATTGACACCTTTTCAACGGTTATTAACAGGGATGTGAACGGAAAGAAGTATCTTTGCACGACATGAGCCGGTACATAGTGTACAGACCGGTACAAAGCCTTACGATTATGAACAGAAAACTGAAGATAACCGAACTGAACCGCATTAGTACAGAGGAGTTTAAGGAAGCGGAAAAACTGCCGCTTGTAGTTGTATTGGATAATATCCGCAGTTTGCATAATATAGGTTCCGTATTCCGCACTTCGGATGCTTTTCGCATCGAATGTATCTATCTGTGCGGCATTACGGCTACTCCACCCCATGCCGAAATGCACAAGACGGCTTTGGGAGCGGAATTTACCGTCGACTGGAAGTATGTTAATAACACTGTTGAAGCTGTTGATAACCTTAAAAACGAAGGCTATACGGTTTACTCCGTAGAGCAGGCAGAAGGTAGTATTATGCTGAATGAGTTGACTTTAGACAAAAACAGAAAGTATGCCATAGTAATGGGGAATGAGGTGAAAGGTGTTCAACAGGAAGTTATCGACCATTCTCACGGCTGCATTGAAATTCCGCAATACGGTACGAAGCATTCTCTGAATGTATCGGTTACGGCAGGCATTGTTATCTGGGATTTATTCAATAAATTGAAGTGAGTGGACAAATATTAGTAATTAACAGCTTTATACTTGATTTATCAACCAACTTATTTGCTTATATAACAGTTATTTATTTCCTTTGTATGTTTGCGTTAGTAACAGGTTTATCAACATAATATTAACTGATGTTTTATCCGGATGAATGGTATTGCAGAGAGGTCGGTGATGTGGAATTTGTGGCACGGTTGCCATAAATTCAGTGAAGGATGCAGATATTGTTATGTCTACCGGGGAGATGCAAAAAGAAATGTTGACAGTTCGGTTGTGGTTAAGACGAAAAATTTCGATTTGCCTGTACGGACGAATAAGAACGGAAGTTTTAAAATTCCGTCCGGAACTCTTGTTTATACCTGTTTTACTTCCGATTTTTTTGTTGAAGATGCAGATGTGTGGCGAACTGAGGCATGGGAAATGATTCGTCAACGCAGTGATCTTCATTTCCTGATGATAACCAAACGTATAAACAGGGTTATGGAGTGTCTGCCTGTCGATTGGAAAGACGGATATGATAATGTAACTATCTGTTGTACAGTTGAAAATCAGTTATGTGCGGATAATCGTTTGCCTGTTTACAGAGCTATTCCTATAAAACACAAAATTATTATTTGCGAGCCGTTGTTGGAAGAAATCAGTTTGGATGCCTATAATATAGGAGAGTGGGTTGAACAAGTGGTTGCAGGGGGAGAGTCCGGATATGAGGCCCGTATCTGTAATTTAGACTGGATTATGAAGCTTCACGATATTTGTGTGAAAAACAATGTTTCTTTCTGGTTTAAACAGACAGGTTCTAAATTTGTTAAAGAAGGCACTTTATATACCGTAAAACGTCAGTTTCAACATTCACAGGCACGTAAGGCGGGCATTAATTTTAAATGATGTACTGAAGTTATCAGAGCTGCCCGCTCTCTACCAGTAAGATTACTCTTTCCGTAAGCGCATCATCTCCCGTAGGGTCGTATTGTTTTTTCAGACTGGCTCCGAACAGTGCGGCAAAGGTCTGGTAGAATCCGGCTTTAAAAGGTCCCATAAATGCTTTTACCAGTTCGTAGGAAGTGGAATGGGTTTGCCGGTCTACCAGTTTGATTAACAGTTTTCCTTGTGCAAAGGAAAGTTTTTTCATACGGGGAGTGTATTGTTCTTTCAACCCCTTTTCCACAGCTTTCAGGTGCTTTTGCCGCTCTTTTTGAGTGGGAATGGTCTGCAGGTATTCGTAAGTCTCGATAATCGCCCGGTTGATTTCCTTTGAAATGGGAAGCACTTTCTTTACGTCGCGGATAAGTTTGTAGTATTTCGCCATTTCGCGCCTGTTCTTGAATTTTAGCGGTTTGAAGATGTAAACGGTAGGAAGTTTCACGTAAGGAATCGTATCGCCGTTGTACACGCACATAGGAGTGAGATAGATGCTTTTGGATGCACCGGTTTGGGGTTGCTGCTGGGCATGACAAGTCAGGACTCCTGCCGAGAGAAATGTTATGAGTATTACTATGTTAAACCGTTTGCTCATAGCGCAAAAGTACACCATTCTGCGTAATGTTGTTACATTGCTTTCATTTTTCCTTGTTCAATTAACTAATTTAAGGTAACTTCGTTGCCTATTATCCGGAAACACACTATTATAGATGACCCTAATCAAGATAGGAGTTTTTATGAGTATGCTGTTAATAACTCCTATGCTTGTAGCTCAAAATGCGACATTATCCCTGTGGGAAGAGAATCTGGAACAACTCTCCGCCGATGAAGAAGAGAGAAACTGGGAAGATGAACTGGAAGTGCTTTCCGCTCGTCTGCAAGAACCTGTCAATATCAATGCCGCCACAAAACGGCAATTGGAGGAATTTCCTTTCCTTACGGATATTCAAATAGAAAATATTTTGGCGTATGTTTATATAAACGGGCAGATGCAGACTCTTTATGAGTTGCAGTTGGTGGCGGAGATGGACAGGCAGACTATCGAACTGCTGTTACCTTTCGTCTGCATAAAGACCGTTGAGGGCCCTTCCCGCTATCCTTCTTTAAAAACGGTATTGAAGTATGCCGGGCAAGAAGTATTGACACGTCTGGATATCCCTTTATATACCCGCAAGGGATATGAGAAAAACTATCTGGGACCTGCCGTTTACCATTCACTGCGTTACAGTTTTCGCTATGGAGATTACTTTCAGGCGGGAATAACGGGAGAGAAGGATGCCGGTGAACCGTTCTTTGCTTTGCATGACAAGAAAGGGTATGATTACTATTCGTTTTACGGCTTACTCAAAAACAGGGGCAGGCTGAAAGCTTTGGTATTGGGCAATTATAAACTGGGGTTCGGGCAGGGCCTGGTGATTGGCACAGACTTTGGATTAGGAAAAACTTTCTCCATGTCTGCATCCGAATTCCGCAGAGGGGGAATCCGGAAACACAGCTCTACGGACTCGTATAACTATTTTCGCGGAACGGCGGTAACAGTGGAAATTCTTCGTTTTTTAGAACTTTCCGCTTTCTATTCGCACCGTTCTATGGATGGAGTGGTGAAAGGCGGAAAAATCGCTTCCATTTACAAAACAGGTTTGCACCGTACGGAGAAGGAGGCGGATAAAATGAATGCATTTGTCATGCAATCGGCGGGTGGTAACCTCACTTACGAAAAAAATAGATTGAAAGTGGGGGTGACAGGCATTTATTATCGTTTCAGTCATCCTTATGAACCGGATTTAAAGAAGTATGCGAAATACAACTTGCATGGAAATGATTTTTATAATCTGGGTGTGGATTATAAATACCGTTGGGGAAGGTTGGTATGGATAGGAGAGGGGGCTGTTGGTAAACAGGGATATGCCTTACTGAACCAACTGAAATATAAAATATTAACAGGTTATCAACTGCTGTTAATACATCGTTGTTATTCCCACGATTACTGGTCTTTCTTCGGGCGTTCGTTCGGCGAAGGAAGTGCTCCGCAAAACGAAAACGGCTGGTATCTGGCTGCGGAAGCTGCTCCCTGGGCGCACTGGAAGTTTTTCGCTTCTTTGGATATGTTCTCTTTTCCCTGGTGGAAATATCGCATCAGCAAGGCTTCGCAGGGAATAGACGGAATGTTTCAGGCTACCTATTCTCCGCAGAAAGACTTATTGCTATATCTCAATTACCGGTATAAGCGCAAGGAGAGGGATGTGTCGGGAACAGGCGGGAAAGTGACGTTACCGGTCTTTCATCATAAGCTCCGTTGCAGGCTTGCTTATACGCCGGGAGCTTTTTCATGCCGCACTACGGTCGATTACAACTATTTTCGCCAGCAGAGTGGGGAAGGGCATGAGTTTGAAGGAAAACAAGGCTGGCAATGTACCCAGTCCTGCGCTTATACTTTTTCCGGATTCCCTTTGGCCGTATCCGTACAAGGTACTTATTTCCATACGGACGATTACGATTCGCGGATTTATGCTTCCGAAAAAGGATTGGTTTATACGTTTTATACTCCTTCTTTCTACGGCAGCGGTTTTCGCTATTCTGCTCATATACGTTGTGATTTGAACAAAACTTTTATGTTTCTCGTTAAGTTCGGGCAAACCGCTTACCGGGACCGTGAAACTATCGGTTCGGGTAACGATTTGATAGAAGGAAATACAAAAACAGACTTGCAGATTCAGTTTCGTGTTAAGTTTTGAAGAATAACTGCCGTATTTTTGGAAATATCTGGATGTTTATTTCTTATCTTTGCTGTGCTGATTACGCGGTTTGTCTTTGAAATATCGGAAAACCGCCAATCGCCGCTGTTAAATCATAATTTGTAAATAGTAAATCAAATGACTGTCATTTATCCGTCTCCCATATTCGGTCCCGTCCATTCCCGCCGTTTGGGAGTATCTTTGGGAATCAATCTGTTGCCGGAAGACGGTAAGGTGTGCACTTTCGACTGCATTTATTGCGAGTGCGGGTTTAATTCCGACCATCGTCCCAAGAAGCCACTCCCTACGCGCGAAGAAGTGCGTGCCGCATTGGAAGCCCGTCTGCAGGATATGCAGAAAAACGGACCCGTACCCGATGTACTGACTTTTGCAGGAAACGGAGAACCAACCGCACATCCGCATTTTCCTGAAATCATAGAAGACACGCTTGCTTTGCGCGACAAATACTTTCCAAAAGCCAAGGTAAGCGTATTGAGCAATTCTACTTTCATTCATCGTCCTGCCGTATTTGAGGCTTTGAACAAAGTGGATAACAATATTCTGAAACTGGATACGGCAGACGAAGCTTATATCCGTGAGCTCGACCGTCCGGCAGGACATTATTCCGTCCGCGGGATAATCGGAGGAATGAAGGCTTTTAAGGGTAACTGCATTATCCAAACCATGTTCTTGAAAGGCGGTTTTGGAGATAAGGATATGGATAATACTTCCGATAAGTATGTTTTGCCCTGGTTAGAGGCCGTCAAGGAGATTTCTCCCCGCCAGGTAATGATTTATACTATTGACCGGGAAACTCCCGACCATGACCTGCAAAAGGCTACTCATGAGGAACTGGACCGTATTGCAGCATTGGTGAGGGAAGCAGGGATGGCTGTGAGTGTCTCTTATTGAAAAATAATTAAAGGGGGACATCTTTCACAAGCATCCCCCTTTATGAATTTTCTAGAGTAATTTATGAAAAAATAAAAATTTAAATTTTATTCTTCATCCTTATCAGCCTTAGCTTCTGCAATGATTTCTTCAGGAACTTTGTCGCAACGCACATATTTGTTCACATCGTTTTCATTGTCTTTGGCTGTCCAAATCATTGAACCGCTTTCCAATAAATCGGTTACGATGTATTCATTGTTCCATTCACCGTTACCGAAATCGTAGTTTCCGCTGATAACTGCACCCAGGTAAGGGTCATTTTCAATAGTAAAGTTTCCGGTGATGTAACGGGCATACATGCTGTCGAACTTTTGGTACATTTCAAAAGTCTGTTCCTTGCGGTTGAAAACGATATAACAGTATGTACCTTCTGCCAGAGGAGCTCCATTCCATTCGGAGAGTTCCCATGTTCCGTTCAGGTTGGCGGGAGTCACTTCCAAAGTAGGTATTACCGGTTCATCGTCATCACAAGCTGCAAAACAGAACAGGAAGGCAATCAAAGCCATTAGTTTGAGAATATTCTTCATATCGATTTTTTGTTTTTTATCATTACTTGATGCAGTTTACTTTTATATTCAGTGTACGGTCCGACGGTCGGGCATCCACTCCTTCGATGATAATAGGGAAAGTGAATGATTTTCCTCTTTCAACAGGAATTTCTGAGGTATTTATCGTTACTACGATATCGGCCTCACTGCCCGGTTGTATCACTTCCGGTTCCGTTCGGAAAGTTGCGAACTTTGGAATGATGAGTGCTGAGAGGCGCAGTGGCTTGTCTCCGCTGTTTCCGCATAAAATCCGTTCGGAAGGTTGCTTTCCGGGTATCACTTCCTGAAATTCCATTTGGTTTTGTTTCAGTCTTAGTTTTCCCATTGCATACGGGTAGCGTGCCCATTCATCCGCTCCCGGAACAACGTTTCCGGTCAGGGTCAGGCGTGCCACGGGATGCTTTTCCGAACAGGACAGATAAACGAATGCATTTGTATCTATCGTTCCGGGATGATTCTTCGGATGATAAGTTAGCACAATCGTAGCGGTTTCTCCCGGCAGTATTTTTCCGGCAGGCAGTTCTGCTGTTGTACATCCGCAGGTGGTCCGCACCTTTGTAACGGCAACTGTTTCCTTACTTATGTTCTTGACTGTGAAGCAGCAGTTCTGCGGAGCATCATCCTCGGTCAGCGTTCCGATATTTATCACAGTTTTATCAAAATGCAAAATTTGCTTTGCTTGTTCCATCAAAGATGGATTTAGTTGCAAGTCGATTTTTTCCTGTGGGTGGGAATGGATACCCTGAGCTTTGACAGCCCGGGATTGTCCCATTCCCATACAGAATATAAATAACTGTATCCAAGTAATCGGTTTCATTAATCAATTACATTAAATTACATCCAGCCGTTGTCGTTGGCATTCTTACGTACGGTGACTGTGATTGTCTGTTCAGTTCCGTTACTTACTTTCACTGTAATGTGTGCCGCACCTGTTTTTATACCGGTTACGTCCATTAATGTACCGTTAACGGCTACTGTTGCTACAGCATCGTCGCTTGATGTACAAGTATAAGTCAGGCTTTCACCGTTTACGAAGTAATATGCCAGATTGATGGTTGATTTAGCGCCTTCAGCCACATATACATTGGGTACTTTCATGTCTGAGCCGCTTGTTTTTCCATCGATGTTATCCAATAGTTTTCCTGCGTCTATCAGACCGGTACCCATTTTTCCGATATACTTGGACAAATTCACTTGCATAGGTGAAGCTGCTGCAATGGTATGATTACGATAGTAAGTCTTTGTCTTGCCTACATAATAATCATCCACAGGTTTTACAGATTCTTTCATCAATGTAACAAATTCACTTGCCTTGAAATGACGGCGTTGTTGTACGGCATACGACAAGCCTAATGCAGCTACACCCGAAACATGCGGACAAGCCATTGAAGTTCCGTCCATATAACCGTAGGCAGGGTTTCCGTTGCGTATCATTGTAGAGAGGATAGAACCCGAAGCCAAAGGAGACTCCTTACTCCAATATTCCGGATCTTCTTTTCCGATTTCATTGTAATATTCGGCATCGCCGCCCGGTGCGCATAAATCTACTTCTATACCATAATTTGTATAGGAAGACGGTGTAAAGTCAGCAGCTACTGCACTTACAGCTACGCATTTGGAGTAAGCACCGGGATAGGCCGGTACTCCCGCATACTCATTGCCGGAAGCAAAAATAGCAATACCGCCTTCTATAACTCCATTCGGAGAGCCTGCGTTATTAATGAAATAGTCCAATGCTTCTTTTTCCAGCGGATAGAGGCTTTCCCATTCCTTTTCGGTGGCAGGACCGGGAACAAATCCTTCTATTTCATTAGCTTCAGCCGAGTTATATCCCCAACTGCATTGCAGGATAACTGCACCATTGTCTGCCGCATATTTAATGGCCTTTGCTTCACCGTCCAGTGTTACACCGTATTGGCCGGAGAATACCTGACAAGACATTATTTTCACGCCAGTGTTGGGATTTCCGTTTCCTCCTGCAATACCACATACTCCTTCGTTGTTATTGTTCATCGCAGCGATAGTACCTGCTACGTGCGTTCCGTGTCCCGTATCATTTACATCTGTCCATGAGATAACTCCGGTCTTGTTGACAAAATTATAGCCGTATTTATCATCTTCATATCCGTTACCGTCAGCATCTTTACCGACATGGAGTTCTTCACCTTCATTTATCCAGATATTACCTTTCAAGTCAGGATGTGTGTTCATTACACCCTCATCCAATACTGCTACGATGATGGAAGGATCGCCTGTACACTTTTTCCATGCTGCCTCACAACCTACGTCGCATCCGGCAATAGAACCGGCTTTGTTGGGATTTAGATTATCGAACTCGTTACTTCCGTCATTGATATAATGCCATTGATAAGCTAATCCGAGATCATTCATATCCGTACTTATTCCCGCACGTGTTATGGACTTTTGGCGTAACAGATTTTCATTTACATACGTCCGGTATCCTTTGGTATTGTATGAACGTTTGATGCGGCTGTTTCCTTGTACTTTAGAAATTTCTCCTAATTTGGACAGTTTATTGGCAGCTTCCTGCAAGTCTGTATTCTCATCGAATTTTACAAGGTACCACAAATGCAGGCCTGCGGTACGGGTACGTTTTTCGTTACGCGGGTCTATAGGGAACACACGTTCAAAATGATATCCTCCGAGGATTTCCAATACTTCGTCTGTAGAAGGAATTCCCGAACGGGTCATTACGCCATTTGAAGCTGCACGTGTCATGGTTTTGTCCAAAATATCACTCATTTCAGGTTTGAATTTAATCAATAATTCACCCGAATTAATATCTGTCGGAAGCTGAACTTCCGTACCCCCGTTATCGGGGGTAGACGGTTGTTCTATTATTTCTTGTTCCGTACATGCGGCAAATACCAAAGAAAACAGTGTTACGTATAAGAATCTTTTTTTCATTGTTTCTTTTTAAACGTTTTTATTTATTGTCAATTTTGGGAGTCGCTGGCTACATATCTGTGGTAATAAAGAGGATAAGCGCACGGTGTTTCAGGCTTAGAATTACCATAATAATAAGTGTAGTCAAACTTAATAGCATCGATATTATTAAATCCAACTTTATTTCCTTTTGAATCGATACCTTTTTCCTGTTGATTGAAAACCATCGTTTCCGGATTCCATTCAACAAAGAAAGGATGGAAAAGAATCCATTTTGGAAGCGGTCCTGTCAAGAAGTTCAGATTGATGGAGAACTGACGTGCGTGTGGTAATACACGTAATACATCAGTACCTTTCATCTTATAAACATTATCTTTGTATGTATATGTAACTTCTCTTGACGATTCCGGAGCAGCAGGATTTAGCCAAGCGCAGGTATCATTCGGTAATTTAGTCAGATAAGCTGACTTATCGGTAGATGGATCATAGAAATCAGCAACAGTATACTTAGGATTCTTTCCTTTTGCATTCAATCTTTCTTCTACTTCATCATCTGTAGGTAATATACCTTCGATAAAATTATAAGATAACTCCAGGCTTCTCAGATTATCCCAAGTGAGTAAGTCCAAGAATGCTTCTTTTTCTTTTAAATCTCCTGAGAAGTTAATCCACATGCCTATGTCGCCTTCTGCTTTTTGTAAGTCAGTCAATCCATCTGTTCTACGGAATCCTGTGAGTTCAAGTACTGTCAACTCAGGGAAATTTGTCTGATTGATTACATCTGTCAGCGTTGATAACTTTGCAAAGTTATTTCCTGAAAGTTCCAGAGTTTCCAATGTTTCACCCAGGTTCTTAAAATTCTCAGGTAGAGTTATTAATCCATACGAGAATATGTTCATGTGTTTCAGGTATTTTAATTCGCAAATTTCTTCACCTAAAGAAACTTCACGGATACTGGCATTTTCATTACTTTGAACAGTAAATGACTCCAGATACTTTAAATGTTTGATTTCTTTAGGGAATGTTTCACCGTCTGCCATATTAATCATCGTGAAGTTTACGGAACGTACACGACCGATGGCTTCTTGGGGTACTTCATTGTTTTGGATAGCTTCATCCGTAGCTTCCCACAATCTTACTACATCCCAATTCATCATGTTTTCGCTGCTTTCTATTGTAAACATACTCTGAATCTTCTGATTGATTGTAATTACAGCCAAAGAGTCACCAGCGCGGTTATCCTCTATTTTCAAAGCAGGCTTTTGCGTAACTGTCAGATAGAAAGCGTCTATGCTGTTTCCGTCATTGTCTTGCAACTGATCTTCTGAAGGATTTTGAGCAACCAGGCGGATTTTGGCAACACGTGTAAAAGGCACAATGTTCATATTCCAGCGGAAACGTACTTTAATGGTACGTGGACGCGCTTTTCTATCCAGATTTACTTTCAAATCTTCGTCTTTCGGAAGTTCCAGCCAACCTTCTTTTTCTCCGGATGCTTCTGCGTCAGCTGCTGCTTCCTGATCTTCGGGTGACATAGATTCAATATCTTCCTTGAAAGAATATTCTATGTTTTTGTCTATTGCGAAGTTCACATTGGTTGTAATGGTAGCTTCGAAATAACGCTCATCGTATGCTGCGGAATTTTCAATGGTTACTTCGGGTTCTTTTACAATAATCTGCTTATAGAATCCCATTTGAGTAACTGTAACAATTTTAGGTTCCTGACCTTCTACTGAAAAGCGGATTTCCGCTTGCCGCGTTCCGTTTTCCAGTGTTGAGTCAATTTCCAGATTGCATTCTGCAGAGCCTAATCCGTTTGCCGGCGATATGGCAATCCACGGCTTTGACGAAGTTGCTATCCAGTTGGTGCTTGATGTAACAGCTATTTTTTCTGTTCCCCCTTCGGCACCGATGGCAATTTCTTCCTTGTCGACTGCGATGCCACCGGAGATGCCTGTTTCGTCGTCATCTTTGCATGCTGTTGTTAATCCCATGCAAAGAGCCAATCCTATTACGATTTTATTTACATATTTCATTGATAACATCTTTCTTTAAATTTATCGTTTTATATCCAATGCATCACATCCCTTGATGTCCTGAGTCTTATCATAAATCAGCTTATACATGCCTGCCTCAATGTAAGGACATACGCTGGTCATGTCGATAGAAATATTCGGATTATCTTTGATATCTACTATGTATAGCTTGGGTGTCATTACCTCTTCTACTTTACGGATATCGTTAGAACCGATTTGGAACTGTATCAGGCTTACACACGTAGTAATTCCTTCGGGCCATTTGCGCAGGATACGGTTTCCTTTTTCATCGCGTTGATGACGAATACCGAATGCTTTCAACTGACTACTGTTCAGCGGTGCCAAAGGTACTTCCGAGAAACAGTTATAACTTACATCCATGTTGCTAAGATAAGGTAATGTAGTAGCACGGAAATCATCAGATAACTTTGTCAGCTTATTGAAGCGCAAGTCTACTATTTGCAGCAAATTGCTGTTCTTGTAGTTCTCTCCTGTTTTCGGGTCTTTGAAAGCACCGTCGGGTACTTCTGTCAGTTCATTGCTGCTCAGGTCGATGGTAGTGATAGGTGAACCGGTTTTGAACAATTCTTTAGGGAATTTGCTGATTTTGTTGTACGACAATGATACGGTAGAAGCATTGATACCTTTATAATCTTCTTCCGATTTGAAGTTCTTTCCACCATTTTTACCGATTTGATTATATGAGAAATCTACCGATCCCATTGTGTATACCAAGTTAGCATCGAAAATGTTAGGTATATACTCCAACTCGTTGTGAGCAAAACTCAAATTCTCTACTTGTTCGGTAAATGAACAGAAATCATTCGGTATATCTTTTATATGGTTATAGTCCAGCATAAGAGTGGCAAGTTTCACTTCTTTACCGAAAGAACTTACCTCTTTCAATTCGTTATGAACACAATCAAGATAGCCTAGTTTCTCCATTCTTTTTAAAGATTCGTGTTCCGGGAATCCTGTTAAGTTATTATATCCCAAATAGAGAATTTGGATTTTAGGACCTACTTCGGAGTCTGCCAAATCTTTCCAATCCTGTTTCAACTGTTCGCCGTCAATCTGCTTGTTGCAGGCTACGTTTAATAACTGCATTTCGGGCAGTTGCTTTAAGAATGACGGAAGTTTCAGCATATTCTTACAGTTATATACTTCTACATCAATTAATTCCGTCATGTTTTTCCATTCCAATCCTTTATCTTTATTATCCAGATAGTATTGGTTGCTTCCTGCCGTTTCCGGGAATTTTTCAGCTTCCCATTGTTCACAGATATCTTCTACCTTAATGGGTGAGTTTGCTATATAGAACTGTTGCAACTTGGTAAGGGCCATTATACCTTTTGATATAAAGGTAATATTGTTGGTTGTTTGTCCTATTTGAGTGTCCTTCAGTGTAATACGACTGCTTTTCTTTATTTTCTTTTGACCGGGATCCATGTTGATACTTTCTTTAATCATATCCGATAAGTTCTCACGTGGATCATAATCAAGGAATTTTTCCTTGTAGTGCATACGTATTTTATGTTTTTGCTCATCGCTCATTGTGGCAGCATCTTCACCGAAGATAGGACCACCTAACTTTTCGTTATGTGAGCCGAGAGAAAGCACTTTTAATTCAGATAATTGAGCAATGGCATCGGGCACTATACCGTTAGCACCGAAACACTCTATGCTTATGCTTGTAATTCGTCCTTTATCGTCCAATGCAACTCCCGGCTGGCTTCCCCACATGTCTATTTCTTTGTTGAAATTCCAGTTGGTTCCGGCAGCATAACCCTCGCCGTAGAAACTCCACTTCGGACCTCCCAGCGATTCCCATATTTCTTTTAAAGCTATATAGTCTTTTATATGTTCTGCTGTTGCTGATAATTGAATGGGGACGATGACGTCTTTGTTGATTTGATTATCTGTTACGGTAAAAGTTTCACTTTCAAGGTCGCTAACCCCTTCCAACTCTGTAGGTTTACCGCCTGTCTTTTTGTAAGCTACATATCCGGTAACTTTATAAGTGCCAGCCGGCAGCCATACTGCAGAGTCACATGTGGCAGTACCTATGTCCATGTACTTGTCATCGGGATTGTATTCATTTGTATTCTCTTTGGAATCTTCCTTATAAGTTACTTTCAGCTTTTCAAAAACGGTAGTTTCACGGTTGAAAGTATTCATTACTGTTACAGTGATAAGGTTGATATCCTTGAATAAATAGTCACCCTCAGCACGAGTCTGCAATCCGTCTTTCTTTAATCGGAAGTTTATCATGCCACTGCCCACAACGTCCGTGCTTAACACCTTTTCTTGCAATCCTCTTTCTATAATGGTAAATGTACCGTCATCACTGGCAGTACCGGTGAATAGCAGTTCATCTAATTTGTCATATAAGTAGTAACCTACAATTTGATAATCTCCTACCAATAATTGTAACTTTTCACTACGTAAACCGAATTCTGCATTTTCAGCATTATATGAGTTTAAATGTAGAGTTTGTGAAATTGTTACTCCATCATGAATTAGCACAATCTTAATTTTCTGTGCATCGGATAAATGTTCTAGCTTGTCTACTGTAGTACGCGTAGACGCATCGGGTTCAGTTCCTGTTTTGTAGAGTTTAAATTGTACATAACCATATTTTCCTTGTAACTCTTCATTGTCATCGGAACAGCTTGTTACCACTGTCATAGCCAGTAAGCTGATGATCAGTGGTAAACAGAGAGTTGAATATAATTTCTTTAAATCCATCTAAATATTTTTTATTTTGAGGTTCTTCTATTGATATACAACAAATATTTTGTTCCATCTTCACAAGTAATAACAATACTTGTTTCTTCAGGAATTACAGAGTCAGAACCGGTATATACCGCTATTGTTTCTGTATCTATTAATTCAAGATCTAAATTTTCTGTGCTACCAGTTAAATCTTTATCAGTAAGCTGAGTATCGAAATCACTTGTATGGTCATAACTTTTAATTTCCTTAATTGTTTTTTGGCTTTTTACAAAAATCATACTTGTTATCTCTTTTTCCATACTAAGTTTGAACATGTTGGAAGCTGCAACATCTGTTTTGCCTGTCAAGTAACCTGTATCATCACCATCGTAGGGGATAATGGGAATTGTTCCATTTTCTCCAAATGTTGCACTAAATATATTTTCCTCAGTATTTTCTCCAGCTTTTATGATTAGAATCTGTTTGGGATTGTTATTCTTATCAACAAAAGTAATCGCAATATCCTTAGTGATATTTGCATATTGATAATAAAGCATTATAGCAGCTTTTTCACCTTGCATTGTTGGTTCAAGTTCTATTTGAACTGGATTTTTTTCCATGTCGGTGATTTGGATCTGGGAGAAGGTTTCCATAAGGTCATCTACCAATAAAGGTACAATAATATAATTGTCTTTGGAGTGTCCTTGCATAGAATAAACCTCTGTACACCCATCAAACTTATTAATGATATCTTGATCTGTAACCTTTTCTACTTCTATTGGTGCAGAAGTTAGTGAATTTAGTACTTCAAATCCAGTGTTTTCAGTTTCAATATCTTTCTGTTCAAATAGAATCATTAGGGATGAAGATTGTTGATATTCCGATTTTATATCTGTATGATCTTCTGTGAGAATAGTTTCTTCTAATTTATCAGCAATTTCATCATATTTTGCTTGTGGGAAAGCAAAAACATATCCTTCTCTTTTTTTGATAGACTCTGTAGGAACAAGCTCTGTTATTTTTAATTTAATAGAACCCTTACCATTATTTTCGCAGCTCATCCATTTTTTTGAAGAATTCATTAGATGTATCTTGTCATCGGAATATTTTTCCATAAAAACAATCTGATATTCATCATTTAATGTTTTAATGGTAAATTCCATAGCATCTTTGATGATAGTGCTTTCTCCTCCTACACCTGAAGTTTGTATAAATTGGGTTCCATCTAAAGATACATTCCAATTAAATATATCAGTTGTAGGAGTTGTAATTTCAATATCTTTAGCACCCATACCTTTAAAAGATATAGGGAAAGATTTTACGGCTTTTCCTGCTTCATCAGAGAAAATAATCTCATCATTTTCGCTAATTTCAATAGGATATTTCTCGCGGTTACCATCTTCAACAATTTGAAGTCCGCCTGTAACTTCCTGACCAGGTGTACCTATCACTGGAGCTTCTAATTCTATCCATTCGGGGCAACCACTTAGTGCATAGCGGTAGTTACCGACTACTTTAAACTGAGCAAATTTTTGGTATCCTAATTCAAGTGCCTGAATTTCGTTACCATCCAAATCGTATATTTTCAGTTCATATCCTAAAGCAGAACGAGTTACTTCAGCGATAGTAGCTTTTTGTCCACCCATAGATAATTCCAGTTTGGCTGTACTGGCTTTTTCTGCGGTTTGTCCGTCATCAGTAACTTTAATTGTTACTGTATTTGTTCCGGCGCTACCCGATATACTTTCTTTGTCTTCTCCGTTCTGTTGGAACTTGCACCAAGTTATGTTAGTCGAAATCAATATCCAATCCATATTGGCCTCAAAGGTGAAATCTTTAGTTTCACCGGCATTACAGGCAATGTTCTTTATTTCAGGAAATACAGGAACTTGATTTTTGTTGTCTTCATCGTCCGAACATGCAGTGAATGAAGCAATAACTATCATAGCCAGTGCCATGATCCAACTCATACTTTTTAAATTTACAATTTTCATAATGTATGATGTTTATAGTTAATATCCTTGCTCTTTCAGCTTCTCCGCCTCTTTGTCATCTATCCATTCGATGATATTGGCATAAGTGTCTACTACACCGAAAGGAGTTCCGTCCTTATTATCTACGCTCAGTGTAACGTATTGGAACACAAAATTCTGGCAAGTATTAAAATAGGATACATAACCCGTGGGTTGGGTCAGCTGTAGGTTGCCGTCTCCATAGTTGGTACCGAAGAGCAAGCTGGTAGTACCTACTACTTGTTTTTCCATTTCAATGAGCGGTTCGAGGATATTTTTGCGGTTAAATTTTATTTTGGTGTCGTAACCGTCATAGTAGAGACCATGCAATACAATTGTATTTTCCTCACCTTCTACCACTTCGGATTTGATAAGGCGCAGGTCTACATTCGGGCTGAGGGCCTGATAATAGTCGCTGCTGAAAAGGGTAGAAGTCACCTTGCAATATCCTGTGAAGTTATTTATATCGAACGGACAGGATTTCTGCATTACTACTTTGGCTTCAGTACCTTTGTATTCGTATAGGTCCCACTGTTCGTTTTCGGGGATGATGAGATGTAATGCAAACCCTAAAGAGTCTGTTTTTCCGATATTTTCATAAATACCTTGTACTTCTACGTTAGCAGCCAGTTCACCGGCTTTAATGGTCACCGTGTTGGAAAGGAGTTTATAATGCTTTCCTTCGATGGCATTGCTTTCTTTGTCAATGATTTCAACGGCAAAAGTACGGTCATGGTCGGCAGCACGGGTGGCTGATACAGGAACATTGAATACCTCATTGGTTTCCTGCACGGGATATTGATAAAGCGTGTCGGAGAACATCAGGTAGTTGGCTCCGTTATAGAGCACTTTGTCCTGATCGCATCCGGCAAATCCTATCAGTATTGCCACAACTGCCATACATCCGATTATTAGTTTTTTCATTATCTTACTGTTTTAAGCTTCTTAATTTCTTGTTTTTTATCTGTAGCTTTTACTTGTTGCTTTCGTTTGGTTCCACTTCCGATCCGGGGGCATCAAGTTCGTGTTGCGGAATAGGCCATACAAAAAGCTTGTCTCCTTTCTTCACTTTCAGGCTGCTTCCATTCTCTAAAGACTGGTCTTGCGGTTCGCGTTGGAATACATATTCCTGGTCTTTGAACGGTCCTTCAGGGTCGGCCGACCAGCGTTTGAGGTCGTTCAGGCGGAAACCTTCCATGTACAACTCCTTTACACGCTCTTCCATGATAACTTTCATGGCGTTTTCTTTGCTTAATGCGGTAGAGCCGTAAGTTGTGTAGCGGGCGCTGCGCAAAGTGGTAATGTCGCTGGCTGCCTTGCCGTATTCTCCTTGCTTCACATAAGCTTCGGCACGAATAAGGTATTGTTCCGACAGACGGAATACTTTCGGCATGGTAACTCCTACGATATTATAGTTGAAGAACTCTTCATTGCCGAAGTATTTGATAAGCAGCGGCCAGGAGAGCTGGTGGCTGTAACCGGTCGTCATGTTTTGGAAGAAAGTGCTGACACGTTTGTCGTTGTTGTCATACAAGTTAATGACCCATTCGGCAGGTACGTAGTCCGGACGGAAACTGGTAAAGTCGTAGTTGGCAAATACAGTTCCCAAAGCACCGCCATAGGAGTTGATGGTGAAGCCGATTTTCCAGATAGCTTCCGAAGAGTGGTCGTTGGTCCACATGTATTCGTAATAACTTTGTCCGGTAGAGCCGTATTGGGTGTTACAGCTGGAAAGAATATAATAACCGCTGTCAATGACTTTGGTAGCGGACTCTTCAGCCTTTTTCCACTGTTGCATGTAGAGATAGACGCGAGAGCGCAGTGCATGAACGGTATATTCGTTGAAATAAGTGGTATCATACAGATTACCGTTGGTTGCAACGTCATAATCTTCTTCCAACTTCAGTAATTGTTCGGCACGTTCCAAATCGGCCAATACGAATTCATAGGAAGCTTTCAACGAAGAGCGTTTCATTTCTTCATCTCCACGGTAGTGTTCGGTGAGGATAACCCCCAGTTCGTTTTCGGCAGTGGCAGGGTCGTATGCCTTACAGAATAGTTTGATAAGTTCTGAATACGCCAATGCACGGGCAAAGTAAGCCTCGCCACAGTACTGGTCCAGTTTGTCGAGGTCGTCGTCATTGGTGACTTTCTTTCTTAGTGCATCTGTGCGGTCTAACAAGAAGTTACAACGGTTGATAACTTCATAGAGCGAACCGTAAACACCTTCTATGTCGGTGTTGGTCGGTTTGATGTCTTTCCAGCGCCAGATGTCACCATAGACATTGGTATTGCCTTTAACACCATAAACCAGGTCGGTTTGGATGTCGGGAAGCAAGGTTAGGTTACCGGAGTAAAGGTAATTGCTTTTAAAAGCATCATAGATACCGATTACTGCCAGGTTTGCATCGGATACTGTTTGGATGGCCTGGTCGAACGGAACTTCGTCTTCCGGCATCTTGTCCAGACAGGAAGTGGCAGACAGCGCCACGGCAACCGACAGAATATAGAATTTAAATCTTTTAATCATTTTTCTTTCTGCTTATATAATTTAGAATGAAACTTCGATACCCAAAGTGTATTGGCGTGATGCCGGATACTGAGCCCGGTAGATGTTGCTGGCTACTTCCGGATCAAGTCCGTTGAATCCGGTAAAAGTCAGCAGGTTTTGTCCTTGCAGATATACGCGGGCGGCTGTGAAGAAGTTAGTTTTCTTCAGCAGTGATTGGGGCAGGGCATAAGCCAATGTCAGGTTTTTCAGGCGCAGGAATGAAGCATTTTCCAGAAAACGATCATCAAGTTGTGCCACTACACCGTAGCGAGGAATGTCGGTAACATCACCCGGCTTTTTCCAGCGGTCGTAAAGCAGGCGTTTGGATTGGTTATAGGCACTGTAGAGTCCGTTGCTTTCTTCGAAGAAACGGTCGTTGTTCATTACCCAGCGGTCGGCCATCCAGCTGAATTGTGCTGAAAGAGAGAGACCTTTCCAGGAAAAGGTTGTTCCGAAACCGCCTGCCCAGGGAGAGTCGAAAGTCTTGCCGGTCATAACTTTGTCGTCTTCATTGAATTCGGTGGTCAGCTCGCCGTCCTTTGTGTACCATAAGGCATCACCGTTGGCAGGGTTTACACCGGCATAGCGATTCAGGAAGAACTCATGTACAGGATGACCTACGACAAATTTTAATCCGGTAGTAGAGTTGACGTACTCCTGTACACCGTTGTAAAGCTCTACCAGTCTGTTTTTGTTGTAAGAAACGTTGGCATTTACATTCCATGTGAAGTCTTTGGTGCGGATTATGTCACTGTTGACGGATATTTCAACACCGCGGTTCATCATGGCACCGATATTCTGCCAGCGAGAACCTTCACCGGTAACTGCATACGATTCGGGTACGTACATCAGCATATTGGTGGTCTTCTTATGATAGAAGTCGATATTCACGTCAATACGGTTGATAAAGCCCAAACGCAGGCCGACGTTGTTCGACCAGGTCTGTTCCCAACCCAATTCTTCGTTACCGCTTTGCTTGGGATAGATACCGGCTTCATCGTTATAGTTGGCTCCGCCGCCTACAAGTGCAAGGTGGTCGTAGTTAGGGATTTCAGAGTTACCTGATGTACCTGTACTGAGAGCGATTTGGGCACCTGTCAGCCATTCGATATCTTTCAGGAATGCTTCGTTTTTGATGTTCCACATAAAGCCCAGTGACCAGAAGACACCCCAACGGTGGTCTTTACCAAAGCGTGAAGAAGCATCGGTACGTGCGGCTACTTCTCCGTAGTACAGGTCTTTATAGTTGTATTCACCGCGGAAGAAGAATGACAAATAAGAGTAAGAATCATTGGAATCTGCCCATTGAGAAGCGCGTGTTCCTGATGTAACGTTAGTAAGCAAATCACTGGCTTGTCCGCGGGTCACTACCTGAAAACCTGTAGACTGATAATCTACCGCTTCTTGTCCCAACAGGAAATTGAGTGAGTGGTTTTCGTTCACTTCCCAACGATAGTTTACGGTGGTGGTTTCGCTCAGTGTCAAAGCATCCGAAGAGTTACGACCGGCAGAACCTTGTCCGTTATTGATGATGTAACTCGGATAGGACTGCATAAAAGCTGTTGAATGAGAGTAGTCAGCACCAAACTGAGTGTGAATAGTCAGATTCTTAATCGGAGTGATGTCGGCAAATACGGTAGAAAGAACTTTATATTTCTTATAGGTCACCGGATTATTGGCCATCCATTCTATCGGGTTTTGTCCGGTTCCCGTCCATGTTCCGTTGTTTTCAGATGCCAGCGAACCGTCTTTATTGTAGGGATTCCAGTAAGGGAGCATAAAGCGTGAACCTGCAATAGGCGTATAGAGCGCCATTTCTCCTTCTTCGGCTTGCTGAACTTCCTCGTATGCAGCCATTGTGTTAGTACCGATTTTCAACCAGTTGCTGGCTTTTACTTCGGCATTAGCGCGCATATTATAACGGCGGAATGTAGAGCTTTGAGCAATACCATCCTGATCATAAAAACCGCCGGACACATAGTAATTCAGACGTTCGGTGGCACGGTTCACGGAAAGTTCATAGTTCTGTAATGGAGCACGGTCGTTAAAAATTTCATCCAGCCAGTTGACATTGGTACGTGAGAGGATTTCGTAATCCTGTCCTGTATCAAGACCGATTTCTTTTTCGAATTGGATACGTTCGGGAGTATTCATCATCATCCATTTGTCATTGGATGCCAGTTGAGAGAAACCGTACTGGGCGCGCAGAGTTACTTTGGCCTTATCCATAGCCAAACCGCGCTTGGTGGTGATTACTACCACACCATTTGCTGCACGGGCACCATAGATGGATGTTGACGACGCATCTTTCAATACAGAGATTGATTCGATGTCTCCCGGACTGATTGTATTAAAGTCCGCACTGGAGATGGGTACACCATCCAGAATAAACAACGGAGATGTTCCCGAATTGATTGAGTTGGTACCGCGAATCTGGAATACCGCCGCTTTACTGGGCTCTCCCGAATTGGAGATTACCGATAAACCCGGAGTCTGTCCCTGCAACGCCTGGTCGAAACCGGCTGCCGGTACATTTTCCAACTTTTCTGATTTTACGGCAGACACAGCGCCGGCAATCGTTCCTTTCTTACGCACTCCGTACGCTACTACCACTACTTCATCTATTAATGCAGCATCTGAAGCAAGACTAACATTCAGTGTGCCTGTTTGTGCACTGACTTCATGTTTTTGTGATTGCATACCGATGTACGAAAACAGTAAAGTAGCTTTTGTCGTACCTTTAATCTCAAGACTGTAGTTACCGTCAATGTCAGTCACTACACCATTTGTACTTCCTTCTTGCAAAATAGACACACCAATCAACGGCTCATTGTCCTCTTTGGAAATGACCTTACCTTTCACCATAAAGTTTTGGGCAAAAGCTGATTGTACAGTTAATAATGCAAGAAAGACAAACCAAAGAATTGATTTTCTCATCCTTGTCTTTAAATTATTATTAAATTAAAATTGAATTGATAAATGTCCTTTGTTGTAGAATTTCAGAAACAGTTGTTCTTAAAATGAAATGTCGTCACGCTTTTTATGTTTCTCCAAACAAAATATCTCTCTGATACTATATAGTATTTCATTTTTTTTGTTAAAATTAAGTCTGTTATAAATGATTTGCAAAGATATTAAATTAATAATAATAAGGTTTGAAAAAAAGAAAATAATAAGGTGATAAAATGTAAGCATATAGAAACGATATATTATATAAATATAAAGTAAAATATCGTTTAAACGCTTTTACTATTACATTTTGATAAATACAGAGGGAGTTGTATGTATAATATATGCTACATACAATGACATTATGTTGTTTAAATTTGTAAGCTTAAAAAAGGTTAACGATTAGCGAAAGCTCCATAAATTTAAATCTTGCATGGCTTCAACCTTTTTCTCAACATCATCCGGCAGAGCAGGAAAAAAGTCGATGCCAGTGATGCGTTCCACTTCATCCACGCTGTTGACATAGTTTTTTAACGGATGATTTCCTGATAAATTTTTAAAGATAAAGCCAATGGCTTTAGGATGCCCGTTGCGGGTACTGAGTATGACTTTGAAGAAAGCTTCGGGCACGGTAACTTTGTGTTTCCTGCCTATGGTACGGTGTTTTTGCCGGTAAAGAATCGGACCGCATACGATGTATAGCTTTCCTTCTTTTTTTGTCCACAGGCGGCAGGCATCTTCCAGTTCTTTCCAGTCGCCCCGGTTCAGATTGTGGTTTTGGGGGCAGATGTTGGTCATGTAGAAACTTTCCTGCATGGCTTTCCAGTGCCAGCGGTTGTCGCCGGCAGGGCACATGTGTCCGCGGTCCATGCCGGAGCGTTTATAGTCGTCGGTAGTCACAGCTTGGCTTTCGGGCAGGTCGGGGTCGGGCAGGAATTTGTCGGTACGGCTTTCCCGCTCTATCAGTTTTTCGGGTGTCAGTTCCCATGCCACCCAGTTGGGTATCTTATGTTCGCGGTTGTACGAAGTGGTATAGCCCTTGCGGTGCAATATCTGTTCGGGTACGTTTTTCAGGGGAGCGGGAAGCAGGGGGCTTCCGGTGATGGCGGGTGTTGCTTTTTGCGTTATCCTCTCTTTAATTACAGGAAGCTTGTCTTGCAGCGCACGGGCTATCGGTTCACGGCAGATGAGTGCCAGACATGCCAGCACTATCAGGTAAATCACTCCTTGAGATTGCTTCTTGCTGCTTTTTCTTTTTGCCATGACGATACGGTTTTCTTTTCCTGTTATTAAAGAGAGGCGGTTTGCAATTGCCGGGTCATTCAACCAGTTTGTGTGCCCGTTCCAGTGCCACGTTGATGTTGGGGCAGATATTCTCTTTGCCTAAAAGCGTGTAGAAATCCGCCTTTTCCAATACCTGATGCACCTTTGTGTTTACGCCGGAGAGCACGACGGTTATCTTTTCTTTCTGAGACATTTTGCAAAGGCTTTCCAGGTTATGGATACCCGTGGAGTCGATGAAAGGAACCTTGCGCATACGGATGATGCGTACTTTGGGGCGGTCGCCGAGCTGTGCCATCACTTCCTCGAACTTCGTTGCGATGCCGAAGAAGTAAGGGCCGTTGATTTCGTACACCTCTACGCCTTTCGGGATGATAAGATGCTCTTCGTTCGTTGTGATGTCCGTTTCGGCGTTCGGGTCTATTTCATCCTTGATAACCGAAATTTCGGTCGTCTCCATTACACGGCGCATGAAGAGCACGCAGGCGATGACCAGACCCACTTCGATGGCAACTGTAAGGTCGAAGATAACCGTCAGGAAGAAGGTTATCAGTAACACGGTAACGTCCGATTTCGGGTTCTTCAACAATGCCTTGAACACGCGCCAGCCACTCATATTATAGGACACAACCACCAGTACGCCTGCCAGGCAGCCCATCGGAATGTATTGCGCCAGCGGCATTAGCAGCAGAAGAATCAGGAGCAGTACCACCGCATGCACTATACCGGCCACGGGCGATTTGCCGCCGTTGTTGATATTCGCCATTGTGCGGGCGATGGCGCCCGTAGCGGGGATACCGCCGAAAAGGGGAGTAGCCATATTGGCAACGCCCTGGGCTATCAGTTCGGTATTGGAGTCGTGCTTGTCGCCGATAACACCGTCGGCTACGGTGGCGGACAGCAAGGACTCTATCGCTCCCAGTACGGCAATTGTGATGGCAACGGGAAACAGGTTCTTAATCGCTTCCCAGTCCAGCGCGGGCATTACGGCATCGGGCAGTTCGGCTTTGATGCTGAAACGGTCGCCGATAGTGTCGATGCAGTCGATGCCGCCATACATCTTCATCAGGTACACGGCCACGGTCACTACGATAATGGCGATGAGCGAGCCGGGAATCTTCTTCGAGAACTTCGGAGTGATGGCAATGATAACGATGCTGGCGATGCTGACAGCCGTATTCCACCAGTTGACGGTATCGAAATGACGGCAATAAACCAGCCATTTCCCGATGAAGTCTCCCGGAACTTTCTCTCCGCCGAAATTCAATCCGAATACATCTGCAATCTGGGTGGTGAAGATAGTAACGGCGATACCGCTTGTAAAGCCTACGATAATAGGATAGGGGATAAACTTAATGACTGCCCCCAGCTTGAATACTCCCAGAAGAATGAGGATGACACCCGCCATCAGCGTGGCGACAATCAGCCCGGCCTCTCCGTATTGCTGGATAATGCCGTAGATAATGACGATGAACGCACCGGTAGGGCCGCCGATCTGAACTTTACTTCCTCCTAACAGGGAGATGATAAAACCGGCGATGATTGCCGTGATAATACCTTTTTCGGGCGATACGCCTGATGCAATACCGAACGCAATGGCAAGCGGCAAGGCAACGATACCCACAATGATACCGGCCATCAGGTCTGCCATGAAGAGTTCTTTCGAGTAATTTTTTAAAGCCGTGTATAGCTTTGGCTTGAATTCGAACGCTTTCATTGTATTTTAGAAACTTTATTTTTACCAGTGAGGGTGTGTCCATCCGATTTGCCGGTGCACCCTCTTTTTTGAAAAGAGATTGCAAAATTAGGTAAAATAATGCAAATGACTATAAGAGCCTGTTTAAATTTTCTCCAAAAAGTATTTTTTCAGCTTCTTTTGAGTTCCTTTCCGGTCTGTTCTTCTCTTTTTATCCGCTACGTAGTCCGCTATATTCCTTATAAACCGGAAAAACGGTCTTGGAAAGAGTCTTCGGAAGAATGATGTTTAAGCAGGTGCCGCGTATTCCGCTCTTTTTGCCGATAACCTGTTTCGGGTATGGCAGATGATTGTTTTACGGATGCCCGAACATAAATATGCCGTTTTTTGTTATTACTATCGGATTACTTGTTATGGGTTGGACATTAAAAAACAGCCTTGTCGGATTTATGAAACGAAATAGATGCTGTCTGTTGAGTGATAGATAAATCCGATGAGGCAAAATGGGGATTATTAAAACTAAATTTGTATTTTTGTACTGTAAATAAAGCAAATACGAACAATCTATACGTAATTATATTAACTAATAAAAAAGAATTATGAGCAAGAGTATCAAAGGAACTCAGACAGAAAAGAACCTGCTGACTTCATTCGCCGGCGAGTCACAGGCAAGAATGCGTTACACTTATTTTGCAAGCGTGGCAAAGAAAGAGGGTTACGAGCAAATCTCCGCTATCTTTACCGAAACGGCCGATCAGGAGAAAGAACATGCAAAGCGTATGTTTAAGTTTTTAGAAGGCGGTATGGTAGAAATCACCGCATCTTATCCCGCAGGAGTTATCGGCACTACATTGGAGAATTTGCAGGCTGCCGCTGCAGGCGAACATGAAGAGTGGTCGTTGGATTATCCTCACTTTGCCGATGTTGCCGAGCAGGAAGGCTTCCCCGAAATAGCCGCCATGTACCGTAATATTTCCATTGCTGAAAAAGGACATGAAGAACGCTACCGTGCTTTTATCCAAAACATCGAAACCGCTTCTGTTTTCGCCAAGGAAGGCGAAGTGATATGGCAGTGCCGTAACTGCGGTTTCATCTACACAGGCAAGGAAGCTCCTCAGGTATGTCCGGCTTGCTTGCATCCGCAGGCTTACTTCGAGGTGAAGAAAGAAAACTATTGATAACCGGCACATCTGCCCGAATACCGGATTCAGGCGCGGATTATACGAAGGTATACGGCATATTTTGTCCGTTTCGTATAATCCGCGCCTTTTTCATATCCTCTCTGCAACTTGTATTCCGGTTCATTCGGCAACCGGTTTTCGGCCGCTTTTTATTTATAATGTTATTTCTGCGGATGCGGATAGTCTATCGTATAGTGCAGTCCGCGGCTTTCCTTACGCTCCATGGCCTGGCGGGTAATCAGGTATCCTACGTTAATCATGTTGCGCAGTTCGCAAAGCTCGCGGGTGGCCTTGCTGCTCTTGAACAGTTTTTCCGTCTCCTCGTAAAGAATATCCAGGCGGTTCCATGCGCGGGTCAGGCGGGTGTTGCTGCGGACGATGCCTACGTAGGATTCCATAATCTGGTTCACTTCCTTCATGCTTTGCGTAATGAGCACACGCTCTTCGTTGGAGATGGTGCCCTCGTCGTTCCATTCGGGGATGTCTTCGTTGAAATCATAACGTTCCAATACGCTCAACGCATGCTTGGCGGCTGCATCGGCATAAACTACCGCTTCAATCAACGAGTTGGAAGCCAGGCGGTTGCCGCCGTGAAGACCGGTGCAAGAGCATTCGCCGATGGCATACAGGCGGCGGATGCTGGACTGTCCGTCCAGGTCTACCTTGATACCGCCGCAGAGATAGTGTGCCGCAGGGGCTACCGGAATGTAGTCTTTCGTAATGTCGATGCCTATGCTGAGGCATTTCTTATAGATATTCGGGAAGTGTTTTTTGGTTTCTTCGGGGTCTTTGTGGGTGACATCCAGGTACACATGCTCGTCGCCGCGCTGCTTCATCTCGTTGTCGATGGCACGTGCCACGATGTCGCGCGGGGCGAGTGAAAGACGCGGGTCGTACTTCTGCATGAATTCCTTGCCGTCCATGGTACGGAGCACGCCGCCGTAGCCGCGCATGGCTTCCGTTATCAGGAAGCAGGGGCGGTCGCCCGGATGATAGAGGGCGGTGGGGTGGAACTGGATAAACTCCATGTCCTTTACGGCGCCTTTGGCGCGGTAGACCATGGCGATGCCGTCGCCCGTGGCCACCAGCGGGTTGGTGGTGTTGCGGTATACAGCTTCGCAACCGCCCGTAGCCATGATGGTTACTTTGGAGAGGAACGTATCTACCTCTCCGGTATTTTCGTTCAGCACATAGGCGCCATAGCATTTGATGCCCGGAGTATAGCGGGTGACGATAATGCCCAAGTGGTGCTGCGTAATGATTTCCACCGCAAAGAAATTGGTAAATACGGTGATGTTGGGGTGCTGCTTCACGGCTTCAATCAGGCTTTCCTGTATCTCCGCACCCGTATTGTCCTTGTGGTGCAGGATGCGGAATTCCGAGTGTCCGCCTTCTTTGTGCAGGTCGAATTCTCCGTTATCTTTTTTGTCGAAATTCACTCCCCATTTAATGAGTTCACTGATTTGTCCGGGAGCATTGCGCACTACCTTTTCTACGGCTGCACGGTCGCTTATCCAGTCTCCGGCAATCATGGTGTCTTCGATATGCTTGTCGAAATTGTCTACCGCCAGGTTGGTGACGGAGGCTATCCCGCCTTGTGCGAAATAAGTGTTTGCCTCTTCCAGGCCGGCCTTGCAGATGAGGGCTACTGTTCCTTTATGCGCCACTTTCAGCGCAAAACTCATACCGGCAATTCCGGAGCCGATAACGAGGAAATCGAACTTTCTTACCATAGTTTCGTGTATTTAACACCGCAAAACTACAAAATAAGTACGTTCCTTGTCTCCCTTATGGGCATTAATTCGTAAAAATACCTACCTTAGCGGCAAAAACCGGATAAAATGAATCGAATTTTTCATGCGCGTATCGCTGCCGGACAGTATTTGTTTGTTGCTTTGGCAGGTGCAATAGCCGTTTACGGCCTTTGGGAAAAGCAAATTCTCATCGCTGTCCTTTTTATGCTTCTGCTGGTTGTCAGTATCGAGAAGTTGATTCATACTACCTATACCGTTACTGCCGACAATAAACTGTTGCTGTTTTTCGGCCGGTTTTCACGGGGGAAGGAAATCCTACTGAAGGATATTACGTCGGTAGAGCGCACTTCCTCCATGCAGATAGGCGGATTTGCCGTTATGCGCTATGTCCTGGTGAGGTATGGCGAGGGTAAGTGTGCAGCGCTTCTTCCCGTCAAAGAGGAAGAGTTTATCCGCCTGCTTGAGCAGCGTATGTCGCAATAAGATGATAATTATGTAAGGCATTACGCTTTTTTTTCTGAATTTCTTGTCGTATCTTGCATGCAGAAATCCATAAATGTAAGAACTATGAAATATCAAGTTGCCATTATCGGCGGCGGTCCTGCGGGATATACGGCTGCGGAAACAGCCGGAAAGGCCGGTTTGAGTGTTGTGCTTTTTGAAAAGCGGAATCTTGGCGGAGTGTGTCTGAACGAGGGGTGTATTCCTACCAAGACTTTATTGTACTCTGCAAAAACGTATGACAATGCATGCCACGCATCCAAATACGCGGTCAGCGTGTCGGAAGTTTCGTTTGATTTGTCCAAGATTATAGCACGCAAGCAGAAGATTGTGCGGAAACTGGTGTTGGGTGTCAAAGGAAAACTGACTGCCGGCAATGTAACCATCGTGACCGGCGAGGCTTCCGTCATAGATAAGAATCATGTTCTGTGCGGTGACGAAACTTATGAATGCGATAATCTATTGCTCTGCACAGGTTCGGAAACATTTATTCCGCCCATTCCCGGAGTGGATACGGTGCCTTACTGGACGCATCGCGATGCGTTGGACAATAAGGAGCTTCCAAAGTCGCTGGCTATTATCGGTGGTGGGGTAATCGGTATGGAGTTTGCATCATTCTTCAACAGTCTGGGGGTAGAGGTCACTGTCATCGAGATGCTGGACGAGATATTGGGTGGAATGGACAAGGAGCTGTCGGCCATGCTTCGTGCGGAGTATGCCAAGCGCGGCATTAAATTCATGCTGGACACAAAGGTGGTGGCACTGTCCGAAGTTGCGTCCGGAAATGGAGACACGCAGCAGATACAGGTAAATTATGAAAATGCCGAAGGTGCGGGTTTTGTAATTGCGGAAAGATTATTGATGAGCGTCGGCCGCCGTCCCGTAACGAAAGGCTTCGGATTGGAGAACCTGAATTTAGATAAAACGGCGCGCGGAAATATACAGGTGGACGGACAGATGCAGACTTCCGTTCCGGGGGTATATGCCTGCGGGGATTTAACCGGATTTTCTTTGCTGGCCCATACTGCTGTGCGCGAGGCGGAAGTGGCGGTACATGCCGTACTGGGGAAGAAAGACTGTATGAGTTACAGGGCTATTCCCGGTGTAGTATATACCAATCCTGAGATTGCGGGTGTGGGAGATACGGAAGAGGCCTTGCAAAGAAAGGGTATTCCTTATCGTGCCGTCAAGCTGCCTATGGCTTATTCTGGTCGCTTTGTCGCGGAGAATGAGGGTGTTAATGGTATGTGCAAGTTGTTGCTGGCGGAAGATGATACCGTTTTGGGAGCACATGTGCTGGGCAATCCGGCTTCGGAGATTATCACGCTGGCCGGTATGGCTGTCGAACTCAAACTGACGGCCTCGGAATGGAAAAAGATGGTATTCCCGCATCCTACGGTAGGCGAAATCTTTAAGGAAGCGCTTTGATAGACAAAATACGGGGTGTTATGAAAATCGTGAAGCTGATGACTTGCGATTCTGCAACTCAAGCCCACATTGTTCAGGGAGCGTTACGGAATGAAGGCATTGATTCCATGCTGAGGAATGAGAATATGTCCACACTGTTAGCCGGATTACAAGTAGATAATCTGACAGGAGTGGACATATTGGTTGATGAAAGAGACTATGAGACGGCAATCAGCTTGTTGGAGCAAAACCAGATGATTCCTGAACAATTGAAATACTGTCCTTTCTGCGGTTCTTCTGATATTAAATTTATGCTTAGGAAAGGACATCGGATGAGGGCTGTTGCAGCGATTATCGTTTCTTTGTTGGCCGCTACCGCTCCGGGAACTAACCATTGGGAGTATGTTTGCAATCAATGTAAAGGACGGTTTGAGAAGCCGGTTGCCGGAAACAGCCGGATAACAGAGAAACTGAATGATAGCTTGTAAGAAGATGAGAAAATATTGCTTATTCCCGATTGTATTGATTTTGACGTTGATTCCCTGTGTATTGCCTGCACAGGGAATATCACCTGAAACAAACTCTTTGTCTTCGCAACTGGATACATTGATAAAGTATCAATTGCCCGCAGGCTCCAATGTATCTGTTTCAGCATACGACCTGACCGCCAATAAGGTTCTGTATGATTATCAGGCGGATAAACTTTCCCGTCCGGCCTCTACGATGAAGCTGCTGACTACGATTACGGCGCTTGCGCGTCCTGAGGCGGACGAGTCTTTCCGTACGGAAGTCTGGTATAAGGGAGTGATTGAGCGTGATACGCTGAAAGGGGATATATACGTTGTCGGCGGCTTCGACCCTGAGTTTGACGACGAGGCGCTGGATTCTTTGGTCGGCAGCGTGGCGCGGCTGCCTTTCTCTGTGGTTCAAGGCAGGATATATGGCGATGTTTCCATGAAAGACTCCCTGTATTGGGGAAGCGGCTGGCTGTGGGACGATACGCCCCATTCTTTTCAGCCGTACCTGTCGCCGCTGATGCTCGATAAAGGAGTGGTTACGGTGACCGCTTTTCCCGGTGCACAAGGTGATACGGCACGTTTGGAATGTACGCCCGCTTCGTCTTATTACACGCTGGCCAATACAACGAAAACCCGTACCCCCTCTGCCGGACGTTTCCGCGTATCCCGCAACTGGCTGGAGAACGGCAATGAACTGGCGGTATCGGGTAATGTGGACGGGAGGCGTACCGGTACGGTGAATATCTACTCTTCGCAGGATTTCTTTATGCACACCTTCCTGGAGCGTTTACGGGCAAAAGGCATTCATTGTCTGTCGGATTATTCTTTCCGCGAGTTTCAAAAAGACAGCGTTTCAGTGCGAATGGCATCTTATAGCACTTCTGTACAGGCGGTAGTCAACCGGATAATGAAGGAGAGCGATAATCTGAATGCAGAAGCTCTGTTATGCCGTTTGGGTACACAGTTTACGGGCGGCAGGCATGTTTCGGCTGCGGACGGGCTTTCGGCTGTCCGTCAGTTAATCGGAAAGCTGGGTTATCTCCCCGACCGCTATAATCTGGCAGACGGTTGCGGGCTTTCCAACTATAACTACATCTCCTCTGAACTTTTAGTCGCTTTCTTGAAATTTGCTTATTCACGCACGGATGTGTTTCAGAAACTGTATAAGGCGTTGCCTATCGGCGGAGTGGACGGAACACTGAAGAACCGTATGAGGAAAGGGACGCCTTCTTATAAGAATGTGCATGCCAAGACCGGTTCTTTTACGGCTATAAACTGCCTGGCTGGTTATTTGAAGGCGAATAACGGACACCACATTGCTTTTGCCATTATGAATCAGAATGTGCTTTCCGGCAGGGAGGCGCGTAAATTCCAGGATGCAGTCTGTGACATGCTTATCCGATGAATGGCCGGTTGGTGTGAATTTTATTTTTCAGGCACGGAATTACGCAGGTTGCACAGATTTTTTCAGTTTAATCCATGCTGCACTTTTCATCCGTGCAATCCGCGTAATCCGTGCCTGAAAGGTCTTTTTAACGGAAGGAACTGTCTTTATTTATACTGTGCCCAGTCCACATTCTTCATATCCCCGCTTTTTGCCAGTTCGGCGTGCATAGCCAGAGCGGCACGCATGGAGTGAGGAGTCTGCGCCTTGCCGTCGGTCAGTTTCAGATAATCCCACAGGATATTCTTGTAGTCCGGATGAACACAGTTCTCGATGATTGCCTGTGCACGTTCTTTCGGGCTCTTGCCGCGCAGGTCGGCAACACCTTGTTCGGTAACGATGATGTTGACATCATGCTCGCTGTGGTCCACATGGGATACCATCGGTACGATGGCGCTGATTTTGCCTTCTTTGGCTACGGACGGGCAGGTGAAGATGGAGATGTAGGCGTTGCGCGTAAAGTCGCCCGAACCGCCGATACCGTTCATCATCTTCGTACCGCCGATATGGGTGGAGTTTACGTTTCCGTAGAGGTCGGCTTCGATGGCCGTGTTGATGGAGATAATACCTAAACGGCGCACCACTTCGGGACTGTTGGATATTTCCGACGGGCGGAGAACCAGCTTGTCGCGGAAGAAGTCCATATCCTCGTATATACCGTTCAGACAGTCGTTGGTTACGGTCAGTGAGCAGGCGCTGCCAAACTTCACGCGGCCTTCGCGAATCAGTCCGATAACGGAGTTCTGGATAACCTCTGTGTACATCTCGAATGCCGGAATCGTCTTGTCACGTCCCAAAGCACCTAATACTGCGTTGGCGATGTTGCCTACGCCCGACTGTAACGGGAGGAAGGTGGAAGGGATGATACCGCGTTTCATATCTGCGGCAAGGAAGTCGGCTACGTTCTGTCCGATTTTGTCGGTCAGCGGGTCGGCAGCGGCGAAAGAGCGGGCTTCGTCCGGCCAGTTGGTTTCCACGATGCCCACAATCTTTTTCGGGTCTACCTGGATGTAAGGCTGTCCGATACGGTCGCTCGGCTTGAAGATAGGTATTTCGCGGCGGTAAGGCGGGTCGAGCGGTTCGTAGACGTCGTGCAGGCCCATGGCGTTTTTGCTGTGTGCTGCATTCAGCTCTATGATAATCTGGTCGGCAAGGCGGCAGATAGTGGGAGCGATACCGCCGGCAGCAGTCAGGTAGATTTTACCGTCGGGAGTCACCTCGCAGGCTTCGATGATGGCGACATTTACTTTTCCCATGAAGCCGTAGCGTACTTCTTGCGCCATTTGCGACAAATGGATGTCGTTGTAGGCAATCTCGCCGTTGTTCACCGCTTTGCGGAAATCGGGGTTGGTTGTGTAAGGAGCACGGTAGCGGATGGCTTTGACGCGTGAGAGGACACCGTCGCAGGAGTCGCCGGTTGAAGCTCCTGTAAAAATGCCTACCTGGAAAGGGTTTCCTTTGGCATGTTCCGCTTCTGCTATTTTTGCCAGTTCAGCCGTAACGGCTTTGGCTGTGCCTGCGGGAGTAAATCCGCTCAGGCCGATATTGTAGCCATGTTTAATCAGGCTTGCAGCTTCTGCTGCTGAAATGTAATTAAATGCCATAATGTTATAGTTATTTTTTCGTGTAAGGAATCAACTTTATTTTCAATCGCATTAATACTTTCGTTGTAATATCTCTCCCCAGATGATGGCTTTGCGTGCCTCTTCTGCCGAGTGTATTTCAAATTGGGATGAGGCCTCGGTGGGTTCGGGAGACATATTGTCGGTGTTTGGACAGACGGGAGGTTGTTTGGGAGCGGACTTATGTTTCTTTGCGGCTTTCTTTCGCGGCGCGCTTACTTCCGGTCCGGGGTTTTCTGGGTTATACCCGTTGTAGGGTACGCCGTTCCAATTTTCCGGAAAAGGACTTTCTGCATCGGGCATAGGCATGGCGGGACCGTTGCCGGTACTGGTTTTCGCTTCTTTCCTGGCCTGTCTTACAAAGCCGATAGCAATGATGCCTATCACGAACAGAAATTTGAAGATGTCTTCCATAAGTCTTTCTTTGTTTTTTACATCGCCAAAGGTAATTATTTAATCTGATTGTAACCAATAAATTGGCATTAAAAAAGGGCAGCTTCACAGCTCCCCTTATTTTTTTTAACCTAAACCTTAACTATGAAAAAATCTAATGTTTCTTTCATTTCACAAAAATGGAAATTTATTCTAATAATGCCAAATTAACACTCGGAAAATGTTTAGTCGCTTAACATTAATTAGTAGAAATCTGTCAATTAGAGGAAGTTAAGTGTTATTTTTCCACAGTTTCACTGCTTTATTGAACGTGAAGATGTATCTTTGCGGCGAAACTAAAAAAATAAGAAACAATGGAAAATATGACGGGAGCAGACTTTAAATCTGCAACTGCTGATGACAACAGAAAGTTGTTCATCGAGACGTACGGCTGCCAGATGAATGTGGCAGACAGTGAAGTGATAGCCTCTGTGATGCAGATGGCGGGGTATTCGGTGGCCGATACACTGGAAGAGGCGGATGCGGTATTTATGAATACCTGTTCTATCCGCGACAATGCCGAACAGAAAATTTTAAACCGGCTGGAGTTTTTTCATTCGCTCAAGAAGAAAAAGAAGAATCTGATTGTCGGTGTGTTGGGATGTATGGCGGAACGTGTCAAGGACGACCTGATTACGAACCACCATGTCGACTTGGTGGTGGGGCCGGATGCTTATCTCAGCCTGCCCGATTTGATTGCGGCTGTGGAAGCCGGTGAGAAAGCCATTAACGTGGAGCTGTCCACAACGGAGACCTACCGCGATGTGATACCTTCGCGTATCTGCGGCAACCACATCTCCGGCTTTGTCTCTATCATGCGCGGTTGCAATAACTTCTGTACCTACTGCATCGTCCCCTATACGCGCGGACGGGAACGCAGCCGTGATATGGAAAGTATCTTGAATGAAGTGGCGGATTTGGTGGCTAAAGGCTATAAGGAAGTGACCCTGCTGGGGCAGAATGTCAACTCGTACCGTTTTGAGAAGGCGGACGGGGAGGTTGTCACTTTCCCTATGCTGTTGCGCACCGTAGCAGAGTCTGCACCGGGCGTACGCATCCGCTTCACTACTTCGCACCCCAAGGATATGAGCGATGAAACCCTGCAGGTTATTGCGGAAGTGCCCAATGTGTGCAAGCATATCCACCTGCCCGTGCAGAGCGGAAGCAGCCGTATCCTGAAACTGATGAACCGTAAGTATACCCGTGAATGGTATCTGGAGCGTGTAGATGCTATCCGCCGTATCATTCCCGACTGCGGTTTGTCTACGGATATATTTTCCGGTTTCCATTCCGAGACGGAAGAAGACCACCGGCTTTCCCTTTCCCTGATGGAAGAATGCGGTTATGATGCCGCCTTTATGTTCAAGTATTCCGAGCGTCCGGGTACGTATGCCAGCAAGCATTTGCCGGATGATGTGCCGGAAGAGGTGAAGATCCGCCGTCTGAATGAAATCATCGCTTTGCAGAACCGCCTTTCTGCCGAAGCCAACGCCCGCTGCGTGGGTAAAACCTACGAAGTATTGGTGGAGGGAGTGTCCAAGCGTTCGCGCGACCAGCTCTTCGGACGTACCGAGCAGAACCGGGTAGTGGTTTTCGATAGGGGTACGCATCGCGTGGGCGATTTTGTGAATGTGAAAATCACGGAAAGCAGTTCGGCAACGCTGAAAGGAGAAGAAGTGTGATTTTGCGGTAATATTGCCGGTAATTTTACCGGTAATATTACCGCAAGTGATATATAATATATATATATAAATATAATAATGAAGGTGTGTCGTAATGCACGATGCACCTTCTTTCTTGTTTATCACCGATAT
>ENA-OPCB01000028-OPCB01000028.1-human-gut-metagenome-genome-assembly--contig:-NODE-28-length-120044-cov-23.324646_pt1 | contig 120044 bp, 107 predicted proteins | sample MGYA00241561_ERZ501473 | MGnify/ENA primary metagenome ERZ501473 (study PRJEB25962, sample SAMEA2042519) | human gut metagenome | biome: human gut; feature: human-associated habitat; material... | reverse complement strand
CTCGTGTGATTAGTGAAAAATTCGAGAACGTAGATGCCATTGCCGGTGTTGCTACGGGAGCTATTCCCCAGGGTGCATTGGTGGCGGATGCGTTGAACCTGCCGTTTGTATATGTACGCTCTACCCCGAAAGACCACGGTTTGGAGAACCTGATAGAAGGTGAACTTCGTCCGGGTATGAAAGTGGTGGTGGTAGAAGATTTGATTTCTACCGGCGGAAGCAGTCTGAAAGCTGTTGAAGCCATCCGTCGCGACGGATGCGAAGTAATCGGTATGGTTGCCGCTTACACATATGGATTCCCCATTGCAGAAAAAGCATTCAAGGATGCAAAAGTTCCTTTGGTGACATTGACCAATTACGAAGCAGTGATGGAAGTTGCCCTTCGCACCGGTTACATCGAAGAGGAAGATGTGCCTACGCTGAACGAATGGCGTAAAGACCCCGCGCATTGGGAAGCCGGAAAATAAGACTTATTTTACATAATGATAGATTATGACAAAAGAGCCATTCGGATAGTTGCTGTCCGGATAGTTCTTTTTGTCTTTTAAAGACCATTGTATTATGACTAAATTTGAAAGTGCGGTAAAGGTGATACCTGCTTCGCAAAAAGCTGTTTATGAGAAGCTTTCAGACCTTAGCAATTTGGAGAAAGTGAAAGACCGCCTGCCGCAGGACAAAGTGAAGAATTTGAGTTTCGATGCGGAAACATTGTCGATAGAAGTACCGCCGGTTGGGAAAATAGTATTACAGATTGTAGAGAAAGAGCCTTGCAAGTGCATCAAGTTTGCAACAACCACCTCGCCTCTGCCCTTTAACTTGTGGATACAGATAGTGCCCGTTACGGAGACGGAATGTAAAATGAAGCTTACCATCGGAATGGAGTTGAATCCGTTTATGAAAACCATGGTGCAGAAACCTTTGCAGGAAGGATTGGAGAAAATGGCGGAGACTTTGTCGCTGATTAATTATTAATTACTAAATCTTATGGCTCAGAAACTTTGGGAAAAGTCCGTTCAGGTAAATAAGGATATAGAGCGTTTTACGGTGGGACGTGACCGTGAGATGGATCTTTATCTGGCAAAGCATGATGTGTTGGGTTCCATGGCACATATCACGATGCTGGAAAGTATCGGTTTGCTGACAAAAGAAGAATTGTCCCTGCTGCTTGCGGAGTTGAAGAATATCTACGCAACTGCTGAGAGCGGGGAGTTTGTGATAGAAGAGGGGGTAGAGGATGTTCACTCCCAGGTGGAATTGATGCTGACCCGTAAATTGGGTGATGTAGGAAAGAAAATTCATAGCGGACGTTCCCGTAATGACCAGGTGCTGCTCGACTTAAAGCTCTTTACCCGTGCGGAGATAAGGGACATAGCCGAGGCTGTAGAACAGCTTTTCCATGTGCTCGTCATGCAGAGCGAACGTTATAAAGATGTATTGATGCCGGGTTATACCCACTTGCAGATAGCGATGCCGTCGTCGTTCGGACTGTGGTTTGGCGCTTATGCCGAGAGTCTGGTGGATGATATGCTGTTTTTGCAAGCCGCCTTTAAAATGTGCAACCGCAATCCGTTGGGTTCTGCTGCCGGATATGGCTCGTCTTTCCCTTTGAACCGTACAATGACTACCCGGCTGTTGGGCTTCGATTCATTGAATTATAATGTGGTGTATGCCCAGATGGGGCGTGGTAAGATGGAGCGTAACGTGGCTTTTGCGCTGGCAAGCATTGCGGGCACCGTTTCCAAGCTTGCGTTCGATGCCTGTATGTTCAACAGCCAGAACTTCGGATTTGTGAAACTGCCCGATGACTGTACTACCGGTTCGAGCATAATGCCGCATAAGAAGAATCCGGATGTGTTTGAGCTGACACGTGCCAAATGCAACAAACTGCAATCATTGCCCCAGCAGATAATGATGATAGCCAATAACCTGCCTTCCGGGTATTTCCGCGATTTGCAGATTATTAAGGAAGTATTCCTGCCTGCTTTCCGGGAGTTGAAGGATTGTTTGCAGATGACGACCTATATTATGAATGAAATCAAAGTGAACGAACATATTCTGGATGACGATAAGTACCTGCTTATTTTCAGCGTGGAAGAGGTAAACCGTCTGGTGCGCGAAGGCATGCCGTTCCGAGATGCTTATAAGAAGGTCGGTCTGGACATTGAGGCTGGCAATTTCTCTCATGACAAGAAAGTGCATCATACGCACGAAGGCAGTATCGGCAACCTCTGCAATGATGAAATATCCGGTTTGATGCAGAAAGTTGTGGACGGCTTTAATTTTGAGGTAATGGAACAGGCCGAAAAAACGTTGCTCGGCTGGTAATCATAGTTGATTAACTGCTTGTGGTGTACGATGTTGGCTTTCTCTGTTTAGGATATAAACTTATTAATGACAGTCCGGTTAATATCGTACATCCCTATTTATTTAACTTTTTTCCGGTGAAAAGTTTGGCTGTAACGTAGAAACTGTTTATCTTTGCACCCGTTCTCCAGAAACCTGCGGAAATAGCTCAGTTGGTAGAGCATAACCTTGCCAAGGTTAGGGTCGCGAGTTCGAGTCTCGTTTTCCGCTCTCCTTTTTTGAGGATGCTCGAATGGTGGAATGGTAGACACGAAGGACTTAAAATCCTTTGGCCAGTAATGGCTGTGCGGGTTCAAGTCCCGCTTCGAGTACTCATCTAAGGCTTTGTAAATCATTGATTTATGAAGCTTTTTTTATGCTCTTTATCTAAATCGGAAATCTTCTATCAATAATAATCTAAATATTTTAATCATTCCTTATTTCCTTTTTCTTATTTTTGTAATCGAATAAGGGAATCTTGTTCAAGACATATTTGGATAAAAGAAGAAGCGTTATGCGTGTCTTGTAGTTGAAAACCTAGGAAATTTTCAGATGGACAAAGATAGCATAGTGGTTCTCACGTCATAAGCGTGGGCTGCTATCACTATATCTGTTCATTGGGTTTTCCTAGGACCTTCAACTAAGACGTAGTGTTACAGTGCCACGCTTCGCAAATTTAAGTGGGTAGGTAAGACGTTTTTTGTCCGATGGTCTAAGCAATTTTGTAACTGAATCATAAAAATAATATTATGGGCAAACTTGAAAAATGTCTTTATATCGTAGAACTGCTTTCGCGAGGGAAACCGTTGTCGTTGAAAGAAATCAATGAACACTGGCAATATTCTTCGCTCTACGATGATGAAATCATTGCAAAGACGTTCGGGCGATACAAGGAGTATATCTCCGATGTCTTCGCCATTGACATCGAATATGATATGCGTGCCAAGAAGTATTATATCGCTAACTTCGACTATATCAAGAACAATTCCCTTTATAAATACCTGCTTTCTGCTTTTCATGTGCAAGGACTTATGGAACTAGCCATGAAACATCGCGAACAGTTGGTACTGGAAGCGGCATCGAGCGGTGTAGAGTATCTGCACACCATTCTGGAGGCAATTGACCGCAAAGTGTCGATAGAGTTCGACTATCACTCCTTTAACCGACAGACCGTGACACACCACGAATGCATCCCTTGTTTCCTGAAGACGTGGGAACAGCGTTGGTACTTGGTGGCCGAGCCTTTGAATCGCAAGAATCCCACGGTCTATGCTTTGGAGCGTATCAGTAACCTTCGGCTTACCGAGCAGTGTTTGGAACCCTCTTCACACATTGCTCCTCAAAGTTATTTTGAAGGGTGCTATGGGGTGAACCATGAAGATTGCGCACCGATGCTTATTACTATTAAGGTATATGGTGCGCAAGTAGATTACATTAAAGCACGCCCCATCCATTCCTCACAAGAGGAGGTCGAGCAGGGAGACGGTTGGAGCCTATTCAGCTATTGGCTGCGTCCGAGTTACAATTTCTATCAAGCATTGCTATGGCATCGCGAAAAGTTGGAGGTTATCGGACCGGAGAGTGTCAGGGAGGAGATGAAGAGGATTGTGAGTGAAATATTAAGGCTATACAATATTTATGAATGAATTGAGAAGACAAAAATTGGAGCTGAAAATGGAAATGTTTCTCCTTTATTAAGGATTGGGCAATATTTATCAGTACAATAGGATAATCGTAAAAACAAGTTAAAAATAAATTTTATGAATGAAACATTAAAACAAATAAGGATTAATGCATTGCAATATTCAGAGAAGGATATGGCAACGAAGTTAGGTTTGTCAATGGTAGAATACAAAAATGTAGAGAATAACAAACCTTTAGATATTATGCTTTTATCTAAGTTAGCGCAAGCTGTTGGTAAGCCAATAGAAAGTTTGCTTAATGCCCAGAAGCAAGAATTTAAATTTGATATAGATAATGCATTTCAGACTGTAGGTGAGTTAAAAAACAAACTCAATAATTTGGTGAATCAAATACGGAATGTGGGTGAATCTACAGATTTGGATCTTCAAAGATTGTTGTATACGGTTGACAAGATGACCCGTAAACCAAGAGTTGCCTTTATTGGAAGATCTGATGTTGGGAAGAGTACTCTTATCAATGCACTAATTGGTAACAAAACCGTTCCGGAAGCATGGACACCAACAACTTCGATAATTGTTTACGTAAAACATGTTTCTGATAAACCGACCTATTGTGTAGGCAATGTGATGGTATTTAAGTCTGATGATAATGCCAATATTTGGGATGATACTAAATTGCCAGATGAGAAGTATACAAAATCTTTCTGTATTGCGGAAGGCGATTATACTCTTCTTCAAGATTATGGAGCAAGACAGGGAGCTAAGTACGAACAAACAGATGTTTCATCTGCTGTTGTTTTTGTCGATTCTGATATTCTTAATAATTGTGATTTATTAGATTTGCCGGGTTATGGCACAAAGGACAGAGAAGAAGATGATTCTTTACTCAAGAAGGTAAAAAATGTAGATATTCTTGTGTATATGTCAGTAGCTAATGGTTTTATGAGAGGGGATGATATAAACTGGCTTCAAGGAGAATTACCAAATCTTGCTCCTATTGTTTTGAACAGTAGACAATTAAAACCGTTGTCGAATTTGTATATAGTTGCTTCGCAAGCTCATACTGTTTCAAATGGTTCAATTGATGTACTTAATACAATTTTGCAGAAAGGTGCAGATAGGTTTGAACAAACATTATCGCCAAACTATTGGAATAACCTTGGACAAACTGCAACATCTAACGATTTCCGTAGTCGTTTTTTCACTTACTCTACAGATCAAGAATCATTAAGGAGTGGTTTTGAGAAGGATTTAAGGAGTCTTCTTTTAAAACTTCCTGAAATTATTAAGGTTTCAGCAGTTGACTATATTAAGGATTATGCAAAAGATGCGAAAATAAATATAGAAAAATCATTGCAGTCATTTCGTGAAATTCTATTGGAAAGAGAAGAAAAGAAAAAAAAACTCGAAAAAATTGAAGCAAATGAGCTGCAAAGAATCTACGAAAATGAAAATAAAAAAGCAGAGATTATTCAAAAAATTAAAGAGTTCTCGCAGAAAGCATCTGTAGATATTACAAACAGCTACAATACTATACTGACAGTTGATAATATTATTCAATTTATTGAGAAAAACGGCTGGAGTAAAAAAGAAGAAGATATGAAGCAGTTAAGTGCAAAACTGTCTAACCTTCTTAATGATTCATATACATCAGTACTCAAAAAGTATTCAAAGGAACTTTCCTATGAGGTAGACGTTTTTCTTCAGAATTTTGAAAATACGACTAAGATCTTCACATCCAAAGATGGGGTTGAGGTTGATTCTGGCTTTAATGTTAAAGCATCCTTTGCTGGAGGTTTAGCAGGTTTGGTTACTTATGGTGCCTTATCTGTTTGGGCCGCTAGTTTAGGTAATTTAGGAGCATATATACTTATTGCCAAAGGTGTAAGCGTGTTAGCTGCTATGGGAATCAGTGTTGGTGGAACGGCGGCAGCATCCGCAGCAATTGCAGCTATAGGTGGACCTATTGTTATCGTAATTAGAATTGCTACAATTTTGGCAAGTTTAGTGTATGTAATGTTCTCTGGTAGTTGGAAGAAAGCTATATCGAAGAAAATAGTTAATGCGTACGATAAGAAGAATGTTCTCGCCAACTATTTAACTCAAAATACTACATATTGGAATGATACAGAAAAAGCATTTAAACATGCATCAGGGAAATTGGAAAAGGATTTTGAATATTACATCGCTAACTTAAAGAAAGAAGTGTATGAAAGCGATGATGAAGATGTAAAAGCTAAGATAGCTTTGTGTGAATCCAATATTAGAGTTTGCAATTTACTTTTAAAGATATAATAATATGGAACTTTTTGAAAGATTAAAAGATAATTCTATTTGGGATGCCCAAATAGTTGGTAAGAATTTATTTTGTCAGAAACCTGACGAAGAAACAATTTTCAATGAGTATTTTTCTTTTTGTATAAGTATTGCAACATGGCCAGTAGAAATAGAGACAAGAACGTTTTTTGTAAATGAAGCAGAATTGGCTTTGAATGTATTTTCTGAAAAGTGTGAGATTGACGAGTCAAAACTGAAAACTATACAAGATGCAAGAAGTAAACTTGTTGCTGCGTCTAGGGATATTAATCAATGTATTCAGAATCAGGTAAATGAACAAGAAAAATCAGCATTTGGAGCAAATAATAATGTCTTGTCTGAATTATCGAAACTTAAATCAGAAATACTTTATGCTACAGAACAAACACAGTTTGATGAAGTGCTTAAAAAAATGTTAAATTTTGAGGAGCGTTTAGATAAAACAATATTGGACAAGCACCAAATTACTTTATATAATTCATTGACAAGAGATTTTTCAACTCTCGTATCTCAAAAAATGGCGGAATTTACGCATAATGAAGATACTCAGTATAATAAGAGAGCAGCAAAATCCTTTAAGAAGGCATTCGAACTTTTTAAAGAAAATGAAGATAAGTACAAAAAATTTGATAGAGAGCTTTATGGACTTGTGTCTGAATATTTGTTTGCATTTGATGCCAAGAGGCTTTTTAATGAATGTTTGGTGTATTATAACCATGTTTATTCTTATATTTTTAATAAGTTAGATGATGATGGAAAATTTAGATTTACCCAATTTTCATTTGATACGCCAAAGAAGTAATCGTGATATGAATAGGGTCCAATCAACATATTTGCGTTCTTCTTTCGTTAGTACGGGTGTAATGACTGCTCCTCTACAGTCTATAAATACGTTTTCTACTATTTCAACGACTAATGGCTTTAATGCCCAATGTAAAGAATTTGTAGAGAATCTTCGTGAATTATCTCAACGATATAATTCAAAGGTGAGACAAACTCTTGTACTCGATCCTACATATACAGGCTCAAGAAGTCAAGGTGTCAAATTGGCTTGGAAATACGAAAAAGCTGATGTTGAAATGGGTGGAAAGGGAACTGTAAATTGGAATGAATCTCAGAGACAAGAGATTTTGGAGAGAGGAAGTGTTAGAGGATCAGAGGGGCATCATCAACGTAGTGTCGCACACCATCCTGGGGATCAAGCTGACCCTAATAATATTAAATTCTTTAAGTCTAGAAAGGAACATTTAGAGGAAGGTCATCATGGTGATTTTCACAATGAATCTGATGCGTTCAAAATAGATAAGGAAGCAAAGTTAGAACATACTAATCATAAAAGAGTTATTATAAATGAACTCAAAGGTGCAGGAATTGCAGCAGTAATAGGTTTTGTATCAGGAGCTTCTATTGGTTTTATCGTAACAATAGCACAAAATGGAATATCTCCTGATTCATTTAAAGATGCTGTAATTAATGGTGGTAAAGTAGGATTGGAGGGGGCGGCTTTTGGATTGATTAACCATGTTGGCACAAGATTAATTGGTGATATTGCAACTAATGCAACGACTGGTTTGCTTTCAAATTTTGGTATAGAAATAACAGAAAATATTACGAAAGCATGCAATATGGGAATTGCTGGTTCTATTGCTATTATTACTTTTTCCGTATATCAATTTATTAGACTGAAAAGAAATGGATTCTCAACAAAGAATGCATTACAGTCTGTTGGAAAGGGTGCATTGGTATCCGTTGCGTCATTAGCAGTAACGGTTATAGTACAATCTGCTTTTGGTGGTCCGGCAGCATTGGCTGTTAGTGTTGGCATTGGTGCAGTAATGCTTAGTTATTCTATGTATAATGTGTATCACGATAAAAAACTTATGAGTAAAATACACTATTATACAATAGAGAAGTCTTATCCACTAATTCTTAAATAATATGACAATTGAAGAGTTTGTAAAAAAAATAAAAAAGCAGGATTCAAGGAATATTTTTGAATCTTTTAGCGGTGATGTATCTAACATTCCTTCTGATATAAAAGAATTTTATGTTAAAGCAAATCCCATTGATGTGGAAATAAATACTCGTAAATTAGGAAGTATACATTTTTTCTCCTTGGAAGAAATTGAAGGTATAAAAAAGGAATATTCATTTATGCCACAAGATTCTTTTATTTTTGCTTCAACTAATGGTGATCCGATTTTTATTGAGAATTCTCATTATTATATAACATACGAAAGTCGATTTAAACCAGAGTTGTTATCTAATAGTTTTGAAGACTTTTTGGATATTATAAGAATAGACTAAAATAGAGAAAGGAAAAATTGTTATAATTGGAGGTGTATCTATTTTTACTTTTGACCACTACTGTCCCATTAAAATCATTGTAGGTGTAATTAAAAAGGATATTTCTAACTATGGTGGAAAGACAAGTCTTTAAGTTTTTTTAATGTGTAGTTATTCATCTTAGACACTTTTTGTTTCTCTTCCTGCTTAACTTTCTTTGTACCATCAAATCTTGATGGTACAAAGAAAGTTAAGCAGGAGGCTACAAGGTGATTTCCTGTTGAAAGACAGGATATAGACAAAGCTTTTGCGTGCTTCAGCGATGCCGCACAAACTGGACTTCCCGAAGTCCAGTTTGAATTAGGTGTTTGCTATCGGCGTGGTGAAGGTATCGAATAGGATATAAAAGCAGCATTATATTGGTATGAAAAAGCTGCTAATCAAGGCTATTTGGGAGCTTACCAGAATAATGGGTATTATCTACCAACATGGACTTGGAGATGTCCTCGTAGATTATAGCAAAGCTTTTGATTGTTTCACAAAAGCCGCAGAAGAGGAAAGTCCCGACGCATTCTTCTCTGTTGGCAATTGTTATTTGAATGGATTGGGGGTTGATAAAAATGAGAAAGAAGCGGCAGACTGGTTTAAAAAGGCTGCAGAAATCGGAGAGCCTGATTCGATGTTTCATTTAGCTTGGATGTATCAAGAAGGAATAGGTGTTGAACAGAATGATGAATTATCGGCAGAATATCTCTACAAGTCAGCAGAAGCTGGTTGGGAGTCTGCAATTAGAATTATAAAAGGAGAGGATTAACTATAAAAATCTATTTAGATTAAATAGCTCAGACTCCTTTTGTCTCTCTTCTTACCTTCCTTTGCAGTACGAAACGATTGAAAGAAAACGAAAACAACTGCAAGTAATATGCGAACCTTCATCCCCTCCGACCCCGCCGGCCATCCCTGCATCCCCAATGCCTTTACAACCTTCACCGGCTTGCGGGAGATGGGCTATGAATGCATCTTCTTCCAAAAATACGAAGAACTGATAGAGAACAACCACAGCAAATAGGAACTCATCGTCAGTGGCATCGGAATAATCAGACGAAGACTGCAAGACTTTGGGATTGAATGCACAGCCATAAACGACCCCAATGAACTGGATAAATACCTCGGAAGAAGAGTCTGGAAATCTACCATTAATGAGATAGCGAACACTCCCACAGCATGGCCGGTATTTATCAAATCGGTGGAAGGGAAAAGACTGTCGGGGAGGGTTATCAATAACATCCATGATTTGGTGGGTTGTGGATGCTGTGAGGATGATTACGAAGTGCTTTGCAGCGAATCGGTTGATTTTGTGGCCGAGTGGAGGGCATTCGTTAGATATGGAAAGGTTCTTGATGTCAGACCCTATAAAGGTGACTGGAAGGCGCATTATGACCCAAGCATAATCGAAAATGCAATCAAGGATTACGTCACTGCTCCCCATGCGTATGGCATTGATTTCGGAGTTACGTCCGATGGCAAGACGCTGTTGGTCGAAGTAAACGAAGGGTATGCGCTTGGGTGCTATGGCTTGTTTCCGCATCTTTATGCCAAATTCCTTATTACCCGGTGGGCGGAATTGACAGGTATGTTGGATGAATATTGGTATGTTTAATGATTTGAGATAAAAAAAACTTTCACTCGGACATCTTTTGTCTTTTTCCCCCTCTTCCTTTGCATCATCGAAATATAAAAACAGAAACGATTATGAAGGAAGATAAAGACCTGCAATTTCTTGCCTCTTGCAAGACTGAAGAACTAAAGACGCTTTGCGATATTCTGACCCACGACACGGATGGGGGAATTCGCATGGCAGAGCAACTGACCAATACGGATGCTTATCTCTATTGTTATCCGTATCGCCTGAATATGATGTGGCAAGAGATTGCCGGAGAATTGCAACGTTTCGGAGGAAACACGATTGCAAACTATTGCCGTAGAGAAGGCGTGAAGTATAGAGAAATCTTGCAGGATGTTTGCAAGAAACTGAAAGTGTATTTCCATGACTACGAAAGTACCGAGACGATTGAAAAACATCTGTTGGAGAAGGTATGTATGGAGAGTGTGGAAAACATGTCTGAAGCGGAACTGCGCAACATGGCGCAGGAACTGGATATTCCCGTCAAGAATCCCCGAAAGTATATGCTTGTTGCCGCTATGCAGATGGCTATTCGCCGTGGTGGTGCATTGTTCTCACGTATTGTTACTTATATTACCCGTATGATTTCGCGTATGTTGATAGGGCGCAGTGTCTTGTTGATAGGAGGAAAGATGGTCAACAAGGCGATTGGCGTACTGAGCGGTCCGTTGGGCTGGGCTATTACTGCGGGTTGGGCGGTTTACGATTTATCATCGCCTGCCTATCGGGTGACAGTACCCAGTGTAATCCAAGTGGCATGTATGCGTATGCAGCAGACGAATAAATAAACGGAGGATAAAATTATGAAAGCAACAGATATTATGCATCCCGAAGATGCAAAAGCCATACAGATGATAAAAAGCGTGCCGGGCTTTGAACAGTTGGTGCGTATGTTTATGGAACTGGGCTACGAAGCACAATACAGGGGAGAGAATTTGGCTAACCATATCAAGGTAACGACAGATAGTTTCCCCGAAATCTACCAATTGTTCAAAGAAGTAGTGGCAAAAGTCGGTATTCGTGAGCCTGAACTCTACATATATAACGAACCTGAAATGAATGCCTATACGTATGGAGAAACGAACACGTTTGTTGCCATCTCCAGCGGAGCAATAGAACGGATGAATAGGGAAGAACAGAAAGGAGTCTTGGCGCACGAATGCGGACACATTCTCTGTAAACACACCCTATATATGACCATCTGGAGAACGCTGGAAGAGATGGGTAGTTTCTTAGGATTGATACACCGCACTATGTTTGCCCCGCTCTATTTTGCTTTGCAGTATTGGAGCCGAAAATCCGAACTCTCTGCCGACCGATGCGCAGCCGTGGTGGTGGGGGAAGAAATGTTTCAATCTGCATTGGTGAAACTGGCTTCGGGTCTGAAAGAGACTACAGGTAGAACGCGCGGACTGGTGGAGCAGGGAAAGCAATATGAAGCCTTCAAGCGTTCGTCGCTTTGGTACAGGGTGCAACAGGAGTATCGTTGCATGTTCTATTCGCATCCCCAGCTTTGTACAAGGGCGTTGGAGCTGGATAGATGGAGAGTGTCGTATGGGTATAAAAGATTTGCATAAATGTTATCCTAATAAATAAACTTATGAATAAGAATGTACTATCAGGTTGGAGAAGCTTGTTTTTCAGACATAATATCAATAAAATCCGTAAGACGATTTTGGACTATCTTGCCAATGAGGGCATTGATGCTTAGGTGAAAGACGGAGTAATAAGAATTACATTAGATGATTTTCATTACACTATTGAATTTGATTTATCGGGAGAATATCCTCGATGCGACATTTCGTTTCAAATAGATGACGAAGAATATAAGTCTTTGAAACTTTCGCAAAAGACATTCATTGCAGATAAAATCAATACGGATGAAGATAGACGCTCGACCGTCAAGGCTTTTAATACTTCAATAGTTGTAGATACACATTTCTACTTTGCCAATAAGAGAATGCTATTGTCTCTCTTCTGTGATTATTTTGTTGATTTAAAGGAAACGTTGGATGAGACAATTGATTTGACGGTAAGCGAAATACAGGAAGCCGAGCAGAAGCGGCGCCCCATCGGTTTTGCGGCTAGTATGGCAGCTAAGGAGAAAAGTAAGAATCTACAGTCTGCGGCTTGTGGAAAGAATGATGTGAAATAATATATAAAGGCTTATGAAAGTAGATAAAGATGCTTTGGCGGTTTACGCCGTAATAGGCGGTTTGGTAGTATGCATCCCATTTATTGGTATATACGAGGTTGGCAAGTGGCTTTACAAACACGCCCCTTGGGAACTGAAGAAAAGAAAGAAGTTGGACGAAGAAATTCATCAACTGGAGGAGAAGTTGGGGATTGTCGAAAAATTTTCTACTGTTCTTGATTATGATCCATACTATTACAAACAAAACCGTAGCAGAAAAGAGTATTGGGAAACCTTAAAAATAAAGTAGCGGAGAATTACCAAAGTCCGGATATAATACTTGCAATACAAGAAATCAAATACGGTATGTTAGCAAACCTCATGGAATACTCTGGTTACTGTCAAGTATTAGTATTGGTAAAAAAGAATATCTATACTATTCCTTCATATACAGATGAATCAGTCATCTCTTTGTATCTTAAAAATGCAGATGAATATTTTAAACATTTTCGCAATCTTATAAGCTGTATACGAGGAATAGAAGGACGATTGTATACACTTTCTGAATGTAACAGATATGATGATTATTTTGTTGTGAAAATTCCCGGAGAGTTTGAACGCCAGGAAGTAAGTATGGAAAATGAGAAAATCAAACAATTTGTTGAAGATTTCAAGAAGAAATACAGTAAAAACACCGAGTTGGATAAATAATATTCCTTTACACTAGCTTGAAAGAAAAGAAACAGCGTAAGCGGTCTATCAAATATATGACTTAATGATACTTTATTCGACAGACAGTGAAATGCGGTGTGCCGAAACGGCATATCGCAAATTATTCACTTTATTTTTGCAAACTTAAAGAACAGATAATAACCCATCACTATGATTTATCTTATGTAAGAAAAAAATAAAATCGTAAGGATTATGGAAACAAATACAACTCTAATCGCCCTTGGCACAGGTGCTTGCCGCATTGTCCGCGACACCAGGCTAAAGGTGGAAAATAACCGTCTGCGCATCTTCTTCATGGACAGCGAAAAAGATTCTGCGGAAAGCCTGTCAGACGCTCTTCTGTCTGATAGGTCTCATTCTGATAAGCATATCATCCTGTTCTCTACGCTTGGCGGGCATACAGGAAGCAGCCATGCATTACAACTGGCAGAGTGGTTTGCCAAAAAGGGAATCGCTTGTCAGGCTATTTTTTCCGTTCCCTTTTTCTGGGAGGGAAAGACGAAAATAGAGCGTTCGTTGGAAGTCCTGTCCGCTATGGAGAAACACGGCTACCCAATATTTGTCTTTTGTAATGATCTGATGTCGAAGCGAAACAAGTTATCACTGAATGAGGCTTTCCAGTGGCGTGACAAGAAGATAGTAGCTATAATTGAACAACTTCTGGCCGGTATTAATAAAGATAAAAGGATACATCATTTTTTTGTACCAAAAGCAAGGAAGTACGACAGATGTATGATACTATAATTGCTAAAGATGCAAGAAATGCCACAAGATAAAAACATACCAAAATCTTTAAGCAATATGCAAAGAAAAGTTTGTGTTATAATTCACAGCTTGGGAATAGCTTATTATGAAGGCAAAGAAGTAGCGCAGGATCTTAGTAAATCATTAAAATACTTAATATTTGCCGCCGAAGAAGGATATGTAGGCGATGAACGGATAATAGCTGAAATGTATGAAGAAGGAATTAGAACAATACCCGATAAGGAGAAAGCCTTGGAATGGTATCACAAGGCAGGCCTACAAGGTAATGTCGATGCATTGTGCAACCTCGGTGATATGTATGAAGTTGGACAAGGAATTCCGCAAAACGACCGTAAAGCCCTTAAATGCTTCCGCAAAGTTGCCCAATCTCAAACCGCTTATGCCCAATACAAACTTGGATGTATCTATGAAAACGGCAGAGGAGTCGAAAAAGACAATCTCCAGGCATTTAAATGGTATAGCAAAGCGAATGGACAAAGGTTTCAGCCCGCTTATCTCAAACTGAAAGCAATGTATGACAACGGATTGCTGGAACTGAGCCGTAAAAAACAGTTTAAATGGAAAGAAACACCAAACAATTAATAATATATTATTATGAATAATAACAATATAGAAAATCAAAAGAGACGGATCATAGATATTTTCCGTAGTTTGGGTGTCGAATGTACTGAGGTATGTCATACCATAGGACCGACAACAGTCTCTTATGAATTGATGTCCCAAATTGGTACTCGCCTTTCAAGGTTGAAAAAATATTTGAATGATGTAATACTGTGGTTGGGTGATTCGGTCAGAATCGTGATGCCCTCCTCTAACCGTGCAACGATTAGGGTAGAAATGCCTTCCGATAATCCTCAGCCAATACCGTTTCGCGCTATTGTAAACAGTAAAGAGTTTCAGCAATCAGACTGTATTTTACCTATCGCTTTTGGAAAAACAAGCATGAATGAATGGTATGTTATGGATTTGGCTAAGACACGTCACCTACTCATTGCTGGCAGAACAGGATTCGGAAAGAGTATGTGTCTGCATATCATCATCCGCTCTTTATTGTTGAAGAGAACTCCAGAGGAAGTAAGATTCATATTTATAGCGCAGGACGCAACCGAATTGCAAGCCTATTCTTCTATAGCTGAAAATTATTTGGTCAAGATTCCTGATGTGAACAAGATGATAGTGACGGATGTTTGCCAAACTATAAGGTTACTTCGTTCATTGTGTGTAGAATTGGATAACCGATATGATTGTTTGCGGAAGCTTCATTTGAGAAGTATCAGTGGGTGCAATAGCTTTCCTCATATCATAGTAATCATAGATGAGTATGCCAACTTCTTGATGAACGCAGGAAAGCAATTCTTGCTACCGTTATGCCTATTAGCTCAATTAGGCCATGCAGTAGGCATTCATTTGGTAATTACCACTCAGCGTGTTACCGATATCGTGCCAGGTTACTTCCCTGTCCGCATAGCTTTGCAAACCGGTGGTGTTATGGATTCCCGTACAATAATTGGACGTCGAGGTGCTGAAAGTTTGTTGAGACCGGGAGATATGTTGTTTAGTCATAATATACTGTTGCGTATTCAGGGAGCTTATATTGATGCAGAAGATAAAGATGGTTTGGTGGTAGCTGGAAAAGCCACGCAATGGGAAATAAAGTAAAAGAAAACCTTTCCCTCTTGGATATCCCCGAAGAGCGTATCACTTCCATTTTTCTCTTCGACTTCTTCGACAGCAATTGGCGGAACTGTTTGGACAGTGTCAAAAATGACGAGAAAATGATAGAATATTGTCTATATGTAAACCTCTAACCTATAAAGTCAAGTGGAATTAATAAATTAAGACATATATGCTTATTTGTCAAAGACTTACAGAAATAGTCACTAATAGTAACATATCATTACATTTACAAACAGATGAAAAAACAACTCCAAACTCTGATAAGAGAACTGTCGGCCGGGCTGCTCGAACGCGACTACGAGGTGGCCCTCTCCTTGCTATGTGCCCTCTGCGGTGAAAACCTCTTTATGATAGGCCCTCCGGGGGTGGGTAAGAGCATGGTGGCTGCCCGCATCAGGCGGGCATTCAAGGGCGCATCGTTTTTCAGCTACTTGATGTCACGTTTCTCCACGCCCGACGAACTGTTCGGGCCGGTGTCCATCGCACGGCTGAAGGAGGAGGACAGGTATTGCCGCAATGTGGAGGGCTATCTGCCCACCGCCTCTGTGGTCTTTCTGGACGAGATATGGAAGGCGGGGCCGGGTATACTGAACACGCTGCTCACGGCCATGAACGAACGTGTCTATCGCAACGGCACGGAGGTGATTCCCATACAGATGAGACTGCTCGTGGCCGCCTCCAACGAATTGCCCAACGCTGAAGAGGGGCTCGACGCGCTGTGGGACAGATTCTTGATGAGGCTCCCCCTCTCTCCCGTCTCCGACGCCTCTTTCCTCAGCCTGCTCACGCTGCAGGCCGAGGGGATGCCTTCGTGCAGCAAGCCGATAACAGACAGGCAGTATCGTGCAGTGCACAAGGAGGCGGAAGGCGTTTCGCTGCCACAAGAGGCATTGGACTGCCTGCTGCGCATCCGGGAGGCGGTGGAGGAGCTGAATGCCAAGCAACAGACTGCCCCACTCTACATTTCCGACCGCCGCTGGCTGCAAATAGTCCGGTTGCTCAAGACTTCCGCTTGTTGCAACGACCGCACAGAGGTGCTTCCCGCCGACTGCCTGCTGCTGACCCCGTGCATCTGGGAGGAGCAAGCCGATATGGACAAAATCCGTACGGCGATTGTCCGCGCACTGTTGGGAGAGGTGAGCGGACGCATCAGCATCCTGGAAGAGCTGTTGGAGGAGAACCTCAAGCAACTGAAAGCACGGCAGGTGGAGTGCTTCTCGCAGTCTGCCTACCACACCCTGAAGCCCTGCCTGTACAACTTCTTCTACTACAAGCTCTGCGGCAAAGGGGATTTCTGCATCTGCCAGTCCGACTACGATACCCTGACCGACAAGGAGGAAGAGGGCATCTGCTACCCCGAGCCTTCGGGCGGGCGCTTTAACCTGCTACGCCTGGTGCGCATCATGAAGTCCGAAAAGAACAACGCCGCCCTGTTACAGAAGATGAATGTCCGTTTGCGCCGAGGGGTGAACACCGTGTTTGTCGATGGGGTGGAATATCCCCTGCTTATGGAGGTGCCCGACGAGGCACGTCGGGGAGTGCACGATTTCCTATCGGCTGCGATAGCCCCGGAGGCCTGTAGCAACAAATGTAAAGAGCTGGCCGCCACGCTGAAAGAGTGGCCGCAGACGGCGGGCCTCTCCGAACATCTTTTCCTCTCCGAGCAAGACAGGCGGGAGGTGCAACGCGGACTGAAGGAGCTGCGGAAACGCCTGGATGTCTGCCGGACAAACATACAGAAACTAAGCCGCCCGCTCGATGAACAGTAGGAATGACATAGAAAGGAAGCTGGCACATTACGAGACGCTGATGTACCACTATTTTACCACCGACGAACTTCCGTCCACGGAGATGGGACACGACCCGCTGGAGCAATACCTGCATCGAGTGCTCTCTTCCCCGCCCATCCAAGAGAAACTGGCAGACGGGAGCCTGCAACTGCTCTTCAAGCAACAGATGCTGCACTTCTTCCGCTATATGCTGATGCTGGCCGAAATGTCGTGCGGCGAGATGGATGAAGCCTCCTTACATAGCTTCGAGGAACATCTGACCCGTGAAATGAATCGTGCCGACCATTTCCTCACCTCCCGCCAAGCCTCTGCCAGCCACTTCAAGGAGATGCTCAAGCTGACCGCAGGACGGCAGTGGAACGAGCAAGACTACATCGTCGTCAAAGACATTAAAGACAGTTGCTGGCACCATCCCGCCCTGAGCGAGATAGTCCGCCGGATGGGGCGTACCGTGGGCAACGGCACGGAAAGCATATCCATGCAGGAGGGGGGAAGCGGACATTCCCGTCGCTTCCTACCCTCGGATATAGCGGGAGTGACGACAGGCGACGACATCGCCTCAGCCCTTCCCACGGAGTTGGTCTTTCTCACCTCGCCGCTCTTGGAAACGGTGTTTCTGAACAGGTGGAGCGAACACCGGTTGCAGGTCTTTCAGCACCGCTCCACCCTTCCCACCCGTGCTACCCGGCGCGGCATCAAGGAGCGAGCCGGACGGGGCGGGGCCATGATTGCCTGTGTAGACACCAGCGGCTCCATGTTCGGCCGGAAAGAACAGATAGCCAAAGGCATGGTGATGGAACTGCTGGAAACGGCCAAGAGGCAAAGGCGCCCGCTCTATCTCATCACGTTCTCCATCCGCATCCGCTGTGTGGAGGCCACCCGTCTGCCTGCCGGTGAGTTGTACGAAGGCTTCCTGCGCACTACCTTCTCCGGCGGCACCAGTTGCCTGGCTGTGCTTAGCAAAGCGCTCGAAGTGCTTCAAACGGAACACTTCTCGTGGGCCGACGTATTGTTCATCAGCGACTTCGAGTTTGATAAATGCACGGAAAAGTTGCTGAAAGCCATTGCCGAGGCACAACAGCGAGGCACCGCTTTCTATGGCCTCCAACTGGGCAAAGGATTCAATCCGTTACACAATCTATTCAACAAAATATGGCAATTATGAAAAGAACAGTTTATTTCAATTCTTACGAAGAACTCTCAGATTACTGCTATCCGTTTGAGAAAAACCTGGCGCATGGCATTTCGGACGAACAGCGCATTGTCCTTTTGGAAAGCATTGCGAAGTTTTACAGGCAGCGGCTGGACGAGATAAGCGCAGCACTGGGCTGCCGAGAAACGGTATTGGTCAATGTCTCAAAATGGGTTCGCATTCTAGGACGTTGTTGTCCCAGATTACAAATAATAGAATTAGATATTAATCTGATATGTTACCACCCATTAGCATTAACAGAGGTCATCATACACGAACTGACGCACTATGAATATGGAGACCATTCTCAAAAGTTCTATAATTGTATGGATAAATATATAAAGAAGTTAGGTTTACAACAGCAAATTGAGCAATATCGGGAGCAAAAGGACCGAAAGAGTTATAGGGAAGTGTCGAAAAGGAATAATCAGATTAGAAAAGCCTTCCGTATCTCCACCAAGCGCAACCTCTATCCGCCCATTCCCAATGGCACCCTATTAGGCTTCCATTCTTTCCAAGAACTCGTAGACTTCTGCGCCCCTCCCTACAAGAACTTGCCGCGTGTCATCGGCCTATTGGACAGGATAAAGATTCTGACCTATGCCGAGCATTATTACCGAAGAATCCTCACAGACCTGGCCACACGTCTTCAGACAGGCCATGACTTCACAAAGACAAAAATATATATCACTCAAAAGAGTGGGTTTTTCAACGAACGGGAGATTGCTCTACCCGTCTGGTTCATCGGCCTTGAAGAAACAGTATTGATGAATCTATTCGTCCGTCTCCTGACAGAGCGTCAAATTACCGATGCCTTCCAACGGGAACGTAAAGTGAAAGAAAACCTCTCCCTCTTAAGACTTTCCGAGGAGCGTGGCACTTCTATTTTCCTCCTCGACTTTTTCGGCAGCAGTTGGCGGAATTGTTTTGATGCGAATGGAGGGAAGGTGATGGAATATTATTTGGATATGAAAATACCTTAATATACAATCAAGTAATTAGAGATTACTAAAACGATAGAAGTGAATATAGGGGAATTCCCCCCCCCTATATATTCATAAGTTTACTTTAATTACTCAACACATTTTCGCAAACAAGTTTTATTTGAGTCTTATTCAGGAACTGTTAGGGAGTATTAGTCTGAGTACCTTGTTTCAATTTCTACTCTAAACTTACTATAATTCTTATCCTCTCCGAAATAAGAATCAAGCGTTCTTAGAATCTTACATTCCTTACGCATCTGCCGATTCTTTTGAATATAGTGGTTACAAACAGCAATCGAAATAATCATTCCTGTAAATAAGGCAAGAAAGTATGGATTTCGCCAAATAGGAAGCAAGCACCACTCTTTCGTTCTTTGTAAAACTGGTTGTTTGGTTTTGAGAGTTTTTTCAAACTCAGAGATAGACTTCAGAAGCTGGCGGATATCCACCACCATATCCAACTGGCTTTTCGTAACAGCTTTTAATTCGGTTACGGTAGCATGGTCAGCAATATCTTTTTCAATAGCGGTTAGATATTGGTGCGAACTGCTTACCTTGCGATTCAATTCATCAATATTGGCTTTATCGTAGATATTACTCCAATCCACCTCCGATTGGATAGCCCTGCAGAGGTTTCCCATTGCACTATAGACAGAAACACGGATATGCTCTTTGTTGCACCATTTATTTACAATAGCGCACAATAAAAATATATCAATGTGATTTGATTGTCAATTTATTGTATTCTGTTTGTATTATCAAAGGGTTTAATTCTTAAATACTGTTTCAGGTACTCATCTAAGTTGATTTATGAAGCTTTTTTATGCTCTTTATCTAAATCGGAAATCTTGTTTTTGTATTAAATAGAGCTATATTTTACCTTGAATTATGCCACTCTTGTAAACCAAGATGTAAACCGAAAAAGTATATACGTTAGCTGTTTCAGTTGGAATCCCCTGTAAGAAATATCATTGTCTGTAGTGTATTATGTCGTAAAGGAGCATTGTAAATGCAGCTGTATATCAGCAAAAACCTCGTTTTGCAATTGCGGGCTCTACGGTTGCCAATTGCGGGCCGTACAGCCCGCAGATGGAAACTGTATGGTTCGCAGCTGCAAAACGAAATTTATCAAGAGCTATGACGGCATAATATAAGGTGCAACGCAAGAAAAAGAACAAGGAGAAAGTGTATTTTCCTTGTGCATTTTGGGACAAAATGTAAGGGGTTGGGGTACTTTTTTCCCTTAATGTGGGCAAAATGCCGCAAAATATGATGAGATGTGTATTATTGGGTAAAGTAACAGATAATTAAGTAGTTATAGAAGATAAAATGCAGAAAAGCGGACATTTTAGTGATGACCGATAGTTTCTCGTCACCGGTCGTCACACTTCTCGTCACCTCTGTATCGCCCTCTGGTAAAGGGATACGGGCGATAGGTGACGAGTGACGACCAAAAAACAGTTTTCTTTATTTCAATATCAGTTCATAATCTGCTACATCCAGCCATTCTCCGAACTTCATGCCTACTTCCTTGAAGTGGGAAACTTGTGTAAAGCCAAGTTTGCTGTGTAAGGAACAACTGGCCGTATTACAAGCGGTAATACAAGCTATCAGTGTGTGATAATTATGTTGCCGGCATTCTTTGATGAGAACCTGCATCAGCAGTTTGCCGAGTCCTTTTCCTCTATGTCGGGCAGACAGGTATACTGTCGTTTCGAGGGTATATCGGTAAGCCGTCCGTTGTTTCCAGGGATGTGCATAGCAGTATCCCACAACTTTATGGTCTGTTTCGCATACGAAAAAGGGAAAGTGGGGAAAAATTTCTGCTATACGCAGGCGCATCTCATCTTCGGATATCGGCTCTGTTTCGAATGTATAGGTACTGTTGAGGATGTACTCATTATAAATATCGGTGATGTACTTGACATCTTGAAGTTGTACAGGTCTAATCATACCGAAAAATCATTATTTGGATAATTTAAGCAGGTAAGTGCTTGCTAATTAACGATACAGCCGGGGACGCCTGTTATTAAACCGATACCCTATACCCAGCATCAGATAGTTGGGCTCGTGGAAATCTTTCAGGTTGTAGCCGACATGCAGGAATGTGTCGCGGGTCATATCTATTTTGAGCGCCAGGATTTGGTAGAATGATTGCAAGTCGCCCCCGCCATGCAGGATATTGGCTCCGAAACCTATGCCGACGGTAAAGTAGGGCATTACCCATTCTCCTCGTGCCGATACACCCAGAGAGAGTTGTTTGCGAAGCGGGGGAGTGCCGAATGCCTCTTCCTCGCTGGCACCGTCGAGCTGAGTAGCGTAATCCTTTGTATAAATGTTGGCGCTGGCATCATAGACACCATCCAGGGATACTCCTGCACGGAATTTATATCCGAAGTTATACATCGGAGCGAAACAGAACCCGGCTACGCCGTATTTGCCGGGAGCGGGGACTTGTCCGCCGGGAACGTCTACGGCTTTCCGTCTCCACGAACCGAACAGCATAAGGTCATAGCTGACATGCCGGGGGAATGCCGGAACCGGAATTTGCTGCAACGGTTGCAAGGTTTTGTCAATGTCCCGGTTGAAATTATATGCCACTCCGATTTTAAAATCTATCGTGTTCAGTCCGGTGTTGGGGTACCGGGTATTGCCGTTGGAGAAATGTACTGCCGTTGCGCCGATATTGAGGTCGAACCGCGGGGAAAGTATCCAGTTCAGGTGAATGCCTGCGCTGAGATAGGCGTTTACTTTGCTTCCCATTACAGTATTGTTGGGATTGCTGAGGTAGTCATACGGCTTCCAGCCGAAAGATGCGCCGAACCCCCATTCGTAGTTAAGCGACAAGCGGGGAGTGATTCCGGCGATGCGGGCGCCTTGGAAGGCGTAGAGGGCAACGGGAGTTCCCATTTCCCTGCGGTTGCCGAAATCGAAATAGCCCAATCCTATTCCCTGATAGGAACTTCCGTATACCCGGTCGGCGGCAGTACCCGGTGGCAGCCGGAATGAGTACTTCAAGTGGGCGGAGCAAGCAGACCTCATTATTTTGCGCATATCGTTTTCACCCCGCAGAAAGGAGCTGGTGGGGAAAATATATCCCGCCCGGCCTTCAATGCCGAGACGGTGGATATAAGCATCTTGTGCGCATATATTATCGGACAGGAACAGTATAATCATTAAGAGAATCATAGCTCTCCCGGTCCGCATTTTACTATTCATGATGTCGTGGCGTTCTCTGAATCTTGTGCAAATATAATCCTTTTATCTTTTTATTTGCATGAAAATCTTATATTTGCAAGGTTAATAATTCATCATCTATGTTATTCAAGAAATATGCTGGTCAATCGGAATAACGGTGAAATTTCCGGTGGCTTCCTTATTCGTTGACTATTCGACAGACTGAACTTATCCGGGGTGCTTATGGACAGGGTATATTCCTGTTACATGGAAACGGAGTTCTCGCTCTTTCCTCGTATGGCGGCATTGGCCGAGAATGTGTGGTCGCCGGCAGAGAAGAGTTTGCAGGATATAGTACGGAAGCGGTAGTCTTCATTCCAAAGAACAGGACAGCGGTTGTATCAATTATAGAATGACAGATAATACGTCAGTCATCATTTTGATACAACCGCTGTCTCTTTTACAAGCCATCTATGCTTCTGCTTATTCCGAAGCGGTTATTTCTCGTCGTTCTTCCGGATTTCCACACGGCGTATCTTACCGCTGATGGTCTTGGGAAGTTCGTCAACGAACTCTATGACACGGGGGTATTTGTAAGGAGCGGTCACTTTCTTTACGTGGTTCTGCAACTCCTTGACCAGTTCCTCGCCGGCGCGGTTCTTATAGTCTTTGGACAGTACGATGGTGGCTTTCACCACTTGTCCCCGTATTTCATCGGGAACTCCGGTGATGGCACATTCTATAACTGCGGGATGCGTCATCAGGGCGCTTTCCACTTCGAACGGGCCGATGCGGTAACCGCTGCTCTTGATAACGTCATCGGCGCGGCCTACAAACCAGAGGTAGCCGTCCTCGTCCTTCCAGGCAACGTCGCCGGTGTAATAGATGTTGTCGTGCCATGCTTCGCGGGTGCGGTTGGCATCGCGGTAATATTCCTTGAACAGACCGAGCGGCTTGCCTTTGTCGGTACGGATTACAATCTGTCCTTGTTCACCGGCCTCTACCGAACGGCCGTCATGGTCTATCAGGTCTACGTCGTATTGGGGATTGGGCAATCCCATGCTGCCCGGCTTGGGCTGCATCCACGGCATGGTGGCTACGGTAAGGGTGGTTTCGGTCTGTCCGAAACCTTCCATGAGGCTGATGCCTGTCAGTTTCTTGAATGTATCGAATACGGCGGGGTTCAACGCTTCTCCGGCAATGGTGCAATACTGCAATGAAGAGAGGTCGTACTTCGTCAGGTCTTCGTGAATCAGGAACCGGAAGATGGTAGGCGGTGCACAAAGCGAGGTGACGTGATAGTCCTGTATCTTTGTCAGAATATCGGCAGGAGTGAATTTCTCGTGGTCGTATACAAAGATGTTGGCTCCGGCTATCCATTGTCCGTACAGCTTGCCCCATACGGCTTTACCCCAGCCCGTATCGGCAATGGTGAGGTGCAGGCTGTTTTCGTGCAGGTTGTGCCAGAAACTTCCGGTAACGATGTGTCCCAACGGATACGTGAAGTCGTGCGCCACCATTTTGGGTTCGCCGGTAGTGCCGCTGGTGAAGTACATCAAAGAAATATCGTCGTTGCTGTTGGCATGCTCCGGCCGTGCGAAAGGGGCGGCATCGGCAATGCCTTTGTGGAAGTCCTCAAAACCTTCGGCTATCTCCGGGCCTACGCTGACCAGCTTCTTCACACTCGGAGAGTCGGGCATGGCAGCCGTGATGTGGTCGGTAATGACGCTTTCGCCGGCACAGACAATCATCTTGATGTCTGCGGCATTGCAGCGGTATACAATATCTTTCTTGGTAAGCAGGTGTGTGGCGGGGATAACGACGGCCCCCAGCTTATGCAGTGCGATGATGCTGAACCAGAACTCATAGCGGCGTTTCAGAATGAGCATTACCATATCGCCGTGGCCGATGCCGAGGCTCTGGAAATAGGAAGCCGTCATGTCCGTATAGCGTTTCATGTCGGCAAATGAGAACTGGATGTGCTCGCCCTTGTCATTGGTCCAGAGCAGTGCGGGCTTGTCGGGATGTTCGGCCGCCCAGGCATCCACTACGTCATAACCGAAATTGAAATTCTCCGGTACGTTAATCTTTAAATTCTTGATGAAGTCCTCTTGAGATGTAAAGGACGTTTGCGATAAAAATCTTTCTACCATAACTTTTGGAATTTCTTCATTCTCCGTTCTTCTATGTGTTGTTACATGATTACGGCAAGGAAACGTACTTTCTTTCCGTCCAGTGCTTTCATGCCGTGAGGCAGTTTGGAGTTGAAATACAAACTGTCTCCTTCGTTTAAAATCAAGTCTTTGCCGTCGATGCTCAGCATCATGCGGCCTTCCAGTACAAGGTTGAATTCCTGTCCGGAGTGACTGTTGTAGTGTATCGGCTCGTTATCCGGCTTGGGTTCGACGGTGACGATGAACGGGTCGGCGTTGCGGTTCATGAAACCGGCAGCCAGTGACTGGTATTTATAGGCTTTTGTGCGCTCGATGCTGGTTCCCTTGCCGGCACGGGTAAGGAAGTAGCTGCTCATTTTCGGCTCTTCGCCGAACATCAGGGCATCCAGTGCGATGCCGTAACGGCGGGCTATCTTTTGCAGCATGCTTACGGAGATGTCGAATTCTCCCGTTTCGGCAAGACGGTACTCTTCTGCCGGGATGTCGCAATCGCGGGCGATGTCTTCGGCATTCAATTCCAATACGTCGCGCAGTCCGCGCAGGCGTTCGGCTATTTGTTTAATCTGTTCGTCCATGTGGTTTTTATTAAGTGGATTAGTACGGTTATTTACTTGCTTTTATGGCATTGATAATGGCGGAAGAGAATCCCTGATGTTCCAGTTCGTTGATACCCTTGATTGTAATTCCGCCGGGAGTGCATACCTTGTCAATCTCTATGCCGGGATGCGTGTCGTTGTTCAGAATCAGTTCGGCGGCGCCTTTTACCGACTGGGCTATCATGCGCATGCCGTCCTTGGGGTAAACGCCCAGTTCTATTCCGGCCTGCATGGCTGCCTGGATATACTTCAGTACATAAGCGATGCCGCAGGAAGTCATGGCGGTAGTTGCCGCTATCTTATCTTCGGGAATCAGCATGGCAAGTCCCATCTGGTTGAAGATGTCGAGCAAAAGCTGTTCCTGTTCCTTGCTGGCGTTACGGCTTGCAATGAGCGTCATGCTTTCCATCTCGCTGATGGCGGTGTTGGGGATGAGGCGGAACATGGTCATCTCCTTGTCTGCCACGTAGTGTGCCAGTTCTTCGAAAGGGATGCCGGCAGCTACGGAGATAAGTATCTGCTTGCTTTTCAGCTTGAGTTCGCTTACCACCGGTTTTATCAGCCACGGTTTGACGGCGAGTATGATGAGCTCGGCGCCGGTAACGGCTTCCTGATTGTCGCGTGTGGTTTGCAAAGCGGGGAATTCAGCCTTTAACGCATCCAGTTTGCCTTGCGTGGGATTAGAAACAATGATGTCGCTGGCGGGGATGATGGTTCCTTTTGCCAGACCGCGGGCGATGGAGCCGCCCATATTTCCTGCACCGATAATTGCTGTTTTCATATCATCTTGTCATTTAAAAAGTTGTCTTCGGGCAAAGGTAAAGATTTTAATGAAAAAACGACCGAAACAGGAAGGTATTCTTCTTTCGGTCGTATCTTTTGCCGGCTGATTATCCGTAAATTGTCAAAGTGCTTTCTTAAAACGTTCCAGGAAGAGGTTCGCTTCGTCCATGCCGAGACACAGGGGCGGCAACAGGCGGAGTACGTTCGTGCCGCTGACACCGGTAAAGACATGCTGTTCTTTCAGTAACCTCAAACGTAGTTCTTTGACAGGCTCTTCAAATTCAAGACCTATCATCAGTCCGCGTCCGCGCACTTCCTTGATTTGCGGGAATTTCTTCAGCTCTTCCATCAGGTATGCGCCTACTTGGGCGGCATTGTCTACAAGAGCTTCCTGCTCGATGACATCCAGTACGGCAAGCGCAGCGCTGCAAGCCAGATGATTTCCGCCGAAAGTGGTTCCGAGCTGGCCGTAAACGGGAGTAAACATCGGACTGATAAGTACGCCTGCCATCGGAAATCCGTTGCCTATGCCTTTGGCCACGGTGATGATGTCGGCTTTGATACCGTTGTACTGATGGGCGAAGAACTTGCCGCTACGTCCGTAACCGCTTTGGATTTCGTCCAGAATCAGTACCGTATTGTGCTCTGTACAGGCCTTGCGCAAGGCTTGCATAAACTCGTCGGTGGGCAACTGTATGCCGCCTACTCCCTGAATGCCTTCGATGATTACAGCGCATACATCGCCTTTCGCCAGTTCGGCTTTCATTGCCTCTGTATCATTCAGCGGGAGATAGGTAACGTGTCCGCAGTTGTTGATGGGAGCAATGATTTTGGGATTGTCGGTTGCCTCTACCGCCAATGAAGTACGTCCGTGGAAAGCTTTCGAGAAGGATACCACGCGAGTCCGTCCGTTATGGAACGAAGCGAGCTTCAACGCGTTTTCGTTGGCTTCGGCCCCGCTGTTGATAAGGAAAAGGGAATAATCATCGTATCCGCAGACCTTTCCCAGCCGTTCTGCCAGTTGCTGTTGCAGTTCGTTGATAACGGAGTTGGAATAGAATCCAAGCGTGGCTACTTGCTTGCCGAGCATCTCTACATAGTGCGGATGTGCATGTCCGATAGAGATTACCGCATGACCGCCATAAAGGTCGAGGTACTCCGTACCTTTATCGTCCCATACATGGCAGCCTTTTCCTTTGACAATATTGATGTCAAAAAGGGGATATACATCGAATAGTTTCATTCTTTCAGTAACTGATTACAAATTAAAGATACTTTAGAAAGCACTGGGTTTCAGTCTCAAACCGACAGTTTCTTCCAGATTGAACATCAGGTTCATGTTGTGTACGGCCTGTCCGCTGGCTCCTTTCAGCAGGTTGTCTATGCAGGAGATGATAAGGAGTTTGTCGCCATGCTTCTCCAAATGGATAAGGCATTTGTTGGTGTTGACAACCTGCTTCAAATCGATGTTCTTGCCGACGATATGCGTGAAAGAGTCTTTGGCATAATACTCTTCATACATGCGGACAATCTCTTCCAACGCCACTTTGGTCTTTATCACGATAGTGGTAAAGATGCCGCGGGGAAAATCACCGCGATAGGGGATGAAATCAATGTCCGAATCGAAACTGTTCTGGAGCTGTTTGAGCGATTGCTTGATTTCGGGCACGTGCTGGTGCTCGAAAGCCTTGTACACACTCAGGTTGTTGTTGCGCCAGCTGAAGTGGCTTGTAGCTCCCGGCTTGACGCCTGCACCGGTGCTGCCGGTGATGGCATTCACCATAATATCGCCGTTCAGCATCAGATGCTTGGCAAGCGGAAGCAGGCCCAACTGGATGCAGGTGGCGAAGCAGCCGGGGTTGGCAACATGCTTTGCCGTGCAGGTGGCACGGCGGTTCAGCTCGGGAAGGCCGTAGATGAAGTCATGGTCGTCGCTCTTGATGCGATAGTCCATGGAGAGGTCGATTATCTTCAGGTCTTCCGGTACGTTGTGGCTTTCCATGAATTTTCTGGTGTCGCCATGCGCCGTGCAGAAGAAAAGCACATCGATTTCGTCCAACGGAAGCTCGTCGGTAAACGTTAAATCCGTCTCTCCGTACAACCCTTCGTGTACGTCGGTTATTTTGTTGCCGGCATTACTCGAGCTGTTTACGAATACGATTTCCGCTTCGGGATGGTTCAGTAACAGGCGTATCAGTTCGCCTGCCGTGTATCCGGCTCCGCCGATGATTCCTACTTTAATCATGTTGATAATATCTATTGGGTTCTTCTGGTATTATAACTAATAGTATGATATATATAAGCGTACCTGCAAACGCAGTGAAGATCGTAGCAAAAACGTAGATGATGCGTACCAGTGACACGTCGAGTCCGAAAAAGTTTGCCAGTCCTGCACATACGCCGGAAAGCATTCTTCCGTTTCGGGGGCGCGTTAATTTTTGCTTCCGGTTCATCATTTAGATTTCTTCGTCTTTGTGGTTTGAGTAATAGGCACGCAGTGCGGTAGAAGTCACCTTGATGAAACCTTTGGCGTCTTCCGCAGTCCAGCCTTTCTGCATTTCACCGTATTCGCCGAATTTGTTCTTTACAAGGTCGTCGTCGCTTTCCACGCCTACGGTAGAGAAACAGAGCGGATGAAGTTCGAGAATCGCAGTGCCGTTTACATTGCGTTGTGAAGACTCCAGCATGGCTTCGATGTCGCGCATTACCGGTTCCAGATACTGGCTTTCGTGCAGGAACATACCGTACCAGTTGGCTACCTGATCTTTCCAGTATTGCTGCCATTTGCTTAATGTGTATTTCTCAAGGAACTTGTGTGCGCCGATAATCAGCATGGGAGCGGCTGCCTCGAAACCTACGCGGCCCTTGATGCCGATAATCGTATCGCCTACGTGCATATCACGACCGATGCCGTAAGCCGCACCGATTTCCTCTACCTTCTGGATAGCCTTGATGGGGTCGTCGAATTTTTCATCGTTGACCGCTTTAAGCTCACCCTTCTCGAAGGTCAGGCGCAACTGTTCGCTGCCTTCTTTGGTGCAATGTTTCAGATAGGCGCTTTCGGGAAGTCCCTGTGCGGAGTCCAGAATCTCACCGCCGCAAATGGAAGTACCCCACAGACCTACGTTATAGGAATATTTCAGTTTGGCGAAGTCGGCTGCAAAGCCGTGCTTGTTCAGATAATCTATCTCTTCCTGGCGGCTCAAAGCCATGTCGCGTGTCAGCGTGATGATTTCCACGCCCGGAGCCATGACAAGGAAAGTCATGTCGAAACGAATCTGGTCGTTACCCGCACCGGTCGAACCATGTGCAATGGCGTCTGCGCCGATTTCGTTGGCGTAGCGTGCAATGGCCAGCGCCTGGAATATACGTTCGGAGCTTACGGAAATAGGATAAGTACCGTTACGCAATACGTTGCCGAATACCATGTATTTCAAGCTCTTTTCGTAATATTCCTGCGTTACGTCCAAAGTAATATATTTTACAGCACCCAGTTTGTAGGCGTTCTCTTCGTTTGTCTTCAGCTGTTCGGGGCTGAAACCGCCGGTATTGGCACAAGCCGCATATACCTCGTATCCTTTCTCTTTGGCCAGATACATAACTGTGAATGAGGTGTCCAGACCACCGCTGAATGCAACTACTACTTTTTTCTTCTTTTCCATAATACTTATGAATTTTGAATGTTGAATTATAAATTGGGAATCAGGCTTGTAAACGAGTCTGTGTGTTCCCATTCATAATTCAAAATCTATAATTAATTATATTTTATCTTCCTCGTGTAACTTCGGGTCGTAAAGCATTGCCGTGCAAATGCAGAACTTCCGGTTTTTGGCTACCAGTATGTCATGGTTGATACAGCCCTCGCAGCCTTTCCAGAAAGCCTCGTCGTCTGTCAGTTCATTGAAAGTAACCGGTACGTAGCCCAGTTCGGTATTCATTTTCATAACGGCCGCTCCACTGGTCAGACTGAATATCTTGGCTTTGGGCCACCGCAGGCGTGCCAGGCGGAAAGAAGCCGTCTTGATACGTTTGGCCAGTCCCAAGCCGCGGTAATCGGGATGTACGATGAGGCCCGATGTTGCCACGTACTGCTTGTTTCCCCAGCTTTCTATGTAGGTGAAACCTGCAAATTCGTCTCCACATAAAGCTATGATAGCTTTTCCTTCTTTCATTTTAGTCGCCACATATTCGTGTGTGCGTTCTGCGATGCCCGTTCCGCGCACCTTGGCAGCTTCTCGGATGGTATCCAAAATCTTATCCACGTAAACTTCATGTGAGGCGTCGGCCACCATCACATCAATCTGTTTCGAATCCATTTCTTTTATTTCGTTATATATTCGTTGTAATATAGTTGTACAGGTTTACTTTATGTTAGGAATGATTTGTGACAGAAACATACGCACTTCTTCGTGGGATGCAGCCTCGTGCAGAACCATCATGATCGTATCGTCGCCGGCAATGGTGCCCAGTACGGCGGGGCATTCGCGGTTGTCGATGTCATAAGCCATGCTGCTGGCATAGCCGGGCCGGGTGCGGATGACGGCAATGTTCTTGGAGAAATGGAGGGAAATGAAGCCGCTGGTCATCAGCATTTCGCTTGCACTCTGGTCGTTGCTGCGCTTGTACATGATGTTGTTGGGAAGAACATATACATATTTCCCGTTCATGTTGGCCGCTTTGGCTACTTTCAACTGTTTCAAGTCGCGTGACAAGGTGGCTTGTGTCAGTTCAAAGCCCTCTTTGCCCAAAGCCTGCAACAGCTCTTCCTGAGAACTGATGTCTTTGCTTGAGATAATCATCTTGATGGCATCTAACCGATTGGCTTTCTTTTTCATGTTTCTGTATAATTATTCTTAGGTTGGTGCAAAAGTAGGGAATATTTTGGAAAGAATATACAGAAATGGGATTTTTTTATTCTTTAATATGCAAAAAACGTAAAAAAGACGGTATATGTATGCAGGTTTGGAATATAATTAAAAGCCTTTTATCGGAAATCTTTTAATTATATCTTTGCGACAACTTCAGACAGGTAGCCTGAAAAATTCAGTGTGGGGTAAGTGTAGGCTGTCTGCGTGCGGTTTATCCCTGGCTGCCGTAAGAGAAACGGCAAGTATAACCGTGTCTTGGGCGGGGTGGAGTAGGTGATAAACGACAAAAACAATAAGAGAACTGCCAAAAGGCTCAGAGTCCGTTTGCCGTGAAGCTCTTATTTTTGCAATACAGAATAAAGTTCATTTCTTAATTCTATTAAAACTATCAAAGGCACATGAAAAAACTACTTGGATTAATTTCCTTTCTTTTAGTATTGGCAGGTTCCGTTTCTGCCAAAGTGGTACTTCCGGCTATCTTTTCCGATAATATGGTATTGCAGCAAAACGCGCAAGTCAATCTGTGGGGAAAGGCAACGCCCGGTGAACGGGTTTCGGTAAAAGCGTCATGGACGGATAAAACCGTGACAACCAAGGCTGCGGCTGACGGCAAATGGACTGTGAAGCTGAAAACGCCTGCGGCTGCAAAAGGGCAGTCTGTTACGGTGAGCGGTGAGAATACGATTACTATTAATAATGTATTGGTAGGTGAAGTATGGCTCTGTACCGGACAATCCAATATGGAATATCCGGTTTGCAAGCATCCCGATAAAAAATGGATGACCGGTATGATAACGGAAGCCGAGGAGATGAAGGACGCGGATTATCCGGAACTTCGTCTGTTCCGGGTGGAACATCAGTTGGCTCCCGACGGTGAAAAGGATGACTGTCAAGGCCGGTGGCTGGTGTGCACGCCGAAAAACCTGTATGACTTCTCGGCTGTGGGATTCGTTTTCGGACGCCGGTTGCATAAGGAATTGAATGTGCCGGTAGGTATGATACAGTCTACATGGGGAGGTACGCATGCGGAATCGTGGACGAAAATGAGTGTTATGAAGAACAATCCGCTCTATGCAGATGTACTTGAAGATTTTGCTTTGAAGAATGTGAAGCAGGAGAAGGGATATTGCAAGGTCCCCGCTACGCTTTGGAACGGTATGATTCATCCTATTCTGGGATATACGGTGAAAGGAAATATCTGGTATCAGGGAGAATCGAATGCCATTCGTCATGAAAAATATCAGCAGGTATTCACCAATATGATTAACAGTTGGCGGAAAGAATGGAAGCAACCCGACATGCCGTTCTATTTCATGCAGATTGCTCCGCATAAAGGACAGCCGGCCGGTATTCGTGAAGCACAGCTCAAAACATGGCAAAGCGGGCTGAAGAATGTGGGCATGGCGGTTGTTACGGATGCGGCGGATTCTACGGATATTCATCCGCGTAATAAGCGCGTGGCGGGTGAACGCATGGCTTTGTGGGCGCTTGCCAAACAATATGGGAAGGATGTGGCATACTCCGGCCCGCTCTTCAAAACGATGAAAGTCAGCGGCAATAAGGCTGTATTGAGTTTTGAATATGCCGAAGACGGTTTGATGACACCTGAGAATGCTCCGGTCAAGGGCTTTCTGGTTGCGGGAGCCGACCGGCGTTTCTATCCGGCGGTGGCTGTGATAAAAGGCAGCCGGCTGGAAGTTTCCGCTCCGCAGGTGGCGGAGCCGGTTGCCGTACGTTACGGCTTTTGTAACTTCTTCCGTGTAAATCTTTATAATAAGTCGGGTTTGCCCGCAGTGCCTTTCCGTACGGATACATGGGAACAAGGCTCGTATGCACGTTGGTTTGCCGACTCCGAGATGATGCGTTTCCCGCAGGCTTACCGGTTGGATCACGGTAAGCGCCTGTTCTTCGGTTATGCCCAGGGAGTGGGTTGCTGCGCCATGTTGCAGATGTGGAAAGCAACGGGCGAACGTCGTTACTATGATTATGTGAAGCAATGGGCCGACTCTCTGATTAATGAAAAGGGAGAAATCCATCTGTATGATAAGTCCACTTATAACCTGGATTTCATTAACTCCGGAAAGGTGCTGTTTGACCTTTACCGTGAAACCGGCGACCAACGATATAAAGCGGCAATGGATATCCTTATCAAACAGTTGAAGAACCAGCCCCGTACTTTGGAAGGTGGATTCTGGCATAAACTGATTTATCAACATCAGATGTGGCTGGACGGACTGTATATGGCTTCTCCGTTTATGGCGCAGTATGGTGCGGAATTCAATAAACCGGAATGGATTGACGAGGCGGTGAAACAGTTCCGTCTCTGCCATAAACATACCTATGATGCCAAGACAGGACTGTATCATCATGCGTGGGACGAAAGCAAGAGCCAGCGTTGGGCGAACCCGGAAACCGGACATTCTCCCAACTTCTGGGGGCGCAGTATAGGCTGGTGGTTTATGGCGCTGGTGGATGCTTTGGACTATATACCCGAAAATCATCCGGGACGTGCCGACATGATTGGCTATATCCGCGGATTGGCGGAGACATTGCCGAAATATCAGGATAAAGCGGGACTTTGGTATCAGGTTATCGACCAGCCTAAACGCAAGGGTAATTTCCCTGAGGCATCCGTGACCACCCAATGTATGTATGCTTATGCAAAAGCAGTGAATAAAGGATATATCGATGCCGGATACCGCGCTGTAGCGGAAAAGGCTCTGCAGGGCTTGAAAGATAAATTGCTGGTGGAGAAACAGGACGGAACGCTGACTCTGACCCGTTGTTGCCAGGTTGGCGGTTTGGGCGGTCATCCGTATCGCGACGGAAGTTTTGAATATTACATAGGTGAAAAGATGAGGGATAATGACGCCAAAGCAACGGGACCGTTCATTATGGGATGTCTGGAACTGGAGAAAATAAAATAGGTATGAATCGATTGTTTTGTATTGCCATGTTTGCATTTTGTGCAGGTTTTTTGTCTGCACAAGATGTTTCGTGGCCGGAGATTGGTTTGGATGCCAAACCGGCTGCACGCTGGTGGTGGATGGGAAGTGCGGTGGATAAGGAAAACCTGACCCGTAATCTGGAAGCATATGCTGCGGCGGGAATGGGTACGATGGAGATTACTCCGATTTATGGCGTACAGGGAAATGATGCGAAGGATATTCCGTTTCTCTCTTCCCGATGGATGCAGATGCTGCAATATACGGAAAGTGAAGCGTCCCGTCTGGGCATGCAGATTGATATGAACACCGGTACCGGCTGGCCTTTCGGAGGCCCTGAAGTGGGGATAGAGGATGCCGCCTGCAAACTGTTTGTTACGGAATATCGGTTAGAAGGCGGGAATACGCTTGATAAGAGAATAGAGGTTGCCGATAAAAAACAAAAGCCTTATGCCAAACTGGAGCGTCTGATGGCCTTTTCCGATACGGGGAAGTGTCTGGATTTGACGGATAAGGTAAAAGATGGAATGTTATGCTGGAAAGCTCCGAAAGGGAGCTGGCGTTTGATTGCCGCCTTTTGCGGCAAGACTTTGCAGAAGGTAAAGCGTGCGGCACCCGGCGGTGAGGGGTATGTGATGAATCATTTCTCGGCCCGTGCCGTGAAAAACTATCTCGGACGCTTTGAACGCGCTTTTGACGGAAAGTTCAAGGATACGGTAGGAGGTGCTACTGCTTATCCCCATAATTTCTTTAACGACTCCTATGAGGTTTACGGGGCGGACTGGTCGGAAGGACTTTTTGATGAGTTTCTGGTGCGTCGCGGTTATAAACTGGAAGAACACCTGCCGGAGTTTCTGGCAGCAGGGGAGCGTTCGGACAAGACCCGGCGCATCATCTCCGATTATCGTGAAACTCTCGGTGAACTGTTGCAGGAGAATTTCACCCGTCAGTGGACGGAGTGGGCGCATCGGCACGGGGCTAAAACCAGAAATCAGGCTCATGGTTCGCCGGGAAATCTGATAGACCTTTATGCCACGGTGGATATTCCGGAGTGCGAAGGTTTCGGTTTGTCTGATTTCGGTATACGGGGATTGCGTAAGGATTCGCTGACGCGTCCCAATGATTCCGACCTCTCCATGTTGAAATACGCATCTTCGGGCGCTCATATTGCCGGTAAACCTTATACCTCTTCGGAAACTTTTACTTGGCTGACGGAACATTTCCGCACTTCTCTGTCACAGTGCAAGCCGGATATCGACCTCATGTTCGTTTCCGGCGTCAATCATACTTTTTTCCATGGTACGACTTATTCTCCTGCTGAGGCTGCCTGGCCCGGCTGGAAGTTTTATGCTACGGTGGATATGAGTCCGACGAACAGCATCTGGCGTGATGCGCCTGCTTTCTTTCAATATATATCCCGTTGCCAGAGTTTTTTGCAGATGGGACAGCCGGATAATGACTTCCTTGTGTATTTGCCGGTATATGATATGTGGCAGGAGCAGGACGGACGTCTGCTGATGTTTGATATTCATAAAATGGCACGGCGTGCTCCGGGCTTTATAGAAGCGGTGCACCGCATTAACGATGCCGGTTATGATATGGATTATATTTCCGATAACTTCATTCGTACGGCCACCTGCCGTGATAAGAAAATTGTGACGTCAGGCGGAACAGCTTATAAAGCATTGGTTGTTCCCGGTGCACGTTTAATGCCTGCGGACGTACTTGCCCACCTGCTCGAATTGGCAAAAGAGGGGGCGACTGTTGTGTTTCTGGACCGGTATCCGGAGGATGTTCCGGGGTATGCCAGGTTGGAACAGCGCCGTACGGACTTTAAGGGTACTCTGGAGCAGGTAAAGAAATTAGGAAATAAGCAAGGTAAAGGTAAGACGGTGTTCTTCGGTACGGATTATGTCCGTACACTGGCGCAGACTGCTGCTATACCGGAAGCGATGAAAACTTCTTTTGATTTGAGCTGTATCCGTCGGAAGAACCCGGAAGGTTATCATTATTTCATTTCTGCACTGACCGGAAAAGATACGGAAAGTTGGATACCGTTGGCTGTGCCTGCACGTTCGGCCATGCTTTATAATCCGATGAACGGTGTTTCCGGCAAGGCTCGCTTGCGTCAGAAGGATGGAAAGACGGAAGTTTATTTGCAATTGGCTTCCGGAGAATCTGCCATATTGAAAACTTTTACGGAAGTTGATGTACAGGCTCCGGAATGGAAGTATCAGACTGCTGCACGGGGAGCTGTCGAACTGTCCGGCTTATGGAACCTGCGGTTTGTGGAAAGCGTTCCTGCGGTACATAGTGTGCCGGATTCCGTTGCTTTGGGCTCATGGACGGATTTATCCTTTGAAGGTGCTAAAACGGTGATGGGAACAGGCTGTTATACAACCACTTTTGTGATTGAAAATCCAGCATCGGCCCAGGACTGGTTACTCTCACTTGGCGATGTCCGTGAAAGCGCCCGTGTACGTATCAATGGCCGGAATGTTGCCACTTTATGGGCTGTGCCCTATTGTTGCTCCGTCGGGCAATACCTGTGTCCGGGAAAGAATACTTTGGAAATAGAAGTAACCAATCTACCTGCCAATCGCATAGCCGATATGGATCGCCGTGGAGTGAAGTGGCGCATCTTCAAAGATATAAATATTGCAGCGCTTGGTTATAAAAAAGGAACTTATGCCGGTTGGGAACCTGTGCCAAGCGGATTATTAGGCCCTGTACGTATTATACCACTGAAGATAACTAAAAACGAAATGCAATGAAAAAAATCAGTCTGGGCGGAGTAGCGCTTGTTTGCGCTTTCTGCTCCTTATATGCTCAAGACCCGCGTGAACGAAACTATTTCTATGAAATCCTTGATCCTAAGCATGAACCGAAACCGTTGGTAGAGGGATTTGCCCAAGAGCGGATTACTGAAAATTTAAATCGCGGACTGGCGGTTGCCCCTTCCCGGGACGGCAAATCCGTGTATCTCAGCTGGCGTTTGCTGGCATCGGATGCTCCCGCCACGGCTTTCCATGTATATCGTGAGGTGGGCGGAAAGGCTTGCCGCCTGACGAAAAAGGCCGTTTCCCGTACTTGTGACTTTGTGGACACCGCTCCTCATGCACAAGCCGTCTATTGGGTGGAAGCTGTTGTCAAAGGACAGAAGCCGGTTGTATCGGAAAAACGGAAGGTTGTGTTGTCCGATTTGAAGCCTTATACTTCTATCCGCTTGAAAGATAATGCAAAAGCAGGAAAGATAGCATTGGCCGACCTGAACGGGGACGGAACTTATGATTATATCGTCCGTACTCCCGAAACGAACGTAGATCCGGGCATGCCGGGTGATACTACCGGGAAAACGTATAAAATATCCGCTTATTTGAGTGACGGTACTTACCTATGGACATACGATATGGGACCGGGGATTGAACCGGGTATCTGGTACTCGCCTTTCATCGTATACGATTTCAATGGTGACGGTAAGGCTGAGGTGGCGATTAAAACAGCGGGCACTGACTATGTGAAAAACGAGAAAGGACGTGTTTGCGGCGGGAGTGAATATCTTTCCGTACTGGACGGCATGACCGGACAGGAGATAGACCGGGTGGATTGGCCTGAGCGCAATGACCGTTACGGAAATCTGATTCGTCAGAATCGTAACCAGATGGGGGTTGCCTATTTAGATGGAAAGACCCCGTTTATATTGGCGGCACGCGGCACTTACAAGCTGATGGTTGTGGATGCCTGGATGTTGAAAAACGGTAAATTGGAACGTGCATGGCGTTGGGATGGTGATGAGGAGAATCCTATTGTCCGTAGTATGGGTGCGCACAGCATGGTTACTGCCGATGTGGACGGTGACGGCCGTGATGAGGTTATGTTAGGTTCCTGTATGCTGGATGATAACGGAACACTTTTGTGGTCTTCGGGCTTGGGACATAGCGACAAGGCATATCTTTGCAAGTTGCATCCCGATAGGGAAGGTATGCAGGTGTTTATGGTAAGTGAACCCAAAAAGGAAGATGGCCGTGGTGTTTCAGTAGTGGATGCGGCTACGGGTAAATTGATATGGAGCATCGGTCATACTACTTATCATGTAGGTGACGGTATGGTAACGGATTTTGATCCTGCTCATCCCGGTTTGGAGTGTTTTGCCAGCGAAGACCGTAAGGGGGGAAGTACCGACAGATATTTGCTTACTGCCGACGGGAAGAAACTGCAAGTAGCTCAAGATGAGATACCCGGCTGCCGTAACTGGATATGGTGGGATGCTGATTTGTTGCGTGAGACATTTAAGGGAGACAATAACCGTTGGGGAGCAGGCTCTTCTTCCGGTGGACGTAGCCAGAGCATCTGGAAATGGAAAGGTGAGATATTAACGGAAAATATCAAGGGGGATATATTACTGATGGCTGATATGGAAGGTGACTGGCGCGAGGAACTGATAACGGCTTTGCCCGGCGAACTGCGTATTTACCGCACCGATATTCCTGCGACAGACCGTAGGGTAATGTTGATGCAGGACGCTTTGTACCGTAGTTATGTGGCTCATCGTAGCATGGGGTATCCTCAAGCACCTGTACCGTCTTATTATTTAGGAGATAATTAATACATGTATCGGAATAAGATGTTTCGGTATGTTTGCTAACTTTAAAACGCTATTAAGAATGACAAAACCATTGTATGTAATTGCTGCTGTTTGTTTATGGATATTCAGTTCTTGCCAGTCTGCGGACTATAAGTATGAAGCTGTCTATCGTAACCTGCCTTTTGACATGCCTCGTGTGGAAGCACCGAGATTTCCCGACCGTACGGTCAATCTGAAAGAGTTTAATGCCGTCGGTAATGGGGAAACTCTATGTACATCGGCTTTTGCCGATGCAATCAATGCCCTTTCCGAACAAGGGGGAGGACATCTTGTTGTTCCTGCCGGTGTTTGGCTTACAGGGCCGATCGTATTGAAAAGCAATATCGACTTGCATTTGGAAAAAGGGGCTGTTATCCTTTTCTCTCCTGATGTGGACCTCTATCCTTTGGTGGAAACAGTGTTTGAGGGGTTGGATACCCGTCGTTGCCAGTCTCCGATTTCCGGCCGTAACCTGGAAAATGTAGCTATAACCGGCGAAGGGGCAATTGACGGAAACGGCCATTACTGGCGTCCGTTGAAGCGTGAGAAGGTTACGGAGAGCGTCTGGAAGCAGACAACAGCCCGTGGCGGTGTATATAAACGTCCTACCTACTGGTTCCCTTATCCTGAAACTTTGAAAGGGGATACTATCAGCAATATGAATGTCCCCCAGAATCTGAAAACGGAGGAAGAGTGGCAAAGTGTCCGTCATTTCCTTCGTCCGGTGATGGTGAGTCTGATAGAGTGTAAGAATGTGTGGTTGCAAGGGGTGATTTTCCAGAACTCTCCAGCATGGAACCTGCATCCGCTGATGTGTGAGAATGTGCTGGTTGAAGATGTGCAGGTGCGTAATCCGAGCTATGCGCAGAACGGTGACGGACTGGATTTGGAATCTTGTAAAAACGCGCTGATTGTGAATTCTACCTTTGATGTGGGAGATGACGGAATCTGTCTGAAAAGCGGTAAGGATGAAGATGGCCGCCGTCGTGCACGTCCTTGCGAAAATGTAGTGGTAGATGGCTGCACGGTATTTAAAGGCCATGGAGGTTTCGTTGTCGGCAGTGAGATGAGTGGCGGGGTACGTAATGTATCCGTCAGCAATTGCCAGTTCCTGGGAACGGATGTGGGACTGCGTTTTAAGAGCAAGCGTGGTCGTGGCGGTATTGTTGAAAATATATGGATTACCAATGTGTCTATGATGGATATTCCGACCGAACCGATTACTTTCAATCTTTATTATGGTGGAAAATCTGCCGTTGAAGTGTTGGAGAGCGGTGAAAAAGTTCCGGCTAAAGTAGAGCCTCTTCCTGTGGATGAAACAACTCCTTGTTTCCGGAATATTCATGTGAAGAATTTGGTATGCGCAGGCGCCCGTCGTGCATTGTTCTTCAACGGTATCCCGGAAATGCCGATTGAAAATGTGGTTTTGGAAGATGTTGATATAACTTCCCGATTGGGAGCCGAATTTGTTTATAGCAAGGCCGTTACGATGAAGAACGTAACCATCCGGAATACGGAAGGCGAGCAAATTGTCACCCGTTTTTGTGAGGATGTGAAATAGAAGACCGGATGTGGTAATAGCGGATGAAACGGATTGTCAAATCTGACACCCTTTCAGTCAAAATAAGTACAAGGAATAGGGGATGATTCCCCTATTTTTGTATCATGAAATAGCGACTAAAACTAATTACCATGAAACAATGTTTTTTTGCGGTCGATTTGGGAGCTACCAGCGGCCGTACCATCTTGGGAACTTTCACACCGGAAGGATTGGAAATGGAAGATGTGAATCGGTTCCCGAATCATCTGATTGAAACCGGCGGACATTTTTATTGGGATATATATGAGCTTTACCGGCATATTATCGAAGGACTGAAAATAGTCGCTCAGAAGAAGGATGTGGAAATTACTTCCATCGGTATTGATACATGGGGAGTGGATTTTGTCTGTGTAGGTAAAGACGGCGGATTTCTTCGTCAGCCTTATTCGTACCGTGATCCTCATACAGCCGGAGCGCCTGAGGCTTTCTTTAAAAAGGTTGCCCGCAAGCAGGTCTATGAGTGGACGGGTATTCAAGTGATGAATTTCAACTCTTTGTTCCAGCTTGATACATTGAGACGTAATAATGACAGTGCGTTGGCTGCTGCCGATAAATTGCTTTTTATACCGGATGCTTTGAGTTATATGCTGACCGGTGAAATGGTAACGGAATATACCATTGCCAGTACGGCGCAGTTGGTCAATGCAAACACCCGTAAACCGGAAGATGCTTTATTGCGCGAACTCGGACTGACGGAAAATAATTTCGGCCGTTTTGTTTATCCCGGTGAGAAAATAGGAACATTGACAAAGGAAGTACAGCGCATGACCGGATTGGGAGATATACCTGTAATCGCAGTTGCCGGGCATGATACAGCTTCTGCTGTGGCTTCGGTTCCTGCAATGAATCCTGATTTTGCCTATCTGAGCAGCGGAACCTGGTCTTTAATGGGAGTGGAAACGAAGGGGCCGGTTATTACAGAGGAAACCGAATCTTTGAATTTTACGAATGAAGGCGGTGTGGATGGCACTATCCGTCTATTGAAAAATATTTGTGGGATGTGGCTGTTGGAACGCTGCCGTGCGGCGTGGGGACAGACATCTTATCCGGAACTGATAGCCGAAGCGAATGCCAGTGAGCCGTTCCGCAGTCTGATTAATCCTGATGATGTCCTGTTTGCTAATCCTGCCGATATGGAACAGGCTATACAGACGTACTGTTCGGATTCTCATCAGCCTGTTCCGCAGACACGGGGGCAAATTGTACGTTGTATCTTTGAGAGCCTTGCTCTGCGCTATCGTCAGGTTTTGGATAATCTTCGCACTCTTTCTCCTCACCCGATAGAGACACTTCACGTTATTGGCGGAGGAAGCCGTAATGAATTATTGAACCGTTGGACAGCCAATGCTGTCGGTATTCCTGTTGTGGCAGGCCCGTCTGAGGCTACGGCAATCGGTAATATCATGATTCAGGCATTGGCGGCGGGAACGGCAAAGGATATTGCTTCCATGCGCCAGTTGATCAATCGTTCTATTTCTTTGGAAACTTTCTATCCGGAAGATACGGACGTGTGGGATACCGCATATTTACACTTCAAACAGGTGACAATGAATCATTAATGTTTAAAATTATATTAAATAAATCAGTATCATGAAAGAAGAATTAATAACAAAGGCTTATGAAGTGGCAAAGGAACGTTATGCTGCTCTTGGGATAGATGTGGAAAAGGTAATGGAACAGCTCCAGAAGGTTGCAATCTCCATGCACTGCTGGCAGGCCGATGATGTTATCGGCTTTGAGTCGGGCAGCTCGCTGACCGGCGGTATCCAGACTACAGGTAATTATCCCGGTAAGGCCCGTAATATGGAAGAATTGCGTAGCGACATCTTAAAGGCCGCTTCTTATATACCGGGTAAACATCGCTTGAACCTGCATGAAATTTACGGTGATTTCGGCGGTACGTTTGTTGACCGTGACCAGGTGGAAGTGAAACATTTTGAAAGCTGGATGCAATGGGCGGCTGAAAACGGGATGAAACTGGATTTCAACTCGACTTCTTTCTCACATCCTAAAAGCGGTAACTTGTCTTTAGCCAATCCGGATAAAGGCATCCGTGATTTCTGGATTGAACATACCAAACGTTGCCGTGCCATTGCGGAAGAGATGGGACGCCGTCAGGGCGATCCTTGCATCATGAATCTTTGGGTACACGATGGTAGTAAGGATGTTACGGTAAACCGTATGAAATACCGTGAACTGTTTAAAGACTCTCTCGACCGGATTTTTGCTACGGAATATAAAAATATGAAGGACTGTCTGGAATCTAAAGTATTCGGTATCGGTCTGGAAAGCTATACAGTGGGCTCTAATGAATTCTGTGTAGGTTATAGCGTGCAACACCAGAAACTGATAACAATCGATACGGGTCACTTCCATCCTACGGAGAGTGCTGCTGATAAAGTTTCGTCCATGTTGTTGTTCGTACCCGAACTGATGCTTCATGTAAGTCGTCCGATACGTTGGGATTCCGACCATGTGACTATTATGGATGACCCGACTCTCGAACTCTTCCAGGAGATTGTCCGTTGCAATGCCTTGGACCGTGTACACATCGGTCTTGATTATTTCGATGCTTCCATCAACCGTATAGGCGCTTATGTCATCGGTACCCGTGCCGCACAGAAATGTATGTTGCGGGCATTGCTGGAACCGTTGGCTAAACTTCGCGAGTATGAGGCTGCCGGTCAGGGTTTCCAGCGTCTTGCCCTGTTGGAAGAAGCTAAAGCTTTGCCTTGGAATGCCGTTTGGGATATGTTCTGTTTGAAGAATAATGTTCCGGTAGGTGAAGAATTCATTGCTGAAATAGAAAAATACGAAGCTGAGGTTACATCCAGACGTAACTAAGTTTATCAGAGTTAGTGATAGTGTTTAGCGGGGAAAGCATATCTTTGCCCGCTACTTTCATTACTCATAGAACATTAACCGTTGATTATCATGAATACACTAATAGGATTATTAATTATCGCTGTGGGAAGTTTTGGGCAGAGCAGCTCGTATGTACCTATCAATAAAGTCAAGGGTTGGTCCTGGGAAAACTTCTGGTTGGTACAGGGCATTTTTGCCTGGCTCGTCTTTCCGCTGCTCGGCGCTTTACTTGCCATTCCTGCCGATGGCAGCCTGATAGAACTTTGGGGAGCCGGTGGTGCATTGCCGGCTATTATTTACGGTGTCCTTTGGGGTGTCGGCGGTCTGACATTCGGATTGAGTATGCGCTATTTGGGCGTTGCTTTAGGACAAAGTATAGCTTTGGGTACCTGTGCCGGTTTCGGAACCCTGTTCCCGGCTCTGTTTGCAGGGAAAGATTTGCTGCACGGTGACGGTCTGATGCTCCTTATTGGTGTTTGCATCACTTTGGCGGGAATTGCCATTATCGGTTATGCGGGCAGCCTACGCTCCAGAAATATGAGTGAGGAGGAAAAAAAGGCTGCCGTGAAAGATTTTGCGTTGACAAAAGGGTTGCTGGTTGCTTTGCTGGCAGGTGTGATGAGTGCCTGTTTTGCTCTCGGCCTGGATGCCGGAACGCCTATTAAGGAGGCGGCGTTGGCAGGTGGGGTGGCCCCGTTGTATGCCGGACTTCCTGTTATCTTTCTGGTAACTTTGGGCGGGTTCTGTACGAATGCGGCTTATTGTATCCAGCAAAATATAAAGAATAGGACGGGTAAGGAGTATTTGTCGGTCAGCGGCGATGTCCTTGTGAATAATGTTTTGTTCTGTGCTCTTGCCGGAGTATTATGGTATTCGCAATTCTTCGGTCTGGAAATGGGTAAGAGTTTCTTAGGCGGCAGTCCGATATTGCTTGCATTCTCCTGGAGTATACTGATGTCGCTGAATGTTACATTCAGTAATGTCTGGGGAATCCTGCTGAAAGAATGGAAGGGGTGCGGTTCCCGTACAATAGGCGTATTAATATTGGGATTGGCCGTTCTCATCGCTTCTATTATTGTAGTGGCGATGGCGCAGGCATGAAAATAATATCTAATAAACTGTAATTAAATAGACACATGAAATCAATTCTTGAAAATCGTCCCGAATTGGCTTATGAAGTCAATCAAGCGGCAGAAGTGGCCGGTTATCTTTGGCAAAAAGGTTGGGCGGAACGTAATGGTGGTAATATAACTTTAAACATCACTGAATATGTAGATGATGAAATCCGGGCTTTGCCGGCTATCAGCGAAGTAAAACAGATAGGAAAGGTACTCCCTTATCTGAAAGGTTGTTATTTTTATTGTAAAGGTACTCAGATGCGTATGCGTGATTTGGCACGTTGGCCTATGGCAAACGGTTCAATCATCCGTATTCTGGATGACTGTGCCAGCTACGTAATTATAGCAGACCAGCCTGTAATGCCTACATCGGAATTGCCTTCTCATCTTGCCGTGCATAATTATCTGCTTGAAAAAGGCTCTCCTTACAGAGCATCCTTGCATACACATCCTATCGAATTGATTGCTATGACTCATAACAAGAAGTTCCTGGAGAAGGATGTGGCTACCAATCTGCTTTGGAGTATGATTCCGGAAACAAAGGCGTTCTGTCCTCGCGGATTGGGTATAATTCCTTATGAATTGCCAAGTTCGGTAAAATTGGCTGACGCTACTATTGAGGCTTTGAACGATTATGATGTAGCTATGTGGGAAAAGCATGGAGTCTTTGCTGTAGATGTGGATATTATGTCTGCTTTTGACCAGGTAGATGTGTTGAATAAATCTGCACTGATTTACATTGCTGCTAAAAATATGGGCTTTGAACCGGACGGAATGAGTCAGGAACAAATGAAAGAGATGACTGTGGCTTTTAATTTACCCAAATAAAAGTGAAGTATATGTACAGAATGATATTGAACGAAACCTCTTATTTCGGAGCAGGATGTCGGGAAACAATTGCGGTGGAAGCCATGCGTAGAGGTTTTAAGAAAGCGTTCTTTGTGACAGATAAAGACCTGATCCGTTTTAAAGTCGCAGACAAAATAATTGAAGTTTTTGAAAAGAATCGTATTCCTTATGAGCTTTTCAGTGATGTAAAGGCAAATCCGACGATTGCGAACGTACAGAATGGCGTATCCGCTTTTAAAGCATCTGGTGCTGATTTTATTGTAGCGCTGGGCGGTGGCTCTTCCATTGATACGGCAAAAGGTATCGGCATTGTTGTGAATAATCCGGATTTTGCAGATGTGAAGTCATTGGAGGGTGTAGCTGCAACCCGTCATAAGGCTGTCCCGACTTTTGCATTGCCTACAACGGCTGGAACAGCTGCTGAAGTCACTATCAATTATGTGATAATAGATGAAGATGCAAAGAAGAAGATGGTCTGCGTAGACCCTAATGATATTCCGGTTGTGGCGATTGTAGACCCAGAATTGATGTATTCCATGCCGAAAGGGCTGACTGCTGCAACAGGAATGGACGCTTTGACGCATGCCATTGAAAGCTATATAACACCGGGCGCCTGGGCGATGTCCGATATGTTTGAGTTGAAAGCCATCGAAATGATTGCCGCTAATCTGAAAGCTGCGGTAGACGATGGCAATGATGTCGCAGCTCGCGAAGCGATGTCACAGGCTCAGTACATTGCCGGTATGGGATTCAGTAATGTAGGTTTGGGTATTGTTCATTCCATGGCGCATCCGTTGGGCGCTCATTATGATACTCCGCATGGAGTTGCCAATGCATTGCTGTTGCCTTATGTGATGGAATATAATGCAGAGTCTCCGGCTGCCCCCAAATATCTTCATATAGCTAAAGCTATGGGAGTAGATACGGTGGGTATGACCGAGGCAGAAGGAGTGCGTGCGGCTGTGGATGCAGTCCGGAAGCTGTCATTGAGCATTGGCATTCCTCAAAAACTACATGAGATAAATGTAAAAGAGGAAGACTTGCATCAATTGGCTGTTGATGCCTTCAATGACGTTTGTACGGGCGGTAATCCTCGTCCTACTTCTGTCGAAGATATTGAGACTTTGTATCGTAAAGCTTTTTAATTATAATTTGAATTACCATGAAGAAAACTATTATTTCATGTGTGCTGTTTTTAACAGCCGTCACTGCTTTTTCGCAAACACCAATGAAGACGGCAGCAGAAGCTAAGCTTTCGGCTTCTGACCTTGCTGTGAAAATAGCAGACCGTATCCTTGCAACTACTACTTATGAGTTTAAGAATACCAAGACCGGTAAAACCTATAAGTCTGTCAAGAACTTGCCTTTGGATATGAATGTCAAGGTTGCATGTAAGTACAATAATTGGCATTATACCAATGGAGTAACCCATATCGCTTTAATGGAATTGGCCGATAAAACGGGAGCGAAGAAGTATGATGATTATGTTCTTAAAAATATGAATTTCGTATTTAACGAAGGTAATCTTGACTTCTTTAAGAAACAGTATGATCAGGCAATGAAAAATGAAGGATGGTATGGCATTCGTAAATTGAGTTGGCACATGATATTCCGTGGAAAGCGTTTGGATGATAACGGCCCTATGGGAGCCAGCCTGATTGACCTGCAGATGAAGCATCCGAATAATTCTTTCTTGAATTATATTAATGAAACAGCCGAGCACTTGAACTATGGCGAGCCTCGTTTGGCTGACGGTACTATTGCCCGTATCTGGCCTCATGAAAATACCATCTGGGCTGATGATGCTTTCATGGCTATCTCTTTCCTTGCACGTATGGCTAAGATGACCGGTGACATGAGTTATATCAATGATGCTGCCAATCAGGTAATCAAATATCACAAATATTTGTGGTGTCCCGAAAAACGGATTCTCTATCATTGCTATCATACGGATACGGACGAGCACGGTGTTGCTCATTGGAGCCGTGCCAACGGTTGGGTTTTCATGGCAACTGCCGATTTGCTTGCAGTGATGCCGCAGAATCATCCTATGCGTCCTGAGGTTCTGGAGTGCTTCCGCCGTCAATGTAGCGGTGTAGTGCGTTATCAGGGTAAGAACGGTCTTTGGCATCAGCTTCTTGATAAGGAAGATTCCTATGAGGAAATTACGGGTACGGCCATGTTTGTTTTTGGTATCGCACGTGGTGTAAAGCATGGTTGGCTGCATCCCGATTTTATTTATGCTGCCGAGCAGGGGCTGAAAGGAATGATGACACTGATGTCCGACAAAGGCGATGTGACCAAAATCTGTGTCGGAACGGGTATCATGCCGTCGCCTGCATACTACTACAACCGTCCTACCCAAGAGAATGATCCGATGGGTGAAGGACCTGTTCTCCGCGCATTGATTGAAATGATGGATGCGCCGAAGTATACAGAAATTAAGGCTGAACAGCAATACGATAAAATTGTAGTCAAAAAGTAATAATCCTTTTAGATAGTATGTTAATCCCGTCTGGAAACACAAAGATACTTCCAGACGGGACTTTTTTTATTAAATCTTCCATAGGTATCTCTTATTTCACAAATATTTCCTATTTTTGTCCCGAACCCATCATGAAGGACACGTGGTATGACTAAGAATTACAATGATTTAGGAGTGGAATTTAAGTACCTTATCGTAAATGACATGGACCAAAAGTTTGGTCTGTGGGTAAATACTGTCGGCTTTCAATCCATTCAGCCGGACTCTCCGTATCCATTGAAGGATCATCCTTCCGGTTATTTCTTTAATGCCCAGAAAGGACGTGTCTTGCGTGAGTATCAATTGGTTTATATCACGAAAGGACGGGGATTGTTTTCCTCGGAAACAACGCCGGAAAAGCAGGTCTGCAAAGGACGTCTGATGGTATTGTTTCCCGGTCAATGGCATACTTATCACCCTTATCGCCAAACCGGATGGAACGAGTATTATATCGGTTTTGAAGGTCCTGTCATTGATAATCTGGTGAAAGGCGGTTTCTTGTCTAAAGACAATCAAGTGCTTGAGGTGGGTTTGAATGAGGAGTTGGTGTCTCTTTTTTCCCGTGCTTTGGAAATAGCGGAAGCGGATAAAATATCTTCCCAACAGTATCTTGGCGGTATAGTGCTGCACATAGTAGGTATGATACTGTCCATTTCTAAAAATAAAATTTTTGAGGTGGGCGATGTTGATCAGAAGATTGAACAGGCCAAGATTATAATGAATGAGAATGTCTTTAAGGATATTGATCCTGAAGAGTTGGCTATGAAATTGAATATCAGCTATTCCTGGTTCCGGAAAGTATTCAAGGACTATACAGGTTATGCACCGGCTAAATATTTCCAGGAGTTGAAGTTGCGTAAAGCCAAACAATTATTGGTTGGTACTTCTCATTCCGTTAAAGAGATTTCTTTTATGCTCGATTATAAATCTACCGAACATTTCTTTTCATTATTTAAAAAGCGCACAGGGTTTACCCCATTGGAATATCGTTCTTTTGGTCGGGAGACTGAGGTGGAGAACGAGGATTTTGATTAATGTCAAAATGAATAGTCTACTATCAAAATTGTTATAAAAGCTTTGATTGTCAGCTTATTATTATGTAAAAATATCCTTTTTCTTAGGAGAAAGTCAAAAAGGATAGTATTTGTATCAGTAGGTGTATTTTGTTAAGTTTGTCTATATTTAACTTTGCATTCATAAGTTCTGTGTCCGATAACAGTTGCATCGGACGGTTAATCTTGAATTAATTAATCAACCAATTTATATTAATAGTCTATGAGAATTTTACACAAAAAGTTATGCTTGTTAATGCTTCTTTTAATAAGCTGTCCTTTTAGTATTTTTGCTCAGAACAAGACGATTACGGGTACGGTTCGCGATGCGATAGACGTAGTAATCGGTGCTTCTGTGACAGTGAAAGGCAATACCGGTGTCGGCACCATTACCGACATGGACGGTAAGTTTACTCTCTCTCTGCCGGCTTCCGCCAAGGAGCTGGTTGTTTCGTTTATCGGTTATGAGAACCAGACGGTGACTATCGGTAGTAAAACTAATTTCGACATTACGTTGAAAGAGTCTTCGGTGATGTTGGAAGAGGTGGTGGCAATCGGTTATGCCAAGGTGAAGCGTAAAGACCTGACCGGCTCGTCTGTGTCGGTGGGCAGCAAGGAACTTGCCATCGCGCCCGTATCTACGGCGGCACAAGCCTTGCAGGGTAAGGCTGCCGGTGTGAATATCGTTCAGCAGAGCGGTGCGCCGGGTGCTGACATCAACATCACCGTGCGCGGCGGTACGTCCATCACGCAGAGCACTACGCCCCTTTACATCGTGGATGGTTTCCAGATGGAGAACGGCTTGCAGAACATCGACATCAACGATATTGAGAGCATCGATGTGATGAAGGATGCCTCTGCCACCGCCATCTATGGTGCGCGTGGTTCAAACGGCGTTATCCTCATCACCACCAAGTCCGGTAAGTCCGGCAAGACGGAGGTCAGCTACAACGGCTTTGTCAGCTTTGACCGCTTGGGCAGGAAACTGGATTTGTTGGGCGTGGAAGATTACGTGAAGTACCAGTATGAATACCAGCTGTTGCGCGGCAACGAGGACAGTTTCGCCGGCATCTTTGGCGGCAACATCACCGATGCCGACTTCTACACGGGCGCCTATTCGCGCATTCACGACCAGTACGGTAGCCGTACGGGCATAGATTGGCAGGACGAGGTGTTTGGTAATACCGGTATCACGCAGAACCACAATGTCAACATCAGCGGCGGCAGCGAGAAAACCAAGTATATACTAAGCTATAACTACACCGGCGAGGACGGTATTATGGCTAAGCACGGCTATCAGAAGAACAGCATCCGTGCCAAGATTAACCATGAGTTGTGGAAAGGCGTGCGCTTCGACTTCTCCAGTAGCTTGCAGATGACCAAACTCGAAGGCGGCGGTTCGCTGGGCGGCACGCTGAAGCAGACCATCCTGCAGCCCGTGACTGGCGGTGAGCGCTGGACTAACGATGAGATGCTCAACAAGGACCTTGCTGATGAGATGGAGGATATTCCCGGCAGTTCGGGTTACGATGCCAACAACCCGCTGCTGAACAACAGAGCTATTACCAAAGAGAAATATACCCGCATGGCTACGGTGAACGCCGGTTTGGAGTTTGACATCATCAAGAACCTCACGTTCCGCACGGCAGCCAGCTACATGTGGCAGCAGGTGCGCAACGACATGTGGGACGACGGATCCACCAAAACTGCCAAGAGCAACAACAGCCCTTATGGTTATGGTTCGCGCGACAACAGCGAGAAGTTCTCCTACCAGTGGACTAACACGCTGAGTTATGCTTTCGATGTGAAGGACGACCATCACTTCAACGTTTTGTTGGGACAAGAAACGTGGTATCAGGAGTCCATGAAGTTAGAGAACGAGTACCGCGAGTTCACTACCGGTAATTTTGGTCTGAATGATGTTTCCATGGGTACACCCTATGAATGGAAGTCCAGCAAGAGCCGCGAGGGCATGGTTTCGGTCTTCGGCCGTGTCAATTACAACTACGGCGACCGCTACCTCGTCACTGGTACCATCCGTGGCGACGGTTCGTCCAAGTTCGCCAAGGGTAACCAGTGGGGCTTCTTCCCCTCGGCTTCTGCCGCATGGCGTATCTCTGAAGAAGCGTTCATGAAAGACAATACCGACTTCTTCCAGAATCTGAAGTTGCGCGTGGGTTACGGTACATCGGGTAACAACAATATCGACAACAACATGTATTCTACTACCTACGGTTCGGGTCACTATGCTATCAACGGTGCCGACTTCATCACCTACGTTCCCGGCAGCACGCTCGGCAACAAGGACCTGAAGTGGGAGAAAACCACCACTACCAACGTTGGTTTGGATGTCTCCATCTTCAACAGCCGCTTCAACTTGTCGGTAGACTGGTATAACAACGTTTCCAGCAACCTGCTTATCAAGCAGAAGATTCCAACCTCTACGGGTTACAGCGACCAGTACCAGAATATCGGTTCCATCCGCAATCGGGGCGTGGAAGTGGTGCTGAACTCTACCAATATCCGCACGAAGGATTTCGCTTGGACGATGGACTTCAACATCGCTTTCAATCGCTCCAAGGTGCTCGACATCTACGGCGATAATAGCGAGACAAACAATTTCATTCAGACCTATGAGAGCCGTATGGGCTTCAAGATAGAAAAGGGCAAGCCTATGGGACAGTTCTACGGTTTAGTGTACGACGGTCTTTACACCACCGATGATTTCGAGCAGGTGGATGCCGACACCTACCGCCTGAAGGACGGCATTGCTTCGCTGAAAGGACGTGACCGCGAGAGCGTGAAACCTGGTGACGTGAAGTATAAGCCGGTTGCCGGTGAGACCGACGATGATGGAAATCCGGTGTGGAGCACCAACGATCGCACGGTCATCGGCAACGCCTCGCCCAAGTTCACCGGAGGCTGGAACAACACCTTTACCTATAAGGGCTTCGACCTGAACATCTTTATGAACTTCTCCGTGGGCAACGATGTGTTTAACATGAGTACGCAACGCTTTGTAGGTCCCTACAAAGCAAATCAGAACTCTATCGGCGACATGGCGAACCGTTTCATGCTCGTCGACCCGCTTACCGGCAAGGAGAGTACAAGTCTGGCGCGTTTGGCAGAACTGAATCCCGGTCAGTACGGCGGCGACTTGATGTGGAACATTTCGAGCAACAATAAGGAAGCCATCAGCGACCACAGCAGCTACTACATCGAGAACGGTTCGTTCCTGCGTCTCAGTACCATCACCCTTGGTTACACGTTGCCCAAGAAGCTGGTTCAGCGCGCCAAAATCAGCAATGCCCGCGTGTATTGTACGATGAACAACGTCTGCACCATCACTGGATATACCGGTTACGACCCCGATGTCGCTTCATCAAGCAGTGCTTTGACTCCGGGTATCGACAATTCTTCCTATCCGCGCTCCAAGAGCTGGGTAGTTGGTGTTAATTTAACATTCTAATCATTGCAATGAAAGTCATGAAAAAGATAACAGCTATTTTAAGTATGTCGGCATGTCTGTTGGCATTCACATCTTGTGAGGATTGGTTAAACATGCCTTCCGAATCGAAAGCCGACAGTTCCACTGTTTTCGAATCGCTGGACCGTGCCGAGATGGCGGTGGTGGGCGCCTACAATTCGTTGAACACTCAAGAACTGGGCTACCAGCTTCTGATGGGTACGGACGAATGCGTTTCCACTGAAAGCAACTCCAAATACAATGTGAGCAATTACGACTACACCAATACGTCGTCCATGCTCAACTCTACCTATACCTCCATGTATAAGGCTATCGAGTATGCTAACGTCTGCATCAAGAACCTGCCTGCCATGAGCGTGAGCGAGGGCGAGCAGACCAAACTGAACGGCTTGCTGGGCGAGGCGTTTGCCATCCGCGCCTATGCTTACTGGTGCATCGTGCGCTTCTACGGCGACGTGCCCTACACCGACGTGCCCACCAGCGACCTGACTACGTACTCTTCGTCCCGTGTGAGCCGCGACATTATCTACGACAACTGTGTGGCGGACTTACAGCGTGCCGTCGAGCTGCTGCCGTGGTACGATGAGGGTTATTTGAAGACTCCTGAACGTATCTCTAAGAACGCCGCTTACGGCATCTTGGCTCGTGTGGCTCTCTATGCCGCCGGTTACTCCCTGCGCTGGGACTTGAACACGGTGCCCTACGACAAGGCTACCGTCAAGATTGCGCAGCGCGATGATACGGAACGCATCCGTGAGTTGTATCAGATTGCTGCCGATGCCTGCAAGGCGGTCATCGTCCATGGTAAGAATGGCCTGCTTGACGACTATGACCAGATTTTCCGCGACTTGGGGAACCAGACCTACAACGAGGAGACGATTTTCGAGTTCGGCAGTTACGGTCCCAACGGCACCAACGTCCGTACCGGCTATACCAACGGCATTCCTACCAGCGGGCAGGACAACTCTACCGGAGGAATGGGCAAGGGCGGCGGAGCGATGATAGCCATGCCAACGTTCTATTTCGAGTTCGATAAAGATGATCAGCGTCGCGATGTTTCCATCTGCAACTATGGTCTGAAACTATCTAACAATGGTAATGAGTATCAGATGAACACATTTGCTGGTATGGGAGTGGGTAAGTACCGCATTAATTGGAAGTCCGAAAAAGGTACCAAAGACGACCGTCGTGACATCAACTGGCCGCTGTTGCGTTATGCCGACGTACTGTTGATGTATGCTGAGGCGTTGAACGAGCTGAACAATGGTGCCACGGTTGAGGCCGTGAATGCAGTGAAACAAGTGCGTATGCGTGCTTTCCGCAACGATGAGGACAAGATTGGTACTATTCCTACAAGCTACGAGGATTTTCGTAATTACATTATCAAGGAACGTAAGTTGGAGCTAAGCAATGAGGGGCTACGCAAGAGTGATTTGGCTCGTTGGGGTATTTTAGTAGACTATCTTACTGAGGAAAAAGCCAAGTTGGTGCGTCTGTGTAACCGTGAGGGTGAGTACGTTGATGTGAAGCCTTACCGCGCTTACAAGTTAACTTCTACCCCCAAGTTCCTCGACCCTACTATTGCGCTGGATTACATTGAGATGGATGAGGATGATGTGAAACCTATCTTGACAACTTATGAGTTACAAAAGCTGCATATCATGAACAACGGTTCCAGTGGTTATGTAGAAAAAACATTCTATGAGGTGGGTGACAAGGTGTACTATACCAAGGATGCAGTGCCCGCAGGTCAAAAAGTTGAAGAGGTAAAATATACAATACTGAACATGTTCAGCGTGAGAACCATTAAACAGAAAGGTAACTTGAGCGTGGAGGAGAAGAAAGAAGCCGGTGTCGATGAGAATGGAAACCTCACTGGGGTGGATGTGACAATCTGTGCGAACAATGCTTGGATTACGGGTAATACGGGTATCTACTACGGTATGAAGAAGAATATGGTGGAGATTCTACCATTCAGCACTACTGCTATTATTGACGTGAATCCAGGGCTGGCCGGTCAGCAACATCCTTGTTATTAATAATGATGTAACTATGATGATCATAGCTTAAATGTGAAGACGTGTGCCGGTATGCGCGGCATACGTCTTCTTTTTTATAAACCTAAAATGGTAAATCCCATGAGGATATTTCTCTGGATGGTCGCCTGTTTGGCGGCAGTAATCTTACAGGCCCAGCCGTTGGCTTTTCCTGGTGCAGAAGGTTATGGCAAATACACTACTGGCGGACGTGGTGGACGAGTATTAATAGTAACCAACTTGAACGACAGCGGCGAAGGAAGTTTGCGGTATGCTGTAGAGCAAACAGGAGCGCGCATCGTAGTCTTTGCCGTAGACGGTAATATTGAATTGAAATCTCCACTTCGAATAAATAACGACAGCATTACCATAGCCGGTCAATCTGCTCCGGGTGATGGAATCTGTTTAAAGGACTATCCGTTAATTGTTAATGCAAGCAATGTCATTATCCGTTATGTCCGAGTCCGTGTGGGCGATCGCTATCGCTTAGATAGTGATGGTTTGAGTGGAGGACGTTATGGGCAGAAGAATGTAATTTTGGATCATATTTCTGTAAGCTGGAGTATAGACGAATGTCTTTCTATCTATAAAACAGAAAATCTTACCGTACAATGGTGTCTGGTAACCCATAGCCTGAATTCTTCAGTCCATACGAAAGGTAATCATGGATTTGGTGGTATTTGGGGAGGGTATAAGGCTACATTCCATCATAACCTGTTGGCAAATCATGCCAGCCGTAATCCCCGGTTTTCTTCTGTTGATGGAACTAAATGGGTAGACTATCGTAATAATGTGGTGTATAATTGGGGATTTAAAACTGCCTATGGTGGTGGACATCATGGTGAGATAAATATGGTGGGTAATTATTATAAGCCGGGGCCTGCCTCTCAGCATCATCGTTTACTTGATGTGGCTGAAGACGGTACCGGCCGTTACTATGTGGCAGAAAACGTAATGGAAGGGGATGATACTGTGACTTATGACAACCATCGTGCTGTGATGGATAGATTTTCTTGTTTGGTTGATAGTCCTTTTCCGTATGAGCCCATTGAAGAAGATATACCGGTGGTGGCCTATCATAAGATATTAAAGGAGGTAGGGTGTAGTTTCTCGCGTGACATGTACGATAAAGAAGTTTTGCGCCAAGTAAAGAAAGGGCTTGGAACATTTGGTCTAAAAGGGATTATCAATTCTCCGAAAGAGGTAGGCGGATGGCCTGTGTTGAAAGTTGGAAAGCCTTTACGTGATACTGATGCGGACGGAATGCCTGACGTGTGGGAACGTCGGTACGGATTGAATGCGGATGATGCCTCTGATGCTTCCACCTATACGTTGGATAAGAATTACACTAATATTGAGATTTATCTGAACGGACTTTTGGAAAAATGAACATTATTTCCCTTGGTATTTCTGACTCTGTTCAAAATCAATATATTACTTACACTGATTTTATATTGAATTCAAATTTATTATTTTCGAGAATTAAAATCCATATAAAAGAAGTATGAATATAAGAATCTTTTTTACTGTTTTAGGACTATTGTCCGCTCTTTGCGTATGGTCTCAGCAGACAGAGCGCCGTTATCTTTCCGGTATCGGACTGGGCGATGGCGTAACCTGGCAGTTTTATTGTTCTAAGGGTAGGAACAGCGGGAAGTGGAGCAAGATAGAAGTGCCTTCTCAATGGGAGCTGCAAGGTTTTGGTGAATATACCTACGGGCGTTGGTACAAGAAGAAGGGGGTTAAGAATCCCAGTATGGAAGAGGGAATTTATCGTCATACATTTCGTGTACCGGAAGATTGGAGAGGTAAGAACATACGTTTGTGGTTTGATGGGGTTATGACAGATACGGATGTGATTGTAAACGGAGTTTCGACCGGAGAAACACATCGGGGCGGATTTTATCGTTTTTCCTATGACATAACTTCTTTGTTGAAATATGGTGCTGCCAATAAGCTGGAAGTACGGGTAAAAAAACATTCCGGAAATAAGTCGGTGAATGCGGCCGAACGTAAGGCGGACTGGTGGTTGTTTGGGGGGATTTACCGTCCTGTATGGTTAGAAGCCAAACCTCAGACACGTATCGAACATATTGCAGTGGATGCGAAAATGGATGGGGAAATGAAGCTTTATACCGAGCTGAAAGGAGTGAAAGGCAAGGAAAAATTAACGGCTGCTTTACATCCTTTGGGAGGAACGGACGTTTGTTCGGAGGTTCGGACGTGGGACGTGGGGCATGACAGTGTGTTTGCTCATATTTGGAAAAATGTAGAACCTTGGACTCCGGAAAAACCTCGGCTTTACAATCTCATTGTTACCTTACGGAATGAAGAAGGGAAGGCTTTACACCGGACATCTGTCCGCGTCGGATTCCGTACCGTTGACTTTCGTCCACGCGACGGTGTTTATCTGAATGGTACGAAACTGGTGATGAAAGGCATAAACCGTCATTCTTTTCACCCCGATGGCGGGCGTACCACCAATAAGGAACTCAGCATTCAAGATGCCCTGCTCATTAAAGAAATGAATATGAATGCCGTGCGTTCCCATTATCCACCCGATGAGCATTTTCTGGATGCTTGTGATTCGTTGGGATTGCTCTATATTGATGAACTTGCGGGCTGGCAGAATGCTTACGACACTGTTACAGGCAGCAAGTTGGTAAAAGAAATGATAGCAAGGGATGTAAATCATCCATGTATCGTACTTTGGAGCAATGGAAATGAAGGCGGGTGGAACATGGCTACGGATAAACTGTTCTACCGTTATGATCCGCAGCGTCGTCATGTCATCCATCCTTGGGCGGACTTTGATGAATTGGATACACACCATTACCCGGCTTACCTGACCGGTGTAGGCCGTTTCACCAACGGATATAAGGTTTTCATGCCGACAGAGTTTATGCATGGTCTGTACGACCAGGGACATGGAGCCGGACTGGAGGATTTCTGGGCGCGATATACGGCACACCCTTTGTTTGCCGGAGGTTTTTTATGGGCATATAGCGATGAAGCTGTACGCCGGACAGACTGTAATGGCATTTTGGACAGTGAAGATTATAATGCGCCTGACGGTATTGTAGGTCCTTATCGGGAGAAAGAAGGCAGTTTTTATTCCGTACGGGAAATATGGTCGCCTATAAAGATAAAGCCTCTCCAGCTAACGCCTTCTTTTAATGGCCGTTTCTTAGTGGAGAACCGTTATCTGTTTACTAATTTGAAGGAATGTTCCATGCGCTATCGCGTTCTTTCCTATCCTTCTCCGCTACAGAGCCGGGCAGAGGGATGCACAGTAGACAGCGGCCGGGTGAATTTGCCTGCTTTGGAACCGGGTGAAACCGGATATGCCTGTATAGCTGCATGGGAGAATCCGGAAATCCGGGAAAAATTCTTCTCTAAGGGAGGTGTTTTGGAGTTGGAAGCTATAGGACTGGATGGAAAGAGCGTGTGTACACGTACGTATCCCATCAGTTTTGCGAAAAGCTATTTTGAAGAGCAACTGGCTTCTTTGAAAAGAACAGGAAAAGGTTGTTGCGTGAACGAGGCTGATTCTTTAATAACGTTGTGTTCCGATTGGGTGGACATATCCTTTCGTCGAAACGATGCTACCATATATTCTGTATTGCGGAAGAAAGACAACCGGATAATTCCGTTGAAAGACGGTCCGCTGCCTGTAGGAATGCAAATGAAACTGGTGTCTCTTTCCGCTCGTATGGAGCAGAGAGGTGATGCTGTTCTTTGTGCCCGTTATCGGGGCGGGGCGGATTCCGTTGTGTGGCGTTTGTGCCCGGACGGGCTGTTGAAGATGGATGCCGTATTGCTGAACCGGGCATCGGGCGGTGGCGGCTTTGATGATGCTTTTACGGATAATGCCATACTTAACTTCGGGTTTACCTTCTCTTATCCTGAAAGCGAATGTACAGGTATGCGTTGGTTGGGGCGCGGTCCTTATCGTGTGTGGAAGAACCGTATTCCGGGTACGAATTACGGTATCTGGCAGAAAGACTTTAATAATACTGTTACCGGAGAGAGTGCGGACAAACTGGTCTATCCGGAATTTAAAGGGTATCACGCCAATCTTTATTGGGCCACAATTCAAGGCAAGCAGAATGCTTTTACCGTCTATGCGGCTACGGACGGAGTGTTCTTTCGTGTATTCACTCCGGATGAACCTCGTGGGCGTCAGGATGGTATCCATACAATGCCGGACTTTCCGGCCGGGGATCTTTCTTTCTTATTGGATATTCCCGCCATTCGCTCTTTCAAGCCGATAAGTCAGCACGGGCCACAGAGTCAGCCTGGAACTATCCGTATCAAAAAAGGGGATGAGGGATTGAAACTGGAGTTGGCATTTGACTTTCTGTGATAGCTTGGGCAGTGTATGCCCGATAATCATTTCTCTTAGCATTTCCGCCAAACCGGACAGAATCGGTTTGGCGGAAATGCGTTATCTTTGCTTCGTTCACAACTATGAGATATATTACTTACACTAAAAATACCATGAAAAAACTGTTTTATTCTCTACTTGCAGTCGTCTTGGCAGCTTGCGGTTCGGAAAAGCAAGCGCCGATAGATCGTGAGGCGCTGGTTGCCCGTAACAACCCTCAGGTATCTTCGTTTGATTCATTGGCATCGTTGTCGGTCGGCAACGGTGAGTTTGCCTTTACTGTGGATGCTACCGGTCTACAGACTTTTCCTTCAGTATATAAGAAAGGCGTGCCATTGGGTACGCAAAGTCAATGGGGCTGGCATAGTTTCGGTAATCCCAATAAATACAAACCGGAAGAATACTTGAAAGAACACGATTTCGGTCGTGGACATAAAGAAATATATGCTTGTCAGTTTAAAGAAGACGGACGTCAGAAAGAAGCTTCCAATTGGTATCGCATGAACCCTCACCGCCTGCATTTGGGTATCGTGGGACTGGAGTTGGGCGATGATGTGAAGACTTCTGACATTACCGATATTGCCCAGACATTGGATATGTGGAACGGCGTCATCAACAGTCACTTCACACTGAAAGGCAACGCCTTTGATGTACAGACCGTATGTCATCCGCAAATGGACATGATTTCAGCCAGTATCACCAGTCCGGCACGTGCTGGGGTGAAACTGCATTTTCCATACCCTACGGGCGCTCATGCCGATGATGCCTGCAATTGGGATGCCAACAACAAACACACTACAGATATAGTCTTTGAGAATGCGCAAAGTGCAGTTCTCAAACGTACACTCGATTCTACCGTTTATTATGTATCTCTGCGTTGGGAAGGAAAAGCTTCCCTCAAGGAGAAGTCTGCAAACTATTTTGTACTGACACCGACGGAAGATAAACTCGCTTTTTCTTGCAAGTTTACGTCCGCTTTTCCCGGAACTGTATTCGAGAGTGAACCGGCTGTCTATACATCTGCCGATACTCTGCCTACTTTCGCCGAAACTCTGGCAGCCGGCAACAGCTATTGGAACAATTTCTGGAAGAATGGTGCGGCTGTAGACTTCTCACATTGTACCGACCCGCGTGCCAAAGAACTGGAACGCCGTGTCGTATTGAGCCAATACCTGCTCGCCATTCAGTCGGCAGGCAGTGTTCCGCCACAGGAAACAGGGCTAACCTACAATTCATGGTTTGGCAAGTTCCACCTCGAAATGATATGGTGGCATCAGGCTTGGCAGGCACTTTGGGGGCATCCCGAATTGCTGGACCGCACACTCGGCTGGTACGAAACGGTAGAACCTGTTGCCCGTGAGATAGCCCGCCGTCAGGGATTCGACGGAGTGCGTTGGATGAAAATGACCGATCCCAGCGGAACGGAAGCTCCGTCCAATGTAGGCAGTTTCCTGATTTGGCAGCAACCGCATTTTATCTATTTGGCCGAACTCGTTTACCGTGCCAATCCTTCGGATGAGGTGATTAAAAAATACAATCATCTGGTGCAGGAAACTGCAAAGTTCATGTATTCTTTCGCCACTTACGATGAATTCCATGGACGTTTTATCCTGAAAGGCGCTATTCCCGCACAAGAAACATTGCGTGCGGCTACTACCATCAATCCGCCGTTCGAACTCTCTTACTGGCATTATGCCATGAATGTGGCCCAGCAGTGGCGTGAACGTGCCGGTGAAAAGCGTAATCTGGAATGGGATGAGATGATAGACAAACTCTCTCCGCTGGCCTATAATGAAGACAGCCTTTATCTGGCTGCCGAAAATGCAGTGGATACTTACAAGGATATCCGTTTCACCAGCGACCACATGGCAGTGCTTGGCTCTGTGGGTATCCTGCCGATGAACAAGCTGATACGTGCCGACTATATGAAGAATACGCTTCATTGGGTGTGGGACAACTGGAACTGGGGCAAGACATGGGGTTGGGATTACCCGATGACCGCTATGAATGCCACTCGGCTGGGTGAACCCGAAAAGGCTGTAGGCGCCTTGCTGATGGATAAGCGCACCAATACCTACTTGTTGAACGGACACAATTATCAGGACGGACGTCTGCGTTGCTACCTGCCGGGCAATGGCGGCTTGCTGACTGCCGTAGCGCTGATGTGTGCCGGTTGGGACGGGTGTGAGGTGAAGAATCCCGGTTTCCCGCAAGACGGTACATGGGATGTGCGTTGGGAAGGTTTGAAGCCGATGCCGTAATCGCCTCTTTGTATATAAATATTATTATATATAACTAATCTGGGACTACTCCGTACTATCCCCTTTCTGAATAGCTTGCAGAAGGATGCATTCAGTATACGACTGATATAGGTTCAGTCGTATACTGAATGTGTTTCAATCGTATAGTGAATGGCTTTCAGTTATGCTTTCATCCTTTGAACTAAATAAAACCTTATGAACCGTATTTCTGTTTTTGCAATTATTTTTACTCTGTTTATCCCTTTGGGTTCTTACGCGCAATATGCTTCTTCGTCTAAAACTCCGAAGAAAGCAGGCGATTTGATAGAATCCACTTCCTACAATGACCATAAGCGGGGAGCTCCCCGTATGTTGCAATACTTGCCGTCCGGTGAAGAGTTTGTCTGCGTCAACGGCAAGAACCGCTACACACGTGCTTTGTATGGCGGACATACGGCATGGCGCCTGGAAACCGGCGACCGTCCGATATTTGCCACGTATGTCAAGAACGACTGCCGTAATATCCGTTTTCGCTTGCATCTGCCGGACGGTACGGTTACACCGTTGGAAGAAACCGATTGGTGCGAGGCGCGTTATAATCCGGGTACGCGTACGTATGCCTTGAAAGACAAGGCATGGGGAGAAAATTGCAGCCTGAAAGTTTCCGTATTGGCAAGTCTTACGGAAGAGATGGCCGTTTGGGAGCTTTCCGGTGAGTTGCCTGCCGGCTGCGAGCTGGAAGTGTTGAATTCGCCCATCCGCCGGAAGAAGCTTTCCCGTAGCGGAGATATGGGGGCAGACCCTCCGGGATGTTTTGAGCTGGCAGAAGACGGCACAGTGCTGCAAACACTGAAATGCCGCTTTCCGGTCGACGGGCATTTGTATGTGGGCATTTCCGGTAATGAACTGAAGGAAATGCGGGATGGCGGTGTACAGTATCTTGCCCTTCAAAAGGCTTGCCGTGAACTGGCCGAACGCATCAGAATCACTACTCCCGATCCTTATTTCAATACGCTTGGCGGTGCACTTGCTGTTGCTGCCGACGGTATTTGGGGGGAAGAGGGCGTGTGGCTGCATGGAGCTGTCGGCTGGCGTATGCCGTTGAGCGGCTGGCGTGCCGCATACGTAGGCGATGTGTTGGGCTGGCACGACCGCGCACGCACTCATTTTGACAACTATGCTGCCAGTCAGGTGACCGAAGTTCCCAATACGATTTCGCATCCGGCACAGGATTCTGCCCTTGCGCTTGCACGTTCGGCCAAGATATGGGGAACGCCGCAATACAGCAACGGATATATCTGCCGCAATCCTCGCCGTAACAATCAGATGCACCATTATGACATGAATCTCTGTTACATAGACGAACTGTTGTGGCACTTCAACTGGACGGGCGACCTTGAGTATGCCCGCCGCATGTGGCCGTTGCTGACACTGCATCTTGCTTGGGAAAAACGCAACTTCGACCCGGACAACGACGGCTTGTACGATGCCTACGCCTGCATTTGGGCAAGCGATGCGCTGTATTATAACAGTGGCGCCGTTACGCACAGCTCTGCCTATAACTATCGCGGCAATAAACTGGCTGCACTGATTGCTGAGAAGATAGGCGAAGACCCCACACCCTATCGGGAAGAGGCCGATAAGATATTGAAAGCGCTCAACACCCGTCTCTGGTTGCCGGAGAGAGGACATTGGGCGGAATTCCAAGATTTCATGGGCCATCGCCGTCTGCATGAAGATGCTGCCGTATGGACCGTCTATCACGCTCTCGACAGCGATGTGGCCGATTCGTTTCAGGCATATCTTGCCACAAGTTACATAGACCGTGAAATTCCTCATATTCCTGTCGTGACTTCGGATGACGTGCTTGCCGCCGATGCTGCTTTGCCTGTCAATGCAGGCCCGTACGCTCATTGGCAGGAACAGTTGAAGGCAGCGGGTGCTGCCGTCAATGCCGGAAAGTATGCCACTGTGGCCACTACCGACTGGATGCCGTATTCATGGAGCATTAACAATGTGGCCTTTGCCGAAGTGATGCACACGTCGCTCGCTTATTTTCAGGCAGGACGCAGAGAGGCAGGCTTCAAATTGCTGAAAAGTTCTGTTCTGGACGGCATGTACCTGGGCGATAGTCCGGGCAATTTCGGGCAGATAAGTTTCTATGATGCTGCCCGGGGCGAATGTTACCGCGACTTCGGCGACCCTATCGGAGTGGCTTCCCGCGCATTGATTCAGGGGCTTTACGGAATCTTGCCCGATGCTTTGAACGGTCGTCTGCTGATAAAACCCGGTTTCCCGGAAGAGTGGGAGTATGCTTCACTGCATACGCCGGATATCGACTTTGACTTTAAAGCGGGCGAAGCGGCTACCGGTAAGTATTCTTCCCGCGACTGTTCGCTTTATACCGTTACACACCGTTTGCCTGCCGTACGGAATCTGGAATTGCAATTCCCTGCACGTCGTTCGGCTGTGGCGCGTTTGATGGTAAACGGCCAGAATGCAGCGTGGAGACTGGTTGAAAATTCAGTTGGACGGCCCATGCTTTCCGTTTCCGTTCCTGCTGCTTCCGGTGAGGAGGTAACAATCAATGTTGCTTGGGAAGGAGAGTTGCTTGAAGCTCCTGCTTCTGTCGACGCTTATCCTGCAACTCGCGTCCGTAAGGCGGGCCCCGTCAGTTTCATTGCTATGGAACAGGGACAGATGAAATGGTGGGCGCCGGTAGAGCACCCGGTATCCGATAAGGGTAAGAAACCTGTTCCGGCAGGTGATTTTAAAGCAGTCGATTCAGCCCGATGCACTCCTGTCGATATGCAGAAAGTGTTCAATGCGAATGTAACGGATATTTTCCGCAATGAATACCTGTCGCCACGTTCTCCGTACACCACATTGCAGTTGCCCAAACAGGGAATAGGCGAGTGGTGTCATCCGCTGAAGACAGCAGATATAGATGATTCGGGTTTGCGTGCCGCTGTGCGTAAAGGCTTGTTGGAGACAAAGCTCGGGATACCTTTCCGTACTCCTGCCGAAGGGCATAACATTGCTTTCACCTCTCTTTGGGACAATTATCCGGACAGTCTGCAAATTCCCCTGCAAGGCAAGGCTTCCCATGCCTATTTACTAATGGCAGGTAGCACTAACCACATGCAGTGCCATATCGACAATGGCGTAATCCGTGTGTATTATGAAGACGGTACTTGCGACACCTTGTTTTTGGTGAATCCGGACAACTGGCCGCCCATCGAACAGATATTCTTTGAAGATGGAAAGTCTTTTAACCGTCATGCACCGTCTCTCTATCGCCTGCGTCTGAAGACCGGTGAACTGAGCAATAATTTCGGTGAGGAACTTGGCTTTACCGGAGTGTCTCGCGAGGTGGACGGTGGTGCCGCCGTACTGTTGGAAATGCCGTTGAATGCAGGGAAAAAGCTTTCGCATCTTGTACTGGAGACACTCTCCAATGAGGTGGTGATAGGAATAATGGGCATTACGCTTCAACGATGAAACCGTATTTTAAATAAAAGATTATGGAACATTTCAAGAGACTTGCCTTTTGCATGCTTTACCTCTTCACCTTTATCTGGCAGCTTAGTGCACAAGTTAAGAAGATTCCGCAGTGGGGAGCGGTTCGAGATAGTGTTGCAAGGTACTGCCAAAGGAACTTTATATCTGATGTTGCGGGTGATAATATAAATAAAAAACCACTGCTTTTACAGTGGTTTTTTTCGTGTCGGAATGAGGCGACTTGCAACCTGATTTTCTTCTTTTTCTTCTATTTTGCTGATGTTTGTGTAAATTGTATGTTTATCAGTGTATTATAAAAACGGTATCAACAAAGAGAAACAAAGATAAAACAAATAAAATAAAGATTTTGCGGAACAAAAACGGAACAAATGTAGGAATTGTTCTGCTAATCATGTATCTTTGCTTTTGGATTTAAAAGTGAAGAACATGGCAAATATAAAATTTCTCATCCGTGATATGGATGCTGACAATGAGCAAACCATATACATAACTTCCCGCTTTGGTAGAAATGAAAAGCTCATGTATGCCACACCATTGAAAATTGAGCCTTTGTTTTGGGATGAAAAGAAAGAGTGTGTTAAAAATTCAAAGTATTGTGTCAATAAGGACGAGATTAATGCAGCCCTTAAAAGTATTGAAGGGAAAATAAACTCTTTCATTGCGGAAGCAACAACAAAAGGTGAACCAATTACTAAAGACAGCCTTAGAAATTTTCTTGATATTCACTTCGGAAAGAAAGTGGCGGCTGCACGTGATTTTCATTCGTTCTTTGAAGAGTTTATCCGGTTATGCGATACAAGGGTAAGCCCACGTAGAGGCGGTCAGACTATCGACTATAAAACAAAACGTGAGTATGCCCGTACCTATTACTACATTCAAGAATACGAGAAGAAAAGGAAAATACGGTTGGAGTTCCGAAGTATAAATCAATCTTTCTTCAATGATTTTGTTGCTTTCTTGCAAGAACTAGGATTGAGCACTAATACTATTTGGCATAAAACAGTAAGTCTTAAGGCTGTAATGAAAGCGGCTAATGAGCAGGAACTAACAGATAACACTAAATATCAACTATTCAAAAATGTATCAGAGGAGAGCCAGGCCATCGCATTGAGTGAGGATGAACTCGATACGCTTGCGTCCTTTGATTTTTCGCATTCTCCCCGATTGGAACGAACACGGGATTTGTTTCTCGTTGGTTGTTGGACTGGATTACGGTTCTCTGATTTTACACGTATTAGAGAAGAAAATATAAAAGACGGGATGATAACCATTCAACAACAGAAAACGAATGAGTTTGTAACCATCCCTTTGCATCCGGTATTCTTACGTATTTGGGAGAAGTATAACGGTAATCTTCCAGGTAATATAAGCAATCAGAAATTCAACGATAATTTGAAAGACGTATGTAGGGAAGCCGGATTAACGGAACATGTGATGAAATCAATAACCAAAGGCGGCAAGAAGCAAACTACCATTTATGAAAAGTGGCAACTCGTTTCTTCACATACAGCCCGGAGAAGTTTTGCAACCAATCTATATAAATCAGGTTTCCCAAGTATTAGCATTATGCAGATAACCGGACATAAGACAGAAAGTAGCTTTCTGAAATATATCAAAGTGACTAAAGAAGAACATGCTAAGATGCTGATGATGCATTGGCAAAAAAAAGATAGTTTATTAAAAATTGTATGATATGGAGAATATAAGAAGATACATTGAAACTGTTTATGGAGAATTTAAATCATTTGAACAACTAGCAGCAATTAGAGAAGAATGCATTTGCTTAATTGCCAATAAGCTATTGACTATGGATAGTACAAACAAGGAATTATATGCAAAGATGATTTCAAAATATCTTGATTCGATGCATAATTATTGTTCTATAAATGAAACGTATGTGACCAGCAATGATAGATTTTCCAGATTAAAAAATAGGCTTAATGAAATAAACGATTTTGATGAAAGCAATACAATATCGGATGAAGAAGATATTGTGCTTCATTTAGATAATGAGATTGATGTAATGGTGGAGTTCATTCTTGAGATAGAGGATTTGTTTAACTCTTGCGATTTATCTTTGAATGACCATTTTACGGCTTTACAAGTTCCATCCGATATGATACAGCGAAAAGCAAAAGACGTACTATCTCAAAAAGTATTAAGAAAAAAACTACCATCCGCAAAGGCAACTGAACAAGTAGACGTAATAATAACTCTATTAAATAACTGTAATATAAAGTATTCGAACGATAAAGATTTGTCTGAATTTATTTCGTGGTTGTGTGGTGGCAGTGCTGAATCAATACGGCAAAATGGTATAATAAAGAATACCGGATATAATAATGAAGAAGTCTTAAAAGAAAAGTTTGCATCCATCGGCATAACCTACGACAAAGGGAAAATAAATAATGAGTAAATAAAGCAAAGTTGTAATATTACACGGCATATTACACGAAAATAATCACTATATTTTTGCATCCATAAGAAATAAAAACAAGAAACTTATGGATGCAAATTTTTTATCCCCTAATTCAATGTTAATTCAAGGCGCAACAATGAGTGACCTTGAAAACATGATGAGCCGCATTCTTGATAAGAAGCTGGCTAATATAATAGAATCTACTCCCAAAGTAGAGGACTTTCCGAAAGACACACTGTATAAACGTAAAGATGCAGCCATACGGTTGCAAATTTCCTTACCTACCTTAGACGCATGGACGAGAGCCGGCATTATTAATGGCCGCCGGATAGGTACACGCATTTACTACACAGAGAAGGATATTAACGATGCTTTGAAAAAGGCGTGTAAATAATGGAGGGCGTGACTATGAAAGAAAAGAAAAAGGTAGCCTCATCGACTACCAATCTCCCCAACTACGAGGGCAAAGATACTAATTCTTCCCGAAATATCAGGGCTGTCAGAAAACTATTTTTATCAGGTGGGAAGTTTACAGCCAGACAGATTAATGAACTGATAGGCTTTAATGACGCCCGTAAGGCTATTTCTGAATTACGCCATAAGGAAGGCATGAATATCCAGGATATTCGGTTGTCAAACGGTTGCAAATTATACTGGCTGGCAGAGAAAGGGGGACACAATGAATGAAGAAAGTAAAATCTCCCAAATAAAACTGTTATCAGAGTGTTTTGCGGAATCCCCTAAAACCATGTATCAGGCCGAGCGGGAAACAGGTGTAAGGATTGCCAATATTTGTCGTTTTATAGACAAGATGAAGAAAAGCGGCAATATCCGTAAGGTATCATCCGGCAAATGTCCCATATCACACAGGAAAGCCGGATTCTATACGAGCAACCGGGAATACTTCAAAGACGATAAACAGCCTTCACTTTTTTGTGATTTCTGGAACGGTATAAAATTAAAGCCATGAACATAAGTGTAAATAACAAAACTTTGTCCGATGTGCTTGTATTACCTATTGACGGGCTTTCAGCAAATGCACAAGAGATAATTAGAGAAGTGTCGGAAGTGTATCAGTGCAGCCGTGATATAGTACTGGCTGCAATGTTTAGTGCGGTCGGTGTAGCAGTCGGCAAAAAAATAAGGATTTCCGATAGCAAGTATTTTAACTATCCGTGTCTTTGGGCGTGTGCAGTCGCCCCGTCCGGTTCTAACAAGTCCACCCCTGTACGCTTCATTCTGCAACCTTTAAAGGATAGGGACGCAAACGAATACAAGGCATACAGGGAAGAGCTGAAGGTTTTCAAGGATTCAAAGGATGAGCATAAGGAAAGACCGATATTCAGGCAGTTGCTTTTAAGCGATTCCACACCCGAAGCGAGGAACCAGGTATTATCTACCAGCCACAACGGAATATTGCTTTACAGGGACGAAATAAAGGGCTTTCTTGACGATATAGGACGATATAACAAGAGTGGCGAGGTAAGCCAATTATTATCGGTCTTTGATTCTGATAACATTGTAATAAACCGAAAGTCAGATGATACGCTATTAGTCGAAGAGCCATTTATGGGTGTTTTAGGAACAATTCAGCCTGACGTACTTGCGGACACATTCGGCAACGACCTGCTTATGAACAACGGCTTTAATCAAAGGTGGCTATTCGTTTACCCGGATGAAAATCCGTCTGCAATGTATTCGGAGAAGTCTATCAGCAAAGAGGTACGGGAAGCATGGAGCAGTTACATTAATGCTTTATTGGATGCAGATTTCAAGGCTGGTGGATGCGATACGGTCTATATCATTGATGAGGCAAAACGTCTCTATATCGAATACTATAACGAATTACAGGTAAAGAAGCAAAGTACGGATGATAGCTACATGTGTGCCGTATATTCAAAACTGCAAATCATAGTGGAACGCTGGGCTTTGATAACACACCTGTTAGGAGATAATACGGGTATGAGCCGTATTTTGCCGAAAGAAATGGAGTATTCAATCAGATGTATGGGTTACTTCGAGAGATGTGCGGAAAAGGTGTATATGAAGCTGACGGAAAACAGAAAACAGCCGGAAGCGAAAACAATGGGTAAAGAGGAAATGATAGCCAATGTTTACCATTTGACTAACCCGGTCAGTCAAAGCGCTGTTGCTGATGCGATTGGTGTTTCAAAGCAATACATATCAAAATGCCTAAAGAAATACCCTAAGTTGACAGGTTGTCGGTTGACAGATACTGAAAGTGTTGATATACAACAAGATATAAACAAAACTACGTCAACCTTGTAACTTGTGGTTTTTCAAAAGCTTAAGCATAGAGATAGACTGATAAAATTGCATAAACACCTATAAATTAAAAGTTTAATAGTAACAATCCGACAACCGGTCAACCGTCTACTAATTTTTATAAGATTATGAAGAAAGATATTTTTGATGTAGAGATTTCCGTTTATAACGGTGTGAAAGATGTGTACGGCACAACGTGCAAACTCCGTGATTTCCTTTTCAGCAAGAAGCACGTTTCGGAGATTGAACGCCTGCGTTCTTTGCCGACAAAGGAAGAAAAGAACGAGGTAAAGAAGCGTTTGCCTATGGCTTGCATAAGTGGGTTATTCCAGCCGACACGGAAAGCGGAAAACCTTGTAAGACATTCCGGGCTTATCTGCGTGGATATTGACCGAAAGGATAATTTACATATAGATAACTGGGACGAAATAAAGCAGGAGCTTTGCAAGTTGAAAGAAATAGCCTATATCAGTCTTTCGGTAAGCGGCAACGGCTATTTTGTCATTATTCCGTTGAAATACCCCCACGCACATAAAGGGCAATTCGAGAAGCTGAAACAGGACTTTGCACGGATAGGTATCATTATAGATCCTGCTTGCGGTGATGTAACCCGGATGCGCTGTTTGTCCTATGATGCGGAACCTTATATCAATGTTGAGGCAATCCCCTACGATGGATATTACAAAGAGCCACGTCCGACAAACAGTTATCAATATTCAGGCGGTGATAACGTATTGGATAAGGTGGCAAAGTGCTGTGAGAAGATAGAAGCCAACGGAATAGACATCACAGGCGATTACAAGGACTGGTTTACGGTCGGTTGTGCGTTGGCTTCATTGGGTGAAAGCGGCCGTTCCTTCTTCCATATATGCAGCAGACAGAACACAAAGTATAAATACGCTGAAACCGACAAGAAGTTTTCCAACCTATTGCGTACTGGGAAGCGTATCGGAATCGGCTCTTTCTTCGAGATATGCAAGGATTACGGGATAACCTACAAAGATGCTTAGGAATGGAAGTAGAAATCATACACGGTCAAATTGTTGCCAAAGCCAACCACTACCAAGCCGTACCGGGTAAATTCGGAAAAAAGCGAATAATCAAAGACGAAGTAATCCGGGCTTATGAACGCTCTTTCATAGAACAGTGCAAGGTGTACCGGAACAGACGCATTGCAACCCGTTTCCGGTTGTTTGTCCGGGTATTCCACAGTTCGGCAAAGTTCGACCTTGACAACTCGCTAAAAACGCTCCCCGATTGCTTGCAAATGGTAGGCGCAATCACTGATGATAAACTATGCTTCCAGATAGAGGCAGAGAAGAAATTAGACAAATACCGCCCACGCATCGAATTTGCAATACTGGAAGTAAACGAGCAAAAACAACTGTTTAATAATCCAATAATATGAGTATGAGACATAAGAAGTTTATAGAGCGTAACGAACGTTATGATATTGTACAGTGGAAGTTTAAGGGGATACCTATAACCTTTCGTTTTTGGAAAAATGGCAGCCAGATAGCCGAGATAAAGGTTGATGAGAACTTTGCCAAAGCCAACGGTTATGAGTCAGTAGAAGATATGGCGGAAAAGACTATCGGTCAGGCAAAGTTCAATGAGATGTTCGGGGGCGTGCCGGAATGGATTAGAACCGATGCAGAGGGAAATTTCATATTCGTAGGGATGAATCCTATGTTATTTAACTAAATACTTATTTATTAATAATTTAAATTTTATTTCATGGAAAAGATTAGAAAAAACGGACTGGAGAAAGTAATCAACCGTCATAAGGCGGAATGCAGCAAAATTCAGCCTATTGTAAACACGATGCTTGAAACCGGTTTCTGTTTTACGACCGATGAGCTGAAAGATTTGGCATCCGTATGTTCCAAATTGTACAAACAGGCTGAAAATATGGCTAAGGAAGAAGCGGCACGCTCGAAGGTCAAATTTCGGAGTAATGCAGATTATACCGAAACTCTGGAATATCTAAATGATGCTGTCTCACGGAATGCAGACGCATTGAGAAAAGCGTTGCTTTACCACACGCAGAACCCGTTGGAAATTAAGGCATACGAGGTCACGGACGGAGTTGTACAGGTCTCTTCCCGTTGGATTGAGGAGAAAGATGCGGAATATACCATCTTGCCGACAGAGAACAGAGAACAGGCGAAACTGCTTGTGGATAATGTCCGGCAGGCAATTGACGAACTTAACGCACTTGTCAGTCACAACCGTTTCTTCGGTAAGGGTATCAGTACATCACTGGATTCTCGGAGATGTCTTTGCTGGCTCGATGGAGACGGCAATTTCCACGAGGAAAAAGAAAACTATGAATTTATTTAAAACCAACAAAAAATGACACAAGAAGAACGGAAAAAATTCGATGCCTTTCAACGGCAATTGAATGAAAGCCCGGTTAATAGAATCAACTTCTTTGCCGGGATGGATGAAAAGTGTGCGATTGCAAACACCCCCTATGAACAATGGGCTTTGCAGTCGGAATATGAGAACAAAGCCATTTGCAAACATCTGGGCATTGAATATCGAAAGGAAGATTTTGCGGTATCGGCAGAAGGGCTTGCAAAGCAATGGGCGGGCGGATTACCCGACATGGAATAGCAAGATAGAGATGTTGGTTTATGTCTATTGTCCCGACAAAGCCAACATCTCTTGCCAACCATATTTAAACGGGACATTTACGGATTGTAGAATAAAACAATTGAACAATAATGAATAATACAATAATTATCGCACAACGGGCATACGATTGTACGTCTGTTTCAGTAAACAACATAAGTAAGGCATGTAAGGAAATACAAGAACTTTCTTTGCACTGTAACAACATTACGGAATTATGTAACAGCATGGACACACCGACAATATGCAATGCATTGTCTCTTCTGCTTGCCGGGAACCTCTCTTTGGCGAAAGACTTTTCTTTAGGTCAAAGAACCGAACTTGAAGATGCCTTTCAAATCTTATTTTCAGACATCTTGCTCAATGCCCAAAAATACGGAATTATGGCACAGAAGATATGTGAAATGACAGCAACGGCGAAAAAATGAAAGTAGAAGTTGATTTTTCCGGCTTAGATGAGTTCTTGGAAGATGCAGAGAACGAAATCAAACAAGGTATGATAGAAGTAGCCCATGCCGGCGTGGACTACTCAAAAGAAACGGGGGACTACCAAAACCATACCCACAACCTACGTAGTGCACCCGGTTCGGCAGTCGTGATAAATGGTGAAATCGTAGATATGTATGTACCGGCAGAACCCGGACATGAGGACGCCAAAAGCAAGACGGAGAATCTATTGATTTACGGTAAGCGTCCCCAAAACGGAATTATCATTGCCGATGGTATGGAATACGCATCTTACGTTGAGGGCAAGGGACGTGAAGTCATTTCTCAGGGCGCTTTACATATCGTTACGGAAGTCGGTAAGAAATTTAGTAAATAACCATTATTTTTATCAGTTATGGCAGGATTGAGATTTAATATAGACGCAGATATTGCAAGATTTACGCAGTTGGTAAAACGCATACAGGAAGTGCGTAAGGAGATGGATAAGTTAGCAAAGTTCTCTCCGAAATACGATAAACTGTATGAAGAGTTTAGAAAAATAAAGACGGAGCTTGACACCATGCAAAAGAAGTTTGCGGAAATCCAAACAGCTTTGGCGCAAGTGGATATAGCCAAAGGGGTTGTTGACAGTTCCCAAAAGATACGGAAAGAAACAGATGAAACGAGCGATAGTATAAAACATTATGCGGATTCCTTGAGGGGAGTTAAAGAACAGCTTAAATCTGTAACTGACGAAATAGATATGATGTCGGCGGCTCAGAGAAGCTCGGTTTCCGGGGCAAACGCTGTAAAACAGTATGCCGGGCTGAAAGCACAGTTGAAGGTTGCGGCTGACGAAATGCGTTCGTTTGCCAAAGAGCAGGAGAATATTATAAAAGTCCAAAAGGCGGCTGATGGTTCCATTGCCCAGCTTCGCAGACAACTCTCATTGCTGACGTTCCAATATGACAATCTATCACGTGGTTTGCGTAACGGTGCCACCGGCAAGGAACTGATTATACAAATTCAGTCGGTGACAAAGGAACTTAACGAAGCGGAACAGGCATCTATGAGATTTTACCGAAATGTAGGCAACTATGCTTCAGGTTGGAACGGTCTTAATGTACAGGTGCAACAACTGGCTCGTGAACTTCCGTCTTTAGCAGTTTCCATGAATACTTTTTTCCTTGCTATTTCAAATAACCTTCCGATGTTGATTGATGAAATCAAGTTAGCGCAAGACCGTCTAAAAGCACTAAAGGATGAAGGGAAACAAGGCACTCCGGTATGGAAACAGCTTGCAAAATCATTATTAGGATGGCAGACGGCTTTGGTTGTCGGCATTACTCTCCTGTCCTCTTATGGTAACGAACTTGCAGACTGGGTGAAAGGATTATTCAAGGCTAAAGAGAATATAGATGTACTTAAAGAGGCGTTAACAGCATATAACGAGGCTTTAAAAGATGCAGAGAAAGATGCGCAAAGCCAGTTGACAAAACTCAAACTTTTGTATGATGCTGCTACAAATGCCGCTAAAGGAACAAATGAGCGCACTAAGGCTATAAAGGCATTAAAGGAAGAGTATCCGTCTTTCTTTGAAAACATGAGCAATGAGGCTTTTTTGGCAGGAAACGCAAAAGTAGCTTATGACAAATTGAGTTTATCTATCATGAATTATGCAAAGGCGCAAGGCATTGCTAATAAGATGATTAAAAATAATGAGGAAATAATAGATGTAAATTCAAGGATAGATGAGGCGAAGAAAAAATATAATGAGTTGGCCGAGCAATCCAATGAAGCGCTTACTTTTATAGGAAGTGGCATTTATGCAGATAAAGCACAACAACAATTAGAAGCTATCGGGAAGGAAAAGGAAACCTTAGATAAGTTGAAGGTTTCTAATGAAAAACTTCAAGAGGAATTTAATGCGATAGATTTTTTGTCTGACCCAACAAAAACACCTGAAAAGGACAAGGAGGTCAAATATCTTGATTCCTATTTGCAGCAGAAAGCCATAAAGAAATCCGAGCAGGACATTTTAGACACCATTACCCAAAGCCAACTGAATGCGCAAAAAATGGTAGCGGATTTGATGCAAGACGGGAATGTGAAAGAGTTGGCACAAATAAACGCTAACTATGACACCAAAATAGTGGAAATTCAAAAAAGGGAAAGAGAACTTTTGCAGACTTTACAGGATGCGGAATATGAACAGTGGAAACAGGCAAACCCTGATTATCAGAAGAAAGGATTACAGTTCACATCCACTGTTACGGAGTTGCCACAAGATAAACGGACAGAATTGGATGCAGAATATTCAGCAGCATATCAGCTACAACAGAGTGCCACCGCAAAGCTACTATCCAATACTCTTGCAAAATACCGTGATTTTGCGGCTCAAAGGACTGCCATTGAGAAACAGATGAATGATGATATATTTTTCTTAAGGAGACAGCGTACAGAAAGCAATGCAGAAGAAATAGACCGTGCCATACAAGTAGCCAAAGACAAGGCAAAAGAAAGCATTCAGGCAGTGACAGATGAGGAGAACAAAGCTTTGGCTAACCAAGATAATGATTTTTTAAGGATGCTCTTCGGGGATGTCTCACAAATGGCGTTTTCCGATTTGTCCGAATTACTGAAACAGGCACGGCAGCTAAGGAGCTATCTTTCAGGGAAAGATAATAAGGAAGGTATTACGTTCATATCCCCCGAACAACTCAAAGCCATAGAAGAAAGTCCGGAAGAATTGGATAAACTTAAAAAAGCACTTGATAAACTGTTAGGGGCTGGGAAGAAGCAAAACAAATGGAGCAATATTTTCGAGACATTCAAAACGGGTTTTGCCGACTTAAAAAGCGCACAAGGTTTTAAGGAAATTTCCGGTGCTATTGGTATGATTTCCGGTGCGGCAGGGCAAGCGGCCGGAGAGATAGCCACAATGTTTGAAGCTATGGGCAAGGACAGTGCCGCCAATGTTATAGGAAGTTTGGGAGAAGTCTTGAGCTCGATTTCCAATATCGGCCAGGCTTTTGCAACGGGCGGCCCGGTAGCCGGGGCTTTTGCGGCTGTCGGTGAAATATTCTCTTTGATAGGGAAAGGAGCACAAGAAACAGCTAAGCACAGGCAAGTCCTTGAAGATGTAATGAATGATACAATAGCGCAACAAAGGGAATATAACCTGCTTTTGCTGGAACAAAATCTCTTGTATGAGAAAGCCAGTACGATATTTGGCGTTGATTCTTATGCCAAAGCAGAAAATGCGGTTCGTGTATTAAAGGATGCCATATCAGATTTAAACAAGGAATTGGCAGGAACTACGGAACAGCAAAAGAAATTTGCATATAGGAAAACCGGCAGTGTAGCTCTTGATAAAGTTTTTAATAGGAATTATTCCCAATCGAAAGACCGTTATTCCGGTCTTGCCGATATTGAAATTAAGACCGGAAGCTATACTACTGGTGCATGGTTCTGGAAAAAACAGCATGATGTCTATACTTCCGTTCTTGATGTCTATCCTGAATTAATAGATGCCAACGGAGAATTCAATAAAGAATTGGCGGAATCTATCATAAATACCCGTGAAATGTCTGACGAGGATAAAGCCGCCTTGCAAGGAATGATAGACCTTGCAGAACAGGCAGAAGCCGCATTCGATTCTTTGAATGATTACATGACGGATATTTTCGGAGAACTGGGAGGCAGCATGAGCCATGCGCTCGTAGACGCATTCAAGAATGGCACAGATGCGGCTGAATCATTTACACAATCTGTTTCTGAAATGTTGGAGACATTAGCAGAGCAGATGATTTATTCCGTTACGCTTGGCCCGTTACTCGAAGAAGCACAAAAAGAAATGATGACCGTGATGAAAAATCAAAATCTTACGGACGAGCAAAGGTTCTCCCAGTGGACTAATATACTTAAGGGACTGACGAATGATGCGGTCGCCAAACAAGATGAGGCCAAACAGCTATACGAAGCTTTCCGTCAATCGGCGGGAGATATGGGATTTGATGTGTTCTCTCCTGATTCCACCCGTGAGGCTTCACAGAAAACGGGAATTACAGCATCGCAAGATTCGGTAGACGAGAACAACGGTCGGTTGGCTGTTATGCAAGGGCATACATACTCCATCAACGAAAATGCCAACCGTATGGCTAATGGCATTGACAGCCTTTTGAACTATGCTTCTTCCGGACTTTCATTAACTACGGATATAGAAAGAACAGCTAAAGCAATTGAAAGCCAAAGCAGAGATGCCCTTAACCACTTGGCAAACATTGATAGCTATACGTCTAATCTTGTAGAAATGAGGGAATACATGTATGCCGTGAAAAACGGTATTGACACATTAAACACTAAAGGGTTAACACTTAAACGATGAAAGGATAAAATCCCTATCAGTAATTTATTGTCTTTCGGGTGGGTTTTCCATAATAGGGAAGTCTGCCCGAACCATTGGTTAGGGTGTTTATGTATATGTACATGAAGAAAAACCGATATTCGCTAAGTATTTAGGCAGAAATTTGAGATATGGCAACATTTATAGATTACATACCAAGAATTACATTATCAAACTTAAAGGAGTTGATAAAACAGCAATCAGAAACGGATGTAACGTTGTGTGCACGTTTCACTCTCAAAGGCATTCAATATACCACCGTTGTTTTCTTGAATAAGAATGAAATGCTTTTTTATTGGGACTATGAAGGAGAGCACAGAAAGGTAACTGTTTCTCTCTGTTCAGAACCGAGCAATTTAGGGAAAGGGCAGGTTTGGTATTTCCTTTGCCCCTATACCGGGCGTAAATGCCGGACACTATTCCTTAACGGCAAGGTGATAGCCAGCAGATATGCTTTCTGTCATGTTTACAGCTATCAAAACGAGAGCAGAATAAACCGGCTTCTTTCCAGCTTTGGTAAAAACGATAGTCCAGAACGCAAGTACGGCAAGAAAACGTACAAAGGAAAAGTAACCCCTTACGGTAAGAGAGTTAGTAAGTACTACTCCAAGCTACACCGTTTTAATGTCATGCTGGAGAACTGGATGCTTTCCCGAAAACAGCTTGAAATCAAGTTGAAGGAGTAAAAAGATGTAGCGAAATGGGGAGAAAGCAGAAAAACATAATCGAAACGAACAAGCCTTTTTCGCTCCGTGTCATTTATGCAGGTGGCGGAATGTATGAAGTCGTTTTCGCTTATCAAGAAATAAGGCTTTATCAGCCACTTTCAGACGAACAATATAGGGAATACCGGAAACTATGTTACCTATATCCTGTAAGGGCTAAAAACTACCTTCTTGACTTTATAAACTTTGAGGGTACACCATACAAAAGGAGTGACTTTGAGTTTTTAGGCAAGGACAAGGAACCGACAAAGGAAATGATAACACTTTGGCAGGAGATAGAAAAAGGGTTATAGGCTGATTTACATGCCCTAAAACAGAATGAGGGCGGGTTACTTTGCCGGTTGCATTTTCGTAAGTCGTTGAAACAAAAGCTAAACGTATTTTTGCGTTGAGTGATTAATAAAGGCATGTTTTTCACAAATATAGCAAAATAGTTATGTTTTTATTTGGTGAATTATAGCAAAAACGCTATCTTTGCATTGTCTTAATAAATAAACGGTCTTTTACATTATGAAGTACAATCAGTTTTTTGCGGAACTTACCGCAGCAGGTTGTTACGTTCTCAGGCATGGGGCAAACCATGATATTTGGTATAGCCCTAAAACGGGAAACAAATTTGCTTTGTCAAGGCACGGTAAACAAGAAGTACCTACCGGAATGGAACGTAAAGCAAGAAAGGTTCTTTTGGGGGAGTAATCCCCCGCCTTTGTGCTTCATACCTAAAAGGCTGTAAATGTTGAGGCAATGGGGTCGGCGTATTGCCGTCCCCTTTTACTAAAAAGAGGAAGTATGAAAGTAACTGTAATCATGGAAAAGGCGAGCGATGGGTATTACTCATGCTTTGTAGAGGAAGATTTGCCCGGCTTTGGTTTGGCTGGATATGGAGATACGGCAGAAGCGGCCAAAGAGGATATGATGAAAGCGTATGAGGAAATAAAAGAGATGCAGGTAGAAGAAGGTAAGGAAGTGCCGGAACTGGAGTTTACCTACAAGTATGATATGCAATCTTTTTTTAACTATTTCTCATTCCTGAATGTTACTAAGGTAGCAGAGTTAGCAGGTATCAACGCTTCATTGATGCGGCAATACACATCAGGTGTAACCAATGCCGGACAAAAACAGTATGACAAGATACGTGTAGCGGTGGAAAGGATTTCAAAGGAGCTTTCCGCAGCCACATTCTAAAGATAGTGTACCGCCGTGAGGCGAGACCGTTTATTAAGACAATGAAGCCCCGTTCCGGTTATTTCGGTTCGGGGTTTTTCTTTGCTACCATAAATTAAGAGGTTGACGTATACCCCTATGTAATTGTTTGTATATCAGCAGTTCTGACGATTATCAACCGACAACCTGTCAACCAATACTATAAATTAGATAATTGCAGTATTTGTTGATTATAAAATCTTGCAACCACAATTCTGTAGCCTCGGTATCATTTTCTAATGATTAATTGTTCCACTTTATCAAAGGTGTCATAAACACTAAAATCTATAGAGTTATCAAAATTTTGCAAACGTCTGGTGAAAAAGCGCACAATTTTAGCATAATGTTCAGTCCAATATTCTTTTTTCCTTTCTGAACCATCGGTTAAAGTCTTATTATATAAATCGGAAACAAACATAAAAAATGCTTGCCGGTATAAATCTAAGGCCTTCTCTGATTCGTTCTTTAAAAGGCATATTTGAGCTTCTTCTATTCGTTTGTTATCAAGAAAAGAAAGTTGTTTTGAACTTATTTTCTTTACGTTATTAGCCATCCCCCATAATTTGAAAAACAAAATGATTTGCAGGAATGCAAATACAAGGATTGTAATAGAAATCAGGTTGTTCATAAGTATTATATTTAGTATTAGCAATACGCAAATATAGTGGAAAAGTTGAAAACAAGAAATTCTCCGACCTTACTATTCTGATGAAAACCTCAAAAAACGCTCACATTGGGAGATAAACAGAATGTGAGCGTTTGGCAGTTATGAGAAATAAATTATTCTGATTCTATCTATATGAAAATCTCCATTATTGTAACAGGGGGAAATTCATTTTGTAAGATGTAATTTTCTGCTTCCTCTTTTGAATCAAAGAATTTGATTTTATCTGCATCACTGTATATGTCCGAAGTAGGTATTAGGCTATATGTTCCATAAGAATTTAAAGATAACACAGAGGAATTTAAAACTCCTTTTATAATATATTTCTTTTTCATATTTTTATTCCTCCATCTTAAATTTCTTCCCGCAGTTGGGGCAGGTGATGGTTCCGCTTTCCTGTTCAAAGAGTTCCATAAAATCTACTCCCAAAACTTTTGCGATTTCTTCAAGTCTACCAACTGTTGGATTCCCATTTAATGACTTGGACAAGCCGACCTCTGTCATACCTAATTTCTCGGCAAGGTCTTTCATCATCAGTCCCTTTTGCCGACATACTTCTTTTATTCTATAATTCATATCAATTAAACTATTTGTTTATTTGACAAAAATAAGAATAAAAATACATATTGGATAACAAATCATATAAAAATATCCAATTTGTTTAATAATTAATATTTATTAACTATAAATTCATATCTTACAAATTAAACTATCCGTATATTTGCATCATGAAAATTAAACGAATTGGATAATTCACCATTAAAATATACGATTATGAAACGCTACAACTTAAGCAAGATAATGAAAGAAGCCCATCAGATTAAGAAGTACATGAAACTGTATTCTCTCACTCATGGAGTAAAGAATTGGGCGGACTGCCTTAAACTTGCTTGGGCTAACGAAAAGAAGCGTGCGTCTGATGAGGAAATGAAAAACGCAGAAAAAGAAGCAATGGAAGCTTATTTAGCCGAACCTGCAAGACGCAGCGTTTATGATGATTTATCAATCCCGACATCCGCTTATTATACCAATAACAATAAAGGGCGTTTCGGCTCTCATTACGTAGGTGATTAACTTAATACATTATACTATGGAAGAAAACAGACAACTTGTAGGCAATATTTGCGCCTCTATTGAAGAACTTGGTAATGTGATAGTAGATAACGTAGCTGCATCACACAAAGATTATGAAATAATGATTGCTTCTTTGGATAGGTCAATAGCTGAAATGAAGAAAAGATTAAGAAATGTATTGCCACGTAAACAAGCATAGACGCACGTTGAGGTTCGACCAGCGAAATCACGTTATGATACCCCGCCAGTAATACGGCTGGCGGGCAGATGGCAGAAATAACGACTAAAACAAATATTCATCTATTATGGAAATCAGTACAGCAATGATGCAACACATCCTCCGATTGACGGAAGGATATACGGATTTATTGAACGAGCTTAAGGAAGTCAAGGCGGAACTTGCAGAACTCAAAGGAGAAAGGCCTAAAAAGCCGACAATTCATGAAACCAAATACCCGCACATGAGTATTAAAATGAAGAGATGATTGTATAAGGCGGGGAATACTTTAAAAGTAACCTACATAAATAAACATAAAGACATGGAAACGAATTTATCGGCTTTTGAAATTTTGGGTGATAGCATGGATGACGGTACACGCCGTAGCTTTGCCCCCGGAGATGAATTAATTGTTGAACCTTTTAATATCAATGATTTCAAAGATAGCATAGGCAGTGATTTAGGCAGTTTTTGGGTAATTCAGGTCGGAACCTGCATTTTAGTAAGACAGATTGTAGAGTATGCCAATGATACGATAAAATGCCATTCCTTAAACCCTAACGGGCAATATCCTGATGTTCTTATCAAGATTGAAGATATAACTAAGATATATAGGGTTATCCAGAAACAAGAAAAAGCTGTTCATTATGGACTATGATGTAGGAGTATTGTACATCATAGTCCAAACTAAAAAATTTTAGTTTGACTAATTTAAGCAACGCCCGAAGCTGTAAGAGGGCAACTAAATATACCAGCATGAACGAAGATAGAGTTTTGACAATGGCAAAAAGTACGCTAAAGCTGGCGAACATCATCCGTTACGAGGGCGGACACAAGATTATAGATGTAAGCCTATTGCGTACAATCCCAGATAGCGAACTTATGAGGTATCGCAATGTAGGCAAAGCCACGATTGAGAAGATACAGGAAATAAGAAAGTCGCTTGATTGGCTATAATACGAAAACGCAAAGAGAGGGAGTTTCAGAGATGAGGTTCCCTTTCTTAATATCACAAATTAGGTGGTTACGGCTGTTTTCTTGTTATCATCCTCATTATCAACATCTAACATAAGGCGTAACCCGTAACCACGTAACCTCTTAGTATTTTTAAGAAGTCCAATACCATAACGAATTAGGTTGACGAGAAAAATGTTGTATTACGCTGATAAACAATGTGTTATATTATAGTCAACCGTCAACCTGTCAACCAATACTATAATTTTATGTGTTGCGCTTTGTTTTGGTGTAATACATCGTGTATCAGTTTTAAATACGACCGCAGCCGAACCCTCGCAACCTAAGGTACTTATTTAGGTATTCTTCTTACCCACCGTTGAAGATAAAAAAGGGGCATCTTTATTCAGATGTCCCTAATTGGATTTAAAAGCTATATCGGACACTTCCGAAAGCATTTGTTGCAAAGATAGGGAGAAAGAGGTAAACCCAGGCAGAAATACCTATTATTTTTATTTATTGCAGATTTAGCGGAACAATAACGGAACAAAAAAAGGCCTAACTCGTTGAGAGTTAGACCCTATGTGTCGGAATGAGGCGACTCGAACGCCCGACCCCTACGTCCCGAACGTAGTGCGCTACCAACTGCGCTACATTCCGATACCTTTTTCGAAAAGTGGTGCCACCAGGAATCGAACCGGGGACACAAGGATTTTCAGTCCTTTGCTCTACCAACTGAGCTATGGCACCTTTTCCGTTTGCGGGTGCAAAGATAAAGATATTTTTTTTATACTACAAGGCTTTTTGAGGAAAAATATTAGAAAAATCCCCTTTGTAGCTTTTAAAACAAGAACAAAGGGGATATTTGTATTAGTTATGAGTATAGATTTCTACGTAATTGTTTAATCTATATTCGGATTGATACTGTGCCAGTCTTTAATGGGCGGCAATACGCCCATTCCTATAACTTCGTCGCGTAGTTTACAGAGGTGGGCGTAACTTTCTTTCAGTTTAGCCTCTTCTTCGGGAGTACCTTTCAGCTCTTTGTAGTGCACACCGTCCTTATTGATTTCGGTTTCCATAGCCATCATGATATGGTCGAAACCGTGACTGTGTACATATGTGCCTGCCGGCCAGCGGAAAGGCTTTCCACCCATGGCGGCAGCAATCATTTCTATGGAAATGTACGCAGGGCTTTGGAAAGAAGAACGACCGCGCAAAGCGATAATGTTAGCGCCGCCTTTGGTAACTTTGGTCTGTATTTCTGCCCATTCTTCCTTTGTCAGGGCAGGAGTGCCGATGATATCCAGCAACGGTTTCCCATCTACTTTGGCGGTAGAAGCATATACAGCCATTTGTTCACCATGTCCGCCATATGTACGGCAGTTCTCTATCTTATCGGGAGCAATGCCGAAATGTTTGGAAAGTTCGCTACGCAGGCGGGTACTGTCAAGGGCTGCCAGTGTTGTAACCTGAGATGGCTTCAATCCTGAGTACAATAATGTAATCAGGCCGGTAATATCGGCCGGGTTAAAGATGACAACCACGTGCTTCACATCCGGGCAGTAAGCTTTCACGTTCTTACCGAATTCTTCGGCAATGGCGGCATTGCCTTTTAGCAAATCCTCACGGGTCATACCTGCTTTACGGGCTGCACCACCGGAAGACACTACATATTTGGCATTGGTCAGAGCCTCTTTAATGTCGGATGTGAATGTCAGGTTCAGGCCTTCGAATCCGCAGTGGAACATTTCTTCCGCCACACCTTCCAGACCGGGAGCATAAGGGTCGTATAAACAGATGTTCGGGGTAAGGTGCATCATGATTGCAGTCTGTGCCATGTTGGAGCCGATCATACCGGCCGCACCTACAATGGTCAGCTTTTCGTTTGTAATAAATTCCATAATTATATTATTTAAAGGTGAATAATAAACGCTTTTGTCGATTGTTACGTTACAAAGATAACCGTTTTCCGGAAGAGTTGTTTATATAAAAAAGTTATCTTTTAGAGCGAAAAGTTATTCCTTATCTTTATCTTTGTATAAAGTAGGATGCGGCTCGGCAGTACCCGCGCTCAAAAGCGGGCTTTGGGCTTGGTATTGCGCTCACCTTTCGCTATCTTTGCGCAGGATGCCGGAATAGGCTGTGTTCTATTGCGTATCGTTCTTGTTATAAATATTACGAAATATAATTTGTATGAGTATAGAGTTAGGAAAGTTCAATACCTTGAGGGTGGTGAAAGAGGTTGATTTCGGCATGTATCTGGATGGTGGTGAAGAAGGAGAAATTCTGCTTCCGTTGCGTTATGTGCCCGAAAACTGCAAGCCGGGAGATGAACTGACTGTGTTTATCTATCTGGATAACGAGGAACGGTTGGTAGCTACCACACTGACACCATTAGTACAGGTCGGTGAGTTTGCCTGTTTGGAAGTGGCATGGATAAATCAATACGGCGCTTTCCTCAACTGGGGATTAATGAAAGATTTGTTTGTTCCTTTCCGTGAACAGAAAATGAAGATGCAGGTTGGGAAGCAATATGTAATCCATGCTCATCTGGATGACGAGAGTTACCGGATTGTAGCCTCTGCCAAAGTGGACCGTTATCTTTCGAAAGAAAAAGCGCCTTATGAACCCGGTCAGGAAGTCAGCATACTTATCTGGCAGAAGACTGATTTAGGTTTTAAGGCTATTATTGAAAACCGATATAGCGGTTTGCTGTATGAAAGCGAGATATTTCAACCTCTGCATACAGGCATGACATTGAAGGCTTATGTAAAACAGGTTCGCGAGGATGGAAAGATTGACCTGATACTTCAGAAACCGGGGCAGGGCAAGGTGGAAGACTTTGCTGCTACCTTATTGGATTATATCCGTGAGCAGGGCGGACACATCACTTTGCATGACAAGAGCCCTGCCGAAGAGATTTACGATACATTCGGTGTCAGCAAGAAAACCTTTAAAAAAGCAGTTGGCGATTTATACAAAAAACATCTGGTATCGCTGCAGGAAAATGGGATTGAACTGGCAAAAAAACTCTAATCCCTACCTGCAATAGGGTTTTCCCTATAACATATTAGAGAGAAACAGAAGGATGGGGGAAAATATTCCCCTATTTTTGTTTTTACTAAAATGATGGAATATAAACTTGTAAAGAACGCTGCCATGAAACGAATATTATTTATGTTGTTTGCCGTGATAATGAGTACTGCTGTCTGCCATGCGGCCATGAGCAACAGTAAAGTGCGTAAAGAAACACGCTTTCTTACGGATAAGATGGCTTATGAACTGAATCTGAATACGGCTCAGTATAATGATGTATATGAAATTAATTATGACTTTATTTCAGGTGTACGTTATCTGATGGATGATGTGCTGAGGGGTGAAGAATGGGCGTTGAATCGGTATTACGATTATCTGGATATACGCAATGACGATTTACGTTGGGTATTGAGCCGCAGACAGTATTCCCGTTTCATGCAGGCTGCCTACTTCTTCCGTCCGATTTATGTGAGTGGCGGGCATTGGTCTTTCCGGATTTATGTTACTTATACCAATCCGAATCATTTCTACTATCCGCGTCCTTATCATTATCGTACTTACTGTGGCGGACATAACCGTGTTCATTATCATAATGTAAGCTATTACCGGGGCAGACATAACTATCCTACCTATAACGGCTCTTTCCGTATCCGTGATAATAAATCGTACCATACAAGCCGGCGTTCGGATTTCGGTTCGGTTCATATCCGTCCCAATTCCGGTACGCGCCCTAATAACGTGGAACAGTCCAATCGCCGTCCTGCTACCAACAGTCCGGTACGCCGTTCCGATACTAAGAAGGAAGTAAATGCTCCTAAACGCGGGCTGAGTATTCAGAAGGAAAACGAAAGCGTAAGACGACGCAGCAACTCTTCTTCATCCTCTACGCGTACAACACGTTCTTCTTCCCGTTCGTCAGAAAGAGGTAAAGAAGCGTCAAGACGAAATTAAACGCTTATCCATGTGTATTTATAACTGATAAACGGGGGATACTTCAATATACCTGATGATTTCTTTCAGACACGGAATTCACGGAAAAAGAAGTAAAGAAAATCTGTGTTTTCCGTGTAGTCCGTGCCTGAAAAGAAAATAAATAAAAAGTGTTCATCTCCTTACAAACACACAACAACTAAAATTATATTTATTCGATAGGCTCTCCTTTATAAAAGTCCAGTATCTTGGTACGGAACAGGTACTCGTATTTGGCTTGTAGTTCATCGGATTGTGCTTTCATCAGATTCTGCTTGGCCTCATTGTATTCTACGGCGTTCGCTTTCCCGTTTTCGTATTTCTCGCTCATCAGCTTAAACGATGCTTCGCTTGCCGAGGCTGCCGCGCTGCTGCTTGTGTACTTGCTTTCGGATGCTGCCGCATTGTACCATGCCTGCTGAATTTCTTTGTAGAGGTCCTTCTTGGCATTATCCAGTTGCAAGGAGTAGTTTTCACGTTGCAGGCGGGCTGTACGTACCCGGTTGCGTGTAGCCAGTCTGTTAAAGATGGGGACACTCAGATTAAAACCGATGTATTTGTTGAAATTATCACTCATTTGCTGGCTGAAAGTGCGGTTGATTGTCGAATAATAATTCGTACCGAGACTCCCGCTGAGAGTCAGTTGCGGATAGTAACCGCTTTGGGCGATTCGGATACTGTGTTTACTTCCTTCCAGACGATACTGTGCAGCTTGTATTGAGGCCTTGCAACCTAATGCTAACTGATATATTTCGTCCGGAGAAGCCAATGGGATAAGTTCTATTGTTGCGGCAGGATTTTCCAAGAGGAAACCTTCCGGTGTTTCCAGTTCGATAAGCTGGCTGAGGTCGAGCAATGCCAGTTGATAGTTATTGCCCGTCTGTACTGCATTCATCTCATCCTGCGCTACACGTGCTTTGGCTTCGGCAACTTCTGCCGGAGAAGCTTTCCCCTACTTCTGCCAGCCGCTCTATGCGGTTGCATTGTTCTTTGCTCAGCTCTACTTGTCCTAAAGAAACCCGGTGCAGTTCTTCGTTGAACAGTACCTGTAAGTAGGCTGAGGCTATATTGATGGAGATATCTTCTTTGGCTTTCTCCAAGTCGGCAAGAGCGGCTTTTAGGTTTAATTTGGCCAAAGCATACTGGTTGGGTATCTCGAGTCCGGTAAACAGTGGAATACTGGTGGAAACGGACATATTTGTACCGTGACTGCCTGTGTTGACATATACGGTGGAGTAATCACCGGTACTCTCGTCCTTGATAGCGGTCTGCGTGCGTCCCCAGTTCCAGTTTTGTCCGGCACTGGCATTAAGGTTCGGCAGTCGTGCCCATTTGGCGGTATTCACTTCAACATTGCTTTGTTCGGCTGCATTGGCTGTCCGGCGAATGTCGATATTATGCTCGATGGCGTAGTCTATACATTGCCGTAGCGACCAGCGGTCTTGCGCCTGAACTTGTATGCAAGCCAGAACGGCCATATATATAAGTATCTTTTTCTTCATGGCGTTTTTGCTTCTTCTAAGTATAACGGTTATTTATCTTTTTTCTCAGCGCCACGCACTTTGTCTTTGGCAGTCAGGCCGCTTTTGACGGCAATTTTGATACCGTCGCTCATGCCTACTTCTATCTGTTGGCGTTTGAACTTCTGTTGAGGTACACTGTCGGTCAGTACATATACAAAGGTGCTGTCTCCACTGAACTCAACCGTACTTTCCGGCAGAGCGAGCGTCTTGAGGGCACGTTCCAGCACAATTTCCGCATTGGCGGAATAGCCGGAACGGATTTGTACGCTGTCCGGCGCCTGGATGGCCGCTTTGATTTCGAATTGGTTGGCTCCGTTTTCTTCTACGCCTTTCGGAGATATGTATTCCAGTACGGCATTGAACGAGAGGTTTTGCAAAGCACCGATAGTCAGCTTTACCGGCATGCCTTCGTGTACGCGGCCTACCTCGGTCTCATCCAGGTTGCCCCGGAAGATGAGGTCATTCATATTGGCAACCGTGGCGATTGTTGTTCCATCGTTGAACGTATTGCTCATGATAACGGAGTTGCCGACTTTGATAGGTACGTCCAGAATCAGTCCGGTAATGGTGGAACGAATCAATGTGCTGCTGAATGAAGCGCTGTTCTTGGTGATACCTTCCTTTACGATTTCCAGATTGTCTTTGGCTGTTTGCAATTCCTCCCGTGCCTGTTTTACGTTCACTTCCCCTTTTTCGTATTCTTCGTTACTGATGAGTTTGTCATTAAACAATTTCTCGACACGGGCAAAGTCCGTTTCGGCTTGTTTGGCATTGATTTCTGCCAGACGGACGCGGCTTTCGGCAGAGTTCAGCGTGCCCAGTTCAGGGATAACCTTTACTTTGGCAATCACTTCGCCTTGCTTGACGCTTTGTCCGGCTTCTTTATATACTTCGGAAATGATACCGGATATTTGCGGCTTGATAAGCACTTCATCTCTGGGCTCCACTTTTCCGGTGGCTACGGTTGTCTTTTCCAAATCGGCTGTTTCCGGAACGATGGTTTCATATACCTTTACAGTGGGCTGGGATTTCCGGTACAAAAACACGAATGTCCAGATAAATATGGCAGCTACTACCGCCAGTGATGCGATTTTCAGATACTTCTTTGTTTTCATCTTTATTGTATTATTGTTTTATTTTTCTATCGTTTTATCAGTCTGTCACCTTGCCGTTTTTTACTCATCCCTTATCGCTTCGATAGGTTTGATGGCCATTGCGCGGTAAGCAGGTGCCAGTCCTGCCAGCATCCCTAATGCAATGAGAAGGGCGCAAGTGCCGATAGCCAGTCCGAAGGAGACTTGATAATGGGTCTTGATGACTCCGGGATCATTCGCTGCACTTTCCAGTATTTGCAGTATAAGTACGGCAAAAGAGATACCTGCCATACCGGCTACGGTAGTCAGTACCATACTTTCCGAAAGGATTTGTTGCAGAATATCTTTGGGACGGGCACCGATGGCACGCCGTATGCCTATTTCCGTAGTGCGTTCCTTTACCGTTACCATCATGATATTGGATACGCCGATAGCTCCGGCAAACAAGGTTCCCAAGCCCACCATCCAGATAAGGATGCGGGTACCTGTCATCAGTGTGTCCATCATGGAAAACATGGCTTCTGCATTGAGGAACATGATTGCCTGTTTGTCGTCCGGCGAGATGTAATGGGCGGCTTTGATGCGATGTTCTATTTCCGGTTCTACGTCCTTAACCTTCACTCCCGGTTTCATGATAAAACAGACTACATCTATTCTTTGTCCCAGATTATATGTCTGCTGCATCGTTGTGAAGGGTAGGGTAACCGCTTCCGAAGCCTGTCCCTGTATGTTCACATTGCCCTCGGAAGACCCCATGCCGATAACACGGTAATAAATGCCGTTTACCCTGATATATTTTCCGCAAGGGTCCTCGCCCGGCTTGAAGAGGCTTTCGTACACGCGTTTGCCAATGACGCATACCTTGCGCGCCTCACGTATATCCACGTCATTGATAAAGCGGCCGTACGTCATTTCCTGATGTTCTATCTGTTCGTATTCGGGGTATAGACCTTTGACGCTGCATTCGTATTTGTTTTCTCCGTAAACGGCTGTCTGTCCCCATAAGGCAAATGAAGGAGTGGCCGTTTTTATTCCGTCGATGCTGCGTACCCGTTCCACATCTTCCATTTCCAGGTCCCACCAGCGTCCTTTACGAAATCCTTTGTAGGCCTCGCTTGTCTTTTGCGCTGCAATAAATCCGGAGTTTGTAGCGAAACCTTCAAATTGCGCTTTCATTTGTTCCTGCATGCCTTGTCCGCCGCCAATAAGTGCCACAAGCATGAAGATGCCCCAGAATACACCGAATGCCGTCAGCAGACTGCGTGTCTTGTTTCTTGTTATCGTAACGAGGATTTCCTCGCATGTATCCATGTCTATTCTCATAATCGTTTAATCTGCTCTAAGTGCTTCGATGGGACTGATGCTTACCGCCTTTTTAGCCGGGAAGAATCCGGCAAGCGTACCTGCGACAATCAGGGTCAATGTAGCCTGTATGGCAATGCCGATATCCACTGTGGGGTCCGAGAACATCCTGGCTTGAAACATACCTGCATCCGCTGTTTGTGTGCCGAAGGCGGAATTCATCCATTCCGTTACTCCGATGCCTGCCACCATGCCGATGTAGCCGAAAAAAGTGGTAATCGTAACGCTTTCTACAATAATCAGCCGAAGGATGGAAAAAGGCTTTGCACCCAGCGCTTTGCGTATGCCAAACTCGCGTGTGCGTTCCTTGACGGTAATCAGCATGATATTCGATACGCCTACGATGCCGCTCAGCAGGGTAAAAATACCTATCACCCAAATGGCGGTACGCAGCAAGCCGGCTACGTTCTGTGTCTGTATGTATTGTGTAAAGCGGTTCCATATCCATATTGCGCCTTCATCTTCCGGGTCGAAACGGTGGTTGGCGGCAATGACTTTACGGTACTCTTTCTCAAAGGTTTCGTTGGCCGCTTCGCTCGTCAGATTTTTGGTGGTAAAGATGATGTTGTTGAGTTTATCGCCTTTGTTATAGATGGTTTGCATGGTGGAGAAGGGGATAAAGGCCAGGCTGCTTTGGTCTCCCTGGTCTTCGTACAATCCGACTACCCGGTAGGCTACACCGCCTGCATTGACAAACCGGCCGACTGGTTCCGTACGTGACTTTCCGAAAAGAATTTCTGCCGACTTTTTATGAAGAATGATAACTTTCCGCCGTTCTTTCACATCGTTCCGGTTGATAAAGCGTCCGCTTGCGGTCTTGATGGCTTCGGACTCTACGTAGTTCGGGTGTACGCCCATCAGTGAGATATTGATGTATTCTTGTCCGAAGCTGATGTTTACATCTCCCTGCCGCAGGGTGGCGCCGGCAGTGATGATATTGTCGGGAAAGTATTTTTCGGTTGCGGCGAGGTCTTTGTTTTCCAGTTGGATACGCCGTCCTTCTTTCAAGCCTTCGTACGATTGGGTGGTCCAGCCACCGCCCAGGCGGATGGAGTTCAATGCGCGTTCGGATGCGTTTTGTTCGAAAGCATGGATGATGCCGTTGCCTGCTCCCAGCAGTACGATAAGCATAAAGATGCCCCACGCCACTGCAAAACCGGTGAGGAACGTGCGCAACTTGTTACGCTTGATTGTACCGTATATTTCTTGCCAAAGGTCTATCATGATTACTGTAAGTGATGTTATAAAGCGATAGGAGATTAATGTAATGACGCGGCAGTGTCCGTTATTTCATGAAACCGTCCTTGCCGAATGGCGATGCGTCGTGATTCAGGTTCTCTTCAATGCTGCCTATCACACCGTCTTTAATGTGGATAATCTTATCTGTCTGATTGGCAACGCCGCTCTCGTGGGTTACGACCACGATGGTCATGCCCGTTTCATGCAAGTCTTTCAGAATTTGCATGACCTCTACGGAAGTCTTGCTGTCGAGAGCACCGGTCGGTTCGTCGGCAAGGATAATCTGGGGGCGGGTAATCAATGCACGGGCAATGGCTACACGCTGCTTCTGTCCGCCGGACATTTCGTTGGGCATGTGGTGAGCCCACTCTTTCAGCCCCAGGCGTTCCAGATATTCCAACGCCATAGCGTTACGCTTCCGGCGGCTTACTCCTTGATAGAAGAGAGGAAGAGCCACATTCTCTACCGCATCCTTGAAGGAAATCAGATTGAATGATTGGAAGATAAAGCCAATCATACGGTTGCGGTATTCGGCGGCTTTGTTTTCGCTCAGGTTCTTGATAAGCGTACCGTTCAGGTAATATTCTCCTGTATCGTAGTTGTCCAGAATGCCTAAGATGTTGAGGAGCGTGGATTTTCCGGAGCCTGACGCTCCCATAATAGAGACGAACTCTCCTTTTCGGATATCAAGGTCGATGCCTTTGAGTACGTGTAGCGGTGCTCCGTTATTATAGGTCTTGTTGATGTCTTTCAGTTGTATCACGTTTTTCCTGTTTATAGCTTTGTTCTTATTGATTTTAACTATTAGACGCAGCTATGTGACGAAAAGTTGCAATTGACGTGAAGTTTTTTAAAAAAAGATTTTGCAGTGTCGTTTTTCTTTGTGTAATTTGTAACCATTAATGTTATAACTAACCCTTTAAACAAAAAAGTAAATATCATGAATTCAAACATGGAAAAACCCTATGTAGTGGGGATTGACATAGGCGGAACGAACACCGTCTTTGGTATCGTAGATGCACGTGGCACTATTCTTGCAAGTGGTTCCATCAAGACGGGAGCTTATGATGAGGCGGACAATTACGTAGACGAAGTATGCAAGAATCTTCTTCCGCTGATTATCGCGAATGGCGGTGTTGATAAAATAAAAGGTATCGGTATCGGTGCTCCTAACGGCAACTATTATAGCGGTACAATCGAGTTTGCCCCGAATCTTCCGTGGAAAGGAGTAATTCCTTTGGCAGCCATGTTTGAAGAACGTTTGGGCATCCCTACGGCACTGACCAATGACGCCAATGCCGCCGCTATCGGTGAAATGACCTACGGTGCTGCACGCGGTATGAAAGATTTCATCATGATAACGCTGGGTACGGGTGTAGGCAGCGGTATCGTTATCAACGGACAAATGGTATACGGACACGACGGTTTTGCCGGAGAGTTGGGACATACTATCATACGTCGCGAAAACGGTCGTCTCTGCGGATGCGGTCGCCACGGCTGTCTGGAAACTTACTGTTCGGCTACCGGTGTGGCGCGTACTGCACGTGAGTTCCTCACTGCACGTACCGAACCGAGTTTGTTGCGTTCCATTCCGGCCGAAAATATCACCTCTAAGGATGTGTACGATGCAGCCGTTCAAGGTGACAAGCTGGCACAGGATATTTTTGACTTTACCGGTACTATTCTGGGAGAGGCTATTGCAGACTTCATTGCTTTCTCCAGTCCCGAAGCAATTATTCTGTTCGGTGGGTTGGCTAAGTCCGGAGATTACATCTTCAAGCCTATCCAGAAAGCTATCGATGATAATATCCTGATGATTTACAAGGGCAAGGCCAAATTGATGATGTCCGAACTGAAAGACTCTGATGCTGCTGTGCTGGGAGCCAGTGCGTTGGGCTGGGAGTTGAGAGATATTAAATAAGCTCAGTCTTTGATTGAAAATATAGCCGCCCTGCCGGAATATGATTTCTCGGCTGGGCGGTATTTTTTTGATATACGTCAAACAAAGTTTTCAACCGTATCAAACGTTTTTTTCACTATAATGAAAAATCTTTATTAATCCCACGAAAAAAGAAAATGCTTGTAGAAAATGCAGGTTTGCTTGTACTCCCTTTGCTTTTCGCATTTTTTATTCATACGGGATAGCGGGCGAAGGGATATTTATCCGTTTCGCAAGACGAATAATTCCATTCCGTGGGATGAGGTATTTGAGACATTAAAAAAGGAAAACCGAATCAATCGGCTTCCCTTTTTTATTTAGAAATAGGAGTTTGGGATTAACCGTTAACTCTTTTTTCTTTAATTCTTGCTTTCTTACCGGTAAGAGCACGCAGGTAGTACAATTTAGCGCGACGAACTTTACCCACTTTGTTCACTTCGATGCTGTCGATAGCCGGTGATTCAATCGGGAAAATACGTTCTACACCTACAGTACCAGACATCTTACGTACAGTAAAACGCTTCTTCTCTCCATGTCCGGCAATCTTGATAACAACGCCACGGTACAACTGTACACGTTCTTTGTTACCTTCGACGATACGATATGCTACTGTAACAGTGTCACCTGCCTTGAAGCTCGGGTGTTGTTTGCCGGTAGCAAATGCTTCTTCTGCAATTTTAATTAAATCCATTGTTCTTATTATTAAATTGTTTGATCGTTACAACGCAACATACCAGGCTTCTCACTCGGTGTCCTGACAGCGATTGCGCGAAAGCGGTGCAAAGGTAGAGTTTTTCTTTTGATTGACAAAGAGATGTACTCTTTTTCTTTTTTGCAGGATGGAAAGAAATACCGTTCCTCTTTGGGATTACAGCAAAAGAAAAGTATATTTGTAGCAATTTAAAAATGGATGAATATGAAGAAATGTTATTTGAAAATCGTCTCGGGAACAGCGTTGGCAGTGATGTTTTTGTTTGCATCTTGCCATTCGGTCTACGAAGTGACAAAAGCCGAAGGGCGCATGCAGCCGATAGACTCTACCTATGATGTTGCTCCCGATGCGGAAGCCATGGCGTTGCTTGCCCCCTACAAGGCGAAGATAGACAGTATGATGTACCGGGTAGTGGGCACTGCCGAGATGTCTATGGATAAAGGATCTCCCGAAAGCCTCCTTTCCAATCTGGTGGCCGATGTGCTGCGCGGAGCGGCTGCGCAGGTGCTTGGAAACCCTGCCGATATGGGGCTTGTGAATATGGGTGGATTGCGGAACGTGCTGACGGAAGGCCCCATTACTTGCGGCAACATTTACGAAATACTGCCGTTCGAGAACTCACTTTGTGTCGTGACTTTGAAAGGTGTTTATCTGAAGCAACTGTTTGAGAGCATTGCGGCACGCGGCGGCGAAGGAGTCAGCGGTGTGAAGTTGCGGATTACCAAAAGCGGAAAGTTGCTCGGGGCTACCGTAGTCGGCAAGCCGGTTGTCGACGACAAACTGTACACGGTTGCCACTATTGATTATCTGGCCGACGGCAATAGCGATATGACCGCCCTGATTCAGGCCGAAAAGAGAGATTGTCCGCCGGGTGCGACCTTGCGCGGTCTGTTTATGGACTATGTAGAGCAACAGACGGCAGCGGGCAAGAAGATTACTTCGCGCATGGAAGGACGAATCACCGTGGAAGATTAAGAACAGAAAACTAAAAAAGAGAATTCGATGAAACGTATATCTATATATTGCCTGCTGATGTTCTGCGCATTGCTGACAGCATCGGCACAGCAGACCAAGCAATTGGTCATTCTGCACACAAGTGACACTCACAGCCGTATCGAACCGATTGACCTGCACGCTGCCGACCCGTATGCAGGGGCGGGCGGTGTGGTACGCCGCGCTACTTTTCTGAAAGATTTCCGTACCAAGAATCCGGATGTCCTGCTCTTTGACTGCGGCGACATTTCGCAAGGTACGCCCTATTACAATCTTTTCCGGGGCGAGGTGGAAGTCCAGATGATGAACCTTATGGGCTATGATGCCATGACTATCGGTAATCATGAGTTTGACTTCGGGCTGGATAATATGGCGCGTTTGTTCCGTATGGCCCACTTTCCGGTGGTATGTGCCAATTACGATGTCACCGGAACAGTTCTTGAGGGACTGGTGAAACCCTATGTAGTCCTGGAACGCGGAGGTATGAAAATCGGAGTGTTCGGGGTGAGTCCCAAGATGGAAGGGCTGGTACAGGCCGATAAGTGTGAAGGCATTGTATACAACGATCCTATTGTTGCGGCGCAGGAAGTAACCGACCTTTTGCGGACCAAGGAAGGGTGTGATGTCGTTATCTGTCTTTCCCATCTCGGCTTCCGTCTTAAAAATGAAGTCTGCGATGAGAAGCTGGCAGCGGCAACCAGGGGCATTGATGTAATATTGGGCGGTCATTCCCATACTTTTATGGAGAAACCGGCTTTCTGCCTGAATGCGGAGGGGAAGAGTATTCCGGTATTGCACACCGGGAGAAGCGGCATTTTTGTAGGAGAATTGGATTTGACACTGACGAAGGAATAGCGGATGAAAAGGCTGTTACTGTTTATACTGGTTATAATGGGATGTTGCGGGCGTTTTGCTTCGGATGCGAAACGTTGTCCGGCGACACCTGCCGTTGTTCCCCCCGTGGAGCCATTGCTGGTGAGGTCGGCAGTGGATGATGTGCGATGCAGGCAGTGGGTGGATTCGGTTTTGGGCACACTCAGCCTGAAAGAGCGGATAGGACAGCTTTTTATCTATACAATCGCCCCCTATCAGGACAAGGGCAACAAGGAGTTGCTGCGTAAGGTTGTCGAGGATTATAAAGTCGGCGGTTTGCTGTTTTCCGGCGGACTGATGCAAAACCAGGCCATGCTGACGAATGAAGCGCAACGCATGGCGGATATTCCTCTGCTGATTACGTTCGATGGTGAGTGGGGACTTTCCATGCGTCTGCGGGGTACACCCGTCTTTCCGAAGAATATGGTACTGGGATGTATACAGAACGATACCCTGCTCTATGAGTATGGCAGGGAAATGGCAAGGCAGTGCCGGGAACTTGGTGTACAGGTGAATTTTGCTCCGGTGGCGGATGTTAACATCAATCCGAAGAATCCGGTTATCAACACCCGCTCTTTCGGTGAAAATCCGGTGAACGTTGCCAATAAGGTTATCGCCTATGCCAGAGGTTTGGAAGACGGCGGAGTACTCTCGGTATCCAAACATTTTCCGGGGCATGGGGATACGGACGTGGATTCGCATAAATCGCTTCCGGTTTTACCGTTCACGCGCGAGCGTTTGGACAGTGTCGAGTTGTATCCTTTTAGAAAAGCTGTTCAGGCAGGGGTAGGCGGCATTATGGTGGGGCATTTGGAAGTGCCTGCTTTTGAGGCGCAGCGCGGATTGCCTTCTTCCCTTTCCCGCAATGTGGTTTATGACTTGCTGACACGCGAATTGCAGTTCCGGGGACTTGTCTTCACAGATGCTTTGGCTATGAAGGGAGTTTCCAAACATGAGTCGCTCTGCTTGAAAGCATTGCAGGCGGGGCATGACTTACTGCTCGTTCCCCGGCGTATAAAAGAAGAAGTGGATGCCATACTGGCTGCCGTAAAGCGCGGTGAGTTGACGGAGCAGGCGGTGGAGGAGAAATGCAGAAAGGTATTGACTTATAAATATGCACTTGGGCTGAATAAGAAGCCTCTTATTCGTCTTTCCGGATTGGGAACCCGAATTAATACGCCCTATACGCGGGATTTGATTCGTCGTTTGAATCTGGCGGCTGTTACCGTGCTGGGCAATGCGACGAAAGTGCTGCCATTGGATCCGGCGATTAAAGATGTTGCGGTATTGAATGTCGGGGAAGCAGCGGAGATACGGCCTTTTATCAAGCAGCTTTCCGAATATACGCATCCGGTAGAGTTCCAATTGGGAAAAGATTTACCGGCGGCAGGACGTAAGGTTTTGAGAGATAAACTGTCCGGATATAAACGTATTCTGGTATGTGTTACCGAGCATCGTCTGGCGGCTTATCAGTCTTTCTTTGCGGAGTTTGCTCCGGACGTTCCGGTGGTGTATGTGTGCTTTATTCCCGGCAAGCAACTGCCACAGATACGTCAGGGCATATCGGCAGCCGAAGCGGTGGTATTGGCGCATTCTTCGAATGATGACGTACAGCGGCAGGTGGCCGGGATGCTTTATGCGGATGCCGTGGCTGACGGCCGGCTTTCGGCAAGTATCGGCAGTTTGTTTGCCGCCGGAGAAGGGATAACCTTAAGTCCGCAGACAAAGTCTCATTTCATTCCCGAAGAGCATGGCCTGGATTCCCGCTTATTGGCACGGATTGATACGATTGCCCGGGAAGGCATACGGGAAGGAGCCTATCCGGGATGTCAGGTAGTGGTTTTGAAGGACGGGAAAGAGATGTATAATAAGGCTTTCGGTACTTATACATATACAACCGGAAATAAGGAAGCAGTTCCGGTGACACCGGCATCTGTATATGACGTTGCATCTTTGACGAAGACGACAGCTACCTTATTGGCCGTAATGAAGCTTTATGATAAAGGCCGTTTAAGCCTGACAGACCGTGTGTCTGATTATCTTCCCTACCTGCAGGATACGGATAAACGCAATATAACGGTCAGGGAACTGCTGTTCCACCAGTCGGGATTACCTTCCACCTTGCTGTTCTATCAGGATGCCATTGATGAGGATAGTTACGAGGGTACATTATTTAAGGCACGACCGGATAAACTGCATCCTGCCCGTATCGGGCGGCAGACATGGGCTAACCCGAATTTCCGTTTCCGTCCGGGGCTGACGTCGAAAGTACGTACAGCCGAATGTACTTTACAGGTCTGTGACAGTCTTTGGTTGAATAAGTCCTTTAAAAAGGAGTATCTCCAAAAGATAGCGGATGCGCCTTTGAGGGATAAACGGTATCGTTATAGCTGTGTGGGCTTCATTCTGCTGCAGCAGGTGGTTGAGGCGCGTGCGGGAATGCCTATGGATGAGTTTCTTGCTCAAGAGTTTTATACTCCGATGGGGCTGAAGCGTACCGGGTATCTTCCGTTACGGTTCTTGTCTAAAGAGGAGATTGTGCCTTCGTCCGTTGACCCTTTCCTGCGGAAAACAGTTTTGCAAGGATTTGTACACGATGAATCGGCTGCTTTTCAAGGCGGTGTTTCCGGCAATGCGGGATTGTTCTCCACGGCTGAGGAAGTGGCGCAGATTTATCAGATGCTGCTGAATGGCGGTGAGTTGAACGGAAAACGTTATTTAAGCAAGGAGACGTGCAGGCTCTTTACCACTACGGTTGCCAAGGGATGCCGCCGTGGTTTGGGATTCGATAAGCCGGATATGCAGAATCCTGCGAAAAGTCCCTGCGCCCTTTCCGCTCCGGCATCGGTGTACGGACATACGGGCTTTACCGGAACTTGTGCATGGGTAGACCCGGATAACGGCTTGGTGTATGTATTCCTCAGCAACCGTATTTATCCGGAGGTGTGGAATGCGAAATTGCTGAAATCGGATATTCGGGAAAGAATACAGGAAGCGATGTATCGGGCTGTGTTGAAGTAAGGCAATCGCATCAGAATAAAAAAAGGAGATGCCGGCTAACTTGAAATCGTTAGGCAGCATCTCTTTTTTTTGAAACAATTAATTTATTCTGTTAAGTTTTAGGTGTGTATGTCAGAATGCAATACCGATACGCAGACCTAAGTTGTTCATACCGTCCACACTGTAAGTGAAGAGGTCGCCTTTGTTGGTCCCGTAGCTGTAATAGGCTGCGAAGTGCAGGCCCGGACCGTAAGCCCACGGGTAAACGTTGAAACCGATTTCCGGAGATACGTAGAATCCCCATGTATCTTTATTGGTTTCAAATACATTGAAAGTGGACTTCAACTGTGCATACTGTGTACCGAGTTTTACACCCACATACGGTTGGAATGCACCGCCACGGTTCCACGCATAACGTGTGGCAAGACCGAAAGGCAACTGGAATACGGTATGCTGCTGGTCGGTATTCAAACTGCCGCTCGTACCGACCGGCAAGGTCTGACGGCTGAAATATTCATGGTTGCTATGATAAGCCAGGAAGCCTCCCAAAGCAAAGTTGGATGTCAGGAAGTAACCGCCTTCAAAGTTCATACCCCATCCGCTGCCTTTGTCGGCAAAGTGGTTGTTTAAGGGGAAATTGAACTGCCAGTCGATGTTGGCATAACCGTTATCGGTCATCTGTGCCTTTGCCGGCATGGCGAAGACAAGGGCGAGGGCGGCGATTGCGAATGCCCTCAAGGATATATATTTCAATGTTTTCATACTTGTTCTTGTTTTATAAATTCAACAATAGCTTTCTATCAGGATAGAAGAAGTCGGTAGTTTATCTCGGCTGGGCACTCATTCTGTTAAGATAGGCAGATTGTGTAAAAGCCTGGTTCACGCCTTCCACTGCCATTTTGGTGTTGAAAGAGGTCGAGCCGCTCAATAACCCGCTCATGTAGCTGGTCCACAGCACGGGAAGTTTTTCCTTTTCGCCTTGGGGAGCGTCGAGGTTCAGCAATTCGGTGATGAAGGAACCGGTACTATAAGCATAGTTTACGGCATACGGATAGTACCATCCGCCCCAGTTACCCCAGTAAGGAGCATCCCAATAGCCCGGGTAGTTCCACCACCATTCGGGGCGTCCGTAGTCCGTAAAGTAGTAAGTGCTCTTTACGTAACTCACTTGCAAACCGAGGTCGGCGTCTTCGCGATTGTCTGTACGGACATAACCGCGGTTGTTCATATTGGCAACGTATGCGCTGAGGATTTCCTGTGCACTTTCGTCTTTCCAATATTCGGCGTCTTTACTGTTGCCGATAACAAGGATGCTATCCGGTAAGTAATAGGTTTCGAAAGCTTTGAAGTCTGCTTTCGTGTCATAATTGGTATAAACCAGATACTTGCTGTCCAGCTTATCCATGTCGGGGTCTTTTTCGCAAGATACGAATGCTATTGCGAAGACCGCTAATAATAAGGGAATAAATTTCTTCATACTTCTATAATGTTTAGGTTAAATATAAATTCCTGCCCTATTGGTACCTTAGGCTTTTGGAGAAAGAACAAGATAAAAAATAAAAGGTTCAAAAATAGATGTGTTAAATGTGCGGTGGACTATAAAGAAACTGGTATGTTTTCTTTTTATTCAGATGGGTATGAATGGCTTTTCAGACTATCATTGCCAGTTCGTTGGCATAACCGTGCCATATAGGTGGCACAGTTGTGCCAATAAATAGGCATTGTTGTGCCAATAAAGTGGCACAATAATAATTCAAGGCGGTGGAATTAGCTGGTTTTAAATAGTTGTTACTGCTTTGGGACTGGTTATATCAAAAAGACTATCTCAATTTTCATTTTGAGATAGTCTCTTTCATAGCATACGAGGGTATTGGCGACTATTTTACAATCTGATAAATGTTTTTTAATTCTTCTGCAGAGAAAGCGGTATTATCAATCGCTTTCAGATTATCTGCCAATTGTCCAACAGAACTGGCTCCGATAATAACCGAGGTCACCAAGTCGTCTTTCAATATCCATGCAAGCGCCATTTCGGCAAGTGTCTGACCGCGACGGATGGCGAGTTCATTCAGTGCTTTTATCTTTTTCAAGACTTCATCTGTCAGCGCTTCTTTTTTAAGGAAGCCGCCTTTGGCGATGCGTGAATCATCGGGAATACCGTTCAGGTAGCGGTTGGTAAGCAATCCTTGTGCCAAAGGGGAGAAAGCGATGAATCCTGTACCGTTTTCTTTGGCTTGCCTCAGGATACCTTCTTCTTCCGGTTCGCGGTTAAACAGATTGTATTTACCTTGATGGAGTAGACAGTGCACATCCCGCTCTTCCAAGTATTTATATGCTAATTCTGCTTTGTCTTTAGGGTATTTGGAAATACCGATGTATAGCGCTTTACCTTGCCGTACGATGTCAACGAGTGTTTGAAGTGTCTCTTCAAGAGGGGTGTTGGGGTCGTAACGGTGGGTATAGAAGATGTCTACATATTCGAGGTTCATCCGCTTTAAACTTTGGTTGAGGCTGCTCATCAGTGATTTTCGGGAACCCCAATCACCGTAAGGACCCGGCCACATTTCATGTCCTGCTTTGGTAGAAATGAATAATTCATCCCGGTAGGGCATAAATGATTTCTTCATAATCATACCGAATGTTTCTTCTGCAGAGCCGCAGGAAGGGCCGTAATTGTTGGCGAGGTCAAAATGGGTGATACCCTTGTCGAATGCATAATGTGCCATTGATAGCGAGTTGGCGAAGGTATTGACATCGCCGAAGTTGTGCCATAGCCCTAAAGATATTTCAGGTAGAAGGATGCCGCTCTTTCCGCAACGACGGTATTTCATACCGTTTTCGTATCTGCCGGGGGTGGGAGAATAGATGGGAGTTATCATATCTGTTGGTTTTAGTTAGACTTTATATTATATAAGGTTGTAAAAACAATGAAAGCAAAAATACGGAAATTCTTTGAAAGTATCTGTTTATTGGCTCCATAGATTGAACTTTTATTTACTTTACAATTTTATCCGTCTCCGGTTCGAAAAGTCTATTGCTGAGTGCCTGCAAAGCCCTTTTCTTGTCTTCCGTCTTAATGACGAATGCCACGTCACTGTCATTGCTGCCATACGAAATCATACGCAGCGGGATATCTGCCAGGGCTTCTATAATCTGTGCTTCGACACCGGCATACTGCCAACGCATGTTTCCCACCACGGATACAATGGACATGCGATCTTCCATCAGAATTTTTGCATATTGTTCCAGCTCCGCAAGGATTTTGCATAGATGTTCGCTGTTGTCTATGGCGACGGATACATCCTGATTGGATGAAACCAACAGACAAAGCGGCGTTCTGTATTTGGCAAACGTATCAAAAATCTTACTGATAAACTGATAAGGACATAAGTTATGTTTCGACTCGAACTTCACGTAGAAGATGTTGTCTTTGGCGGCTATGGCTTTAATGATATTGTCGTCCTGTAAATCCGAAATCAATGTCCCCTCTGCCTGAGGATTCATTGAGTTGAGCAATCGTACCGGGATATTGCGCTTGCGTGCCGGGGCGATGCAGAACGGGTGTAATATTTTTGCTCCGTAAAAGGCCAGCTGCTCGGCTTCGTTGAAACTGAGATGCTTTACGGAGCGAGTTCCCGTTACTTCACGCGGGTCATTATTGTGCATCCCGTCAATGTCCGTCCATATCTGTATTTCCTCTGCGCGGATGGCAGCGCCGATGAGCGATGCCGTATAGTCGCTGCCGCCCCGTTTCAGGTTATCCGTTTCATTATAAGCATTTTTGCAGATGTACCCTTGAGTAATAAAAAGATTGATGCCGGGATACTGTGCCAATTGCACCTGCAGTTTTTCCTCTATATATTTCAAGTCCGGTTCTCCTTCCGGCCCGGTACGCATAAAGTCGAAGGCGGAGAGCAGGATATTGGCAATCTTCCGTTCCCGCAGGTAGAAGTGCAGCAGGGCTGTACTGATAAGTTCCCCTTGTGCCAGAACCTCTTTTTCTTCAACCGAGGTGAATTCATCATTGATAAATTGCCAGAGTCGCTGGAAGCGGTCGAGAATATAATCTATCGCTTCCCGCTTTGTGGACTCGTCTGTCAACAGTTCGTTGGCAAAGTCTATGAACTGGAATTCCAGCCGGGTGATTTTCTCGTGTGCCTGTTCTATGTCGCGGTTGAACAGGCTGGCTGCAATCTCTTCCAGATGATTGGTTGTGCCTGCCGTTGCGGACAGGACTACAATCTTCGGTGTGGACTCTGAAATGAGTTCCGCTACGTGTTTCATTCTCTCTACTGTGCCGACGGAAGTACCGCCGAATTTGCAAACTTTCATTTTTAAATCTTTTTTAGTTATTCTTTTTTTACTGTCGGATGAAGCCTCTGTATTCCTTTTCGTTTTAGGAGGCTCATTTCCGAAATGGAAGGGCGAGTTTCTTTTTCAGTTCTCTTACAATGCCTCTGAGGATACATTGTAAGGTGTTTTTTTACTTTTCCGTAGTCTTATGTGCGCTCCCTTCACTTATAAAAGTTCAAAAGACATGCCGTTTGTTTCCCGGAAAACGTTTATATTTGCACATCCCCTGTTTTTACCATTTATTACTTTAAACTTATCCGAAAAATATGAGCAAGATTTTAGTCGTTGACGATGAAGTACAGATCCGTACCCTTTTGTCGCGTATGTTGGAGTTGGAAGGATATGAAGTATGCCAGGCCGGTGATTGCAGGACTGCTTTGAAGCAGTTGGAATTTCAGAGCCCGGATGTAGTCTTGTGCGATGTGTTCCTTCCTGACGGTAACGGGGTAGACCTTGTGTCGTCTGTCAAGAAAACAGCCCCTAACGTAGAGATAATCCTGTTGACGGCGCACGGTAATATCCCGGACGGGGTGCAGGCCATTAAGAACGGCGCTTTCGATTATATCACCAAAGGTGATGATAACAATAAGATTATACCGCTTGTCAGCCGTGCCGTGGAGAAGGCGCGCATGAACGTCCGCTTGGAGAAACTGGAAAAGAAAGTAGGGCATACGTATTCTTTCGATTCTGTTTTGGGTGATTCGAAAGCATTGAAAGATGCCGTTTCACTGGCACGGAAAGTATCGGGAACGGATGTGCCCGTATTACTGACGGGTGAAACGGGTACGGGAAAGGAGGTCTTTGCGCAAGCCATACATTATAATAGTAAGCGTGCCAAGCAGAATTTCGTAGCGGTAAACTGTTCCTCTTTCAGTAAGGAACTGTTGGAAAGCGAGATGTTCGGTCATAAAGCCGGTTCGTTTACAGGAGCATTGAAAGATAAGAAAGGATTGTTTGAGGAGGCCGACAATGGCACTATCTTCTTGGATGAAATCGGTGAAATGGCATTTGAACTGCAAGCCAAACTGCTGCGCATTCTCGAAACAGGCGAATATATAAAGATTGGCGATACCAAACCCACCCGTGTGAATGTGCGTGTTGTTGCCGCAACCAACCGCAATCTGCCGGAAGAGATTACCGCAGGACGTTTTCGCGAAGATTTATTCTACAGACTCTCCGTATTCCAAATTCATCTGCCGCCCTTGCGTGAACGGGCGGGCGATGTACGTATTCTGGCAAAAGCCTTTGTAAAGGACTTCTCCGTTCGGTTGGCACGTCCCGTTACGGAAATAACACCCGCTTTTCTCGAAGCCCTCGAACAACAACCTTGGAAAGGTAATATCCGGGAATTGCGTAATGTGATAGAGCGCAGTCTGATTGTTTGCGAGAGTGAACGGCTGGATGTTGCTGACTTGCCGCTCGATATACAGAACACACATTATGAACAATCCGATGAAACCACTCCCGGCAGTTTTGAACTTTCTGCTATGGAGCGTCGCCACATCGCCCGTGTGCTGGAATATACAAAAGGTAATAAGACCGAAGCAGCCCGCCTGCTCAAAATCGGATTGACCACACTCTACCGCAAAATCGAAGAATACGGAATATAATTTGTTCTTTTCCGTAACTTGCCGAAAGTTTCCCGGCATGGAACGAAGTGTTCCATGTCGGGAAACAAAGTGTACCATGCCGGGGTACTCTTTGTTTCACCCCGTGGAATTTCCGGTTTCTCCTAAGGAAATAAATGGTTTCGTCAGATGAACTTCGAATCATGCAATGTACCTTTTCTATTTTGATAGACACCCTTTCATTTTGAAAGGGTGTTTTCTTTTTCTATAACTCCTCTGTTCTGTTTTATTTGTTTGTCAATCAGTGTTTTATCTTTCAGGCTTCTATTTTGGCACGCATTTGGCAATTATGAGGACGGTAAAACATGAATATTAATTTAACAACGTAAAAACATGGGAATAACGATTTCATTTATTTTCTGCCTGTTGAGCGGATTTCTCGCTTTTTGGCTATTCTGGAAATGTGTGGATTGGTTTGAGAAGATTTAAAGAGGAGAGAAAAGATTATGTACACAGTATTATTTGTATTAGGTGTTGCAGTGTTCGGGTACTTGATGTATGTTCTGGTGAAACCCGAAAGGTTCTAAAAGATTAAAGAAATGAATACGGAAATTTTAGGTGTAGTTTTACAGATTTTCCTGTTGGTGGCGATTTCTTATCCGCTGGGAAAATATATTGCGAAGGTTTATAAAGGAGAGAAGACATGGTCGGACTTTATGAAACCGGTAGAGAGACTGATATTTAAGGTAGCGGGCATTAATCCCAATGAAGAAATGAACTGGAAGCAGTTCCTCAAGGCGTTGCTGATATTGAATGCTTTCTGGTTTGTCTGGGGAATGGTGCTGTTGGTCAGTCAAGGATGGCTGCCGCTGAATCCTGACGGTAATGGTCCGCAAACTCCCGACCAGGCATTCAATACCTGCATCAGTTTTATGGTAAACTGTAACTTGCAGCATTATTCCGGTGAGAGCGGACTGACGTATTTTACCCAGTTGTTCGTCATCATGCTCTTCCAGTTTATTACCGCAGCGACAGGTATGGCGGCTATGGCGGGCATTATGAAGTCCATCAGCCGTAAAACAACGAATACAATCGGTAACTTCTGGAACTTTCTTGTATTGAGTTGCACGCGTATTCTTTTGCCGCTTTCCCTGATTGTCGGCTTTATCCTTATTACACAAGGTACTCCGATGGGTTTTGACGGTAAGATGGAGGTGACTACGCTTGAAGGACAGGAACAAACGGTTTCACAAGGGCCGGTGGCTGCCATCGTTCCTATCAAGCAGTTGGGTACGAATGGCGGTGGTTACTTCGGCGTAAATTCGTCTCATCCGTTGGAAAATCCTACTTACCTGTCCAATATCGTAGAATGCTGGTCTATCCTGATTATACCTATGGCTTTGGTTTTTGCGTTGGGTTTTTATACAAAACGGATGAAACTGGCTTATAGTATTTACGGCGTAATGCTCTGTGCCTATTTGGCGGGTGTCGGCATCAATGTTTATCAGGAGATGAACGGTAATCCTCGCATTGACGATATGGGCATTGCACAGGACAATGGGTCTATGGAAGGCAAGGAAGTCCGTCTGGGAGCAGGTGCTACCGCATTATGGAGCATTACGACTACGGTTACTTCCAACGGTTCCGTCAATGGCATGCACGATTCTACGATGCCCCTGTCCGGTATGATGGAGATGCTGAACATGCAGATAAACACTTGGTTCGGCGGTGTCGGCGTAGGGTGGATGAACTATTATACATTTATCATTATCGCAGTCTTTATCAGCGGACTGATGGTGGGACGTACACCGGAGTTTCTCGGAAAGAAAGTGGAAGCCCGGGAGATGAAAATAGCGACAATCGTTGCGCTGCTTCATCCGTTTGTGATATTGGTAGGCACGGCTCTGTCTTGTTACCTCCTTGCGCACCATCCGGAGTTTGTAAAGAGTGAGGGCGGCTGGCTGAACAATCCCGGTTTTCACGGGCTGAGCGAGCAATTCTATGAATTTACTTCGTGCGCTGCCAACAACGGCTCCGGTTTCGAAGGCTTGGGCGACAATACTTATTTCTGGAACTATGCCTGCGGTTGGGTACTTATTCTGAGCCGTTTTCTTCCTATTGTAGGGCAGGTTGCCATTGCAGGTCTGTTGGCGCAGAAGAGATTTATTCCCGAAAGTGCCGGTACGCTGAAAACCGATACGTTCACCTTTGCCGTAATGACTTTTGCTGTAATCTTTATCGTGGCAGCTTTGTCTTTCTTCCCGGCACATGCGTTGAGTACTATTGCCGAACACTTCAGTTTGTAAAGAGATAAGAATAATCAGATATGTTTATGAAGGATAAAAAATCAGCTTCTTTGTTTCAAAAGGAGCAAGTAATGGAAAGTTTGAAACAGTCATTCGTGAAGTTGAATCCGCGGGTGATGATAAAGAATCCGATTATGTTCACTGTGGAGCTGGTGACATTGGTGATGCTGGTAGTCTGCATCCTCTCTTTGGGAACATCGGAATACGGGACGTTCGGTTATAACTTCCTGGTGTTTGTGATATTGTTTGTCACTTTGTTGTTTGCCAACTTTGCCGAGGCCATTGCCGAAGCCCGTGGCAAGGCACAGGCGGACAGCCTGCGTAAAACGCGTGAAGAAACGCCCGCAAAGGTTTTGGTGGAAGGCAAGTTACGCACTGTAAGCAGCGCACGTCTCAAGAAGGGAGACTTCTTTGTTTGCGAAGCCGGCGATACGATTCCTGCCGATGGCGAGATTGTGGAAGGGTTGGCTTCTATTGACGAGAGTGCCATTACCGGTGAATCCGCTCCGGTAATCCGTGAGGCGGGCGGTGATAAAAGCTCCGTTACCGGCGGTACGAAAGTGCTGTCGGATAAGATAAAGGTGTTGGTTACGCAGCAACCGGGCGAGAGTTTCCTCGACAAGATGATTGCGCTGGTAGAGGGTGCCACCCGGAAGAAAACACCGAACGAAATAGCGCTGACTATCTTATTGGCCGGTTTTACGTTAGTGTTCGTAATCGTATGTATTACGTTGATTCCGATGGCGGACTATACCAATATCGACCATCCGGGTACGTATATCTCTATTGCGGCTATTCTCTCATTGTTTGTCTGCCTGATACCGACAACCATCGGCGGCTTGCTTTCGGCAATCGGTATTGCCGGTATGGATCGTGCTCTGCGTGCCAATGTAATTACAAAATCGGGCAAAGCCGTTGAAACTGCCGGTGACATTGATACGTTGCTGTTGGACAAGACCGGTACAATTACTATCGGTAATCGTAAGGCTACCAAGTTTCATCCGGCTCCGGGCATTGATGAAAAGGTGTTTGTAGAGGCTTGCCTATTGTCCTCGCTTTCCGATGAAACCCCGGAAGGAAAGTCCGTCATCGAGTTGGGGCGTGAGAACGGACATCGTATGCGCGACCTCAATACTGCGGGAGCCCACATGATTAAGTTTACGGCCGAAACCAAATGTTCCGGTGTCGACCTGCAAGACGGTACTCAAATCCGCAAAGGTGCGTTCGATGCGATTCGTCGGATTGTGGAAAGCGCGGGGAATAAATTCCCGAAAGAAGTGGAAGAAGCGATTGCCGTCATTTCGGGCAATGGCGGTACCCCGCTGGTAGTGTGTGTCAATAAGGCGGTATTGGGAGTCATAGAATTGCAGGACATTATCAAGCCGGGCATCCAGGAACGCTTTGAACGTCTTCGTAAAATGGGGGTGAAGACGGTCATGGTGACCGGTGACAACCCGTTGACCGCCAAATATATTGCCGAAAAAGCCGGTGTGGATGATTTCATTGCCGAAGCAAAGCCGGAGGATAAAATGGAGTATATCAAGAAAGAACAGCAGGCCGGCAAACTGGTTGCCATGATGGGAGACGGAACCAATGATGCCCCCGCACTGGCGCAGGCAAATGTGGGGGTTGCCATGAATAGCGGTACGCAGGCTGCAAAGGAAGCCGGCAATATGGTAGACCTTGACAATGACCCGACCAAGCTGATTGAAATTGTAGAGATAGGCAAGCAGTTGCTGATGACGCGCGGCACGCTTACGACTTTCTCTATTGCGAATGATGTGGCCAAATACTTTGCTATTATTCCCGCACTGTTCATGGTCGCTATCCCTCAATTGGCCCCATTGAATATCATGGGGTTGCATAGCCCTGAAACGGCCATTCTTTCGGCTATTATCTTTAATGCTGTCATCATTCCCATACTGATACCGTTGGCATTGAGAGGCGTCCGGTACAAACCGATCGGCGCAAGCGCGTTACTGCGCCGCAACTTGCTGATTTATGGTTTGGGTGGTGTCATAGCGCCGTTCATAGGTATTAAGTTAATAGATATGTTTGTCAGTTTGTTTTTTTAATTTAAAATAAAAAGAAAATGAAAACTCTTTGGAAATCAGTTAGAATAACCGTCGCTTTCTGCATATTCTTTTCCGTGTTCTATATCCTTGTATTGTGGATATTCGCACAATTTGCAGGGCCGAATAAAGGAAATGCCGAGGTATTGACCCTGAACGGCAAGGCAGTGGGCGCTGCCAATGTGGGGCAGATGTTTGCGGAAGACATTTATTTTTGGGGACGGCCTTCCTGTGCCGGTGACGGTTATGATGCAAGCAGCTCGGCTGGTAGCAATAAAGGCCCTGCAAACGAAGAATACCTTGCGGAAGTGGAAGCGCGTATAGATACATTCTTGCTGCATCATCCTTATTTGCAGCGTAAAGAAGTTCCTGCCGAAATGGTAACGGCCAGCGCTTCGGGACTTGACCCCGATATTACGCCTGCCAGTGCTTATGTACAGGTAAAGCGTGTGGCTGAGGCAAGGGGAATGGCTGAGGCTACTGTCCGGGGCGTCGTTGACAAGGCTGTTGAAAAACCGTTGCTGGGATTGTTCGGTACGGCGAAAGTGAATGTGCTGAAACTGAATATTGCATTGGAAAAAGCAAATGGAAAATAAGAAAATAATGAAAGATATGAATCGGGTAAAAGTAACGGTAATAGGCGTTATTGCCGCTTTGGCAGTAAATTTTATGGGAGTGGATAAAGTGCAGGCGCAGGAATTTAAGATACAGGGTGATTTGGTCAGTTCCTATGTATGGCGCGGCTTTTATCAAACCGGAGTTAGTTTCCAGCCGACTTTAGGCTTTGGGATAGGCGGCTTTTCATTGACGGCATGGGGCTCTACCGATTTCGACGGAACAAGTTCCTCGGAGGGTGAGGCTGCCAAAGAAATAGATTTGACGGCAGCTTATACGTTCGGTGATTCCGGTTTGACCTTGTCCGTTGCCAGTCTTTGGTGGGCAGGTCAGGGAAGCAATAAGTATTTTAACTTCAAAAGCCATGAAACGGCCCACCATTTTGAAGCGGGGCTTGCCTATACACTTCCGTTGGAGAAGTTTCCGCTGTCAATAGCCTGGTACACGATGTTTGCCGGCGCGGATAAGAATGAGAAGGGAGAGCAGAATTATTCTTCTTATGTAGAATTGAACTGTCCGTTCAGCATTAAATCCGTCGATTTGAATGCCACTTGCGGTTTTCTGCCTTACGAAGCCGGCGTAGGTGTTTACGGAGTACCGAACAGCGGATTCGCTGTAACCAATCTGGCACTGAAAGCCACGAAGGATATAAAGGTGACGGACAAATTCGCGATACCGATATTTGCGCAGGCTATTTGGAATCCCCGTATGGAAGATGCGCATCTGGTGTTTGGTATAACTCTGAAGCCATGAGTAGGGAGGAGAGTGTACAACATTTCCTCGACTTGATTAAGAAATCACGTCGTGGTAAGTTTAAGGTCTACATCGGCATGATTGCCGGTGTAGGCAAAACTTATCGTATGCTTCAGGAAGCCCATGACTTGCTGGACAATGGGGTAGACGTGAATATCGGCTATGTGGAAACGCATGGACGTGCCGGTACGGAGGCGGTGTTGGCGGGACTGCCCGTAATTCCCCGGCGTAAGATATTCTATAAGGGTAAGGAACTCGAGGAAATGGACCTTGACGCTATCATCCGTATCCATCCGGAAATCGTTATTGTGGACGAGCTGGCGCATACCAATGTAGAAGGCAGTAGGAATGAGAAGCGTTGGCAGGATGTAATGGACTTGCTGGATGAGGGTATCAATGTTATATCCGCTGTCAACATACAGCATATCGAGAGCATTAATGAAGAAGTGCAAGGCATTTCCGGTATCGAGGTAAAGGAACGCATTCCCGACAGTGTGCTGGAAGAAGCGGATGAAGTGGTGAATATCGACCTGACGGCGGAAGAGCTGATAACCCGCCTGAAAGCCGGTAAAATATACAAGCCGGATAAAGTGGCCCTTGCTTTGAATAATTTCTTCAAGACGGAAAATATTCTGCAACTGCGCGAACTGGCTCTGAAGGAGGTGGCGTTAAGAGTGGAGAAGAAAGTGGAGAATGAAGTGGTGGTTTCCTGTGTGGGCGTGCGGCATGAGAAGTTCATGGCGTGTATCAGCAGTCATGAGAAAACGCCACGCCGCATTATCCGCAAGGCGGCACGATTGGCAACCCGTTATAATACGTCGTTCGTTGCCCTTTATGTACAGACTCCCCGGGAGAGTGCCGACCGCATTGCCCTTGCGAACCAGCGGCATCTGCTGAATCATTTCAAGCTGGTGACCGAATTGGGCGGAGAGGTCATGCAGGTGCAATCCAAAGACGTGTTGGACAGCATCGTTACGGCTTGTAAAGAGAAGCAGATAACGACCGTTTGTATGGGCAGTCCTTCGTTCGCTTTGCCGCAATCCTTGTTTATGGTTCTGAAATATAGAAAATTTGTGAACGAACTGGCGCAAGCAAACGTAGATTTGATTATACTTGCATAAAATTTAATATCTTGACCGTTATGAATATTCGTACAAAACTGATACTCAGTGTAGGTGTTCTGGCAGGTATGATAATCCTGCTGGTAGCCCTTTCTGTTGTAAATCTCCAGATACTGACGGCTACGGAGCCGGATAGCCCTGCCGCCATGCCCGGCTTGCAACGGGCCTTGCTTTGGATTTCCATTACGGGCGGTATTTGCATTCTTGCCAGTATCGTGTTGTTGGTATGGTTGCCCCGCTCCATTAATAAACCTATCAGGGAACTGACGCAGGGCATCCTCGAAATAGCTAACCATAATTATGAAAAACGCCTTGACATGAGCGAACACGAAGAGTTCCGCGAGGTGGCCGATAGTTTTAACAGCATGGCGGAACGCCTTACGGAATATCGTACCAGTACGCTGAATGATATTTTATCCGCCAAAAAGTTTCTGGAAGCCATCGTAAACAGTATTCATGAACCTATTATCGGCTTAAACCGCGAACACGAAATTCTTTTCGTCAATAAAGAAGCGCTGACCGTACTGAATCTGAAGCGTGAGGATGTCATACGCCGTTCGGCAGAGGAACTGTCGCTGAAAAACGATCTGCTCCGGAGGCTGATAAGGGAGTTGGTTAATCCGGGCGAGAAGAAAGAGCCTTTGAAAATTTATGCGGATAATAAGGAAAGCTATTTTCAGGCATCTTATATTACTATTATGAATACGGATGCCGATACGGACGAGTCTCATAATCTGGGCGATGTTATCCTGTTGAAGAATATCACCGAATTTAAAGAACTGGATACGGCAAAAACAACTTTTATTTCTACGATTTCGCATGAATTGAAGACCCCTATCTCCGCCATTCTTATGAGTCTGCAGCTTTTAGAGGACAACCGTGTGGGCGCTTTGAACGAGGAACAGGAACAACTTTCGAAAAGTATAAGGGAAAATGCCGACCGCTTGCTGGGGATTACAGGCGAGCTTCTTAATATGACGCAGGTGGAAGCCGGCAAGTTGCAGATGATACCGAAGATAACGAAACCTATCGAACTGATAGAATATGCCATCAAGGCAAATCAGGTGCAGGCCGATAAGTTCAATATACAGATTGAGGTGGAATATCCGGAAGAGAAGATGCCGAAATTGTTTGTGGATAGCGAGAAGATAGCATGGGTGCTCACTAACTTGTTGAGTAACGCCATTCGTTATTCCAAGGAAAACGGGCATGTCATTATCGGCGCAAGGCAGGAAGATAATAGTGTGGAACTTTATGTACAGGATTTTGGTAAAGGTATTGATCCGCGCTATCACCAGAGCATCTTCGACCGTTACTTCCGTGTACCCGGTACGAAAGTGCAGGGAAGCGGATTGGGACTATCCATATCCAAAGATTTTGTAGAAGCTCATGGCGGCACGCTGACCGTTCAGAGTGAATTGGGAAAAGGCAGCCGTTTCGTTATTCGACTGAAAGCGTAATAGCGATATGATGTTTCCCTACATTCTGCGGTATTGCTGTGGCGACATTCCAATCTGTTTCTTGAAGAAAGTGCCGAAATAGGATGCGTTCGGGAAGTTGAAGAAATCGGAGATTTCCTGTACGTTCTTTTGTGTATTCTTGAGTAGTGAAATGCTTTTGCGGATAATGGACTTGAATACCAGCTCCTGTACCGTGTATCCGCAAATGGATTTGGAGAGGGCGGAGAGGTATTTGGGCGACAGGCATAGCTTGTCCGCGTAGAAGTCCACCCCCCGCTCTTTCGTATAATATTGTTCTATTAATTGCACCAGGCGAATAAATATATCGTGCTTGTGGCTTACGGAAGTCTTTTCGGCAATGAGTTTGCGTGTATAAACCGAGCAAAGCCTATGGGTCAGTGCCAACAGAAGCAACTTCTGTTCATATCGGTTAAAAGGATTCTCTTCTATTTTCAGCGTACTGTCCAATAGTGACAGGTATTTTAAAACCTCTTCTTCTTCCCCGGTACTCCATACGTAGCACGGTTCGGTGGCCAGATGCGAGTATAGGTGCATGGATACTACCGAGTTTCCCATAAAGTCCCGTATGGGGTCGGTCTGATAGATGAAGATATATACCTCTACGTTGTCGGATGCCTGTAGTACCTGAAACAAGGAATCCTTCGGCAGAAAGAGCGTATCACCGGCTTTGGCGGAAAATGTTTTCTGGTTAAGGATGAAGGTGAAACTTCCTTGACGGCAAATTATAAGTCCCACTCCGTCTATCATAAACGGACTTTTCAAGGCAGACGGGAAGGCGCAAAGCACGCCTTCCGAACTGCAAATTTGCCGTTTGTCCAATAACGCACTGTCAAGGCGCGATAAACGTTCTTGTCGGGTATCCATGAGAGTAGGGTTTACGGTTCTTGTTTGAAAAACAGTGCTAAGTTAATAATTTCCGTTTAGGATAGGGCAGTACCATAACAAATATCATGCAAAAAAGGCAAGCATACAATGTCCAACCCGCCATCTCCTTGACTGCCGATAAGGTGGCCTGCACCTGAATGCGCCCTTTGGTGGATGTGGCTGCCATGTTAACGGCTTCCTGCTTGCTTTTCCCCTGATATTGCATTCCTTGTACGGTTTGCATAAATGAGGCGGATGCCTCGGGGTGCATCATATCCACATTCTGTGCATAACGGGTAATGTAGTGTTGCTGCCGTTCCTGCAATACATTGCTGTATAATGCGGTTCCTATGCTGGGAGCAAGTACCATACGTACAGTAAGCATTGTGCAAATCCACGATGAGAGGTATTTATAGGGCATACGCTGGGTTGCAAAAGTCGGTATCAGCGAGTATAGGAACATCATGCCTGTAGAACGGATAATAACTGGATATTTCATTCGTTCGTACAAGCCTGCGCCCTGTACCTCAAAGTACATGAACATGGCGGATAATCCCAAAAACAGGAAACCTGCGGCAAAAAGATATTTAAAGTGCACTCCTTTCACGCTGAGCCAGATTGTTGCAATGCCACCGATAAAATAGCCCAACATAGACCAGTTGCCCAATGTCGCGTTTTGATAGTTGTCCAGCTTCATACCTATTCCCGTAAATACATTGACGAACATTGAACTGGAGTTCAGTACCATTAACAGAAAGTAGAACAGGAATCCGAAGCGGATAGTTCGCAACTTGAGTACGTCGAACTGATAGTAGGGATTGCGCTGGGTTACTTCTATGTAGACAAACAGAATACCTGCAACCACAGCACCGACCGTTGCCCATTGGATTGTAGGGTCGTCATACCAGTCGAGCACCTTACCGTAAGTCAGCACATAAGTGATACACGTCAGTGTGATACAGAAGATGGAAGCGTTGCCAAATTGTTTGAGGTTGATAGGAAAACGGCGGGTGGCATACTTATGATAAGGCATCGTGACGAAGGTAATGAGGATACAGAGCAATAGCAACCCCATCATGAAGTAATAAACATATTGCCACTCGTATTCGTAAGTAAGCCATGCTGTAAGCGATGTGCCCAACTGCCCCAATACCATAAAAAACAGGTAAATGGCGGGTTGTGCAGCGCTTCGTTCAATATCCAGTTTGTCCCAGCCTTCACCGGTGGTGGGTTCATTGCCGGGGGTGATCTTTTCGGTTGCTTCTACGTTACCGGCATACTTGATGAGAGTAAACAGATTGACCATCATCAGCACCATACGCAGGAATCCCATAAACAGACTGCATAGCGCCAACAGGAATATGCTGTCTGTCTTGGCGCAGATGTAGCTGAAGATATACATCAGCGAAAATCCGACGATACACATCATTTTCTCCCTGCGGATACATACCAGCCGGTACAGGAAAGGGCAGAATGCCGCCATGCCTATGGATGTGGCGAAGTTGGCAAACTGGATATGTTCGGATATGATGCCCAGACCGCTCATCATCTCCGTGCCGCTGGCAGAGTAAGTTCCGCCTACTGTAAGAATGGGCAGGAAGAACATGAACAGGATGATAATGCCTATCGGTTTAGGCACCCAGTTATAGAAAGGATAGTTTTTGGGATATGCGGGCATTTCCTTAACAATTAATGATTGAAAATCAGAGTTCGGCTTTCACTATTACCATCATACCGGCAGCAAGTTTTTCGTTATCTTCTTTGGAAAGATTGGTGAAGTCGATGCGTACGGGTATGCGTTGTTGTATTTTGACGAAGTTTCCGGCTGAATTGTCGGTAGGAACCAATGAGTACTTGGAACCCGTGGCGCCGGATATGGCTGTGATTGTTCCCGTGAACTCTTTGTCGCTGATAGCATCTACGGTGATGGTAACCTCTTGTCCTATATGCAGGTTTTCCACTTGAGTTTCCTTATAGTTGGCGACAATCCATTTTTGAGTATCGGGCAGGATATAAGTAATGGTTTGTCCGGCTGTGATGAACTGGCCTTCTTCCAATGCCCGGCGTCCCAATTTGCCATCGCAGGGAGCCACTACTACGGTGTAGGAAAGATTCAGACGTGCCATTTCCAAAGCAGCGGTTGCCCGTTGGATGGCGGCTTCTGTACTTTCACGGCGGTGTGATACTTCATTGACTCCCGACAAAGCGGCTTTTTGCTGGCGTTTTGTTGCTTCCAGCTTCTTGCGGGTGGCTTCGTATTCCGTTTCTATCTGTTCCAACTGTATGGGAGTGGCTGCATTTCTTCGCACCAGGTTCTGGTAGCGTTGGCGGTCTTTCTCCAGTTTGGCAAGACGGATTTCAATTTCAGAGATGGAAGCGTCGTACACGGAAGCGGTGGTCTGTGTGGTTTGCAGTGTGGCCCCGATTACGGTAGCGCCGGCTAGTGCGTCTTTCAGTGCGGCTTCGGCTTCCATTACGCGTATCTTATATTCGCGGTCGTCCAATACAAGGAGCGTATCGCCTTTATGTACCTCTTGATGTTCGGTAAAATAAATCTTCTTGATATAGCCTGATGCGCGTAGGTTGATAGGGGATATGTACTGCTCTATCTGTGCGTCATTACTGGTTTCTGTGCGATTGTAGCCGAGGAAGAGACAGGCAACTTCCACTATTCCCCAAACAACGATTGCCGCTCCCAACAAGCTGACTGCGATTTGCCAGCGACGTAGCTTACGAAGTTTTTTAGCTTTCTCCTGATGTGTGTTCGATGCGTTATTTTTTTCTATTGCTTCCATATTATGATGATTTGATTAACTTGTTATTTAATTAATGTATCTATTTGTCCTGTCAGCTTCAACAGCAGCAGGGTTGTTACCCGATAGTTGTAATGTGCGCTGATATAGTTGTTTTGCGCTTCGCTCATCTGCATTTCGTCTTGCAGGACTTCAGTCATGGAAGCGATACCTTCTCTGTACCGATCCATTGTGACCGTATATACATCTTCGGCAAGCAGGTAGTTATCTTTCTGCTTTTTGAAGTTACGTTGGTTGTTCATCAGGTCGTTGGTGGCGTTCAGATATTGGGTCTGCAGATTTTTGCGGGTATTTTCCTGTGCCAGCTTTATATTTTCGATGTCTATTGCAGCTTTTCGGTTTTTGTAGCGCTTATCCAGTCCGTCGAATATAGGAACGCGTAAGGATACGCCCAGTCCGTAGGAACGGAACCAATGGTTGGACGGTCCGGAATGGAACCAACGGTAGGCCTTGTCCGTATAGGCGGAGAACATCCAGTTGGCGGTCAGGTTTAATGAAGGAATATAACCGTGACCAATCATCTTTTTCTGCTTTTCAGCCATGACCCTTTGCGATTGCAGCAGTTGGAGTTCGTACAGATTTTCGGATAGTCCGGTCAACTCAACAGGCGTAATGTTCTCGGAGTTTACCGGAACTAAGGTTATCTGTTCTTCGGCAGGATAATCCATGATATATTTCAGCAGGTTCAGTTGTTGTTCCTGCATGGCCAGTACATTGTCGTATTGTACTTTCAGATTTTCCAGATTGATATTGACCCGTTTTACATCCACTTCCATAGCCATACCATTGTCATGGAAAGCTACTGTGATGTTTTTTAATTCTTCCAACCGGGTGATATTGGCCTTTATCAGTGTGACTTGCTCGGCTGTGGTTTGCCCCAGATAATACATCTTGCATATTTCCAGGATAAGGTCTTCTCTTGCTTTCTCATAAGAAAGACGGCTTATCTCGTCCATAGTTTTGGCTATGGAAACAGTGGTGTACAGGGTTTGGTTGTAAAGTGGCATTTGCAACTGCAGGCCGGCATTGGCACTGTTCCGCAGGGTATAGGTAATGTTATACGGATTTCCGTAGGCTGAACCGTCGGTAACGGATACGGGCGGGTCTATGTTGTCATTGTAATTGGCAAACCCGTTGATTTGAGGCAATAGTCTTGCCCGGTTTTCGGAAACTCCATATTTGCTTTTCTGCATCTCCTTGCGTTTGCTTTCCAAGGACAGGTTGTTTTCGATACCTATTTCAAGGCAATCTTTCAGCGTCAAAGTCTTTTGGGCGTATCCTTCGACAGCCGACAAACAGAGAAAGGAAAAAATGAATAGTAGTTTTTTCATAATAATCACCAATAATTTGTGCAAAGTTAGTTGCTAATTTTGGGAAAATGTTATCCATATATAGACTGCTTGTGTTCATATTTTCCTTTTTATCCTTTTTGCTATGGATATAAATAGGTAAAAAACAACTGTTTTGAATTTCCGTACCTGCTTAATAAATGATAATAATCGTCTTTCTTGTGAAAAAAAACAGGAAGAAATGTATTTATCAAATTTATTATACTACCTTTGTCCCAGAGTTTGAGTTACGAATCATTATCGTATAGTTCTTCTTTTTAATATATTATTAGTAAGCAGTCCTCTTCTTTAATTATCCTCCTCACTCCATTTATTATTTATTTTATAACATTTTTAGAATGAACATTTACATTTCAGGTTTAAGTTATGGCATTAATAATGCTGACTTGACAAATTTATTTGCAGAGTTTGGAGAAGTTTCTTCAGCTAAAGTAATTCTCGATAGAGAAACCGGTAGATCCAGAGGATTCGCTTTTGTAGAGATGAACAATGATACAGAAGGACAGAAAGCTATTGACGAATTGAACGGCGTAGAATATGACAGCAAGGTTATTTCTGTAAGCGTTGCGCGTCCTCGCGAGGAAAGACCCTCGAATGGTAGCTCTCGCGGTGGTTATAATAACTCCAGAAGATATTAATATCAGACTAAAGGCGGGAAACTTGCTTTCCTGCCTTTCATAAATAACTCCGTCTTTTTTATTTAGCGGAAGCGTTCCGCTTCATTACCTGCACTTTTCATTCTGCAAAGACTTATCAGACTTTTTGTATGGGCCACTTGAGTGAAGCGTGCTCCCATTATACTTGTGCTAGTGTTTTAGCACATTCAAAAACAATATATATGACATTTAAAGATTTAAATATAACCGAACCTATTTTAAAAGCAATTGAAGAAAAAGGGTATGCCAATCCTACCCCTATACAAGTAAAAGCAATCCCTGCCGCCTTAACAGGAAAAGATATATTAGGCTGTGCGCAGACCGGAACTGGAAAGACCGCTGCATTTGCCATTCCCATTATTCAGCATTTGCAAGCCCTTAAAAACCGGGATAAGAGTATCAAAGCCTTGATACTGACACCTACCCGTGAATTGGCATTGCAGATTAGCGAATGCATAGACGACTATGCCAAATATACGCAAGTTCGTCATGGGGTTATCTTCGGAGGAGTAAACCAGCGTGCACAGGTAAATATGCTCCACAAAGGAGTCGACATATTGGTCGCCACTCCAGGACGTCTGTTGGATTTGATGAATCAGGGATATATCCATTTGGATAATGTGCGACACTTCGTACTGGATGAGGCCGACCGTATGCTTGATATGGGATTTATCCATGACATCAAACGTTTGTTGCCGAAACTTCCTAAAGAAAAGCAGACCTTGTTCTTCTCGGCTACCATGCCCGATACGATAATCGCTTTGACGAACTCACTGCTGAAACAACCGGTGAAGATTACTATAACCCCAAAATCATCTACGGTAGATACTATCGAACAGACTATTTATTTTGTGGAGAAGAAAGAGAAAAGTAAATTGTTGATTTCTATTTTGCATAAAACGGAGGGACAATCGGTGCTTGTTTTCTCACGTACCAAGCATAATGCGGACAGAATTGTCCGCGTATTAAGCAAAGCAGGTATCGGTAGTCAGGCTATTCATGGAAATAAAAGTCAGAATGCAAGGCAATCTGCATTGGAAAACTTCAAAACGGGTAAGATACGCGTAATGATAGCTACCGATATTGCAGCCAGAGGCATTGATATCAATGAGTTGCCGTTGGTTATAAACTATGACCTTCCCGATGTGCCCGAGACGTATGTGCATCGTATCGGACGTACTGGTAGAGCTGGTAATTTAGGAACAGCATTGACTTTTTGCTCGCAGGAAGAGCGTAAGTTGGTTAACGATATTCAGAAGCTGACAGGTAAGAAACTCAGTAAGGTTGAGTTTGCTATCTGAGGTCGTTTCTAAGTTTATTATTTTATTTATCCGACGAGTATACACCCATTAAACTATAAAATCTATGGCAAAATCCATGACAGTAGGAAAGCGTGAGAATGAAAAGAAAAGACTTGCTAAGCGGGAAGCAAAATTAAAAAGAAAAGAAGGTAGAAAATCTACAAAAAGCAGTTTTGATGATATGATTGCTTATGTGGACGAATATGGTATGATTACTTCAACTCCACCCGAAGAGAATATCAAAAAGCAAGAGATTAATGTAGAGGAGATAATGATTTCCACTCCCAGGAAAGAAGATGAAGAACCGGTAATTTTGAGAGGAAGAATAGAGGTCTTTAATGAAGCCAGAGGATTTGGATTTATCAAAGACCTTGCAGGAATTGAAAAATATTTCTTTCACGTGAACAATGTTGTTACGGATGTCAGGGAGGGTAATATCGTTACATTCGACCTCGAACGAGGAGCAAAGGGGATGAATGCTGTTAATATCTGTCTGGAAAGATAACTTGCTTGCCATAGTGCAAAAATCCTTTGCTTTCCACTTTTGTTGCCGGGTGTTTTTTCGGACTGCCCCAATATGATCAATTTTTTTGGGTCAATGTAAAAACCTGAGGGGTAAATTTATAAATTGTTATCTTTGTCTCCAA
>ENA-OPCB01000016-OPCB01000016.1-human-gut-metagenome-genome-assembly--contig:-NODE-16-length-143164-cov-5.388871_pt1 | contig 143164 bp, 112 predicted proteins | sample MGYA00241561_ERZ501473 | MGnify/ENA primary metagenome ERZ501473 (study PRJEB25962, sample SAMEA2042519) | human gut metagenome | biome: human gut; feature: human-associated habitat; material: faeces... | reverse complement strand
TATCGGCTGGACGGGCGGTTATGTTACGGCGGACGGCATGGGGCTGAAGACGGACAGCAGGCTGGTGGCGTTCCGAATCGGCAACCAGCGGGACGTTATCGACTATGATATGCTGGCGGCAATTCGCTTTCTGGAATATAAATTCAGGCAGGAAGGGTATAAAATCGCCGGGTATGCGTATGCGGGGGATATGTATCCGAAAGAGCTGGACGCGGCGGGCGTGAACGTTTTTGTGCGCGGCTTTCCGAATTTTTATGACCTGAGGATGAATCCGAACAGTCGCAATATCTATTATATGCACCGGTTTGCCCAGTTTTATGCCGAAGAACTGCGCAATTTTGACTATTACCTGTCGTCGCAGAAAAAAGTTCTTGATGCGGTTGACGGGCGGGTCAGAGTTGATTTGCTGCCGGGCGGTTTTGTGCCGCACGAACGCCTGATTCCCGGCACGTACGCGTACGACGTGCTGTATATTTATGAATTTTACAATCCGGTATATGACGCGTTTATCCGGCGTTACAACAATCCGAAAACGTACAGCGGCGCCAGGTTTGCGGCGCTGAGCGACGAAGAACGGGAAGAAGAGCTGAAAAAGGCGAAACTGGTGGTGTATGAAATGGGGCCGGTCGGCGAGGACGATGAAATTTATGTTCCGTATGCGGCTTATGACATTATCAGTTACGGGCGGCCGCTGCTGACCAACCGCAAGCCTAATCTCGACTGGTATTTCGGCGGCGACGTCTGGCTGTTTGACGACGTTGAGAGCATGGCGCTGGCGACCAATCAGGCGTTGAACACGGCGGACGGCATTCGCGAAAGGAAAGCTGCCGACGCGCGGCTGATACTGGAATCTTTTATGAATATGCGGGTGCCCTTTATGCAAAAGCTTGGCGCGGATATTTCGCGGCCGGGGCGGAGCGAAAAGGCAGCGCAGAGAGATTCTGTTCCGGGCGGCCCATTGCGGCGCCGGGGTTGATATGCAAAAAAAATGCCATATTTTTTACAGGGATTTAGAAACTGTTAACTAAATCAATAGTATTAATAACATTATGCCGGCGGAGGAGCGTCCAACGCAAGAAGGAAAGGCGGCAGACAGTGCCTGCCCGTGCCGAACCGGCGGACGGCATGAACGGCTTTGCAGCCGCGGGTGCGTCCGGAACGGCATACGTGAGGAAAATATAATAAGGAAATTAAAACATGACTACAAACGCACAAGTTGATTTTTTGAACGACATTAAAGACAAAAAAGTTTCGGTTACCGTGTTTTTGATTAACGGCGTGAAACTGCAGGGCGTTATTACCTGGTTTGACGGGACGTCTCTGCTGTTAAGACGCGACGGGCACACTCAACTTGTCTATACGCACGCCGTTTCGACGATTATGCCGGCAACGCCGATTGACGTGGTTGAAGGATAATCAGCCCTTTGCCGCAGCTGAAGGCCGGCTTTTGAATGGCAGGCTTTTGAATGGCAGTTTTTTTCTGCCGAAAGCGGGCGGGCGACAGATGCTTGCAGAAGAACGCCGGACGGGCCTTTGGGGCCGGAGCCGGCGTTCGGCTGTCAGGGGAGAAAGGAAAGGCCTATAAACGGTATCAGGCCGGCAGAAGGGAAATTTGACTGATGAGGCAGGTTTGTTAGAGATTGAAAAAGACAGAAAGACCAAGACGGCGGTTATCTGCCCGGTTATCAAAACCGCGGCGGGGATGATGACGGCAGAAGAAGAGGCGGCGCGGGAAAACGAAGCGGCAGGGCTGGTGTTGGCGATGGGGCAGGAGGTTGTCTTCTGCGAGACGGTCAGAATGTCCGCGATTGTGCCGAAGAGCTTTTTCGGCAAGGGAACGCTGGAGCGGCTGAGAACAGCCTGCGAGGAAAAAGGCGCCGAACTGCTGGTGGTGGATATGCCGGTATCGGCGGTACAGCAGCGCAATCTGGAAAAGATGCTCAATATGAAAGTCATTGACAGGACGGCGGTTATTCTGGAAATTTTCGGGCAAAGGGCGCAGACCCGCGAAGGAAAATTACAGGTGGAACTGGCGCATCTGACTTACCAGCGCGGCAGGCTGGTGCGGAGCTGGACACACCTGGAGCGCCAAAGGGGCGGCGGCGGCTTTCTCGGCGGGCCGGGAGAAACGCAGATAGAACTTGACCGGCGGCATTTGGACGAACGGATTGTCAAAATCAAAAAAGAGCTGGAAAAAGTCCGCCAGACACGCTCCATCCAGAGGGCAGCGCGCGTTAAGGTGCCTTATCCGGTGGCGGCGTTGGTCGGCTATACCAACGCGGGGAAGTCGACGCTGTTCAACCTTATTACCAAAGCGGACGTTTTTGCCAAAGACATGCTGTTTGCCACGCTGGATCCGACGCTGCGTAAAATCGAACTCAGAAAAGGGCAGGACATTATCGTGTCGGATACGGTCGGCTTTATCTCGAATCTGCCGCATGAACTGGTGATGGCGTTTCGGGCAACGCTGGAGGAGGTATTGGAAGCGGACGTTATCGTCCACGTTATCGATGCGTCCAACCCCGACAGCAAAACGCAGCGGCAGGATGTGCTTGACGTTTTGCACGAGCTGGGGCTGAGCAAAATTGAGCATGAGCCGAATTATATTGAGGTGTTTAACAAAACCGACAAGCTGGATGCGGCGGCGAAAGCGCGGCTGGCGGAAAGGATTTCCGGGAATACGTCTGCGGCGGCGGTTTCCGCTTTGAGCGGAGAAGGAACGGAAAGGCTGATGCAATTGCTGCGGGAAAAAATCTGTGCCAAAGGCGAACTTAAGACGGTGTCGGTTCCGGTCGGCGACGGCAAGAGGCTGGCGGAGGTTTACCGGACGGCGGAGGTTCTGGAACGGCGGGATGACGGCGAGCGCATTTACCTGCGCGTGAGGTGCTGACGGAACGGGGCGGCTTTCGGGGTTGGCGCGAGCGGGCGGAATTTTTGTACCGTGGTTGAAAACAGCGGGGAAGACAGGAAGAAAAAGATTGATTTTGCGGCGGTTTTGCGGTAAAATGGGAGAATAAGAAAGCGGCGGAGCAGCCAAAGCCGGGGAAATCGCCGTTCAGACTGAACGGCAGAAGAACGGCAATGTAACGGCGAAACGGCTGCATAATGGCGAAATGGCGGCGTAATCGCGAAATGGCGGCATAATGCAGGCGGCGCCGAAAGAGAAAGGCAGCCCCGGGAGAAATACCGGAAGGAAAAAGACGATGGACATAACGGAACTGGAAGACGTATATTCGGAAAACGACAAATATCTTATCCGCGAATATCAGAAACACGGTACGGACGATTTTCTGGTGGCAGGGCTGGGGGACAAAACGTTTGTCGTGCCGTATAAATATACGGTGGGGTCGCATACGCCGAAAACTTCCATCAGCCGCTTTATGGCGTCATTGCTTGATTTTGAAGTACGGGAAGAAGGAAAGTACCGGCGTGCGGGAGAACCGGTGCTGACCGTCGGCTTTGAAGGGCGCGAGTATGTGGTGCCCTACGGCATGACGGGGCGCATTTCGCCGGAGCAGCTGGCCGAAACGGTGCAGGCGCGGGCGGAAGCAAAATACAATACGGTTATTAACGCGGCACGGGCGCTGGAAGCCGCCGGGCATGATACAGGGATGCTGGATTTTTCTTCTTCGGCGGCGGAAAAATATGCCTACCGGCTGGCGGAACTCGGCAGCACGGCGGTTTTGGACAAGGAAACGCCGGAGCGCCTGAAAGTGATGGATTTTCTGCATAAGGCGGGAAACAAGGCGGCGAAGAAATTTAAGGCTTCGGCGCAGGGCATGGCGCGCCAGCTCGGGCGCAAGGTTGTGGAAGCCGAAAGGCAGGCAGCGCGGATTTATGTGCCGAAAAGCTATAAGGCTGCGGCACTGGCGACTCTTCTCGGCGCGGGAACGGCAGGCGTTATGCTGACGGGCAGAGGATGTTCGGACACGGAGCGGCAGGAACAGCAGACCGAAGTGTCGGCAGAGACTGCAACCTATATGGATTTTATGGGGCGGGAACATTCCGACGTTTACGGCAATATCCGGCGGATTCAGGACTGGAAACCCGAAATTACGGCACTGCTGATGGCGGTTGAGGGCTTTTCGGACAAGGCCTTTCCGGACGGGGGAGGCGTACCGACCATCGGTTCGGGCACGACGTTTTATCTGGATGAAAACGGCAGGGAAACCAAGGTCAAGATGGGCGATGAAATTTCCGCCGACGAGGCGATGGAGCATAAGTGGCGCTACATCAACAAATATATGATAGAAACACTGGGCGACGATTTCGGACGGGCCTGCACGGAAAAAGAGGCTATGGCCGGAATCGGGGCAGGGTTCTGCTGGGGGCAGAATGCGTTTGCCAAGTCGGAATTCCTCAAATCCATGAAAAAAGGGGAAGATTTGGACGAGCAGCTGCGCAAACTCAGCGGCTTCCGCAGGCAGAAAGGGCTGTTAAAACGGAGCTATGCCCTGGCGTGCTGCCTGTCCGGCGCATGGACGGCGCAAGATTTGCTGGATTTGCCGGTTTATGAAATCAAGGGCAAAGGGTATGTCCACTGTGCGGTATATACGCTTGATTTGCACGAGATTATGCCCTGCCGCAGCGACGGCAAAGGCGGATATGCCAAAGACAAAGACGGCAACGACGTGCCGAAAGTCGGCGAGGACGGTTTCTGTCTTGATTTTTATCTGGACAAAGCGCAAGACATTAAAGAAAGCCTGATAGCGCAGGCCGAACGTGGCAAAACGCCGTATAAAACGGTGCGCGATTTAATGCCGGAAGATATGCTGCGCCAGCTGGAACCGGAGAGGTTTGGCGGCTTTACGGCGGAATCCGAGCAGCGCCGCGACAGCAGTATCGGTGCGGAGAAAAACGGCAAGGGCCGGACGCTGGTAACGGATGCCCGGGCGTTTAAATGGGGAAGGGACTGATTAAGGAGACGGGGTACCCGGTTAAACGAAAAGGGCAGCCGGTTAAAAAGAAGGGAACAGCCGGTTAAAGCAGAGGGAAAATATCGGGGTAAGGCGAAAAGCCTGTCCGGTCAAAGTAACAGGATGTTAAAGCAACGGCCGACGGCGTATTGGGGTAATGATGAGGGAAAACAGCTTTTTGAAATATTTTATGCTTGCGGCCGGAGCTGCCGAAATCGGGTTTGCATTGTGGGCATTTTATTATCATTATATGTGCATGGATCATGCCGAGCATATCCACGCCGCCTGGCTGGTCTGGCAGGGGCAGGTGCCGTACCGCGATTTTTTTGAGCATCATAATCCGCTGTTCTGGTATGTTCTGGCACCGTTTGTTGCCGCTTTTTATAAAAATGCGCTGGTCTTGTATGCGGCACGGGTTGTGTCGCTCGGGTTTTACATCTTTATGTTTGCGGGGTTTTACAAGCTGTGCCGGGAATTTCTGGCGGTTTCGAAAACGGTTTTCGGGCTGGCGCTGCTGCTGTATTTTCTGGTTTATGACAACTATTATCTGTTGTTTGAACTGCAGCCGGACGCGGCGATGTGGGGCTGTTTTTTCTGGGGGCTGGTTTATTATTTCCGCTTTATCGGCGCGGGAGCCGAAGGGAAGGGGAGTGATATCCGAAAGGCGTATCTGCTCTTTATGGCATCGTTTCTGTTTTTGCAAAAGATACTGATGCTGCTGGCAATTTTGGGCGGTTATACGCTTTATCTGATGCGGCGGCGCAGAATTAACTGCCGGGCGGCATGGCAGGAACTGGCCTGGCCGGCTGCTGTTGCGGCGGCGTTTTTGTTTTGGCTCCATTATACCAACAGCTGGGATTTGTACTTTATATATAATTATGACCTCAATTACTGGATGCAGGAATTTATGGGCGATGCGCGCATTTTGCAGAACTGGCTTGTTGTCGGGGCGCTGCCGCTGGCGGCGATACTGTCGCTGCACCGCTTTCTGGACAGCCGGAACCTTTACCGCGAGCTTTTGGCCGGGCTGATGTTTTTGGAGTTTATCGGCAAAATGGCGGTCGGGGCGCCGTATGTGCAGTATTTTATTTTCAGCAATCTGGTTTCGGCGCTCATTGCCGCGGATTATGCGGTAGGACAAATCCGGCTGAAAAGGGTTAAACTCCTGCTGCTGGCCGGGGCTGCGGCGGGGATAGTCCTGCTCTGGCGCCATCCGCCGAACACGCAGTTTCCGCGTTATTATCTTGTACAGGATTACATAACCAAAAATTCCCGGGACAACGAGCCGATTATCAATACGGTTTATTTCTTTTTCAACCTTTACGGGCGCAACCCTTCATACTACTGGTTCGGCTACGGCAACGTGGCACAGGCGGCGTATTATCTGTATGGCGTTGACGAGAAGTTTGACCTTAACCGGGCAGTACGCGAAAATATGCCGAAGTTCGTTTATGCCGTTGAGTATATTAACCTGATGGGAGCGTCGAACAAAGATGATTTGCCGGCGTATCGCGAAAATCTTCAAAAAATATGGGAAAAGCTGCCGGAAAAAAAGGAAAGCCGCAGCGACTTTGTCAAACGATGGACGACGGTTTCGTTCGGCCGGCCGGATTATAACTTTCTGAAGGTTCATTATATGCTGACGCCGTATCCGCCGCTGCTGGTGCGGCGCGATCTTGCGGGCGGTGCGGGGATGCAGCCGGCAGGCAGCAAAGGGGTGTTGCCGGCAGGCAGGTCTGAATTCCGGGTAAAAGAATAAAATTAGAACAAAAAATGCAGCGGACTGTGCAAAACTTTGCAGATATTCTTGTCATACATTGCAAATCGGGCATTATGAAACTATGTTAGGATTTATATTACGGAGCTAAACTGATGGTAAAGACCCTTGTTGTGATTCCGGCGCGCTACGGTTCGTCGCGCTTTCCGGGGAAACCGCTGGCCAAGATTGCCGGCAAAGAAATGCTGCTGCGCGTGGTCGATATTGCGCGCAAGGGAACGGCGCATACCGATGCGCGAATCGTGGTCGCGACCGAGGACGAGCGGATTACGGACTTTTGCAAGACGCACGGAATCGAATGCCTGATGACGTCTGATGCCTGCAAGACCGGCTCCGACCGTGTGTGCGAAGCGGTGAAAATCCTTGATATCAAGCCGGAACTGATTATCAATCTGCAGGGGGACAATCCGGTCTGCCCGCCGTGGTTTATCGAAGAGTTGATTAAGGCTTTTGAAGAAGATCCGACGGTGGATTTGGTTACGCCATGCACGGAGCTCAGCTGGGAAGCGTTGGACAAACTGCGCGAAAGCAAAAAGTCGACGCCGTTTTCGGGGACGACCTGCGTGGCAGACAAGGACGGCTATGCGTTGTGGTTTTCCAAGAACATTATTCCGGCCGTGCGCAAAGAAGACGCTTTGCGCGAAAAGGGCGGCAAAAGCCCGGTGCTGCGGCATATCGGCCTGTATGGATATAAATATGATTCTCTATTCAAATTCAAATCTTTAGAAGAAGGAATTTATGAAAAACTTGAAGGTTTGGAACAGCTGCGCTTTTTGGAAAACGGCATGAAAATCAAGATTGCAAAAGTGGATTACCGTCAGTTTGAAGGAATGAGCGGGGTGGATTCGCCCGAAGACGTGAAGAGGGCGGAAGCTCTGTTTGCCAAATACGGCGAGTTTTAGCGAGCTGTTCTTTGAGAGGCAGAAGCTGAAATTTGTAGAAAAAGCTAAGATATTTTTAGGAGACAAAAACAGATGACGACGAGAATAATTATTGCGCGCCACGGAAATAACTTTACCAAAGAACAGACGCCGCTCCGGGTCGGAGCACGGACAGATTTGCCGCTGGTAGAAACGGAGAGGGGGACAAATATCGGCAAATATCTGAAAATGCGTACGCTTATTCCGGCTGTTGTCTTTGCTGCTCCGCTGAAACGGACGACGGAAACTGCGCGTCTGGCGATTGCGGCGCTGGATAAGGATATCCCGCTGGTGGCTGACAGCCGCTTTACCGAAATCGACTACGGCCCGGACGAAGGCAAGCCGGAGACGGAAGTTGTAGCGCGCGTAGGGCAGGAAGCTATGGACGCCTGGGAACGCGAGGCGATTGTTCCCGCGGGCTGGAATGTTTCGGTGGACGCCATTATCAAAGCCTGGAAAGATTTTGCAGCAGAAGTTGAACGCGATTATAAAGACAAAACGGTTATGGTGGTCAGCTCCAACGGCATTATTCGCTTTGCGCCGCATCTGACGGGAAATTTTAAGAAATTCAGCGAAGAGTTTGATATAAAAGTCGGTACAGGCGGCGTCTGCATTCTGGAAAAAGAAGACGGCGACGCATATTGGACCGTCAAGGAATGGGGTATTAAGCCGAAAGACAAACTGACTGATGCGGTTAAGTCGCATTGAGGCAGTTGAGCACAGCCTTGTTGCGTTTTGGCGCGAATGGCGTTTGCGGGCTTTTAGTTTTTAATTTATAGAATTGTGAAGAGGTTTCAACTGCGGTGTTTAAAGTAACTACTTGATTTGAAGCCTCTTTTTTCTTTTTTTTATATCATTTAGTATACATAAGATATATTATGCGACAAGGTGGAGAGAAGACGGGAGGGGGCTTTGTTTCTGTATTTTTGCGGCATTTTTACTGCATTTAAATAAATTGGCGTCTATTATTAAATTGAACAGGAGCAGACTAATGTTTACATCAGCAGATGCCATACAAAAGGACAATAAAGACAACGCCGCCATATCGCAAGACGCGCAGCGGCGCAATGCCGGTCTGACCGGAAGTACGAACAATCCGGACGGCGCAGCAGCTGCAGAATGTTCGTTTGCAATGTCAGAATATTCGAATACAATGTCAGCGACGGCTGAGCAAAATGTGTTGCAACGGCGTATTCATCTGGCGGCGCATTCGGATTCTGCACCTCAGCCTGTGTACGGCGGTTCCCGCAGTATGTTTTATTATATGTTTAAATGTATGGTTTTGAAGTATTTTTCGAAAAAAGGACGTGCCAGCCGCAAAGAATATTGGTCTTTTGTATTGTTTACGCTATCGTTGCAAATGCTGGCTTTTTATCTTTTTTATGTCCGGATGGAAGATTTTCCGAATTTGCTGCAAAGTTTGGATGTTATCGGAAAAGTTACGCTTATTCCGACAGTTACGGTTATTATCCGCCGGGTGCACGATTTTGGAAAATCCGGATGGTGGCTGTTTGTACCGACGTATAAGATTATTTTGTTTGCGTTTATCAAAGGCGATGAAGGCGCAAACCAATTCGGCGCTCCGGAATAAATCCTGAAATAAATCCTGAAATAAAGCCAGGAAAGGATTTGGAACAAAATCCTGATTATCCCGAATAAAGCCAGCCGAAGGCAGAACAGCGACATAAGCCGGGCGAAAAACGGGAAGCATAAAAACAATACCGGGCGTAAACCCGGCATTGTCTGTTGAAATATCAGCGAAGATATGGAAAGTCAGATTTCCTCTACGCTTTTAAACGCCTTTTCAATGCTTTGCGGCGGCAATTGGCGACGGAAAGTTTCCAGCGCGGCAAAATAGCGGCGCAGAAAATCCTTTTTTTGTCCGTCGTGGCCGGCGGCTGAGCGATTCTGTTTGGTGAAATAGAAGTATTCCATATGCAGAATCAAAGCTTGTTTTTCTACAGGGCCGGCCGGTTGTATGCCCCCTGCTCCGTTTTGCGCCGCTTTTACGTCGTCAGCGGCGAAACCGAACGCATGGTTGCAAATGACATTGCTCCCCTTTTGCAATAATGTTTCGGCATAAGCTTCTGAAAATAAATAAAAAGCATTGGCAACGGTCAAGGTTCCGTTCTGGAATGATTCTCCGGCAAGTTTTTTATAATTTTCAGCGGCGGCCGGTGCATGAAGCCCCTCTCCGATGTTTAAAAGCCAGACGGTAAAGTCTGAGTAGTCCAGCCGGAAATCGCTGCCGATGTTCAGATTGTCGACTTCGGCGCTTTGATTCTGGAGGGCTTTTGCCCAGCGGGAACGGCGGTATTCCGGAACACGGAAGACACGTTTCACCTGTTTGGCAAGCGATTGATAAAACAACGTTTTAAATTCGGCGTAAGTGATAACGCCAAGACTGTTGGTAAAAAATGCTAACATAAAGCTTAAGATTTAATAATTATTATTGAAGGCGGTTGTGCCGCCGGTTTGGCAGAATAATACAAAATGTTTGTTTCAAATAGCATCTTGCATATGCAGTGTCAAGGAATTTTTGCGGCAGGCGGGGCGGGAAAACCGCGGGAACCGCCGGCAAAAAACGCTTGATTTTTGCCGCAGGCAGCGGTAAATGTAATTTGGTTTCGGGGAACCGGATTGGTTTCGGGAAACCGGAGCGGCAGAAAAACATTTCAGCAACGGAGGCAGACTGGGACTATGACAACGGCAAAAAGGCGTTTCGGCTTAAAATTGTGGTCGAAAGATTTTATTAAAAACAAGGCGTTTGTGCAGTCGGCGGAAGTGGCGCTTAAAGATGGAAAATTTGATTATCTGGAGCTTTTTGCCCTGCCCGACACGTTTGAAGAAACGCAGGCTGCGGTCAAGGCAGCGTTCGGAGGCGTTTTGGCGGTTATCCATGCGCCGCACGCCGTGCAGAAACTGGATATTTCCAATCCGGAGGAGTTTGAAAGCAACCGGCAGAGGCTCATGTCGTCGCAGCAGTTTGCCGATATGCTGGGGGCGGAGATGATTATTCTGCATCCGGGGCTTTGGCGCGGCGAAAAATATCTGGAAGAAAGCATGCGCCAGTTTAAGGCATTCGGCGATGCGCGCCTGACGGTGGAAAACCTGCCGGGATACTGTTCGCAGACCAAGCGCGAGTTGCATGGCATTACGCCCGACGAAATCAGGCGTTTTATCAGCGAAACTGGGGCAAAGTTCTGTCTTGATTTTTCACATGCCATTTGCGGGGCAAATACTTATAACCGCGATATTTATGAGGTATTGTCCGAGTTTGCAGCGCTCAAGCCGGCGATGTATCATCTGTGCGACGGCGATGTTGCAAGCACTTGCGACGACCACAGACATTACGGCGAAGGCAATTATGACCTCCGGCGGCTGGTAACGGAATTTACCGCCGGCAATGCATTGATAACCATGGAAACCGGACACGGCATTCCGACAGACGTCCGCCCGTGGCTTGACGATATTGCATATTTACGCAGCCTGTTGCAACCGGAATAGCGGGAACATAACGCCGGGGACGGACGGAAAAGCCCGGAAAATGCCGTTTTTGACGAAACGGCATTTTTTTGTTGTGCCGCGGCGATTTTTGATGTATACTTCTATATATTGGAGCGAAAAAGCATGCGGCACTGAAATGATGCCGGCATCTAAAAACAACGGAGGAAAGAAAAATGGGCTGCTTTTTGCTGAACGAACTGGGAGAAGTGCTGCTGGAGATTAAGTCCGGACTGGGCTTTGGCGCCGACATGCGGCTCGAAGTCAATGAATCGGCGCAATCGGCGGTTCTGCGCAGTGCTGCGGAAAGCTTTGCCATAGATTTTGTTCATGAAGAGTTGATGCTGCCGTTGAAAAGAAACCGCTATCTGTTTGTCGTGGAAAGAAATAATCAGTTTTATGCCATGAACAGCAAACTGGCGAAGGTGGTCTTCGTAGATTAAGGGACAGAAACCGGAAGGAAAAAGCATGAAAGCAGATGTTTATACGGGATTTTTGACAGACAAGGTAAAAGTTTTCGGAACCGAACGCAGGGCGAAGCCGTTTGTTTTGCCGGGAAAAGTGCTGCGCCGGGTTACCCCTTTCCTGCTCGCTTCGGCAATGACGCTGACGGCCTGTTCGCCTAAGCAGAATCAGGAAGAAAAAGAAAATAACGGGCAGCATGTTGATTATACGGAAATTTACCATGATGTCGTTGACCGCTACAATCTGACGGAATTGAAAGCAAAAGAGCCGCTGTCGCAAGAGGAAATCAACGAGCTGATTATCCATACCGACGCGCCGGAGCTGAGGGACAGGAATTTTAACCACTGCCCCGAAAACAATGCCAATTTCTGGGAAATCGTCAAAAACGGCATTAACGCGACGAAAGCGGTGCAGAACAGCCCTGCCCTGACTTATAATCAGAAAAAAGAATATCAGATTACGGCTTATAAGATGCTAGCGCAAATCAGCCGCGTCAAGGGAACCAAAGACGAAGTCGATTTGAGCGATTACAATAACTTGAAAGCGTTTCTTTATTTTGAAAAAGTGCTGCGGTACGGCGACAACTATGATGAGGTTTTGCAAAAAAGCGCCGGCTGGATTGACGAACGGGACGAACTTTTCGGGCGATATTACAAGGATTATCAGGCTTTGGTGCACAAGGCGGTCCAATATCCGGGAGTGAAAAAGTTAGCGCAGGCTCTTTATAACTGCAATGACCGGTTTATGATTTCCTATGCCGACAGCGCGAAAGCCAATGCTCTGAGTAAAAAGATGCTGCAGAAATGGCTGCAAAAACAGGAGATTAAAGACGACAGCCTGTGGTATTTTACCTCGGTTAACGAGGATGATTTTGCCAATGCCGTGGCTTATTGGTGTCGGCGCGGAATGAGTGTCGGACTGAGTCTGGGCGTTGACAGCAGCGGAAATTTATCCGAAGGGGATTTTTCGCCGGTGGGGGCAGTTATTATCCACGAGCTGCAACATGTTATGCAGAAAAAGCCGGCTTCGGCAGAACTTCCCGAAGACAACCGCAAAGGCGATGACAATCTCAGCATTGTATTCAGAGAGAACGGCTATGATGACAATATTTTATCGGAGCTGGGCCCTACCCTGTGTTCGCTGACTATGGAAGACCGCATTTACAAAGCCGTTAAAGGGATTGAGGCGGATAAAGTTTTGGATTACGGCACGATTGAAACCGGCAGCCGCCGGATAAAAATGGGCGAAGTTGCGGTTTGGTTCGGCGAGATGATGGAAAAATATCCGCATCGCAGTATTGACCGGATTGTCGCAGAAGACGAAGTCCTTTCCGGGCTTAACCAATGGGGAATGGACGGAAAGACAAAGGCCTACCGCCGCGGTGACAACGGGCGTTAAACCGGTCAGCCGGAAAGCAGCGCCGGCGGCGAAGAGGGCTATTGCGGAAAAGAATATCGCGGGCGGCAAAAAAAGTTCCACAAGCGGCAGAATTTTGCTTGCATTTTATTTTATTTGCTTTTATATATCGGTTCTAACGGAGAGATGGCAGAGTGGTCGAATGCGGTTGACTCGAAATCAATTGTACTCTTCACGGGGTACCCAGGGTTCGAATCCCTGTCTCTCCGCCAGTTTGATCAGAAAGACGCCTGATATCGGAAGGTATTCGATAACGGCGTTTTTTTGTGTTTCAAATTTTTGTCTTTCAAAAGCCTTTATTTTTTGCGGATTTGAATCAAAAAAACACAGGCGCAACGGCCTGTGTTTTAGCAAAACGGGGAAATCCCGAAATCAAGCGGCGTCCAACCGCTGAGATAACGAATACGGCTGGAACAAAAAACAGCAGAATTTCCGGTCAGAACTTTCTGATGCCGTCGATTTCGGCATAGACGGTTTCCGCGTCAAGTTCCTTTTGCGCTTTCAGCTTTTTCTGCGTCAGGCGCCAGCGCGAAGCGTTCAGCTTTTTGAGTTCCTTGCCGTTGCAGTCATACAATGTGCAGGCAGGACTTTTTCCGCCGGTTACGGCAAAATAAAACTCTTCGCCGGGCGCTTTGGCGTCTTTTATCAGCCAATACCTGCGTCCTTCAGCCATCTCCGGAGAAGTCCAGAGTTTTTTGCCGCCATAGGTGCGCACTTCCCACACTCCGGTATCAAGGCGCAGGAAAAGCAGTTTCAGCCCCTGATAAGAGGATTTGACGGCGCATGTTTCGTCCTGTGCCGGAAAGTACCAGGTACTTGTTTTGTAATTCGTTCCCATGTACACGACTTCTTCGCGCGGCATACGGGTAAAAGTTTCGAACTCGCCGTTTCCAATCGGGTCGCCGTCGTGCTTATAGGCTTCCACCTTAAGGTCGCTGACGCGGCAGATGATAACGTTGTCGTCGGCGGTTATGGACGTATAGCGGGCCGGCGTGACGATAACACGACTATCGTCCGGATTGGGCGCTTTTTCCCTGACGCCGAGCAAAATGCCGTCCGAGCCGTCATCGGGTGCGGTGAAGGTTACAAGACTGCCGTGCAAGGGCTTTTCTTCGGATTTGAAACCGCAGCTTGTGGCGATGAATGCCAATGCGCATATCATCAGCCCATAAAATAATTTTTTCATAATTTGACATTTTTAATGGTGAATAAAAATTTATTGTCGGTACTGATTATAAGAGGAAGATTTTATTTTGCAACATAAATATGTACAAAAAGGACAAAAATAACCATGGGCGATGAAGGCGGAAGTATTTGACAACAGGTCATGAAGGCTGACCAGCAATAGATGATGAAAGCAGGCCAACAACAATAAACGACTGGAGCGGAAGTATTTAGCAACAGGCGGTAAAAGCAGGTACGGCCGGGGAGAAAATCGGGTATTCGGGCTGTTTAAATAAAATCTCCCGCTTAAGCTGTAAACCTAAGCGGGAGATTGGCGCAGGAGCGCTCCGGGCGGGAAGCTCCGGCGGCGGGAAAACGGCTATTCCGTTTCCAGCCTGTCAATGCGTGCGACGTGCAGACCGCCGAGTTCGCCGATTTCTTCCAAACGGCGATGCAGCCTCCACCAGCCGAGCCAGCTTAACGTTTTGACAAACCTGCCGTCGACCTGTTTGATGTCCATGCCCCAGCCTTGCGGAACGACAAGAAAATCATAGCCGCGGCTCTGGTCATAAACGAGCCAGCTTTCTTTGGGGACCTCGGTCAAAGCGGCGGCAGTACTGTCCGTGGACGGAATAAGGAATGTCCAGAAATCGCCGTTGTCTTCACCGACGGCGGTTCCGTACGGCGTTCGGCAGACGACGGCATTGTCGTCGGCATCCAGCGTTTCGCCGCAGGCAATCCGGGAGGCATAGCGGCTTTCGCCGACGCACAGGCCGGTAACCAGCTTTTTCTTTTTGCCAAGCCAGGCGAAGCTTCTTACATTCCCTTCCGGCCGGCGGTAGAAAATCTTTTCGGTTTCTTTGTCGGCCAGATTGTAAACGTTGACTTCAAATTTTGAACTGAAAATCAACGTGTTGTTGAGGTAAGAAACGTGGCACGGACGCAACGGGCCGACGGGTTTGCCGCTGCCGTAGACGTAAACGTACATGCCGTAGCGTTCCAGACACTGCAGGAAATCTCCGCTGTCGATGACGTAGTCAAACTCTTCGTAAAACAGCGGTTCGCCGTCCAGCCGGTAAACCATTCCCCGGTGTTTCGGCGAATAGCAGACGAGAACGTCTTTGAGCGGGACGATTTCTTCGGCATAGGCCGGAATGAGAACTTTCCCGTCTTCGTCGGTAACGCCGGCCAGCTGTGTCTTCGGGTCGGTGAATGCGTATAATCCCGTGTCGCCAAGAGCAGTTACACGCGGACTGCACGAGGCCAATACAACGCAGGCCATAATCAAAATCATGGCAAAAGCATCTTTTTTCATAATAATTGGTATAAAATTAGTTAAAAAAAATAGAATATCGCTGCGGAGTATAGATATGGTACAAAATTTTGTCAACATGAATCGCGTTCGCGGCGGTATGTAACGACGGCATGCAGGGAAAGCGATAGCGAAAGATGGCGCGGAAAAAACGGGGCGGAGCGTTTTTGCAAAAGCCGGACTTGCAGCAGCATATAGCGGCGGAGCGGGGAAGAGGCCGGGCTGCAGATGGTGCGGGAGATGCCGGAGCGGCAAAGAGAAAGGAAACGAGGCGAAACCGGAGTGTGCGCCAGGATTAAGCCGATATTAAGAATTGGCGGATATGATACTGTTAATAAAAAATATTCTACCGGAGGCGCAATGATTACGATTGGGATAATGACGGGAAATTCGCTTGATGCGGCAGATGTGGTGATGACGGAGTTTTCCGGCGCCGGAAGCATCCATGACATTGCTGGCGTGTCGGTTCCCTACCCTGCGGCGCTGCGGCAGGATATGCTTGATTTGCGGGAAGAAATTATCGCCCTCGGATCGGATATGGACAAGGCGGCGAAACTGCCGAAATTCCGCCCGGCACTTAAAACTTATACCGAACTGCTGGCCGGAGCCGTGGAGGAACTGCTGGCGAAAAGCGGCGTGCCGCGGGAAAACGTGGCGGCCATCGGGTTGCACGGACAGTCGACGGGTGAACATAATCCGCCCTCTTCGGCCGGCGGCGGCGAGCCGTTTACGACACAGATGTTTGACGCGGCGGGGCTGGCGAAAAAGGTTGGGGTTCCTGTGGTTTACGATTTCCGTTCCGACGATATTTTCAACGGCGGCGAAGGAGCGCCGCTGGCGCCGGTGCACAATTTGCACCTCAGTTACGCCCTTTCCAAGCGCGGAATGTTTCCGGTTTGTTTTATCAACGGGGGAAATACCGCCAATCTGGCGCTGGTCAGCAGCGGCGCGACTCTGCGCAAAAAAGTCTGCGGCTATGACTGCGGGCCGTTCAACCACTATGCGGATATGCTGGCAAAGGCTTTTTACGGTGCCGATTTTGACGAAGACGGCAAACTGGCGGCAGGCGGACACATTAACAGCATGCTGCTGAAAGATTTGTATGATGAGGCGGCGGTTACGGCGGACGGCGACAATTTTTTGGATATCGTGCCGCCGAAATCGTCAGGGCCGCATTTGTATCGTATGGCCGAGCGGCTTAAAAACTATCCGCTGGCGGAACAGGATATTTTGCGCACGGTGGAATATTTTGCGGCCTATACGGTGTTTATGGGGTTGAGATTTCTGCCGAAAGAGCTTGATTTTCCACGCTATTTTCTGATGTTTGGCGGCGGGTGGCGCAATCCGCTGATTTACCGCGACTTTATCAGCCTGCTGACCGGGCGAGGGTTGCTTTTGCCCGAACATATCGCGGCGGCGGAAAATATCCGCAAGAGATTTCGCGGCGAAAAGTTCTTTGCGGCGATGCTGGACGATTACGGCATCAGCGGACAATATACGGAGGCGCGGATTATGGCCGATATGGCGCGGTGTTTTCTGGAAGGGAAAAAGTTTACCGCGCCGGAAATTACCGGCTGCCGCAAAGGCGCAGTGTGCGGGATTCTCTGCAAACCGGGTGAGAATACCCGGCGGCGCGGACGGGGCTTTACCTTTTCACGGGCGGCAAAAGGCTGGCAAAAAGCTCTGAAACCTGACGAAAAAGCGTAAACGGCAGATAAATAAGGTACCGGGTATAGAGAGCAGAACAGGCAGCGCTCCGGCAGGAAGTGATGGCGCCGCACCGGAGGCAGATATTGTTCGGAGAGGCAAATCTTATGACGATGCGGCAACGGAACAGATTTGTTCGCAAAGCGCGGCGGCAGAAGTGATTTTGACCGGGTTTTCGCGCATTTTTTCGGTATAGGCGGTACGGCCGGCATAAACCTTATCCAGCATCGGGAGCAGAATTTCAGGATCAGCGATATCTTCGTCGCGGATGATTTCAGCGTAGCCTTTGTCAACAAAGCTTTGGGCATTCAGGCTCTGTTCGCCGCGGGAAGACGCAGCCGGCAGCGGCACCAGAATCATCGGCTTATACAGGCTCGCCAATTCAAAAATAGAGTTGGAGCCGGCGCGCGAAACGACAATATCGGCAAGCGCCATCAGGTCTTTCAGCTCCGTATCGACATATTCGTACTGGACATAGCCCCTGCCCTGCAATTCAGGATTAAAGCCGTTTTTGCCGGCGATGTGTATCAGCTGGTATTTAGCGAGGATTTGCGGCAGATTCCGGGCGACGGCTTCGTTCAGGCTGCGGGCGCCGAGGCTGCCGCCGATGACCATAACCGTCGGTCTGGAAGGGTCCAGCCCGGCAAATGCGGCGCCTTTTTCGCGGCTGCCGTTAAACAGGCGGTCGGACAATACGGGGCCGACGCAGGATACTTTTCCTTTTCGGGAAACGGACTGCACCGTTTCGGGAAAGGTCGTAAAGAACGTGCCGACGAACGGGAGGCTCAGCTTGTTGGCCAGTCCGGGCGTTATGTCCGACTCATGCATAAAAATGCGTTTGCGGTTCACGAAGCCGCCGACCACAACCGGAAACGACACAAAGCCGCCTTTGGAAAAGATGATGTCGGGATTGATTTTGCGCACCAGCCAGCATGCCTGCAGGCAGCCGAGCGGTATTTTTGCCATATCGAGAAAATTCTGCCAGGAAAAATAGCGCCGCAGCTTGCCGGTTAAAATGCCGTAGTAGCGGACTTCGGAAAAGCGGGAGACAAGTTCCTGCTCCATGCCGCCTTTGGAGCCGATGTACGATACCTGCCACCCCTGTTCAAGAAACCAGGGAATCAGCGCAAGATTCAGAGTTACGTGCCCGGCCGAGCCGCCGCCGGTAAAAACGATGCGGCGCGATTTGGCGGAGGCGCCGGGGTTAAAGGAAAATTGCGCGTTGTTTGAGGAATCAGACATTTTTTTCTCCTGCGGGTTCAGTTGCGGCGTTTACTGCCGGTGTTTCGGTTTGAGCGATTGTTGCCAATGTATCGGTTGGAACGGCTGTTACCGATGTTTCGGTTTGAGCGATTGTGTCCGGTGTGTCTGCTATAGCGGCTGCGGCAGACGTATTGGCTGCCGTTACGGCTTCGGCCGGGGCGGTTAAAAGCAAATCATTGTCGTTCAGGGCGAGCGCAATGGTTTTGCCGGTTTTGGCGCCGAGCTTTTTCATATTTTCAGCCTGCGACAATGCGGAGCCGCGCCCGGAAAGCTTGGTCATGGCATTGTTATAAGCGTTGGAAGCCTGATTTAAGCCGCGTTCGATGGCTTTCATATCCTCAACGAAAGCTGCGAGCTTGTCATAAATCTTGCCGCCGAGTTCGGCTATTTTCTGCACGTTTTGGTTCTGGCTGTCTATTCGCCAGAGATTTTCCACCGTGCGCAAAACCGGCATCAGCGAAAGCGGCGTCGCCAAAATGACGTTGCGGCGGTATGCATAATCGTACAGGTTGTTATCGGCCTCAAGCGCCGCGACATAGGCGCTTTCTACCGGAATAAACATAATGACGTAATTCAGAGTGCGCCCTTTAAGCAGCTTCTGGTATTCCTTGGCGGACAGTTCGTCGATATGCGCTTTGATGCAGGCGAGGTTTTTTTGCAGGAATTTTTGCTGTGTTTCCGCATTGTCGGCGTTGACGGCTTCGAGATAATCATTAAGAGAAACTTTGGAATCGACGATAATATCGCGGTTTTCCGGCAAATGGATAATAACATCCGGGCGGTAAAGCCGTTTGTCTTCGTCATAATACGCTTCCTGCGTGTCGTAATCCTGCCCTTTGCGCAGACCGGAACTTTCCAAAAGCCGGTCAAGCTGGAATTCCCCCCAGTTGCCCTGTGCCTTTTTGTTGCCTTTAAGCGCTTCGGTCAGGCTCTGGGCGTCTTTGCTGAGATTTTGGTTCTGCGCCATCAGGTTCATCAGCTGGGTATCAAGGCTGGACTTGCTTTTTATGCTTTCTTCCCGGGCGCTGGCAACTTCCGTCTTAAAAGCCTTAAGCTGCTCGGCAAACGGCGACAGCAGCGCCGAAAGCGCGGTTTTCTGCTCGGCGGAAAAAGACTCGTGCTGAGCTTTGATGATTTCGTTGGAAATGTCCTTAAATTTCAATGTCAGTTCTTCTTTTATCTTTTCCAGATAGCGGATTTTTTCAGCCATCGCCTCTTCCCGGGCGGCGGCAGCGGCTTTTTGCGCACTTAAATCCCGTTCCAGCCCGGTAACGGCGTTCTGAAGCGCTATTTTCTCCGATTCGGCTTTTGCCGCGCCGGAAATAACGTCGGCAAATTTAGACTCGGTAATGGCGTGTTTGAGCTGTAACTCGCTGTATTTACCGTAAATATCATTATACTCCACGGCCTTGTGCAGCAGGCGGACGCGGCAGACTACGGCATAATAAAGGCAGAAAAAGAGCAAAAACGCCAAAACGGCATATCCGTAAGCCGGATTTTCCATCAAAATCATGGTCGGACTTTCAAAAATTACACTGCGGATACTATAATTTTTTTTATTTTGTTTGACAATTCTTTTAGCGGAGTTTTACCTTTATTTATTAACAAATCCGAAAAAATATCACCTTTTGATTTGAAACATATACAAACTTATATAAAATCAATATAAAAAGTTATATGAACCGATAAACTATTTCTGCGATAGATAATACAATAATAAATAAAAAAGTATTGCATTTCTTTCCGGGGTGTTATAGTATATGTATAGAAAACAAGACGATACAATTGTTGGTTGTGTAAAATCCATTAACGGTTGTGTTTAACTTTAACCCCTGGAAAAGAAAGGAGCGCAAATGAGGGGCTTAGCCAACGAATGCGGTTCAAGAAACTCTTTCGGCTACTACGACGCGAGCGCAAAAGAGATTATTTTGAAACGCCCCTGTTTGAAAAAGCAGGATTTGGAAGAGGCATACCTGTGGCTGGACAACAGCCTGGAGCTGCGAAAGTTCTCCATCGGCATCGGCTCCGTCGAAGTTTTTGTCGCAGACGGCAATATCGGCGGACTTTATACGACGGCGCGCGGGATGCTCAAAAACTCTATGATGAAAAACAAATATTCCGATGCGGAAATGCTCAGAAATATGCTGTTGCGGCTGAAAAAGAAAGAAAAGCTTAGAAATCTGGCCGTCAAGTGTTTTATCTTTAATGACGATCCGGTACTGTTTGAGCTGCTGCTGGATACGATAAGAGGGCTTGGCAGCCTGGTCTATCTGGATTTGACGGGATGTTATTTTTCCGACGAACAGCTTGCCGATTTAGCCGACGTCATATCCAAAACGAAAATTGCACATCTGGTATGGCCGGAACCGAGAATGGACAAGATGGTTCTCGGCAAGGTGATGCGGATTTTGGAAATCAACAGGTCGCTGGTGGTTCTTTCCGGCGTACCGATGGAAATGCAGAAACTTGCCAAAAACAACCGGGAAAACCTGTTTGCCTTGGGGAAACGCCCGAGCATGATGAGTGAAGAAGAAGAGATGATTATTCGGGAATACGGTAATTCCATTCAGTTGGCAATCGCTTACGAAAAGGAGAAACTGTATAATCTTGAACAAACTTTTATGGCAATACTGGCCGAACCTAAGAGGTTTGCGGTTACTGCCGTCGGGCAGCCTTAATCGTTGACTCAGCGTCCAAAGCGTAAAGCTTTTCGGCTCCGCTATAGCCGGTAGGTAATGTAAAAAAAAAATCCGTTGTGTATGGTTGCAACGGATTTTTTGTTTTTAAATTTTGTCTTGTTTTCTTTAGAATTAAAAAGCTGATATTCTCGTTATGAATATTTGTCAATATATTCACTGCAATGAATAAAACTAACAACACACTGTATTTAATTATTTATTCTTTTGTAATGCATCTTGTAAATTAAAAATAGGAATAATATGCTTTTAAAATCTCCGTGGTGGTGATAACAGTTGGGAGGGGGAATTTTTGAAAACAGACCGATGTTGGCGGTAATAGCAGGGGAATTGTCGGAGGTATTGGGAATAAAATGAGATATGCCTAGAATAAGGCAAGGCATACATTAGTCAGGTTTACTGAGCAGCCTGAAACATATTGGTAAAAATGCAAAAGTAAAATCAGGATAATGAAACAACGGCGATTTTACTGACGACATGTCCGGAAATTTCCAGCTCCGCAGCGGTTACTGCATATTCGGGCAGATAAGCCTGATTATCGCATAAAACCGCAACTCTGCCGTCGGAGAGCGTTTGCAGGCGGCGCAGGACTTCCCTGCCCTGGCGTTGCAGCAGATATATGCCGTCGGCGCCTTTGGTCTGGCAGGGACGGACAACGGCAATGTCGCCGGAAATCAATGTCGGCGCCATATTATTATCCCTAACCGCCATTGTGCGGCTGTCTGCGGGCAGATTAAGCGGCAATGACAGCGGCGAAACGTTGTCTTTTTCCTCAGCGATGAGCTTGTCCAGCGGACATTGCAGAATTGCGGCAATAGCGGCGGCGGTTTCTGCTTTCATATCTACCTGCCCGTTTTCGATTTTGGTAAGGTTGCCTTGGGACATATTGAGCTTTTGCGCCAGTTCGGCAACGGTTATACCGAGAGATTTACGAATTTGTTTGATGTTATTGAGCATGGCGTTATTCGGAAATCCGCTCCATAGCGCATTTGTTTTCAACGATTACCGGCTTGGGGGCAATCTGTTTGCGGTTTATCAGATCGATAATTCCGGCGTCAAGATCCTTGCGGTAGCGCTTGCCTGTATCCGGATTCTTTTTATACATGCAGTAAGCGGAAACGACGGTATCATTTTCATACGTCAGTTCGTATACAAGCTCACCGCTTTCATCGTAGAGGCGGGACGGTCCGTTAAGGCGGCCGTTGATATAAATCCCCTGCCCCTGCATATAGCCGTTTTGATAGTAATATTTGGCGACGCCTTCCCGTTTTCCGGCCGTATACGGGACGACGGTTTCTTCTTTTCCGGTTTTATAATAGGTTTTGGCAACACCGTCCAGCTTACCGCCTTTATAGGGCTTTTCAGCCAATATGCCGCCGCTGATATAGTAGGAAACGGCGGTTCCGTTCAAGACGCCGTCTTTGAGCGGATAAGTGCGAATTAGTTCATCTTCGCGGTATTTGCGCATTTCGCCGTTTATCGGAGAGCCGTCGTGGTCGGTGCAGAAAGTAACACGGTCTTCTTTGCGAACGTAACAACGGACATCATCCGGGATAATATACACGCCGTCAGCCGGTTGGGCGGCGGCCGGAGCCGGTTCCGGAGCAGAAATATCTGCCGCAGCGAGGATAGCATCTTCTGTGGTCTTTCCTGCCGGAAAGGCAGTCGCTTCAGCAGGAGAACCTGAAAAGTCCGTCGCGGTATAGCCCGGCACGGCAACACATACGGCAGCCACGGCCAGAGACAAAACATGGAGCAGAGATAATTTTTTCATTCGGCACCTCGTCTGCTGATTAATTTTATATCAGTGTAACGGTGGAAGTTTAAGATTTGTTTAACGGAAAATATATGCGGTATACCGTAACAGAAATTGAGGTGGAATGAATAATGGAACAAAATCGGCTATGTGGCATATAAAAGGTTATGCGGTATAAACAAAACGCCTCCGAAATGTATCGGAAGCGTTTCTGTTGGTTAAGAGCATGCTGGTCTGGTTTTGTGATAGGCAGACGTTTACAATAAGAGGAATTGCGGATTTCCATTTTCATCATGTCCGCTGATAATCATATCTACCTCCGTTCTCCAGATAAATCCGCTTGTAAATTTTTCGTAAAATTCCCGGATTTCCTGAGCTGATTTTTCTTTGGCAAAAAAATCTTTTTGACGCTCAATCAGTGTTTCCAGATTTTTTACTGCAGGAAAGCGATAAATTACCTTAGGATTGCCGTCAACGCTCCATATTTCGCGTTCATAAGGAGAGGCTTTAGCATTACTTAACACACACAAGCAGCTTCCTTTTTCCAAAAAGATTTCCTGCATTTCCTTACACGCAAAAGACTGCCAATGCCTAATATTATCCTCATTAAGACCATCTAAAGACATATTAAACTTATGTCCCAGATATCCCGGAGCGAGGAAAGCAGTCCTGAAAGTATCAAAGATATTTTTTATCCAAGGATCTTTCTCATATTCTTCTATTTTCGGCGGCGTTGTAGTGCCTTCATGCTTTTTGATAAAATCGGCAACCTTTTCATAATCTTCGCTGAGCAAAAAGCCATCAATCCTTAGTTTGAACGGCTTGTTTTCGCAATTTGCCAATAATTGCCGCTTAGAAAAGACCGTTTGTTTCTCGGTAGATTTTTCTCTTTTTTTGCAATCCAGAGCTTCAACATATTGCATAGCTAATAATTCGGCATAGTCCTTATAGAGGAATTCAACGACAAAACCCTCACACTGGCAAGTGTTGAAGCTTTTGCCGTCATCTTTCGTTTTGTCATATACTCTACGCCAATACACGGCATCGTATATCTTGAAAGATTCTGTGGAAAAATTCGAGCTTATGACTTCAATGTTATCAGGACATTTAATCAATATTCCGAATTTCTTGTTGTTTGAGAAGTAAATGGCTCTTCCATCAGGCAATATCCAAAGCCACAAGAGGATTCCTTTATCCATGAAATCATTCACCAGAATAGGAAAATTGTCCGTTTTTTCCAATGAAGGGATTACCGACTTAAAACGGTATACCATTAACTCTTTGACATACTCTTTGGTTTGTAATAATAGATTTTCCATAACACAAAAATTTAAGTTAATAAAATAATTAAAGTTTGTGCACCATGTAACATCAAAAATGACAAATGTCAAGTTTTTTTTGACAAAAATACAGGCTGATGACATGGCTATGACCGGACGGAAATGCGTTTGCGTATGGCGGAATTTAAAAGCGGGCAAAGGCGGAAGCTGACGGACGGATATCCAGTCGGCGATAGCCGGAGCGGCCAGGGCGTCGGCGGAAGATGAGGCGAAAACGACGTTTGGATAAGCAGAAACACGGTGCCAAAGCACCGTGTTTCCGGTCAGATGAAGGTCTGAGAGCCTGGCGGAGCCGCCTTCAAACCTCGCCTTTGGGGCGGGGAGGTTCGGCGGGAACCGGCCGAGTTATTTTCAGGCTTCGTTTTTATGCGGCATTTCTGCCTCTTTTGCCAAAGCGGCAACGGCTTCAGCAAGAGGCATAATTTCCTGCTTTTCCGAACCCAGGCGGCGGATTGTTACCGTCTTGTCCGCCTCTTCCTTGGCACCGACAACCATAATGACCGGGATTTTCTCGACCGAGTGTTCGCGAATCTTATAGTTGATTTTTTCGTTGCGGAGGTCGGTTTTGGCAGTTAAGCCCGCGGCACGTAAAGTTTTGGCGACATCTTCGGCGTAATTGTCGAACGCGGAGGTTACCGGCATAACGACGACCTGTTCCGGCGACAGCCACAACGGCAGCTTGCCGGCGTGATGCTCAATCAGAATGCCGAGGAACCGTTCAATGGAGCCGAACAGTGCGCGGTGCAGCATAACCGGCTGGTGCTTTTCGCCGTCTTCGCCGATATAGGAAATGTCAAAACGCTGCGGCAGGTTCATGTCGACCTGAATTGTGCCGCACTGCCATTCGCGGCCGATGGCGTCGCGGAGGATGAATTCCAGCTTCGGACCGTAGAAAGCGCCCTCGCCTTCGTTGATTTCATACTCGTAGCCGTGCTTTTCCAATGCGCTCGCCAGCGACTTTTCGGAAATATCCCAGATTTCATCGGAACCGATACGCTTTTCCGGACGGGTCGAAAGATAAATCTTTATCTTGTCAAAGCCGAAGTCCTTATAGATGTCAAAAATCAGCTTCATCGTCGTGATGCATTCTTCTTCCATCTGTTCGGGCGTGCAGAAGATGTGTGCATCGTCCTGCGTGAACTCGCGCACCCGCATTAAGCCCATCAGGGCGCCGGAAGCTTCATAACGGTTGACTTTGCCGAACTCCGCCATACGCAACGGCAGGTCGCGATAGCTCTTAATCCCCTGTTTGTAGACCAGCAGGCCGCCGGGGCAGTTCATCGGCTTAATGCAGAACCATTTGCCGTCCTCGGTCTGGCCGGAGTAGTTGTGAGCGCCGTATTTTTCCCAGTGACCGGAGGTTTCCCACAGACAGCGGTCCATAATGCGCGGGGTCGAAACCTCTTCATAGCCGTTGTGTTCCTGACGGTTGCGCATATATTCAATCAGCTTGCGGTAGATTTTATAGCCTTTGTCGTGCCAGAAAACCGCGCCGGGCGCATATTCGGGTTCAAAATGGAATAAATCCATTTCCTTGCCGAGTTTGCGATGGTCGTGTTTGGCGGCCTCTTCTATGCGGTGCAGATATTCTTCAAGGTCTTTTTTGTCTGCCCACGCCGTCGCGTAAATACGCTGCAGCATTTCGTTGTTCGAATCGCCGCGCCAGTATGCACCGGCAACTTTCATCAGCTTGAAGGCATTGCCGATATGTCCGGTTGAAGGAACGTGCGGTCCGCGGCAGAGGTCAACGTAATCCCCCTGGCGGTAAAGCGAAATTTCCGCGTCCGCCGGCAGGTCTTCGATAATTTCAACCTTGTAATGTTCGCCGCGCGACTTAAACAGCGTAACGGCATCTTCGCGGCTGACGACTTCGCGGGTGATTTTTTCGTCGCGTTTGACGATTTCGTGCATTTTTTCTTCAATCTTGGCAAAATCTTCAGTCGTGAAAGGCTCTTTGCGCGAGAAGTCGTAATAGAAACCGTCTTCAATGAACGGGCCAATCGTTACCTGAACGTCCGGCCACAGCTCCTTAACGGCTTCGGACATAACGTGCGAACAGGAGTGGCGCAGAATTTCAAGCCCGTGCTTGTCTTTGGCGGTGATAATTTTTACTTTGGCGTTGGTAGTGAGCGGGGTAGTGAGATCTTTTAACGTGCCGTCAATTTCTACGGCCAATGCGGCTTTCGCCAGATTATGACTTATCTGATTTGCGAGTTCAAAGCCCGAAATTCCGGCCTCGACCTCTTTTATGCTGCCGTCCGGCAGTTCAATCTTAATCATATTATACCCCTTTGGTTTAAGTTTGTTGTCCGACCGGCGCCGCCTGACGCCAAGCCGGGATTTTGTTTCGTTCACTACCGTCTGCCGCGTTGGGACGGAAACTGCGCGCAGGCCGGAATTTCCTCCGGTCAGCGCAGCGGACTCTCCGCCAAAGCGCGATAGACGTCAAGCGTTTTATCACACATTATTTGTTTTGTAAAGTTTTCTTTTACAAAATTACGGGCGGCAGAGGCAATTTTTTTGCGTTCGTCCGCCGGAAGGTTTAATGCCCACTCAAGTTTTCGGCTCAGGTCGTCCGCATCACCAGAGACGAAATGGCGGCCGGTAACGCCGTCTTTAAGGTTATCCAGCGAGCCGCCGATGTTTGAAGCGAGCACGATTTTTCCCATTGCTTCGCCCTCGGCGGCAATGCGCCCGAAGGCTTCCGGCTCAACCGAGGCGGAGACGACAATGTCGCAGGCTTTCATCAGCGCCGGAACGTCGTCGGTGTGGCGGATAAAGGTAAAGTCGCCGTCCATGCCGTGGGCGCGGATTTGGGCGGCAAGGCTTTCGGTGTATTTGACGCGCCCCTGGTCATCGCCGGTGAAAATACAGTGAAAATCGCCGCGAGCCTTCAATTTGGACAAAGCTTCAATCAGCAGCCACTGCCCTTTCCAGTGCGTCAGGCGGCCGATGAGGAGAATCAGCTGCTTGTCAGTCGGCAGGTCGTATTGTTCAATCACGGATTTCATCCGCTCAGCACTGACGGCTTCGGGGTTAAACTTCTCCATATCCACGCAGCGGTGAATAAACACAAGCTTATTTTCCGGGGTATGGTAATTTTCCAGAACATGGCGTTTGATATGCGAAGAAATGACAATCACTTTTTCGCCCAGGGTCATGACGCGGTTATATATTTTTTTGATGCCGCCGGGACCCAGGCCGTAAGTGCCGTGGAAGGTTGTCATATAATGCACGCCGGCTTTTTTCGCGGCGAGATATGCGCTCCAGGCCGGGGCGCGGGAACGGGCATGGACGATGTTAATCCCCTCTTTTTTGATTATTTCCGCGAGCCTGGAGGCGTTTTTAAAGATTGTAAACGGGTTTTTGCTCTTAAGCGGCAGGGTAAAGTGTTTGACGCCGAGGCGTTCAAGGCTGTATTCAAGCCGTCCGCCCTGCGAGGCGACATAAGTGCGGTATCCATGCTGCACCAAAGCTTCGGCAATCTGCACCGTTCCAAGTTCAACCCCGCCCTGCCCCAGTTCGGGCAAAACCTGCAGTACGACCGGTTCAACGGAGCCGCGGGGCGCGAACGTATTCCGCGCAGCAGAGGAGCCGGAGGGCTGCAGCGCGTTTTGAACTGCGGCGCCGGAGGGGCGAGATGCGGAAACGGATGCCTTTCCCGAATTCTCCGCTGCGGGAGAAGCAAAGGCGGGAGTACCGCCGACAGCGTCCGGGCGGTTATTTTCCGTGTTTTTTACTTTATCTTTACTCATTTGTCGTATATATTCCCATTAACGTTAATCTGTTTGGCGAGGTTCAGATGTCAGAATCTTTTTACACCTATAAATGCGGGCATACCGCAAAGTATGAATACATTAAGCCGGACGGCGCAAAAACTCAAAGCTTTACGCTGGTTTATGCACATGGATTTTGCTCCGATCCCTACGGGCGCAAACCGGAAGAAATCAGGAAATGGTGCATTGAGAACGGCATGGGCTTTTTCCGTTACGAAATCGCGGGGCACGGCTCCGATGCGGCAAGGTTTGAAGAAACGACGATAAATACCTATAAAAGCCAGATTTTTGAGATTGTCGGCGAGATGGTCGACGGCGACGTTGTTACGGCGGGTGCGTCGCTCGGCGGCTGGCTCGGGCTGCTGGCGGCGGTGCAGTTTCCGCAAAAGGTCAAAGGATTCCTCGGGCTGGCGGCGGCGCCGGACTTCCTGAAAAAATATTTTGAGGCTTATTTCCGCCCCGAACACAAGGAAATTCTGGAACGGGACGGCAAAATTACGTTTCCGACCAACGATTTCACTTATGTCATTACCAAAGAAATGATTGCATCGGGCAACGAAAACCTGCTTTTGGACAAAGAAACAATTCCTTATGCAGGAAAAACGAGGCTGCTGCAAGGAATGAAAGATGCGTCGCTTGACTGGCGCACGGCACCGCTGATTGCGCAGAAACTTACCGGCAGCGATGTCAAAACCGTGTTACTCAAAGACAGCAACCACCGGCTCGGCAGCGACAGCGATATTGCGGAAATCCGACGGGCGCTGGACGATTTTCTGGTGCCGGCGGCGCATCCCGGGCGTTGACCGCGGAGCGCTGAAATCCGCCGGCTTTTACGGCGGGACGCGAAAAACAGCGGCGGAAAAACGGCTGACGAGAGCGTATGCCGGGACAGGGCATACAGGTATGGGCAGCAGGTGGACAAATATTAATATTTTAGAATAATTTTAAAGGGCAAGGTGTTGATATGTCATACGATTTAATGTTTCAAAAAGCAATTGAACTGCAAAACAACGGCGCCCTGAATGAGGCGGAAGACATTTATCTGAAACTGCTTGAAGTGATGCCGGAAAATTCGGACGTGTGGAATCTGCTGGGGCTGGCTGCGCAGAGCAAGGGCAATGCCGGGCGGGCGGCTGACTGTTTTCTGGCGGCGATACGCTATGCGCCGGCGCCTTTTGCCCCGCATTTTTTCAATCTCGGGCTGGCATATCGCATGCTCGGCAAAAAGCGTGAGGCACTGGAGGCGCTGCAGCGGGCGGCCGATTTGCAGCCGGATTTAAAAGAGGCCTGGAATTATCTGGGACTGACGCAGGAAGAAACCGGCGACCATCAGGAGGCAGTCAAAAGCTTTTGCCGGGCGCTGGACATTGACGGTGCCTATAACGAAGCCAGAGCCAATTTATGCTTTTATACCAAGGACAAAGAGACGCTTTTGCAACTGGCGGACGAACAGGAAAGCGACTTTCAGGCCAATCTGCTGGCGGCGGAAAGCTGCGAGGAACCGGCAGAGCGGGAACATTATCTGCGGCGGGCAACTGCGGCCAATCCGTACCATACCGGCGGGCTGCTGGCTCTGGCAGATACGCTGCGGATGGCCGACAACGAGGCGGAAGCTTTGCAATTGTATCATAAGGTTTTGAATCTGGACGAAAATGCAGTTGAGGCGCTGTTAGGAGCGGCTGACATCTATCTGGCACGCGGGGATTTGGAACGGGCGGAAATTTATTATAAGAAAAGTTTTGACATTACGCGCGGCATTGCCGGAGCACACTTGAACTACGGCACCCTGCTCTACCGCAGCGGACGCAAAAGCGAGGCGCTGGAAGAGTATCGCGCCGCGGCGGCACTGGAACCGGAAAAGCCGGAAATCAGCTATAACCTGGCGCTGGTGCTGAAAGACCTCGGCGATTATGAGGAAGCGCTGGGGCTGATGTTCAATGCCCACCAAAGGGCGCCGGAACGGGAGGAATTTGCAGCGGGGATTATGGAAACGCTGACCGGGCTGGCGGCGAATAATGCCGAACTGGCACTGAAAATTGCCGAAAACTGGCAGAAAATTGAGTCCGACAACGTTTTTTCGCGGCGGATACTGGCGGGAATCAGCGGAATGCCGGCGGAAAGCGGCGACGACAGGCTGTACGCCGAAAAGCTGTTTGACAATTTTGCCGCAACGTATGATGAAACGCTGGAGAGGCTTAATCCGCAGATTACGGCGGAATTTCTGAGGCAGCACGGAGCGGTGAAAGGAACCGTGCTTGACCTCGGATGCGGCACGGGACTGGCAGCGCAGGCGCTGAAAACGGCAGACAGCATATTTGACGGCGCGGATATTTCCGCCAAGATGCTGGAAGCTGCCCGCCGCAAGGGCGTGTACCGCAGTTTGTATCAGGCAGATGTTACGGCGCTGCTGCAAGATATGGCGGCGGGGGCTGCTGTAAAACCGATAGCGGCAACGGCGGCGGCAGAGATGCCGGCGGGGACGGAAGCAAATACTGCCGTACCGCACAACGGCTATACCCTGATTATCGCTTTTGACGTTTTCTGCTATATGGGGAATCTGGAGGACGTTTTGAGCGCGGCGGCGGATTTGATGCGGCGGGCTGACGGCAAACAGGCGGAAAGCAGAAAAACGAAGGCGGCGCCTTCTTCGGACAACGGGACACCGGAACTTTGGTTTACGACAGAATCCGCCGACGAAGAACGGGGCAACGATTTTTATCTGACCGCTGCGGGGCGTTACAAACACCGTCGGCAGTATGTGGAAAAAGCGCTGCATAAGGCCGGGTTTACGGAAATTGACGCCTATCCCCTAACCTTGCGGCAGGAAAACGGCGAAAACGTTGCGGGCGTTCTGTTCAGGGCGGCAAATCCGGGCAAAGGCGGCAATTAAGCGTTGCGGCGGCGGTACAGTACTGTTGCGGAGATTTTGTCGGGGCGGGAACAGCGAAACGGGCTTTCGCGCAACGCCCCCGGCGGGCGGGTGAAAATCAGACGTGAAAAAAATAATCCTGTGAACAACCGTAAAAATGTATTGTATGAGGCTTTTATTTATTCTACTTTGCAAGTGGTTTGTTAAGTCTATTATATATATATGTAGTTATTGAAAGTTGTTTATTTATTTCGCGGATATTTATGCTTTGTTTCTTTCTGTTAGCATAAATAAGGTGAGAGCATTTTAAAATGCGAAAGGCGGACGTCCGGCCAGATGTTTCGCCCGCTGAAAATGACAATCACGGATTGCCCGATGGTTTTATTGCTATTATTGGAAACCCTTCTGATCAGAAATGTGCACACAAAATACGGAGCGCCTTTGAGACGACAGTATTCCCTGCTACGGTTTTGAGGGCGCTTTTATGATTTTCCCGAGCGGGATGATGCTTTTCCCGATTGAACGGGAACCCGATTTATGAGTTTGCCGAAAAGGTTTTGAGGAATGTTTTATGCCTTTTCAGCCTATTATTATTTTAAGTTTATGTTTCGGATTACTTTTTCAACTTATATAACTGCATTACTTTTTCATTTTCAAACAGCGCCAAAAAGGGCGCGTTTTTTTTGCTTTGAAAAGCTCACATCAGACGCGCGGGGTATCCGGGAATAAGAATCCCGCGGCAGATACGTGGGCACCTGGGGATTAAACCTTCTCATATCAGATATACGGGGCGCTTTGGGTTTTGTGTCTGCTGGGCTTTGCGTCTGTAATGTTTACGTTGTATCAGTAATGCGGCGGCGGAGTTTCTTCTTCCAGCGGTTTGACAGTGCTTTGCGCATTGCGCAGGGCTTCGGTCAGGAATCGGTTCTGCTTTTGCAGGAAAGCGATGTCCCTGCCCTGTCTGATGATGACATCATTTAAATCTTCCACAGTGCGTTCCAAATCGGACAAAGCCATTTCAATATCAATAAAACGCTGCTCCGTATCGGAGCCTGCATCCGGCCTGAGTGACAGCGCGGCGTCCAAAGCGGCAGCCGGAGGTGTATTCGGCTTGGCCGTTGATACGGGATTTGATGCTGAGCGAGATACTGTCTGTGGTGCAGATTTTTTTTCCATATTTGTCTCCTTGTGGTGATTTATGCGGTATATAGAACGTTTTTGCGGATTTGGCAAGGCTTTTACGCAATTTTAACCTCTCGCCGGTTAGATTAAGGCAGGATTTAATGTTGACAGACAAGACGGCAGGAGGTTGTGATGACGGTCGGACTGATTATTGCGGGCATAGCGCTGGCGCTTTTTTACGGAATTTACGTTTCGCTGGTCAAAAAGAAAAACAACTTAAAAGAAGCGGCGGCGGGAATTGACGTACAGCTTAAGAAACGCTACGACCTGATTCCGAATCTGCTGAAAGCGGCAGCAAAATATATGGAACACGAGAAAGACGTATTTATGAAAGTGACGGAGCTGCGCGAAAAGGCGATGAATGCGGCGGGATATGAGGAACGTTTCAAGGCCGAACAACAGCTTTCGGAAGCAATGCACGGATTTCGGCTGACGGCGGAAAACTATCCCGAACTGAAGTCCGACGCGGCGATGAGCAGCGCCATGCAGGCGATGGGCGAAACCGAAGAACATATTGCGGCGGCACGGCGTTTTTACAATTCGGCTGTCAAAGACTATAAGAACGGGCTGGAGATATTTCCGTCCTCTATGGTTGCGGCGATGATGGGGCTGAAGGACGAATATCCGTTCTTTGAGGCAGAGGAAGCGGCAAAAGCGGCGATTGACGCCGGAGATTACTTTAAATAGCCGGAAATAGCCGGATGCTGCCCGCCGGGTATTGCCGCCAGTTCGGTTCAATAGTCCGGCAGAAGGTAGCAAGGAGCAGCCGGCGCGGAACGCCCGGCAGCGGCAATTCGGAAACGGGAGCGGAGCAATGTCCAGAGCGGAAGATATTTTTGAAAAACTGATTTATTTCGGCGAAGATGCCATTGACGAGTTTATTATGAGCCGGCAGACGGAAGAGTTGTTTCTGGACTTTAAACAGGCTGTTTCGGACGGAAAGTCGATGCGTTCGCTGCATCCGAACGACCGGCGCAATCTGGGCAAGGCAATTTCCGCGTTCGGCAATTCCGAGGGCGGCGTGCTGGTCTGGGGAGTCGAATGTTCGCGGGATTTGGAGCTTGGCGACGTTGCCAAGGCCAAGGTTAAAGTTCAGAACGTGCACCGCTTTTTGAGCTGGCTGGAAAATGCCATTTCAGGCTGTACCATTCCCTCGCATAACAAAGTCCGCAACCACATCATCAGCTGCGACGACAACGGCGACGGTTTTGTGGCGACATATATCCCGAAATCGGATATTGCGCCGCTGATGACGACGACGGGAAGCCAGATTTACATCCGTTCGGGCTCCAACAACGTTCCGGCTCCGTATGCGGTGATTGCGGGAATGTTCGGCAAAAGGCCGCAGCCGAATATCGAACTGGTAATTTCCAACAAGACGCTGGAGGTCGGCAAAGACGGCGACGACGACTTTTTCGCGCCGGCAAAACGGGGCAAGAAAAAGGAAAGTTACGTCAAAATCAGGTTCTCGCTGCTGGCGCAAAACAGTTCAAATGCCGTGGCGAAAGAGGTTTACCTGTCTTGCAATACGCTTCTGGTCGGCGGGGATAAGACAAAAGTCAGCTTTTATTATGACAGCCAGCTGGAGAATCTGGCGGCGGAGAACAATTCAATCAACCTGATTACGCCGATGGAAATGCGCGTGCCGCCGCGGGCGCTGTTTTCATGCGCAAAGGCGGAAATCCGCTTTGCCGACGACATCAGCGAAGATTTTCTGATGGACGGGGTCATTGGGGCGGACGGCGCGACACCGCGGAGTTTCCGGATTTTTATTTCCAAGAACGATTTACGGTCGTTTGTGGCGCAGGCGTTAAGGAAAAACGCTGATTTGGCGGTGTTGACCAACGAGTTTTTCTCGTGCTATCTGAAAACAGAATAAAAATTTGAAGACAGGGCGGGCATAAAACTGAGAATTGCGGCAGACGGGCGAAATGGTGTTTCAGGGAAGAATCGGGAAGACGGAGACTGGCGGAGAGCCGGCACCGGGCGGTACGAGCGGATATGAAAGCGGAAGGCAAAACGGTGCGACGCGTTTTGAAATGCGGCGCAGAGAGAACAAAACAAAAAGGAAAAACGAAAAATGAAACGAGTGGAAATATTTACGGACGGAGCGTGTTCCGGGAATCCGGGAGCCGGCGGCTGGGGCGCCATATTGCGTTATAACGGCGCGGAAAAGGAACTTTCCGGCGGCGAAGCGGAAACGACCAACAACCGCATGGAGCTGACGGCGGTCATTTCGGCGCTGGCGGCGCTCAAGGAGCCGTGCAACATTACGCTTTATACCGACAGCCGCTATGTTATGGACGGGATTGAAAAATGGATTTATGCCTGGAAAAAGAGCGGCTGGAAAACCGCCAACAAGAAATCTCCGGTAAAGAACGTTGAGCTGTGGCAGCGGCTGGATGAGCTGCGCAACCAGCACGAAATCCGCTGGGTCTGGGTTAAAGGGCACGCCGGACATCCGGAAAACGAACGCTGCGACGCGCTGGCTCGGGCGGAAACGGCAAAATTCAAATCCTGATTATTTTAAGAGAGAAACTTAAAAAGGCGCAGTCCGGAACTGTGTTTTTAAAGGCGGGGTCGGAAGCCGTGCTTTGGAACGGGTACATCGGGAAGCGCAGAGTAATCCAGCACACTCGAAAAGCATGAACTGATGAAGCGTGCCGCCGGTCGGCGGCTGGGGTGGTGTGCCGGGCATGACGGCTTTTCAATAATAGACAAAAACATCTTGACTTCGGAAATGACAGCCGCTTATAATAAGACTGTTAAATTTTACGCATATGGACAGAATTATTTTAGGGAATGTAAGCGGCGAGGAATTTGACGCTTATTTTAAGAATTTGAACTGGCCGGGACGTATGGCATTTGTCCGTTCCCGCCGCTGTGAAATTGCAGAACTGGCGAATCCGAAAATTTTGGATACGCTGTGCGATTATGGGTACTTTAATGCGCTGCTGCCGTTGGTTTCTGCCGATAAAGAGGCGGCCGACGCACAGATTATCAGCTATTATGCGCCCGGACGCGAGCGGGTACGCATTGCTCCCAGTCCTGACGACGAACGGGAAATTCTCAAATATGCGGCAGGACGGCTTGATGTTATCCGTTTTTTGCGCGAGAAGACCATGCGTTTTCTTGAGCTTTCGCATCCGAGGGTTCCTTTCCGCCTGACCATTTATGAAAATGCAACGCAGGAGGTGGCCGATTATCTGTTTGAATGGATGTGCCGCAACCACATTCCTCTCGGTACGGCGGGAACGCACTGCCTGTTTGCCAAGGCGTCGCCCGGAGTTATCCGCGACTATCTGGTAAAAGTCGGCTGTCTGTCGGCCAACCGGGGATTTGTTTCCGGCAAGGACTTGAGGCTGTTGGCTCAGCGCGCTGATATTGATGCGGAAGACAGGCATGAGCTTCTGCTGCTAACTGTCAACCGGCTGAAAGTTTCGCCGCAGACGATAATCAATCTGCGCCGGGACGGACTGTTGGATTTCTGAGCCAAGACAAAAAATTAAGAGCGAAACTTTCGGGTTCGCTCTTTTTTTTACGGGGTGCAGGCAGCGGCGCCTTTATTTTTACGGAGTTCAGACAGCGGCGCCTTTATGGAAACGGAACAGAAACCCGAACGCCGGGGTACCGGCGGGCAGACCGTTTTCAGGCGGCTTTCATCCGTTTATAAAGGTCGCGGTATTCCTTTTTGATATCGCTCTCTTTGCGCAGATAAACATTGAAATAATATCCGGCGAAAACGACTATCGAACCGCCTACCCAGGCCAAAGGCGAGGCATAGTAAATTCCCTGATAGCCGATTTTGGAGGCGAGCCAGACGGCGGCGAACGAACGGATACCGAGTTCGATAAAGCCCGACAATACCGGATACAGCGGTTTGCCCATGCTTTGCAGCGTGTTTTTGAAGATAAAAATCATGCCGAGGAAGAAATAGAACATAATGCTGATGCCAAGATAAGACGCGCCGATTTGAACGACGAACGGATCCGGATTGTCCAAAAAGCTGCCGATGATATGGGTGCCGAAAAAGAACATCACGGTGCTCATCAACAGGCTGATGACAAACGATGTCAGGCAGGCTTTCTTAACGGCTTCGCGAATGCGCGACAATTTGCCGGCACCGTAATTCTGGGCGGCAAACGTTGCCATAGCCAGCCCGATGGCCATCAGCGGCTGGGTAGCCAGCTGCTCGATGCGCAAAGCAATGGTGAAACCGACGATTATCTTCTCGCCGAAAGAATTGCAGACCGCCTGAATGACCATAATGCTCAGCGCCAAAATCGAAAACTGTATCGACATCGGAATGGCAATGTTCAGGTGTTCGCGCATAAATGCGGGGTTGTATGCCCAGTCTTCTTTCTTCAGCCGGAGAATCGGGTAGTTGCGTTTGATGTATATAATGCAGCAGACAACGGAAATGCTGATGGCAATCACCGTGCCGACGGCCGAACCGATAACGCCGAGGCGGCAGAATTTTATCAGAACCAGATTGAAAATGATGTTTAAAACCGAGGAAAAAATAAGGAAATACAGCGGCGTTTTGCTGTCGCCGAGCGCACGGATAAAACCCGAAAGCAGGTTGAAAGCGACAATCAATACCATTGCCAGCCCGAGAATCATGATGAAATTGTACGAATCGTCATAGATTGCCGGCGGAACATTTAGAATATGCATCAGGCGGCGCAGGCTCACAATCAAAACAAGCGTCAGGAATATGCTCAGCACCAGGCTGGCGCGAAACGAATGGGTTACCGAGCGGCGCACGCCGTCATAATCCCCTGCCCCGAACCGCTGCGCCGTAACGGCTGTCAGCCCGCCGGTAAAACTGAATGCGATAATCAGAAACGTAAAATATATCGGAGCCGACGCGCCGACGGCTGCCAGCGCGTTTTCGCCCAGAAGGCGGCCGACGATGAAAATATCGGCAAGCTGGTAGAGCTGCTGGAAGACGTTGCCTATCAGGATGGGCAGCGAAAAAAGCAAAATAAGTTTGAGGGCATTGCCCTTGGTCATATCCTGTATCATCAGTTTTCCTTTGTTATTTTCGGAGCGTTTTCATGGCTGTTTCTGAGCGTTCCGGCTATTATTTTCGGAACATCTTCGGGCAATGTAACGATTTAGATTTAAATTTCCATTAAAATTTATATGGTTTTGGTATGGAAAATGGATTTATCCTGCACACGGAAGTTTTTTCGCCGCGTTGTGCGTACTTTGCGATATACGGTTTGCAAGTTTGCAAAAAAAAAACTGCTGACATTAAACGTTCGTTTTAATTCATATACTTTCGTTTTATCTAAATAGCTATTTCGGCGGCAAAATTATCCCCTGCTTTTTGTTGAATTAAAACGTACCATTTTTTTCATCAGGAGATTACAGATGAACACAGCAGAACATATTGCCGGAGAGCCGGCAATTTCGGTTATCGTCCCGATATACAACGTTGAACCGTATCTCGGCGAATGTCTTGACAGCCTGTGCGGACAGACCCTGCGCAATATTGAAATCATCGGCGTGGATGACGGCAGTACGGACGGCAGCGGCGCCCTGTTGGACGAATATGCGGCAAAAGATAAGAGAATTATCGCCGTGCATCAGAAAAATGCCGGCGTTTCGGCGGCGCGCAATGCGGGAATGCACCTGGCCAAAGGGGAATACCTCGCTTTTGTGGACGGCGATGACTGGATGGAAAGAACGGCGTATGAAGATATACTGCAGAAGCTGCAAGGCCGGCGGCCGGATATTGTCATTTTTCAGAATCTGAGCGTTGAAGGCGGGCTGGCGCGCAAGAATTTTCGCAATGAAACGCTGGCACAGGAAAATCCGCCGTTTGAAGAACTGGTTATGCGGTATGGTGCGCAGGTGACGACAAAATTGTTTAAAAGGCGGTTTATCCGAGAGGCGGGCGTATCGTTTACACAAGGCATCGTCCTTGGAGAAGATACGATTTTCTGTACCGAAAGTTTTGCCAGAGCAGAATCCGTAACGCTGTTTGGCAAATGTTACTATTATTACCGTATGTTCCGCCCCTCGTCTACTATGGCCAGTTATTTCAGCTTACGGGAGCTTTTGAAAATGAAAACGGCTCTGGAGCAACGCCCTATTTATCAGAAACTTGACGGAGAGCAACGGCTGTGTATTGATTTAAGTTACAGCAGCGCGCTGTTGTATAGGTTCTATATGCTGGATAAAGAGAACAAGACCGGAGAGTTTTCCGTATTGGAGGAATATCTTTCCTATTTGGAGCAAACGTACGGCAAGAAAAGGCTTGCCGACAGCAAAAACTACGTAAAACTGCGGCGCGCGGTAAAAGAAAAAGATTTTTCTTGCGACAGAATTTCTTTCGGGCAGAAAATCTTTTCCATCAAAAATTCAAGGGACAAACGACATAAAATCGTGCGCGTTTTAGGACTGGAGCTGAAATTTGAGCGAAAAAAATGCCGAGCTGAGGCAGATGCCTGTCAGGCATAAAAAAGCGGCTTTTATCTGCGGCGGGGCGGCAGGCTGCGCAGCCATACGGCGACTTTGTTATCGACGGCGGCGTCGTATTTTTCGGGCAGATTGTTAAACTCTATGGTTGAAACTATATCGGCATTGCGGGCGGCGTTTTTAAAATCAGCAAAAAAGGTGCCGGGGTTGCTGCCCTGAGTCGTAAAGACCGCCACGGGACGCCCGGAAAAATCTGCCTGTTGCAGGAAACTCTGCATTGGAGTGGCTACGGTATACATCCAAACCGGAGCACCGACAATTACCAAATCATAGCCGGAGAAATCAGGCAACGGCTCGGCCACCGGCGGCAGCGTTTTGCCGCGGAGCTGTTTCCATACGGTGTAATACAGGCCAAGCCCCGGCGACAAAGGCGTTTGCAGCTTTATTTCATGCACGTCGGCGGCAGCCTGTTTTTGAATGCGGGCGGCAATGTCCCGGGTATTGCCGGAAAGCGAATAATAAACGACAAGAACCTTGCCCAAATCCGGCAGAGGTTCGCGCGGAGATTCGGCATAACGCGACATTTCGGCCTTATTTCGTTTGGCAACGCGCCAAAGATGTACACCGCCGGCGACGACCCCGGTAACAATCAAAAGCAGAACGGCATATAAAACATATTTCAGCATATTTTTCCCTTTCGTGCAGCTCATAATTTCGGCAAGTGCTGCTTATTAACATAAAACATTGATTTTAAAAATCAACCTCCAAAGAAAGAGTGCGGAAACAGGGGGAGACGCAAGACGGTGTTGATTATGGAACTGATTAACAACATTGCCAAAGGGCACGGCGGTGCAGGTGCCGGTAAGGCGGAGAAAGCAACGGCCGGGCGCGGAAGCGGGGCAAAATGTAAGATACAGGCGTGAAAAGCAATGAACGAGGCATATATGAAGGCTGCGGAGAAAGGAATGCAAAAACAGCTAAAAAATTGCAAAAATAATAACTTGGGAGCAGTGAAAAAACTACAACAAAAAAGGGCAACGATATTTTTTTCACATTTTTTTATTTTTCTTATTGACATTCGGAAAAATTGTCTGTAAATACTCTCTCGTACCTGATGGCGGGGTAGCTCAGTTGGTTAGAGCAGAGGAATCATAATCCTTGTGTCGAGAGTTCGAATCTCCCCCTCGCTACCAACAATGAAAAGGATGGATAAAAATCCATCCTTTTTTGTTTCTATGCTTTCTTTATATACCCTGTTCTGCTATTTATTGAGATTCTAAATTATATGGTTGGGGTTAGTTGTCAAATTCATGTGCTTCATCACACTCATCGCGTATTTCTTTGATATACTCTCCAACAAGATTTTTTACCATAAAATGCGTGCGTCCGGCAGCTTCCAGAACATAAACTTCTGCTAAACGAATGCTTCTCCCCATATCACTTCTTTGGTTGATATCAAAACTTATATCCGTCGCAGCACTCACATAATTATCAAAATTTTTCTTAATGCTTGCATTATAATGCGTATAGTATTTATCAAATATATGGTGGGCTACTTTTTGCATACAGTCAATGGAGCGGTCATAAGCTTTCAACATTTCTGATGTTTGCCATTCGTCTTTTCCATAATCAACTACGGCACAATCGTTCAACTCTTGCTCCAGCTTATCAATAGCTAAACTTTCATCAGCAGGACAACGTCCCTTCTTGGGCATTCGCATTAAATGACAATAAAAAACAAACTAAAACCAACCACTTCATTTGTCTTCCTTTCTACCGCTTGTTATAGTAATGAGGATTATAATAGTCAACTTTATCTTTATAAAGTTTTTCAAAAACTTTTGGTTGACTATGATAGCTTTGTGCTCTGTTATACCATCCTCGTAAATTATTAATATTCAAGACAGTTTTTTTATCTACGCTTTCAAAATACCGTTCCATACGTCTCAATGTCAATAAATCATTAACCTTTATACTTTCTTCTGACGATAAATTGTTTATTGCTACTGCCAATTTATCACTTATCACTTTGTTTAAGGGAAAATTGGTTCCTTTTACCTTATTAACCAATTCTGCAATATCTTTTCCTGCATTTGTTCCTTGATTCATTTCTTCATCAAAAACATTTCTAGTAATTATGGGATTTTTAATCTTATCAATACCATATCTCTGAAAATACATTTCATCTAATATTTGCTTTGCCTGTATAGGTTTCAATTGTCTTACATCTTTGGGGAAATTTTTACCTTTTTTAAGATAACTATTCCATAAGTTATTATATTCATCTAAAGAAAATTGGGTTATACCATAATTTGTTTTTTTCCTAAATCATTTTCTCTATCAGAATATCCTCCTTCATGCTGTTCTGTACCAAGATAAATAACGCGTCCATCTTCATCTAATTTAGAATGATAAACATCATTAAAACCTTCACTTGGTATGTATCTAGAAATGTTTTCTAACTCATCTTCTTTTCTAATTTTATCATATTCACTAGACTTTTCTTCTTGTTTTGCTAGTCTTGATACTTGCCTCAAACTTCTTTCTTCTAAAACTTCGTTAATCAAATTGTCAGTGTCAGCAAACATATAATCATATCCATCTACTCCAATAGCATTTTTCTCAATATTCTCAATGCTACCATATCTATCCAATAATTCATTAAGTTTTTTCTTTTTCTCGTTTTTCTTTAAAATTGTTTCTGTATCATCAAAAAAATAATCTGTTCCGGCCAGCAGCGTTTTGTGGTAAAAAAAATAAAGCCCTCTCCGGAGAGGGGGCTTGTGCACATAATGTTGCTTCAATAGGAAGACTGAGGATTTGGATTCCGCAGCCTTGAGCGGGCGGCGTTTGCGCTTAAAAGCAGTTGTGGCCGGTTTGCCTTTCCTGCTGACGCTGATATTCCAGAGCGCGCCGGCCGATTTCCGACTTGGCAAATTCTTCGGTGCGGCTGAAAATCTTTTTGTCTTTGAACATGACCGGCGCATAAATACTCATTGCTCCGAGCAGATTACGAAAGCCGACCGGGGACAATTCTTCAATCGGAATATCCACCAGAGCGCGAAACTGCTCTTGTGAAAGCTCAATCCCGTTGAAACGCACCCTGCGCGGCTTAATCACGATTTTATTTCCGGCGGCGGTTTCGCGGATAACGTTTTGCTCATCGCTGCGGGATTTATGGGCAGATACGCTCATATCGATAAATTCGCCCATTGACACCTGACGGCTGCCTTTTCCAAACAGCTGTTCATTTACTTCCTGTGAAAAATTTTTCAGTTCCATAATGATATGTTTTTTATAATTTGACAAAAAACACTATATTCCATCAGGTTTGTTTTGTCAATAATTATTTTATAAAAAAAAAACGAAGTCAGGACGGCAGCATTTATTTTCTGCCTTTTATATTTTTAATAAAGTTAAAAGGGTCGTTCTGTGCTGTTTTCAGCACGCTGTCAGCAATCATGTATATCCTGACGGCAAACAGGCCGCAAACGCCGGAAATGCCGTATTTAACCGGCGTCGGGATATCCATATACTCCGCCAGCAGCCCGCACAGCATACTGACCAGGAACGTTATCAGCATATCGCGCAGGGTCTGGCGGATTGAAATAAACGGCTTTATCATGATTGTCGCCAGACCGAGGAAAAATCCCCACAGGCTGTAATTGGCTATAATCTCCTTTACCTTTTCCATTTCCCCTCCCCTTTTATTGCAGTATCAGTGCTGGAACGGTTATGGTTTCGGCAGAGGGAATTTCTTTCATAAAAATACTGACGGCGCCCTCTTTGGCCTCTGCCAGCGGGGCGAAATTACCGCTGACGGCATCTTCAAGCCCGAATACGACCAGCGGCAGATGTTCCGGTTTGGCGCCGGGAACGGCGATATCGGCCCGATACGGGTATGTGCCGTATGTACTGTCCGAAACGATGGTGCCGCAGGATACGGACAGATTGCTGAACTTATGGCTGCCGTTTTCGTCAATGTACCGCCAGACACCGTCGGAAGTTACGAGGCGGTCGTCGTTTTCGGTTACGCTGCCGGTTACGGAATCCAGCATTTTTTCATAAATTTCCCGGACTTTTTCCGCCAGCTGCGGCACTTCCTTTATAAGTTCAAAGTTCTTGCCGATGCTGACCAGCAGTTCGTAGGCCTCTTCCACGGTCATTCCCGTTCCCGGCGCCACGACCAGAGCGCGGTTCAGATATTCTTTCATCTGCTGGAGCGCCATAATCATCTTGTCGAGCGAATATTCATAATCGGCAGCGGGAAAGTCTTCGCCCTCAATAAACTTGACCAGCTGGGTCAGTTCGACGTTGCGCAAGATGGTAATTTTGGTTCCGGCAGCCGGCGCGGAAGAAAAAACAATTTCGCCGCCGGACGCCGTTTCCGACGCAGACGCGGTATAGTCATCGGCGGCCAAAGGTTCGGCGCTGTCGTCAAAATACACGTTCAGCTGACGCTCAAAAAAGCGGAACGGAACTACGAAAGACGACGTTTTGCCGTCTGCAATGTAAACCGCCCTGCTGGTATCGTTTTGTATAGTCATGTGTTTTACTCCTTAATAAATAACCTAAAAAAATGCATACGAAAAGGGAACCGGATTTGTATCCGGCTCCCGGTATCCTGTCCGCTGCAGGGAAGAGTGTTCTGCCTTTGCGGCATTGTTTCAGCCTTTAAGGCATTATTCCGCCTTTGCGGCATCTTCTGAGCCGCGGACATAAAAAAACGCCCCGAAAAGGGCGGCTGGGGAACGGCAAATTACACGACTGCCGGGAAAAGAGCGTTCCGGCGGGCATTTTCTGCCATTCTTGCGTTTTTTGTAGCAGATACTGACACAGATGTCAATAGTTTCAGCACCGGTTTTGAAAATTTATTTTGGTTGAAGTTTGGCGGCAGAAGATACAAAAACAGAAAACAGGAAACCGGATACGGAGGATATTCGGCAGCGGTTTGATACAGATGCCCTCTGGGAAGGCAGAATATAGAAAATATGGGGGATACGGAGAGATATCCGGTTACCGCCCGTCGCTGCCTTTTTTCCGGTTCAGGGCGGGAGGCAGACCGCCATAGCTTTCGGCAAAGGCCTTGCGCGTGCTGTAGGTTAACTCCCGTCCGGCATGAAATACCCTGATGCCGCCGGAAGAAAGGCTGATGCCGGTTCCGTCGGAAAAGCGCACGGCGGGCTGTCGGGCATCCGTCTTGTAGAACAGCCTGATGACGGCACCGCCGGTTCCCGAAAATTCTTCGCAATTTAAAAAGCCGCGATTGTCAAGCGAAATGCCGTGTCCGTTCGGAAACTTCATCGTTTCATTTTTGGCGATGCTGACCGAGCGGCCGTTGACAATGTAGTTCAAAACCTGAAAACGTCGGTCGGTAATCAGTTTGACGCCGCCTTTGAGGGTCAGGAAACAACGTTCGCTGCCGTTCAGATAAAGCTTTGAACCGTCGGGTGCATCCACCCTCCCCTTTTGCAGATGCAGCAGCACACCATTCGCCAGCCGACAGGACACGACATCGGTTCCGGCGACGGCAATGCTGATACCGTTGGGATATTCTTCAATATACGGCCGACGGGATGAGGAAGGAGTTTTGGAAGCAGACGGGCGGGAGGACGCAGCAGCAGACGGACGGAGATGAGCGGCGCTATCGGAGGCCGGCGCGGGGGAACGGTTTGCGGCTGAAGTATCCGTTACACGGGAAACGCTCAAAATCCGGCGTTCGGCATAGTCTATATCGACAATTCTTCCGTCTTTATGAACTGCACGGTAGACATTGCCCTGCTGTAAGCTGACGACCGGGCTGGCAGCGTCTATGCGGTCTTCAAGAATTATCGCAGCCTGCATAAAGCCGGCACAGAGCTTTTCCAGACGGGCAGACAGCGCGGCGTCCAGATATTTATGGCTCAAATCGTTGCGGAGCTGTTTAAATTCCGCCCAGCGTTCCGCTTCCTCGGCGCTCAGCATCTTTTTGCCGCGAAAATAAGCCCAGGCTGCCGACGGCTGGACGTTTTTGCCGTTGAACAGACAGAACTGGCTCATTTTGTATTCAATCTGCTGAAAAATCTCAAGGTAATTTTTGCGATACAGATAGCCGGCGACGCGTTCGAGAAAACCGTCAATGTCCATGCCGGAGCGGTCAATAACGGCGGCGGCGGGAAACAGCTTGGCAACATTTTTTATCAGCGCTTCCTTTTTGTCCGACCCATAAGGATAATTTGTTTCCACAAGCAAGGCGGCTTCCGGGTTGGCACGGGCGTACTCCTTGATGCGGGAGACAAATTTGGAATTGCTTTCATTTTCACCGCGAATCAGCAAATTCGGATTCAATGCCGAAACGAGCGGCGCAAAACTTTTTGCCGTGCTGACATACGCGTCGAGGCGTTCAAGCAGCGGCCTGTCGCAGAGGCGACAGTAAGAATCGAGATAACGGCGGCGGACGGAAACGTTTTTGACCGTTTCGCGCTCGTTGAATTTGCCGATGCCGTCCAGCGTATCCCACTGGTGATGCATCAGGTGGCGGATGTTCAGGCAATCCTGAAACGCGGCAGCGGAAGGCAACAGCCCTTCGCTTTCCGCCTGTGCCATGTAGTTTTGCCCGGCGCGGCGCCCGAACAGTTCGCGCATTATGCCGTTGCTTTCTTCCGACAAGGCGGCAAGCGAACTCAGGAGAACGTTTTCAAACGGCGCAATCAGAGCCGAAGAAAGCGCCTCGGTTTGTGCCGTTTCCACATCTTTTTCGCTGTAACGGCTCTTTTCCGGCGGCAGCAGCGCCAGTACGTCCAACATACTTTGAAAGCGCTTTTCTATCCATTCGTCGGCAAAAGCGTCGGCAAGGCTCCTGCCTTTTGCGTCATGGTTATATTTCATCAGCCAGCGGCCGGAAATGACAAATCTGGCGTCTTCAAGGGTTTCGCCCTTTTCATAAGCGGCGACATAGCGTTCAATGCGCGCCGGAAGGGAATTGCCGGCACTGTGCACGGCAAAGTTTTCAGGCGTGGAAAAAATCCCCGGTTCTTCGCTCCGAAGCTGCGCCGAGGTATAATTGACGCTGACAAAACAGTAATGCGCGCCGTGTTCGGCCGGCTTGTTGGCGATGAAATCCGTATAGGCACGGCGAGCCTCAGGCGTGATTTCCTCCACTTCCCACGGGTTGTCGACAACTTCCCCTTCATACAGGCGGGTTATCTGATAATTGGCGAGGTTCAGCGGCTTGTAGCGGCGGACGACCTGTTCCAGATTGCGCACGAGCGATATATAGTCCCGGTACACGGCCAGCAAGTCCTGCTTGCGGCGCGGCGGAAGCGAAGCGGCATACAGAGCCGACATGTTTAGTTTTTCCGGCATTGCGATTTCATTAATTCTTTGTTGTTGCAAAATCTCTTTATTAGCATAAAGCGGAAAATATTGTTGCCGAAAATTTTGGTTTTGTCAATACAAAATCAGGCGGCAAAGCAAAAAATATGCCGGTGTGTGCTGAGGCAGCTCCGATAAATCCGAAAGTGATTTGATAAATCCGAAAGTGATTTGATAAATCCGAAACTGGTTCGATAAACCTGAGACTGGTTCGATAAATCCGAGCCTGATCCGATAAATCCTGCGGATAACCGTTGAATTAAAATCAGATTTTGCTTTACGGAACAAAAAAACTTTTATAAATTCTGGTGTGTCCGCACATATATTAAAGAAAAAGTAACAGCTGTTAAAGAAAAAATAACGACTATTGAAAAAAATAACGGCAAAACGCAATTACAAAATTACAGAGAAAAAAAGAGAGGGAAAGAGATGAAAACCAGATTATCGGCAAAATATTTCCGGACAGCCGCCGCAATACTGTTTTGGGCGGCGGGTTTCTGCCAGGCGGCGCAAGCGGAAGACACGATTTATGACGTTATCAACCGCGAAGATACAAAGGCCTTTTCCGACATGGTCATGCTCGGTTACGATATTGATGAACAGGATATTGACGGATATACGCCGCTGATGATTGCCGCGGCGGCGGGAAAGACCGGCTTTGTCGGATATCTGATTGACAACGGCGCGAAAGTCGATAAACGCTATTATCAGGGCGGAACAGCCATGCACCGTGCCGCGCTGGGCGGCTATACCGACGTTATCAGTTCCCTGATTGACGCGGGCGCCAACGTCAATATGCCGGATTTGGACGGCATGACGCCGCTGATGATTGCCGCCAAGAACGGACATCGCTTTACGGTCGAGCTGCTGGTGCGGCGCGGTGCCGACGTCAATTTCCGCAACGTCAAAGGGGAAACTGCCTTGGATATTGCCAACAAATACCGCTATAAAGAAATTGCCAGATTTCTCCAGAACGAAGGCGGGCGTGCCAAATCCCCGGACAGCGGCAAAGAGGCTTCCGACGGCGGAAACCAGGGGCTCGGGCTGGATATTGACGACTGGAACGATACCGAATTCGACTGGGGGCTGTAAACTACGGCACTGTTAACAGCGCACAATATATTTTTCGGGGCCGGAGTGTGTTTCTCCGGCTCTTTTGCGTTTTTTTCGTTTCGGGGTTGCGGGAGGCGGACGGACGCCCTATATAAAAGATAAAATGTTAAGACAATGAGTCAATTTTGACAGGGAGTGTTTTGATTATGGCTGAAAAAATCGAATTTAAAACCGAAGTGAACAAACTTCTGGATATTGTCATCAACTCGCTTTATTCCGAAAAATATATTTTTTTGCGCGAGCTGATTTCCAACGCGTCCGATGCGCTTGACAAGCTGAAATACTGGACGCTGACCAACCCGGATTTACAAAAGTCCGGCGAAGCGTACAAAATTACGATTACGCCGGATAAAGACCACAATACGCTGACGATTTCCGACAACGGCATCGGCATGAACCGCGATGACCTGATTAACCATATCGGCACGATTGCCAAATCCGGTACGGCGGAATTTTTGCAAAACACCAAGGACAATGCTTCAGCCGTTGACCTTATCGGCAAGTTCGGCGTCGGCTTTTATTCGGCGTTTATGGTGGCGGCAAAGGTGGAAATCACGACCAGGCGCGTGGACAGCGACAAAGCCTACAAATGGATTTCCAACGGTGTGGACGGTTTTGAAATATCCGAAGCGGAAAAAGCCGGAAACGGTACGGACATCAAACTGTTTCTCAAAGACGACGCCAAAGACTACACCGATACGATTTACCTCAGGAACATCATCCATACCTACTCCGAGCATATCGACTACCCGATTGTGCTGAACCTCGGCGACGCGGGCGAAGAAACGGTCAATACGGCGTCGGCGCTGTGGACGCGCAACAAGGCGGAAATTACCGAGAAACAGTATAAGGACTTTTATCAGCACGTTACAAAAAATTTTGACGAGCCGTGGATGACACTGCATTTCAAGGCCGAAGGCAGCATTGAGTACACCGGGCTGCTGTTCGTCCCTTCCAAGGCGCCGTACGATTTGTTCCAGCCCGACCGGCTCGGCGGCATCAAGCTGTATGTCAACAAAGTATTCATTTCCGACAAAGTCGAGGGTCTGATGCCGATGTACCTCAGGTTTGTACGCGGGGTTATCGACAGTGCCGACCTGCCGCTCAACATTTCACGCGAAATGCTGCAACAGAGCGCTTTGATTGCAAAAATCCGCCAGGGAACGGTTTCCCGCCTGTTCAAAGAGCTGAAAAAACGCGCGGAGAACGAGGAGGATTATGCAAAGTTCTGGAACGCATTCGGTATTGCGTTTAAGGAAGGAATTTATGAGGACTTTACAAACCGCGAAGAAGTGGCCGAACTGTCGCGTTTTTATTCGACCAAGAGCGAAAACAAACTGACATCGCTTGACGCCTATATCGAACGTATGGGCAAAGACCAGAAGGCAATTTACTACATCACCGGAGACGATGCGAAGACGCTGGCGTGCAACCCGCTGCTGGAAGCATTCCGCGAAAAAGATATCGAGGTTTTGCTGCTGACAGACCCGATTGACGAATTTTGGACGCAGACACTGCTTTCTTACAAAGGCAAGGATTTGAAACATATTTCGCAGGCGGACATGAAACTTGACATCAAACGCGAAAGCGCCAAAGCTGACGAAAAAGGGCTTAAGGAGCTGACCGAAAAGATGGCGGAATGGTTCAAAGGCGAAGTCGGCAAGGTCGAAACAACCGAAAAACTGACAAAAAGCCCGGCATCATTGACGGTTGAGGACGGCCAGATGAGCATTCATCTGGAACGGCTGATGCGCAACCATCAGCAGAAAACAGCCTTTGACAGCACGAGGATTCTGCTTGTCAACCCCTATCATCCGCTGATAATCAAACTGGCGGAACTTGTCGGCGACAAAGACAAGGAAGCCGAAGTCCGCGATGCGGCACAGCTGGTATTGGAACAGGCAAAAATCGCCGAAGGGGAAGCTGTTTCCAACCCGAGTTTGTTTAACGAAAAGCTTAGCGAGTTCATCTTACGGGCGATTTAAACGGACAGAATGCCAAACGTTCTTTCTTTGGCGCAATTTAAGCCGCCAGAGCCAGAACGCTGAACATTTTATTCTTCGGGCGATTTAAATGAACAGAAAGCGCCGGCACGGACAGAAAAGACATTGACGGCCGGCGTTTTTTATGTTATTTTATCCATATACAGGTGTCCGGACAAGGGGTTCCGGACGGTTTGGAGCGTCTGAACGGTGAATTTTGACAATTTGAAATACGGCTTTCTGATTTCGATGACGACGATGTTCGGCGGCAGCACGCTGGAGCTGTATGCTCAGGACGAAAACGGCGGCAAAGCGAAAATCGAAAACAGCGAGACCTACCGGCAGCAGTTTTTGGAAAGCATTGCCCCCGACAAGCGGGACATCAGCGTCGAGTTCGTGGTTGATTCCGTGGCCGAAAAAACTTCTAACGGAGACCTGGTCGCTGACGTCAACGTCATTCAGCTGCTGGCCTATCTTGACCAGGACAGCGACGAATATCAGAGCTATATGGCAAGCCGCCACATTGTCGCGCACGAAATGTGGCACCGCATCTGCATGATGAACGACGTATTGGAAAAGCCGATGTCGGCGACGCATTACCGTACCGGACGCGATAATTTTGAGATTACGGCAAGTCTGGTACAGCTGCTGACTTTTCGCGACGACTATATCCATGCCACACCGGAACAGCGCCTTGAGCTGCGCAAACTTGAAGACCCGAAAATCCGCATGTATATCATGGCGGTTGAGCACGGCCTGATTAATCCCCTTTCCGCCGACAAAAAAGACTTTGACTTTGAGATGGAATTTATTGCCAGGACGGTATCCGGCTACTGGAACAACAATATGGCACAGACATACGCCCCGCTGCACAACGCAATGACGGAAAAATCCGGACGAAAGGAATTCAAATCGCCGACGTATGAAAAGAACTTTATGCGCGACATCAAACTGATGAACACTATCGGCGGCATTGACTTTTCCAAGCTTTACAACGTCAAAGACGTCCGTAACCGCGCGGCGTTTCCCGAAGGAACGGCGGAGGACACGACGGTCATCAGACAATCCCTGACGGCACCGAACTATGAAACGTGGGTTAACAAGAGAAGCCAGCTGAAACGTTTTTCGCGACAGAAAATAGATATTCCGAACTTTGCGGGTAACCGGCTGGCGGAAGAACGCCGGCAAAGGCCGCATGACGAGCGCAAACAGCCTTATCAGATAGCCGAAATGGCCGGCGGCTACAAGGCGTACCCGTTTATGAAAGTTCCGTTTTATGCGGCGGTGCAGCTGAACGGCGCGGGGCGGACAATCAAGCTTTATCCACACGGGGCAATGGACGTTATCGGCGCGAGCGACGCAGCGGGGAAAGCTAACATCAAGACCCTGAATTATGACGGCAGCTATGAAACGGGACAGCTGAAAAACGGCCGCAAAGACGGCGTGTTTGTCTTTTATAACCGCCATAAAAAGGAAATCGGGCGCTGTACTTATGTCCAAGGCCGGGCGGCAGACGGCGAAACGGTGCTGGCAGCCGGCGGCGAATATATACGCTACATTTACAAAGCGGGAAAACTTGCCGGCATGGACTGCATCCGGGAAGACGGCACCAGAAAGCCGATATGCACGCTGGAAGGCGGCAAACCGGTGAGCGGACTGATTCCGACAACAGACGCCAGGACCTCTTCCGTCGGGCGTTCCTACCTTTTATACAGCGACAAACAGCTGCTGGCAGGGCTGCTTTTTGACCGGCAGCACAGACTTTCGGAAAAGCAGGACATCATAACCGGGCAGTACGGGCAAAATGTTTCGGCACAGGCAGAAAACGCGAAGCATAAGGCTTTGGCCGGGAGCACGGTCAGAATCGAACGTTTTTATGCTGACGGGAAGGTGAAATATGAGGCGGAAAGACGCAGCATCACCCTCAGACAGCCATACGGAGAGGCGGAAAAAAGCAACACGGTCCCCGGGCAACCATACGGCACAGCGGAAAAAATGCGTAGCGACACGGCTAAAAAAGGAACAGGACTGACAGAGCGCGGCAGCGAAACGAAAAAAACACCCTCCGGTCCGACGGCGCGGTACGGTACGGCCGGCGGGCACCCTGCGGCACAGTCCGTACAGGTATGCCGCGAAGCCCTCTTTGCCCCTGACGGGCATCCGGTGATGGCGGCAGAATACAACGGCGGCCGGAGAAGTCTGAAAATAAAGATGCGGGAATTTTTATCCATCCTGAAAGGGATTTCCATGCCCGGTACGGACAAGAACACGCTGGTTTCGAGCCTGCTTGCGTTTCGCAGCCGGACGACAACAGGAAATTCAATCCAAATTGCGGCGGCCAATGCCTCTCGGTCTGCGGAAGGCGCAAACCATGCGGCAGAAGCAGGAATCTCCCGGGTTGCCGCGGCTAATACCGCTCAGACAGCAGAGATAAACTCCTATCAGATTACCGCGGAAACGGCCGTTCAGGCTGTTGAGGGAAATTCGGAGAGAACGGCAAAGGCAAGTGCTGACCGAACCGGGACGGGCTCTCCCCTGCCCGCGACGAGCGGCAGAAAAACGCCGGCGACGACCTTTGAAAACAAAACAGACACCACCGGCAAAAGCTCTAAAAATCAGTCAGTTGCTGATAAAAAACAGAATAATCCGTCAGCCCGCAAAATATCGGCCTTTAAAAACAAGGCCAGGTTTATGATGATGCGGCAGAGGGAGAATGTCTGAGGCCGGAGAAATATATCTGAGGCCGGAGAAATCGCCCTTGACGCGCGGCAGCCGGAAAAGCCGGGCCGACACGGTTCCTTTTTGTAAATTTTTCCTTGCAATTTTAGACAAAACATTTTAATCTGCAAAAAGTTTTATTGTATTACTTAAATATATTTATTGTTATGGAAAATTTTATTGTCCAAATCAACGGCAGCTATATTGACCTGCCGTATGTTGCAAATGCCGCAGACGGCAAAAGCCAGCCGCGGCGTTCTTATCTGACTTCAGGGACAGAAGTTGCATCCGGCTGCGGTTACAGCTACTGTTATAAGACGCTGAAACTCGTTTTGAAAGGAAAAGAACACTTTCTGCCCGAAAATCTGTATCGCGAAGGCGTATCCTACCGTTTTCTGGATTACCATACGGAATGGCCGTTCCTGTTGCGCGAAAGAGGCGGAAAAATCGTCAAAAAGCAGATTCCTCTGCTGGCTTTGTACGGGATTGCACCGGAAGAAGTCCTTGACAGAAGCGCTTTTTGCAAGCTGACTTTGCCCGAATTTCAGCACAAAGGGAAGCTAACGACGGTTTTTTATGTCGGAGCATACCGTTTCGGGGTGGCCTTTGAGAGCGACTTGATGCAGCTGTACCACAGGAAAGCCGAGTTTGCAGAAGACAAGGCTGCTCTGTTTATGGCGGACGAATACCGGTTTTGGATTGACGGCGGCAGCAATCCGACGGCTTATTTTGCCGACGGGTTAAGATGCGAAAAAACGGCACCGTTCATTGACGTTACCGATTGCCAGGATCCGCTTCCGGTCGGCAAAGAAACACTTGAACGTTTCTGGGACGAGCTTGACCTGTACCGAATCCCCGAAAAAGCACAGGAACTCGGAATAGGGAAAATCCTCGGCAAAGCGGCAGATGCCGTCCCGCTCCGGGATTATTCCGTTGAAGCAGAACTTCTGCCGCCGTTTGCCACAAAAAACGGCTATCGTTTCGGCAGCAGAAGCCATACCTTTCAGGAAGACTGCGTTCTTTCCGCCCTGCCCGGGCATATCAGAAGCATTATGAAAGAAGAGGCTCCGCAAAAATTCGGGCACTTATTTCAGACAGGCTCCTAAGACGGACGGAAGCTTTTTAAGGAAAATGTCCGGCGGCAATAAAAAAAGCACCCTGTACAGGGTGCTTTTTATTTACAGAGTTGCTTCCCGAACGGTTAAAAATGTTCAGAACGGTTAAAAATGTTCAGAACTGACAAATTTGACGGCCGGCGTTTCCTTTTTTTCATCACGCGTCAAGATGCACAACAGCTTGGCAAAATCAAGATTTGCCTTTATAACGCTTTTGTTGGAACGGGCACGTTTCCACGCATAAATCTGCAAGCTGCCCGGCACTTCCAGCGTTTCCGGATTAATGAGAATGCCGTTGTGGCTTTCCCAATCTGCCCCGCAGAACGCATTCAGCGAAACCTGCTGCCGGGGAAGCAGCGGCATATTGCGCAATATCTGTTCGGCGGTAAACGACGGGATTTCCCGCAGCTGCCCGGCGACAACAATAAAAAAGCGCGGGTGCTTTTTGTCGCACAGTGCCAATATGCGTCCGTCAATTACGACAAAACGCCCGACATAGTTGGAATCGGCTATTGTTGTTCCCATATAAATGCGGGTACCGTCCTGCGTATTGTAGCAGGCTCCACCGGGGAAAAACAAATGATTTTCCATGCCCGAAAGGCTTGGAACCGACAACAGATAGTCGTTCATTTCTATATAACGCATTTTTTTGCACGTTATTTCCTCTACGGCAAAATGCCGGTCATGAAACGAAATGACGTTTACGACTTCTCCGTGCAGACGGTAATTTTTAAAAACTTTGAAGTTTTTTCCACGGATAATCGTCTCACTGCGGTGGGCGTTGGCCTTGACGAACCGGCGCAACTCTTCTTCTGAGATATTCACCATAATACTTAATTAATTTATAAATTTGACATAAAATTATTTAGACGAAACCGAATGTAGATGATAAACACATTTTTGTCAAGTCCCAAAGGCGAAAAATTCGGGCCGCAGACGGGCGTTGAAAAGCACAAAAGCCAAAACATCCTCTAGCCGTGCCGCAGGCACAGGTAAAAAAAAGTTTGAAACTGTGGGGAATATTGCAAAAAAAATCCCCGGAAGACCGGGGTTTCAGATGGTGGCCAGAGAGGGGATCGAACCCCCGACACGAGGATTTTCAGTCCTCTGCTCTACCAACTGAGCTATCTGGCCGGCCACGGATATGGTTTATATATAACTTTTTTGCAGATGGCAAGCATTTTTTTTACTTTTTTGCACAATTTCGCAATATTTTTAATATCTATTTGTTTTGCCATACATAATTTACAATAAAGCAGCAACAGGAACATAATAACGGCCGTTCATAATCATGGTTGCGGCGTTTTTTCCTGCATAATGCGCCGGGAGCCGGCCTCTGCCCGTTCTTTCCAAATTTGCGCCGTTTGCCGCTACGTGCACCGTTGCGCAAAAATATCCGCAAAATGCCTTTATGTGCATAGTCTGGGAGTTTTTTTAAGAAAATGCTTGTAATTTTTCTCAAGTGCGGTAAAGATGGGGCAGATTTAATTTTTAATTGAGAGGATAACTATGTCTAATCCCTTGGATACAAAAATAATAAGCAGACTGGCTGAAATCTTGGATAAAACGAACCTGACCGAACTTGAATACGAAGACGAAGGGTGCCGAATCTCCCTGGTCAGAAATCCGGCCGGCGTTGCCGTTGCCGGCGCGTATGCCCCGGTTCAGGCTCCGATTGCCGCCCCTGCCGCCGCTCCGGCGCCGGTTCAGGCTGCTGCGGCGGACTCCGCCGATGCGGGCGATACCGATTACACTAACAGCCCGAATGCCGTCAAATCGCCAATGGTCGGCGTGGTTTACCTGTCGGCCGACCCGAAATCTCCAAACTATGTCAAGCCCGGCGATACGGTTGCCGAAGGCGATACGGTCTGCCTGGTCGAAGCGATGAAAACCTTTAACCCGGTTAAGGCGCACAAAGGCGGCAAAGTTGTCAAAATTCTGGTTGAAACCGGTGATCCGGTCGAATACGGCGAGCCTCTGGTTGTCATTGAGTAAGATTTCGGAACAACAATAATAGGAAACAATCTGATGTTTGAAAAAGTTTTAATTGCCAACCGCGGCGAAATCGCTTTGAGAATCCACAGAGCCTGCAGGGAAATGGGCATCAGGACAGTTGCCGTGCATTCCGAAGCCGACGCCAACGCGATGCATGTCCGTCTGGCTGACGAAGCCGTCTGCATCGGCCCGGCACGTTCGTCCGACTCGTATCTGAACAAGCCGGCGATTATTTCCGCGGCGCTGATTACCGGCGCGGACGCCATCCACCCGGGATACGGGTTCTTGTCCGAAAACGCCGACTTCGCCGAAATGGTCGAAAAACACGGCATAACCTTTATCGGGCCGACTGCCGAACAGATGCGCCTTTTGGGCGACAAAATCACCGCGCGCAAAGCGGCCATTGAGGCCGGGCTGCCGGTTACGCCGGGGTCTCCTGCGCTGGAAAGCATTGAACATGCCAAGGAATGGGCGAATAAAATCGGCTATCCGGTCATCATCAAAGCCAAAGACGGCGGCGGCGGCAAAGGCATGAAAACGGCCTTTAACGACGACGAAATCGCCGAAGCCTATACGATGGCACGCGCCGAAGCCAAAGCGGCGTTCCCGTCCGACGTAGTTTATATGGAAAAATACCTGCAGCATCCGCGGCATATCGAGATGCAGGTACTGGCGGACAAGTACGGCAACGTAGTGCATTTGGGCGAGCGCGACTGTTCGATTCAGCGCAACCACCAGAAAGTTATCGAAGAATGCCCGTCGCCGGCACTGAACCAGTCGCAACGCAAGGAAATCGGCGATATCGTCTGCAACGCGATTAAGAAAATCGGCTACCAAAATGCAGGCACGCTTGAATTTATGTTTGAAGACGGAAAATTCTATTTTCTGGAAATGAATCCCCGCCTGCAGGTTGAACACCCGATTACCGAAGCCGTTTCCGGCATCGACATCGTCAAAGAGCAGATTCGCATCGCTTCGGGCGCGGCACTCGGCTATACGCAGGACGATATTCAATTTCGCGGGCATGCGATTGAATGCCGTATCAATGCGGAAGATCCGGAAACGTTTGCGCCCTGCCCCGGCAAAATTACCGAATGGCACGCGCCGGGCGGTCTGGGAATCCGCGTCGATTCGGAAATTTATTCCGGGTATTCGATTCCGCCGTACTATGACAGTATGATTGCTAAACTCATCGTCCACGCCAAAACGCGCAATGCGGCTCTGATGCGCCTGCGCCGCGCGCTGGAAGAGTTTATCATCATGGGCGTCAAAACAACTATTCCGCTGCATCAGGAGATAATTTCGCAAAACGAATTTATCGACGGGCAGTATAATATCCACTGGCTGACGGAATATATGAACAAACGCAGCAAATAAAAGGAAGCGGACCAGCTCCGTCATAAAGGCGGAGCTGGCAGTCAAACTGAAGCAGAGCCGCTCCCGAAATAAAAGCGAGCCTGCGGCAGAATAAAGGCAGAGTCCGCAGCCGAAATAAAGGCGGTGTACGCCGCCCAAATCAAGGCAAAGCCCGCCACTGAAATAAAAATGCGGTGTTTCATATTATTACAGGAGTTTTGGGATATAACGCTTTAAAAAACATAAAGAGCAGGTTGAAAATGCAGGAAAAACTGTCAATTAAAAAAGTTTACAGAAATGCGTACCGTTATGTTGCGAGCCATTTGTTCGCCTTTGCCTTTTTGACGATTTTTTACTTTTTGGGCAGCCTGCTGCCGATGATATTCGGCTCTTCGTCTTTCTGGGGCGTTTCGCTGGCGTATAACTACCTGTTCTTTTATTTCGCTGCGGGGTGCTACTATAAACAGCGGATTTTATGGGACAGGGAAGTCTTTACGGCGGCAGGGCTGCGCTTTTTGCTGGCGATTGTCCTGTTTGTGCTGTCGATTTTTGTTTCGTCGTTGGCGATTAACGTCGGCATCCACATCATCGGCCGGCTGTTTCCCGTTCACGGACCGGCAGCGGTTTCGGCAGTTTTGGAGAGCCTGCCCTGGCTGCTGGCGAAAAGAATTTTTATATTTTTCCTGTTTATCGCCTTTTTTATCGTTCCGTCGTTTGCTTTCGTCTCAGAGATAACGGGCAAAAAGCGCTCGCTTGTTGCGGCTTACAGCAAAACGAAAGGCGATTTGCCGCGGATTGCGGCCGTGGTGGCGGGAACGTTCCTGCTATTGTGGCTTTCCATGCTGGCGCTGAGCTTTGTCAATGTCTTTCTGGCATCGCTGGTGCGAGCGGCGATTTTGGTTTTCATCAGCATCTTGTATTTTAAGATGTACGACTTCTTTTACTGCTTTCCGCAGACACGGCGGGACAGCCGAACGGCAAAGGACGAAACGGAAAAAGCCTTGCCGCGCCGAGACGCTTCCGGCAGATTTGCGGCGGCCGATACCAACGGCATGAAAGAAAAAAAAGCGGATACGACTGATGATAAAGCCGAAACGGACAATTTAAGCGAGGGAGAAGACAATGCTGGTTAAAGACAAAGACATTCTGGTGGAAGATCCCGAAAAAAAAGACGGAGACAATGCGGAAAAATCCCCTGCCCCGCAAAAGCCGCAGCGGCCGAAAATAAAAAAAGAAAACATGCGGGCAGCATGGGGCGACGCATTTGACTATTATATCCGCGGCATTACCGAAAAATACCTGCTGTTTCGCGGAAGGGCATCGCGCCTGGAGTTCTGGGGATACGCCGCAGCGGCAGGAATTATGTGGATACCGCTTTATTTTGTCGGCGAATATGCAGAGATGCCGCTTCTGCCGTATTACTTTGCCCTGGCGACGCTGCTGCCGACAGTGGCGGTTACGGCAAGGCGCCTGCATGACATTAACAAAAATGCGGCCTTGTATCTCATTCCCGGAACCGTGCTTGCCGCCAGCGGATTTTTTATCGGCCTTGCCGGCGCGGCGGTACTGGTATTGTGCTGGGCAGTTTTGCTTATCCGTCTGTTGTCGCGGGAAACCGACCTCAACGACGGTTTTTACGGCGCGCCGAATGACAATGACGAAATTTATGGCGAAGACAATCTGCCGATTGTCAGGAAATTCCGTTTTCTGGCACTGACGCTGCTGGCCGTATGGCTGGCAATTACCGGCGCCAAGCTTGAAGACTGGTCTCAGCAGGCACAACAGAAGGCGGCGATTGATTTGATTATGGACAAGGTTCTTATTGAAGGGCAAGACGCCAAATTAACGCCCGAACAGATAAAAGCGGCACAGGGGCAGATGCTCGGCGTTTTAAAAACGCTCAGCGGGCAGAGAGTTTCCGAAAAAGAGATTATGGAACAGGTTGACAAAGCCGTCAAGGCGGTTTCCGATGCGGCAAAAGTATCCTCCGGCGCGGCGGCAGCCGGAAAATAACCTCTGGCATGAAAGGCTGCGGGAAGAAGATGAAACGAGCGGCACGCAAGGTTTTATTGGCTGCGGGAGGTTTGACCGTTCTGACGGGAGCGGCATTGTTTTCCGGGAGATTGTTGCTGATTGCCGGAAAAACCGCGCCAAAGGTTGAAAAAGCGTATTTTCAAACAGCAGAAAATATTCCGCCTTTTTTAAAGCCTTATGCAGACATATTGGCGGAAGCGGCCAATGATACGGCAAACGGACGGACAAATGAAGCCGCGCATACAGCGGCCGGGGCGGCGGCGAGTTGCAAAAATATCCGCATATATGCCGGAAACTGGTTTTCGGACAGCGATGCCCCGGATATCAGCGACGATGCCAAGCGTTGCGCCATTCTATGGCTTGGATCAAGACAGAGCATAATGACCGGCGGGCTGGAAAAATATTATGCCGTTTGGGCATCAACGCCCCTGTTGCGGACGTATCTGCAAAATGCGGGAATTCAGGCGGCATATATGCCGCTATTTTACCTGCCTGATGAAAAGGCGGCCGTTTCCGGATATAGCAAGGCTGATGCCGAATATAGAGAGGGCTCTTCTGAATATAACGGGGCTGATGCCGAATATAGAGAGGATACTTCTGAATATAACGAGGCTGATGCCGAATATAACGGAGCCGCTTCTGAGATGCTGCAGAAAAGCCATATCGCAGAAAAACACCGCGGAGGCGGAATGTTTTTTGCCATCGTTGGATATCCGCCTTTTATTGAAGATATTTTGCGAGAAAAAGCCCTGCCCTATCGCCGCTATGAGCTTGACAAACCGGAACAGGCGGCGCAGATGATGAGGGAAATGCCACAGCAAAAGGCGATTTTTGCGGAAAATACTGCTCTCGGTACGCAGACACTCGACATACATCCGCTGTTTTTAGCCGCAGCCGCGAGGGAAATTCCGTTAATTGTGCCATGGATATGGCCCAAAGAGGATACCGTCAACCTGTTTAACGACAGAGTAAGCTTTTACACTGACAAGTCAGGCGCGGAAAAGATGGCAGCAGAAGTTGAACAGGCAGAGAAGAAACAAGACATCAGGCTGCCGGTTCAAAAACGCGCGGCAAAAGCAGCGCTGCTGGCGCGGCGGGAATATTCGGCAGAAAGCGCCGGAAAGCGCGTCCGGCAGGCTCTGGCGATGCAGCCTGACCAGTATAAACGCCCCGGCAGCATTTTTCTGCCATCGGAGAAAAGCAGTATCAATATAGACATTCCGACAGCAATCGGGCATTATACCGCCGGAGACTATGCGCTGGCTTCCGATTTGGCGGAGGGGCTGACGCGGGGCGGCGCAAAGGTTGACCTGACGTTCTATAATTCCCTGTACAAATATCCGGCGGAAACGAACATTCTCCTGCGCGGGTTTCTGCCGCCGTTTGCGGACGACCTCAGCGCCAGAACAAACATCATCTATCTTGCCTATGCCCAGTTTGGCGAAGACGGGCGGCGGGAGCTGCTTCCCACGGACGAGGCATATCTGGAGACTGTTGCCGAGAGTGCCCGCCAGGCAGACGCTTTGGCAACGGCGTCGCAGAAACTGGCAGAGCAGCTGCGGGCAAAAGGCATTCCGGCGCATTATATTCCGCAATTTACCGATACGGCACGGTTTTATCCTGATTTTGAAGAAAGCCTGAAAAGTGATGTTTTATTTGTCGGGGCAAACACGTTTTACCGCACAGCGGTGCCTTTTCTGCAACAGCGCGGCATCGCGGTCGACGTTTACGGTCCGAAATGGCCGATTGGAACGGCAAAAGCAAACTATGCCGACAACCGGATTTTACGCAAATATTACAGCTCAGCCAAAATCGTCCTCAACGATACGCGCGAGGGAATGAAAAGATTCGGTTTTATCAGTAACCGGATTTTTGATGCGACAGCCTGCGGAACGCTGGTCATCTCCGACTATATGCCCGAGATTGAAGCGATATACGGCGACAGCGTGCCAATGTACAAAAACGGCGATGAGCTGGCGCGGCTGGTACGCTATTACCTTGACCCGGCTCACGAGCCGGAACGGCGGGAAAAGGCGGCACGGGCAAGAGAAATCACGCTGAGGTATTTTACGGCAGAACAGGCTGCGGAGAAATTCCAAGAAATTATACATAACATTAAAAAGTAGTCTTTAACAAAAAAAATCATGAGTGGGATAAAACGAACCGCGGATAAAAGGCTATAGAAACATATTGACAAAAAAATATTGTATGGTATGAACACGAGAGATATTATAGAATTATGTTCATTTTTTGTGTTATTAAAATTTTTATGCTATGGATTTTCTTACATTAATCAAAGATGGCAAGCATACAGCCATTGTAAGCTACGTTAAAGGTTGCAAATGTCTGAGTATTGACGAAGAACTAGCTCTTATCAGCCGTGGCAACCATGAAGAAATTATGAGCTATATTGCCCATCACTGGTTGGAAATTGAACCTTTTGAAGCTTTTCTGAAGCGGGGAAATTTGAATGAAGTCCGGTTTTATATTGCAAGACATGGTTTATATGCCGACAGTGCGCTTTGTGAAGCTGTTTTTCAGTTTGGCCGCAGCATTACGGCGGAGGTTGTCAGTTATATGCTGAGGGAACGTTATGCAGAGAAAACCGGGAATTATCGCGCGCCGATTAAATGGGCGGAAGTTGAATGTATGCTTATTAAAACGGAAGATCACTGCGCCCTGCGCCAGTATATCAGCCAGGTACAGCTGGAAAAGAAATCGCATGACCTGCTAAAATTGAAGGGTTCGGCCGAAGACCTGTTGGTTCACGACCTTGTGTGGAACGGACAGCCCTAAACCGCAGCTCACCAACAGGCAAAAGCAATTATGACAGAAAAAGAGGCTTTGTTCCATAACGGAGCAGAGCCTTTTTCTATGCCGGATTGCGGCATTTTACAGCGGAGCTGAGAGCGGAGAAATTCCGGAAAATCATAAACGAGGTCGGGCACTAATCAGCTGCGGTTCCAGAGTTGTTTGGCTCTGAGCTGCCCGGTTCCAAAGCGGTTCGGTTCCAGAGCCGGCCGGTTTCGGGGCGGTAATAACAGACGCCGGTCGTCAGGTTGACAAAGCCGCCGTCGCGCAGCGGTATTTCCCGCCCGTCCAGCTTTACCTGTCCCAAAGAAAACTCTATCCGCCCTTTATAGATGCAGCTTTGTTTATTGCAGACAACCGGGTCGCCGGCGGGAACGGCGTATTTGCCTTTGGTTTTGGTGCCGGTCCACATTTTTTCCAAAAATTTGTTTTTATGATAACGGGAGGCGACCAGTTTTCCGGCAGGGTTTCTGTAGGCATACGTCGTGCCTTTGGCGTCGAAGACAAAATCCGGGCGCGGGCTGAAACAGATGCTGACAACGCCGGCGACTATCCCGGCAATCCCCCAGAAACGCCATTTTGCCTGCCAGATACAGAGCCAGAGCAAGCCGAACGTCAGCAACAGTATGCCCCAGTCCGGCAGGGTTCCGACGCCCTCGCCCGCCTTGGCGCCGGGCAGCGCCGCTACCCATGCGGTGATTTGGTTGATTACATCGATGCCGGCGGCAAACGGCCTGACAGCATAAGCGCCAAGCCCGAACGGCAGGCTTATCAGAAACAGCAGCAGCGCTGGCATAACCCAGAAACCGATGACCGGCCCCGCCAGCAGGTTGCCGAGGCTGGTATAGACCGAAATCTGGCTGAAATAATAGACGCCGTACGGCAGCGTCATCAGGCTGGCAACCAAATCCGATACCAAAAGCCCGGCCATATAGGCAACGAACTTTCCGAACAGGCTGCGGCTGTCCAGCCAGCGGTGCAGCCGGGCGGCGTTCTTTTCATAAAAAGCAACCAGGCCGAGCACGGCGGCAAAAGACATCAGAAACCCGGGCGACACAACCGCTTCGGGCGTTATGGCGACGACGACCAGCACCGCAAACGCCCACAGGCGCAGCGAGACGGCACGGCGGTTAAACAAAACGGCAACCAAAACCAGCGTCATCATCACGAACGCGCGGATGCAGGAAACACTCTGCCCGGAAATAAGAAAATACGCAAACGTAAAGAAAACGGATACGACGGCGGCGGGTTTGCGCAAATCGTACCGCCCTTCGCCCAACGGGAACAGGGTTGCACGTATCAGGAAAAAGACCAAGAGCGCAATAATGCTCATGTGCATTCCGGAAATAGAAAGGAAATGCGCCAGACCCGAGGTGCGGTAATCGTTATTCAGTTGTTCGGAAATCGTGCTGCGGTCGCCGATGGTCAGCGCTTTGGCGATGGCGCCGGCGTCTTTGGGAGTGTTGGCGTCAATCAGCTCCTTGATGTACGTCCGAATACGGGTTATCGTATCCGCTGCCGGGTTTGCCGCCGCGGCGGGGCATTCTACCTGAAATACGGGGCCGACGGTATAGCCGACAGCACTCAAGCCTTTATAGAAGTTAGCTCGGTCAAACTTATAGTTGCTCAGCGGGTTGGGCGTAAATCCCTGCGGCAGTTTGGCGACAAGTTCAACGCAGACGCCGGGTTTCAGCCATGGTTCGGAAAAATTCAGGCTGATGCGGAAATCGCCTTTCAAGTCCCGCTCGAAATTATTGACATCGGACAACAACAGCCGCGGGCGATTGTTGGAATTATAATCCATATCCTTAACCCGGCCGCGCAAATAGCTGATTTCAGGCAAGTCATATTCCAAATTGCGGGCACGGTACATCGCATCGGCCTTGGCCATGCTCAGCCCGAGCAAAAATACCGCGGCATACGTCAGGAGCTTGAACTGCCCGTCCCGGCGGCGCGTCAGCCATAACAACAGCAGCACGGCTTCAAGATAGCCGACAATCACCCAGGCCGACAATTCCAGCGGCAACGCAAAGTAAAACGCCGCGCCGGATGCAAAAGCTACCGCATACCAGATTATCAGGCTTTCCGCCTCGTTTTGATAATTTTCGGCCGCATACAGCTTCAACCGCAGCCATTGTTTGCGGAGCCACCACCTCACCGGATTATGCCTCCGGTGTCCGAGGTGCCGGGGCGGACAGCCTTTCGGGAGCAACGCGGGCGGCGGGTTCAGGGATTTTATGCGGTGCCGCGGAGGTGTCCGAACCGGCGGAAATTGGCGTGGTGGAAGCGTCCGAACCGGCGGAAATTGGCGTGATGGAAGCGTCTAGGGCAGCAGATGAGGCGTTGGCGCCATTTATCTCCCGCAGCACGATTTCCGCAGCACGGCGGCTCGGGTTTATTTTGCCCGCGCCCATCAGGCGGCGCAGCTCTTCCATTTTATTTTGAAATTGGGTACGCGGGGCTGCATTTTCCGTATCCAGAAATTTCGCCACCTCGCCCGCCACGTTTTCAGGCGTGCATGCTTCCTGCAGAAGCTCAGGCACAGTACTATCGTTCATCAGGATATTGGGCAGGTTGACGGAACGGATTTTCAGCAGGTGGCGCGCCAGCCACGCCGTCAGCGGCGCAACCTTATAAGCGATGATATGCGGGATTTTCATTATCGCCAGTTCCAGCGACACGGTTCCAGACGCCGCCATTGCCGCTGAGGCGGCTGCCCTCGCCCCGTTGCGTTCCTGCCGGCCTGCGACAATCATCACATCATCGGCGCCGTTTTCCGCCACCATACGGCGCACCTGCTGCTCTACGGTCTTGACTGTGGGCAGGACAAACTGCAAGTCGGCGTATTTTTGCCGCAGCAGCGCGGCGGCTTCCAGGAACACCGGCAACAGGCGGCTGACCTCGTTATGGCGCGAACCGGGCAAAATCAGGACAATCCGCTTATCAGGTGAAATACCCGACTTGCGGCAAAATTCTTCCGCCGCCGTTTCCGGCACCGTATTTTCGATTACCGGATGCCCGACAAAATCCGACGGCAGATGATGGGGGATAAAATATGCCGGTTCGTTCGGAAACAGTGTCAGCAGGCGGTCTACATACTTATACATCGTTTTGGCCCGTCCCTTTTTCCACGCCCAGACCTGCGGCGCGACATAATGCATCTGCGGCACTTTAATCTTTTGGCGGCGCAGGGCTTTATGCACGCGGGAGGAAAAGCTCCAGCTGTCTATGGTAACGACAATGTCCGGCTTTTGGGCGGCGATGTCAGCGACGGTTTCGCGAATGCGGCGCAGAACTTTCGGAATGCTCGGAATAACCTCCGCCAGCCCCATAACCGCCAGGTCGCTGATGTCAAACAGGGATTTAAGCCCCTCCTCTTTCATATTTTCACCGCCGACGCCGGCAAATTCCGCCTCCGGCGCAAGTTCTTTCAACGCGTGCATTAAACGGGCGCCGAGCATATCTCCCGACGGTTCCCCGGCTATCAGATATATTTTCATGCTTCATACTCCGACGGAATTATGCCTTTGATGAACAGGCCATACTCGTTTGCCAGCCTTATCACTTCCGGCTCATTGACTATCAGGGTGTTACCGGCGTGGACGGCTATCCCTTTCAGGCCGCTTTTATGCGCGTTTTCCACCGTGCGCGTACCGATGGTCGGCAGGTCGATGCGCATATCCTGCTGAGGTTTGCGCAGTTTTACAAGTATCGGGGCCTTTCCTTTGCGCACATAATCGGCGCATCTTTTAATCAGCCTGTCGGTTCCCTCTATTCCCTCAGCGCCTAAAACCAGCCCCTGCTGGACAATAACCGACTGGCCGACATCAAGCTTGCCCAAAGCGGAAGCTACTTCTACGCCGCGGCGAATATCTTCTTCATCGGCTTTATCAGGCTTCTTTTTGGTCAGCACGCCTTCGTGCGCCAGCAAATCCGGAACAACTTCCTGAATGCCGACGACTTTCATCCCGTCGGCCTCGATTTCTTTTACCAAGGCACGGAGAATACCGTCATCGCCCAAAGCTTTGGCGCCGAGTTTGGCAAAAAACGCCGCGGTGCGCAAATCCGGCACCAGTTCGGAAAATGTCGGCCGTTTAATGGTGCCTATCAGAACGATTTCCTTAACGCCCTCTTCCTTAAAGCGTTTAAATCCGGTGCCGGCCTGCCCTATCCGTATCCATTCGTGCGCCACGTCTTTAGTAAAAATCTTTTCATCGGCATTGGCATGAATAGCCAGAGCATAATACGGGCGATTGTGCGCACGGCACCAGTCTATCAGCCGCTTGGGCAACTCACCGCCGCCGGCAACGATGCCCAGTTTGCGGTCGGGATTGCGGGTAATATCCTTTTCTTCCGCGGATACGGTTTCCTGCATAGTCATTTTCCTTATCAAGGTTTGGCAAATTTATGCTTTCGTTATACCATCGGGCAAAAAAATTGCAAAATATTAAAAATTATTATTGACAACTATTTTTTTTAGGGTTATATGTCTGTTTGTTGTTTAGGCAGCGTTCATATATCGCGGGGTAGAGCAGCCCGGTAGCTCGTCAGGCTCATAACCTGAAGGTCGTTGGTTCAAATCCTTCCCCCGCAACCAATAGCGAAAACGGAAGCTTACGCTTCCGTTTTTTGTATCTGCGGTGTTTTGCGAAATTAAAGAAACTGCGGGATTCATTTTTTATTTTGACAGTGCGCCGGAACTACAAATCCGGTTAGTTAATTATATCCGGAATTTCAGTTAATTATATTTTACGGTATGGCATCAGGCTACTTTTGCTTTTTCGTCCGCAGCAGGAAGATACCCTTTGCCCTCAGCGGCAATACGCGCTGCATCCGGATATTCCAAAGTTTCCATCCGCCTCAAAAAGGCGGACAGCCAGGCTGAGTCCAAAGTCGTGTCATAAGGCCGGGAAAGGCGAAAATACGTTGCAGTATAAAAACGCCACCAGCGGACGGCAAACTCCATACTGTCCCGCAGAAGACCGACAGCTGGCGAATTTGCTTCCGCACCGGATTCCGAAAGCGCAGACGCAATGGGACGGAAAATCCCGTTACAAACCTTGTCAAAATAATGATGCGGAACGAGCGTCAGCTGCCAACAGTCAGCGGCCCGGCTTTCCCTGTCATATACCTCCGGCGGCAGGGGCTGCTTATAAAGAGGAGTGGCAAAACCTTCCGGCGTTTTTTCCACGGGGTAAAGCGAGGCGCCGTTCCGGCGGTAAGCTTCCATATCCGGCGGACAGGCAAGCGACCGTACGACTTCCTGCATGGTTTCCAGTTCCTGCAGCAGATGTTTACGGTCGGGATGCAAAATATCCAAAAGAGGATTCAGACAATCGCGTTTCAAATGATACAGCTTTTCGGAAAACGATTGCAGGAGAAAATACTTGTTCAGCTGATAATTAAAAGAGATGCCGAAATATGGAATAACACAACATCCGCGGCAGGTTTCCAATGTGCCGGACGAAAGGGCACTGCGGCGAAAAGCGGCACTGTCCAAAGCTGCGTTCAAATCTTTGTTCCAGGCGACGTTTTCGCTTACGGCGTGATAGCACGGCAGCACCAGGCTGCCGTCGGGCGCAAAAGTCAGCGTATGGCGGTTGGCCGAACAAGGCGGCAGCTGCGACGGAGAAGAAGTTCGGAAAAATTCCATAAAATGCAGCAAGACAACCGTGTACGCATCAAAAATCCGGTTGACTATATCGGAAATATATGCCGAAATACGGTAAGTTCCGCCCTTGTCCATATAGGGAAACATCGGGCTCAGGTAAATCAGGGCATGATGCCGCTGCGCATAAGATATCATATTGTCAAGCTCATTTATATTGCCGTCGGTAACGACAGTCATTATTTTCGGCGCCCGCACGGAAGCAATTTCGGCAACCGTCTTTTTGACATTTTCACAGGCATCTACACCGCGTATCTGCCTGTATGCAGCACTGTCGAGCGTATCCAGCGACGTATTGAACTTATCGGCGGCGAATGCCACTTCAAGCATTTTGCGTTTAGAGGCAGAGGCAATGCAGTTTGAGGTTACCTCGTTTTTTATGCCCAGCTTTTTGGCATATTCAATGACTTCTGCCAAATGCGGATACAGCGTTGGTTCGCCGCCGGTAAAATCTATGTAGCGGACGCCGTGTTCCCGGCATTGTTTCACCAAGAGGCAGGCATCTTCCGCGGACAGCTCGGGCACGTTTTTGAAGGCGGGATTCTGCCAGACGTTGCAATAGCTGCAGCGCGAATTGCAGCGATAAGTAACATAAAAACGCGCACAATAGAAATTCTGACCGTTCATCTTTTATCCTTTCTTTGTAACCTGTTCAATGCTCCGGCGCAAAATCGCCATCCCCTCTTCCAAATCAGCGGCGGCAACGTTCAACGGCGGTGCCAGACGAAGAATGTGCCCGCTCAAAATAGCCTCCAGCCCGTTCTGCCGCGCCCGGAAAAAGACTTCCCGCGCCAAAGCGGCGTCCGGTTCCTTTCCGCTACGGCTTTTGACAAATTCCACGGCGCCCATCAGACCTGCCGAACGAACATCGCCGACGGACGGAAACATTGCAGCAAGGCGTTCCAATTCTTCGCGAAGCATGACGCCGCTGCGGCGGACACGAACGAAAATTTCCCCTTTCTTCAATTCCTCCAGAACGGCAGATGCAACCGCAAGATTTACGGGATGGGCGGCAAAAGTCGAAGACCTCTCGCCGGGGCGGACGGCATAATGGTTTTCGGTGATGTATTCCCGTTCACACAAAACCGAAAGCGGACGCCCGTTTGCCAATCCTTTAGTCAGGGATACAATGTCAGGGCATATTCCCCACAGCCCGTAACTGGCGAGAAAATACCCGGTGCGCCCGCCGCCGGTCAAAACTTCGTCGGCAAACATAATTATTCCGTTTTCCCGGCAAAAATCAGCAAATCCCGTCATAAATTCCCGGGGCGGAACAACAACGGCGGCTCCCTGCACGGGTTCAAAAATCACGGCTTTGGCGCGGCGTTCTTTCAGTTTTGCAATAACTTCGCCCAGACAATGCAGACCGCAGGTTTGGCGTTCTTTATGCCACGGACAGCGGTAACAATGCGGATAGTCCACCTGAAAATTGTCAAACAGCGCCGCATGCGCGGTTTCGTTTATTGTCAGCTTGGTTCCCATCGTCTTGCCGTGAAAACCGCCTCGATACGCCGCTATCGGAATGCGCTGCTTGTCGAAATAATTAATAATGTCGCTCAAGCCGCGGTCTACTGCATAACCTCCGTCATTATACGGGATAAGCTTATAATCCGGCAACGGCAGCAACGGTGCCAGTTCTTCATAAAAATGGCATTCTGCCTCCGTCCGCCGGCCGTGAACGTTATCCATCAGCCCGGCAGCCCTGATTTCGGCGGCTACAAACGGCGGATAACAATGGCCGAAGCTGTTGGTAAATATTCCCGACGTAAAATCCAGATATGTTTTGCCGTCCGCATCGGTAAAGCGGCTTCCCGATGCCGATGCGACGACGATATCTTCATCCGTACAATATCCCTGCGGCGTACGGGCACGAATGCGGGCGATGATGCCCCTATTTCCAATTCCATCCATATTCTTTCCCCTGTTCATGCGAAAACGGTATACGGGCATAGGCGAATGCCAGCTTTTTCAGCCACTGCCGGATTTCTTCCGAAATATCGTCCAGCGAAGACAACCGCCAGCGCCACGATTTGGCATAATCCCGGCCATGGGCGATGCGCCCGCGGTTATCCAAGCCGAGAATGTCCGGCAGCGGAATAATCACTTTTTCGGCGGCGGAGCGATACAATTCTTCAATACAGCGTTTTTGGAGGTCGTCCTGCGGCGACGCCTGCAGGTAATAGCGCAGATACGGCAGATATTTCGCTTCCAGCCCCTGCAAATAGGAAGCAAAGGCAGGATTATCATGCGTTCCGGTATAAGCGACGGACTTGTGCGGATAATAAAACGGCAAATGGATGGTTTCGGTACCGTAGCCGTTTGCAAAACCGAACTGAAGAACCCTGGTGCCCGCCCAGCGGTATTTGGTAAACAAACGATATGCACGTTCGGGAACGCTGCCCAAATCCTCGGCAATCAGTTCCACGCCGCAGGATTTCGCCAGCCGGGTCAGTTTTGGAATAAATACGTCGTTTTCGGCATCAGGGCCGTCATACCAGCGTTCGCCGCCGCGCCCCAGACCGTAATAGCGTACAAAACCAATCGCATGGTCGATGCGGATAACATCATACAAACCGGCATAAAAGCGAAAACGCGCCAAGTGCCAGCGGAATTTGTCCGCAGCGGCGGCCGGCCAATCGTAGCACGGCATATCCCAGCTGCGGGTATGGGAGGCGAAACAGTCTCCCGGCACACCTGCCGACAAGGTTACGGATGCATCTTCCGGATTGACGGCAAAAATATTTCGGCGGCTCCAGACGTCGGCACTGTCGTAAGCAACGTAAAAAGGCAAATCGCCGATTATTTTTATGCCGTTTCGTCCCGCATACTCTTTCAACTGATGCCACTGGCAAAAAAATTCGTACTGAACAAACTGCCAGAATAAAACGGAAACCGCCAGGCGGCGGCGATAACCGCGCAGTACTTCCGGCCGGCGGAAAGCCGCCCCTTCTTCCCATTCGTTCCAGGGTTTCCAGCCGAAGTGTTCCTTTAACGCCATAAACAGGGCGTAATCGGAAAGCCAGACGGCATTTTTGCGGCGGAAAGCCAAAAATCCGGAATCACTTTTGCTGCCGCGGGCACAAAACCTGTCGAACGCCAAACGCAAAAGCTTAAACCTTGCCGCAAACAGCCTGCCATAATCAATATCAGCCGAATTTGCACCAAAGTCATACTGTTCCGCTTCCCCCGGCAAGAGCAAACCGTCTTTTTCCAGCATATCCGGCGCAATAAAATACGGGTTTCCGGCAAAAGCGCTGAGGGTTTTATACGGGCTGTTGCAGTAGCCGGTCTGCCCGTGAGGCAAAACCTCCCACAGCGTTTGCCCGGCTTCCCGCAGCATATCGACAAACCGGTACGCCCCCTCTCCCATATCGCCGATGCCATACGGCGACGGCAGGCTGAAGACCGGCAGCAAAATCCCGGCGGAACGGTTGTAGCTGTCTCCGTTGATATATTTTTCCGCATGTTTCATTTTATTCTCCTCGTTTTCCTGAATATACTTTTCGGCGACCCGGCGGTTTTCCGCCGCCTGCCCTACCGTCCGTAACGGTCTATCCGTGCCTTGCGGTATATTTCCTTCCAGCCGCTGCTTTTAATCCGCGCGTCGTCCATATGACCCCGCCCCGACAAAACGGCAATGCCGCGCAGACGGTTCTGCATGACCTCGCTGATACTGGATATTTTATCCAGACGCCAACGCCAGGATTTTTCAAAATTATGTTCATAGCATATCCGGCTTTCGTTGCCCAACGACATAACGTCCTGAACCGGAATGATGACTTTTGCCGCCGAAGAATTATACAGGGCGTCAATGGCGTTCCAGACCAAATCCTCGCGTTTGGAAGCCTTCAGATACGTCATCATGTACTCCAGATCGTCATCACTTTTGTGCGCCAGAAGGCCGGCCAATGTTTCATTATCGTGCGTTCCGGTGTATGCCGCGACATTCTGCGGATACATCTGCGGCAGGTGAATATTGCGCGTCCCGTAATGCATATCGCCGACGGTATGTTGAAAAATGCGCATACCGAGCCAGTTCAGCTGGTCATACAAATCATGCGTTCGCTGATTGTTATTGCCGAGGTTTTCGACAATAATATCCATATTGCGTTCCCGGGCAACACAGTCGATAATGCCGGTGGCTGATGCCCTGTCACTGTCCGGCCCCGGATACCATACGCCGCGCGCACCGTCGTCTTTGATGCCGTAATAATGGACAAACGCCACGGCATGGTCGATGCGCATAATGTCATACATCCCGGCGCCGATGCGGATACGTTCCGCCAGCCAATCGTAATTTTTCGCTTTCATTCTATCCCAGTCATAGCAGGGATTGCCCCAGCGGATGTCCCTGTCACCTGACGGAATGCCTGAAAACAGCTTGATGCTGCCGTCGGGGTTTAAGTCAAACAACTCGCGGCGGCTCCAGACGTCGGCGCTGTCGTGGTTTACATAAAACGGCATATCTCCTATCAGCTTGACGCCTTTTTGATGAGCATACTCCTTTAACTGTTCCCACTGCCGGAAAAACTGAAACTGCGTAAATCTCCAGAAAGTGATGTCTTCGTTAAGGTTGCGGCGAAGATTGCACATCGTATTTTTTTCGCGGAACTTTAATCCGTCGGGCCATTTGTACCAAGGGGCATTTTCCAGCCTGCCTTTGACGGACATAAACATGGCGTAGTCGTCAAGCCAGCCGTGGTTTTTAAAACGAAAGGCCAAAAAATCGTCCGACTGGTGTCCGCCCTGCATCATCCAGCGCCCGAAAGCACGGCGAAGCATTTTTTCCCGCGAGGCGAACAGTTTTCCGTAATCTATATCCACCGGGTCGGAACCGAAGTCCAATCCGGACAAATCCTGCAGACGCAGCAGCCCCTCCTCCATCAATTTGTCGGGAGAAATATAATAATGGTTGCCGGCACAGGAACTCAGACTCTGATACGGGCTGTTGCCGTAGCCGACCGGGCCGTTGGGCAGCATGGCCCAGAGCTGCTGTCCCGAATTTTGCAGCACGTCGATAAACCAGCGCGCCTCGTTACCCAAATCCCCTATGCCGTATTTTCCGGGCAGGCTCATTACAGGCAGCAGAATGCCAGCCTCCCGCTCATATAATTTTCTGCCGTTCAGTTCGGTCAAATCAAAACTCATATTAAAAACGCTCCTCCGTCAAAATTAAAGCATTGTCCCGATGTAAAAGCATAATGATTGGTTATAATATTATATACCAGCGCAGCCACTTCCGCCGGCTGTCCCAAACGCCGCGACGGCAGCCTCCGTTTCTGCGCCTCTTTATCGTCAGCGGCTGTCATCCGGGTTTCAATATAACCGGGCGCTATGGAAAAAAACGAAACGCGCCCGGCAAATTCCGGATTGGCGGCTGCTTCGGCAGTCAATGCCAAAACGCCTGCTTTGGAAGCGCTGTACGACATATCGGCTCCGGTTGCCGCCTTAAACGCTGCCAGCGAGGCGTTGTTTACCACCACCCCGGAACCGGGCATGTGCGCAATTTCATGCTTCATGCATATCAGGGTTCCGACCAGATTGACATCTATCACGCGGCGGGCGCGGGCAATATCCGCCTCAGAGAGTTTTTGGGGCGCTATTCCCGTTCCGGCATTGTTAAACGCGGCATCAAGCTGCCCGATACGGCCGAGCAAAGCGGAAATTTCCGGCTCATTGCTGACATCGGCAACGCGGTAATGAAATCCGGGCAGCGTTTTTTCCATCGCGGCGCCGCGGCCGTCTTCCCCGTTTCCGGAAATGCCATACACTTCCCAGCCGCGGGAACAAAACAATTCGGCGGCAGCTTTGCCGATACCGTGCGTAGCGCCGGTAATCAGAATTTTTCCAGGTTCAGACAAAATGGCCATCAATTTCCTCCTTATGATCTATATACCAGGCGGCGGTTTCCTTAAGCCCTTTTTCCAGCGTGTAACGCGGCGCGTAGCCGAGTTCCCGGTTCAGCTTTCCGTAATCCATGCACTGATTCTTTATTTCGCCTGCCGTGACAATTTCTTCGCGCGGAGCGATTTTTCTGCCGGCATATTCGGACAACCGGCCGATAACCTCGCCCATGGCATAACTGTTGGACGTTCCGAGATTAAAGGCCTCGCCCAGAATCCGCCCCAGACTTCCTCCCCGTTCCAGCCGGTCAAGCAGCATGGCGACGGCACGGGTTAAATCGCGGACATAAATCATATCACGGTAAAAAGATTCCGCCCCGCCCGACGGTGTCCGGTACTTCTTCAGCACGGGAGCGGTTTGGGTATACAGCAGGCGATACAGCGTCCCCGGAACAACCCGGCTCTTGTGATAATCGCCCGGGCCGTAAACATTGCAAAAGCGGTATACGACCGCCGGAAAACCGCTCTTCCGGGCAACGGAGCGCACCAGTTCATCGGCGCGCGCCTTAGAGGCGTCATACGGACATGACAGCGGACGCAGTTCATCGCTTTCATGGTACGAACTGCGTCTGCCTTCGCCGTAAACCTTGTCCGTAGAAGCGTAAAAAAATCCCCGGAACGAACTGTCGTGCCGCTGCCAGCGCCGCAGCGCCGCTGCAAGGACATTCCTTGTCCCGTCATAATTCGTCCGCCAGGCTTCCCTTCCGTTTTCCTGCGCTTTCTGAATCGTGGCGCAGGCAGCAAAATGAAGGACAAACTCAATATCCATCCCGCCTTTTTCCGCGGCAGCAAAAACGGATTCGATAAATTTTCCGTCCGCCACGTCGCCAAAGCAAAACTGTACATCGCTTTTGGCAAACGCCGCTGCCGAAACCGGGAACGCTGCCGCAGTACGAATCCCGGCATCCCGCAAAACGGCGGTGCAGAAGACTTCTTCCGGTTTGCCAAGCGCCAGCACTTTGCGCCCCGCTGCGGCCAGTTCCGCCAACATATGCTGCCCGATAAAACCGGTGGCTCCGGTTACCAGACATACTTTCATCCTTTTTTCCATCTCCCCCTCCGCGGTTAAAGGCTTTTATCCATCTTTGCCGAGACAACACCTTCCGCCAGCAAGGTTTCTATTCCCTTTCCGGTATCATAAAGGGAGAAATATTCCCGCAGACTGGCAAACGTACGCAGCGGCTTTTCGGCTTCGGGATTAAGAGCCAGTATCATTTCCAGCATCATCAGCCCCTGATAACGGCGGAATTTTGCATCGCGTTCCACATTCTTCTTGTTAATCCAGGTATGCATAATATCCTGATGCCAGTCCGGGCGTTCGGGATGGTGTTCCAGCGTATAATAATGCCATTCGGCACGGCGGCCGGTTTTGCAGTCAATAAAAAACGGCGGTTCCCAGATTATGTCCAGAAACGGCACGACTGCGGGCGTTCCCCATATACCGCGCCAATCGCAGACAAACGGAAAAGTACGCTGGTCAATCCCCAGCAACTGGCGGGAAATGACTTCCGGTGCCAATTCTCCCCTTATCCAATTATTAATGAAAAGTTCTTTGAAAAAACGTCCCCATTCCCGGAGCAGCCCCTTATCATTAAAAAACATCAAACAGGTATTGACAGCAGGAAGCGATTCATTGACCGGGGGCAGTTTGCAGCCTTCGGGAAAATGAAGCGACGCAAAAGGCGGATAGCATTCCCCGCCGATTTGCTCCAGATGCGAATAGGCCGCTTTGACCGAAGCTGCACCGGGAATTATCACGTCATGGCGTTTCTTTAAAATCAGGTCGGTATCCACAAAAAAAACGGGGACTTGTTCCCCCGCCAGTTCAGCTTCTTTCAACAGTGCATCCGGTTTGGAATACGAATAATATATGCGGTAATCGGTATTTTCCGGCGTAATATTCCTTTCAAGCGTTTCGTAATCGACATGGCTCCAAACGCCGCAGTCCAACAGCCCGTGCCGGGCGAAAAAGCCATATATCGCCTTATCGCAATAAAGGGTATGGCAGCTGCCGGATTCCGGATATAAAATGCGGCGGATTATCAATCCCTGGGCAATCATGGTCAGCAGGTAGTGGCTGCCGAACGCCTTTTCAAGCGCCTGTTCGTCAATAGCGGCATAATTCTGCACATTGCCGCCAAAAGTCCGATATGCCAACGGTCCGCTGCCCAACGCGTTTACAGTGCGAACAACCGTATGCGGCGACGATAACACGCCTTTTTGAATATAGTCCAGGAGTTCTGCCGTAACTTTGCTTAATTTCATACTTTCCTCCTTCGGCAAAGATTTGCAACTCACGAAAAAAAATATAACCGGAGCGTTTTGGAGCGTCAATGCTTAATTTTTTATTAACGAAAGAAAAAACATTTGACTTTTTGTCAAAAATCTTTAGTATAATAACTCCCCGCCCGATTGAAATGTTTTCGGTAGAAGTGTTTTCGACTGAAATGTTCCCGGTTAAAATGTTCCCGGTTGAAATGTTCCCGAAAAGTTGCATGTGTAAAAAGTCCCGAGGGGCTGATTAGTTCGCCGCAGGATTTTTTATTTAAAATACCTTGTCTTTTGCGTTTTATAATCCGCGTTTACGCTTTCCTGCGAAACGGACGGAAAATTATAGTGCTGCGGCACATATGCGGATTTTGCCAGCAGTTACCGGCAATAAAAAAATTTTCCTAACCTGTGTTTAACAGGCTATGCCCTTCTGCGTACAGGCGGCTTATATATGTCCAATCCGCCGATGGCTTATATGATGTGCTGGCGACTTACAGATGCACTGACGGCGTGCGGATGTGTTGCAGGCTTATTGCTCGACCGAAAAACGCTTATACATTGCGCCGGCGGCTGCCTTATATATTGTTCAGCAAACGCCCCACAGCCTGCGACAGTTCGCGGATATAATCGTTGTCGCTGACCGGCGCGCTTTTGCCGACGCTGCGGCTCTGATACTTTTTCAGAAACGGGATGTCCACCGGCGTGAACAGGCGGTACAGATTTTCTCCGGTATCGGATTTGCCGCCGTTTTCGGCAAAGCTGTGGCGCAGCTGGTAGAACTTAACGGGAAAGCCGTCTTTCTGCGAGAATTTGCGCATCAAATCCCCCTCGCCCGCAGCATAGAAAAAGCCCTTAAACGTATCAGGATTGCTCTGCCAGTAGGCGCGGCAGACTTCCAGCAGGTTAGCGGTGCCGTCGCTGCTGACGGCCCGGCGACCTTTCCGGACGGCCGCAAGGTGCAGGACGAACTCGATTTCTATCCCGTTCTTGGCGGCTGTATTGAATATTGAAGCCAGAAAAGAAATGTCGGCGATGTCGCCAAAGCAAAACTGCACGTTATGTTCCTTAAACGCCGCGGCAGAAATGGGAAGCGCCGACGTCGCCTTTATCAGGCGGTTGTTGGCAGCCAACGGGCTGAACGCGTCTTCAGAATCGCCCAAAGCCAAAACCTTGCGTCCCGATGCAATCAGTTCGTTCAGGATATACTGCCCGACAAATCCCGTTGCTCCGGTTATCAAACAGACTTTCTGCTCCATTTCTTCTTCTCCCTGTCCTTGCGCTTTTGCTTTTCCGACGAGCGGTTATGAGCTCCATGCGCGGTTGTATTCTCCTATAGAAGTTATTGTGACGCTTTTTTGAACGTTTGTCAACGCACATGTTAAAGTTTTTTTAGACAAAACTATTGACTCTTTTGCTATTTTGGATATAATCAGGCTGTTATTTTATAAATTTATGTTTTTTAATTCTTAAAATTATTCTTTATGGAAAAAACATCCTTAACTTTGGCTCAGGCACATTGGATGTGTGTCCAGTCGATTTTGCAATTGCAACAGCTTCACCAAGCTGCCGGCAATACTGCCGTCATCAAATCCGAGTGCAAATCTCCGGAGCTTGTCAATACTTTAAGAGACCGGGCGCTGCAACTTGGAGCGGGAACCAAGACCCGCCTTCTGCCCGTTTCCGTTACCGGCCAGGGAAACCTGCTGGTGCTGCGCGAACGCGTCTGGGGATTGAAAATCGGCAACATGCTGGTTTTTGACGCGGGAAACTACTCATTGCAATCGCTGCTCGGCTTTGCCTGCAATATTCCGATGGCAAAGGTTTATTCCGACCGGATTATCTGCTACTACGCCAACGGGCGGCGCGTTATGCAAAAAGCCGACCCGATTGCGCTGGTCAACCGTTTCCGCACGCCGCCGATGCGCGACTGGATGAGAATTGACTTTGAAGCCGCTGCCCGTTTCTTCCCCGAAGAAACAGCAAAACTGAGACGGGGTTATCCCGACATCAGCCCTAAGAACTGGCGGCTTTTGACCGATGCCAACGTGGAAACGCTGGTTCTGGCGCAAGACGAAACGTACGACCACTTTATTCCGTTTCACTGCGTGATGAATGGTTCGCCGGTCAGCCTTGACTACTGCGACCCGATTTTGGGAAAACTTAACGGCTACGGCAACCTGCAGCCGCTGTTCCACGAATTTGCGACGCTGCTTGCCAACGGACATTACCGCGAAATTGCCAAAGACAAAAAACTGCGCTGCTTTGAACGAGGCTATTATGCCCGTGAAACAGGCGAAAGGAGCTTGTACCCCGGCGTTTCCGAACTGGAATTGAAAGTCGGCTTTGCGGACATTCCGTTTGAACAGGCAATTTTGCTGGCCAAGAACCAGACAGAACTCCGCCACCGTTATGTCCGCGGCGAAAGGCTGTTTTCGGTTGACGCCGACGGAAACGTGCTTAACGCACGGAACGTTGTCAACAGCCGGAATTTCAAACCCGGCGGACAGCGCATTATCCTGTTGCCGGACAATGTCTACGAAGCATGGGGAAAGGACTTTTCTTCCGAGATGCTGGAATTTCTGGCAAAAGAACGCACGTTCGACTACGGCATTTACGGCAACGACTTTATCCGCAATGTTTCGGGACAAGAACTGGAACAGTTTAAAACGCTGAAAAAGTTTGCCAAAGCTGCCGGATTCGGCGTTAAAACTGCGGCTAAAATCGGTTTGGAAGCTGCGAAAATCGTCGGCGCAGGCTGCGTTATAACGGCAGAAGGCGCTTGCAAGGTTGCCAGCTTTGCTTTTGACGAAATCGCTTACCAGTTTGAAGGTTCCTATGCCAGTGAAGGTGCAGATTTATCGGCTCCGACAAGAAGAGGTTATATTACCGGTCTTACTAATCTTGATTTTTATTGGTAAAGAAGGTGGTTTATTCCAAAACAAAAGAGGCTGTTCCCTTATGGGAACGCCTCTTTTTTTGGTGCCGTGCACCCGGCGGACGGCAAATGCCCGATTATCAGCAGGCATAGCTCCTGCTGCACTCCTTGCGGCGAAGCTCTTCCTGAAGATAGGCATACACTTTCTTTACCTTGCGGAATTTTTCCGCGGCATCGGGACTGCGGTTCGTATCGGGATGATACTTTTTGACCAAATCGCGATAAGCCGCTTTCAGGCTGCCTTCAGTCAATGTTTCCGGCGTCAACCCGAAAATGCGGTAATATGCGTTCGGTGCGGCCGCAGACGTCCCGGCACTTTTGCCCTGCGCCGAATTCTGCGAAGACGAAGTTCCCTGCCCCGCACGGTTTTGTCCGGAGCCGGAATTTTCGGTTCCGCCTTTCTGCCCGCAACTGCCTTCCTGACGGTATTCGGCAAACAAGGGATTGCACTCTGCCAGCCTGGCAAGATAACGGCGTAATTCAGCCCCGCACAGTTTTTCCACCGGATTTTGCTGCAAAAAACCGAATTGCTGAGGCGTCAGCCAAATGCCGTTAAACAGCACCTTGATTTTATTAATCTCAGCTTCGTTTTTTTCCTGTTCAGCTTTGGCCCGTTCAGCCTCCTGGAAAGCCTGTTCACGACGAATCTCTTCCTGACGGCGTCTTTCTGCTTCGCGGCGGAGCTGCTCACGATACGCCTGTTCGCGCCGCAGCTTTTCCTGCCGGAGAATGCCGGCATATACCTCGGCAGCACTGCCCAGAGTTTGTAAAACCTTTTTTATTCTCTGCGCCCGGCAGAAGAAATAAAACCATACTCCGCAGCCTAATGCAAAAAACAACAGGCACGTGCATAATGCATAATCTAAGCTAAATGTTTCCATAAATGATATTTTAATAATTAAAAAATTGCTTTTATTATAAAATGCGTTTTTATTTTGTCAATATTTTTTGACAAATTTCAAAAAAGACAGAGGCTTGACAGCATTGGCAGAAACCGAAACAGAGCCGAAGTTATGACGGCGGGACGGATTGTTGCGCAAAGAAACCGGCCACAACGGGAGAAAACGCCGATTGCTGTGGAAAAAACAGAAACGGAGAAGGATTTTTTTTATTCCCGGGATTATATTTTAAAGGCGTTTGAATTATTTTATGGAGGCGATATGAAAAAAGTTATTTTAGGAGCAATGATGATGTTAGCAGCGGGAACAGCCAATGCGGCGGACATTAAGCTGCCGGAACATACGGCAAACGGCGGTATGCCCCTGATGGAGGCGATTGCGGCCCGGCGTTCGGGAAGAACCTTTGACACCAAGATGCTTTCCGACCAGGTTTTGGCAGATTTGCTGTGGGCAACATGGGGAATTTCTTCCGAAGACGGCAAACGCGTTGTCCCGACGGCGCGCAACCGGCAGGATATCGACCTGTATGTCCTGCTGCCCACAGGTTCCTACCGTTACGACGCGGCAAAGAACACGCTGGTTCAGCTCGGCAGCGAAGACCTGCGCCCGATTCTGGCAAAAGAGCAGAAATTCGCGGGCGATGCGCCGGTTCACCTGCTGTTTGTTACCAAAGACAAGAAATACGGCGAAATGCACGCCGGGTCAATGTACCAAAACGCCAGTTTGTACTGCGCTTCAGCAGGGCTGAAATGCGTCGTCCGCGGCCTGTATGACCGGGCGGAAATCAAACAGGCGCTTGGGCTTGATGGCGATTATGAAGTCGTGATGACCGAAGCCGCCGGTTATCCGAAAGCACAGTAAGCCGGAATATCCTGCCCCTCGGCCTTAAGCCGCCAAATCAAGCCCGGGGCGGGAAACGGCACAACTCCCGGACGACAAGAAAAAACGCCCGCGTGATTTTATCGCGGGCGTTTCGATTGGTGAGAGTGTTTGGGGCTGTGCGAACATTTGTCCGGAAGAGTGCCTGGGACATAACAGACGCTTTGGCCAGGGTTGACGTTATGCGTTTTTATGCGCCAGCTCCCGTTGCAGGGTTTCATAAACGCGCTGCACCTTGTCAAATTTAACGGCGGCATCAGGCTGTTTGTTGCGGTCGGGATGATATTGCAGACACAAGGAGCGATACGCCTTTTTCAGGCTTTCCGCAGTCAGCGTTTCCGGCGTCAGCCCGAAAATCCGATAATAAGCATCAAGGTTTATGCCGTCCGTATAAGGAGAAACCGTTTGGCTCTCCTGATAAAAGCGCTGCTGTTCGTCAGCACTTTCCCTGTTTAATTCGTCGACGACCTGCGCAAACTCTTCCTGCCATTCCGTTGAACCGCCGCTGTTAAAGCAAAGACCTTCCTTCAGCCGATGCAGCAAAACATCCACCGGATATGTGCCGCTGCGATACTTTCGCAAAACGAATTGATAATCTTTAACCGTTCCTGGCGGTAAAATTCCGCACGATTACGACAATACTCCGCATACTTCTGCTGACGTTTGCGGGAATCCATTTTTCTGTGCACCACTCTGCCAAATACTGCCAAGATAAACAAGGCAAAAATGAAGATTGTTTCCATAAATATATTTTAATAATTATTAAATTGGGTTGATTATAGCATCATCTTGTTTTTTGTCAACTCTTTTGAGTCCATGGCTATTGCAGTTCAAACATATCTTTGCCGACACCGCATAACGGACAGCGCCAATCCTCCGGCAGTTCTTCAAACGGGATATCTCCTTCGTAAACATAGCCGCAAAGCGTACATGTCCAGCGTTTTTCGGCAGAGGCCGGCGATGACGGCTGAGCTGCGGATGATGAAGATGACGCAGACATTGCCGTTTGGGACTTTTTACAAGCGGCATTACCGGCCGAACGCCCGGCTTTATACGCGCTGAAAGCAATGGCGACCTGTTCCTTAAACCCGTCGCGATAATATTTATAGGTCAGCGGCTCGCCGGAGCGGCTGTCAAACGCATCAACAACCTCGGCAATAAACACCGTATTGCTCGCATATATCAGTTTGTTGACAACCCGTACCCTGATTTTGGCCAAAGCATCCGAAATATACGGCAAGCCATCGATTTCCGCAAAGGGTATGTTCTGCCACTTTTTGACGTCGCGGCTGCTCTGATAGCCGAAATTTGCCACGACAAACGGGTCGGTTTCTTTCGCCAAAACGCTTATGCCGAACTCACCGGCTTTTTCAATGCAGCTTTTGGTATGGCTGTTATTCATACATGACACCATTATCAGGTACGGCGAAACGGCGATTTGACTTACGGCATCGACCAAAGAGCCGGCGTACCCCTCCCCGTCTTGTACAGACAATACATAAAGACCGTTCGTTATCGTATATAAAGCGTTTTCCTGCATATTTCCCTCCGTCTGCCGGTTGTTATGCCGTTTAATATAGACCGGAGCTGCTAAAATAGCAAGGGGAACTTTGGTGCTTTAAACGCATCTTCATACGACAGAAGGCAAAGCTTAAATCAAAATCTGAAATAAATAAAAGGATTATACGTAGATGCTGCAATTTCCGCCGAAGACAGGACAAATAATAAAATCAGCCATACGTTCACCAGTGTCCGCAGAACTTTATGTTTATATTTGATATCAAGCATCCCTTTGAATAAGGGCATGGCGCAAAAGACAGCCGCCGTAAAGGCTATAATTTCAATATTGTCAATATAATAAGGCAATTTATACGTAATCTGATGTTCTGCAATCAGACCGAACATATTCTTGATATACTCACACGCGTACGCCATATTATCGGCGCGGAACATCACCCATCCTATAACAAATGCGAATATTGTATAAAGATGCTGCGCTATATTGATTTTTAAACCACCACTTCTTTTATGCCAGCCGGTAATTTTTTCAAAAATGATAAACATCCCGTGCCACAATCCCCAAAAGACAAAGTTCCAACTTGCGCCATGCCAAATTCCCGTCGCTAAAAAGACCACAAAAAGATTAAACAAATTGCGCCTTTTGGAAACTCTGTTTCCTCCCAGCGGGATATACAAATATTCTTTAAACCATGTAGAAAGGGAGATATGCCATCTTCTCCAAAACTCGGTGATAGACTTAGAAATATACGGATAGTTGAAGTTTTCTAAGAATTTAAACCCAAAGATGGAACCTAATCCGATAGCCATATCCGAGTAACCGCTGAAATCGTAATAAAGCTGCAGAGTGTAAGCTATGGCACCAATCCAGGCGGTAAGCGTGCCAAACTGTTCTACCGGCTGCGCAAAAATTTTATCGGCAACAGCTCCTAATGTATTAGCAATCAGCATTTTTTTGCCAATCCGATAATAAAACGCTTCACCCCATAGTTTACTTCGTCAAAAGTAAAACGAATTACTTTATTGTTATTGATACAAAACCTATACCTAATTTTCTTTTATCACTACTTAATCCAAGGTCATAAGGAGATATAGAATTTTTTATATCAAATTCTAAATTTAAATGTCCTTGTGAATCTATAATTTTAGGAGAAACAACAAGAGTTGTTTTAGGTTTCGGCTTATTATACTGAAATTCCCATTTATCAAGCAACTTTCCGTTGTGTTTTACATAGATGGTCTGAGATGGATGTTTTACATTAACATAAGCGTTTACATTAAAATCAAGTATTGTGTTATTTTTTCTCTTTCCTAAATTAAAATCCAAAATAACTTTTTTTCCATCAGACCATCTTCCCCATTTTTCATGATGAGATAAGCCTTGATGGTTTAAAGGTAAAATTTTATCAGAAAAACGTATCTTTTCATTCATATTATCTAGGAGAACGTCAATTTTCTTCCATAATTGATCCTCTTTTTTTCTGAAAGGTATATCAGTATAGACAAGAAATATTCTTTTTGATGTTAACATAACTCGAGCTTCTTCATTTGATAATGGTGAGTTCTCTTTATGAAAAATGTTTTTACTTCCAATAACATCTGCCAATATTTTTTTATATTCATTTGAAAAAGAGTTTCCAATTATTGTTGTTATTCCTTCTATATCAGCAGTCCCTTTAAAATGGGGATAAGGGTAATTTTCATTAGTCATATACGGAACAATAAGATTTAATAGATTAGCAATATCTCTTTCTGTAGTATATGGTGCGGAAGAACTATCAATGTTTTTAATTTTAATATCTGCTAAGCCAAAAGCCCTAAGAGATTCTTGTACAGTTCTCCCCGCGCCATATAAATTCCAATGTGTACCGGTTTTAGAAAAAGGCTCATAATTTTCTGTTTTTCTGATGTTATCAACTAAGGCTTGAGCGTTAAATACAGGAATGCCCATTTGTTTTAACTGATTTTCGATTTTTTCATAATAACGACAATCATTATGAAAAAAGTATGAATATCTTGACGGTAATTGTTTTGGATAAGTCAATACCTTATTAGGAGCTAAAACAATATACAGGTCGATATTTTTTTTGTTTAAGCTGTTGATATAAAAGGATTATTTTATTAAATTTATCCATAGGAAGAGCAACGCAATTAGGCTCCAGAGATATAACATATCCTTTTTCAAAAAGATATTTGTTTTTTCCTTGAATAACATTATTTCTATATCCAGAGTGGATAAGGCTAAAATTCGCCCAATCGTACAATTGATTTTTTAATTTAAGCGCAATTTTACGGGCGAAGAAATGGCTATTCCACCACTTTTCAAATTCAGGTTGAAAATCTTTTAGCAAAAAAGATTTCTTTTGTAATGTTGGTAAATCAGTCAAAACATCTTGTCCCGTCAGTTTAGTGTTTTCCTGCATTCCTAACATATATCCCATTGGAAAAACCATCAGAGATATAACGCCGGTAATAAATAATTGTCGATAATGACGTAATATAAAAGAACTTATTTTGCGCATAATTTAAAACCTAAAATAAATGAATGGAGAAAATGTACTTGTTGTTGCAAAAACAAGTGAAATTAAAAACAAAATAAATATACCAAAGCTTTCCAAGGGCTTATTTTTGAATTTATTGTATTTTTTTGTAAAAATCGGATATGACAGTAACACACCTATAAAACATACAATAATATTGCTATAAGTTAAGAAATCTGTGGCAATAGTAAATGAATTAACAGTCGCCAGAGGATTACCTGTGAACATGATTTTGATAAACTTATAAGCTTGAGTTAACGTCTCTGCCCTGAAAAGAACCCATCCAATCATGACAAATAACCAAATATAAAGATTTGATAACATTCTTGGAAGTCTTTCCAATATTGATTTAAAACCTATTCTTTCTATAATAAGACCTGTGCCATGGTATAGTCCCCAAATTACAAAATTCCATGAAGAACCATGCCAAAGCCCGCACAGACCAAAGACAATATAACAATTGAGGTAAGTCCTTAAATTCCCTTTTCGATTTCCTCCAAGCGGAATATATAAGTAGTCTCGGAACCACGAAGAAAGAGAAATATGCCATTTTCTCCAAAATTCTTGAATACTGCAAGAAGAGTATGGGTAGTTGAAATTTTCAAGAAAATGGAAATTGAATATACGCCCTAATCCTATAGCCATGTCTGAATAGGCGCTAAAATCAAAATAAATTTGCAAAGTATAAGCAAAAACACCAATCCAAGCAAAGAAACAAGGAACAGTATCTACATTTGTATCAAAAACTTTATCTGCAATAAGTGCCACTTGATCGGCAATTAATACCTTTTTTGCTAGTCCGATAACAAAACGACGAAGGCCGATAAAGATATTATTAAGGTTATTTTTTCTATTTTTGAGGTCGTTCTCTATGGTTTCATAACGAACAATCGGACCGGCAATAAGTTGAGGAAAGAGAGAAACATAAGTCGCCAGCATAAAAAAATTCGACTGAGCTTTTACTTGTTGACGGTATACATCAATAAGATAGGAAATAATCTGAAAAATATAAAAAGAAATACCAATTGGCAACGCAATTTGAGGAACAAATACCGGAGAAAAGTTTAAATTTTCTAACACCAAATTGGTATTTGTAAGAAAAAACATCCAATACTTATAAAAAAACAAAACCGCTAGATTGATAGTTACGCCCAAAGCTAAAAATGTTTTTCTTAGATTTAATATGTTATTTTCAATACAAATCGCAAGAAAGTATGATATAAATATTAAAACAATCATTATAAGGGTAGCAATTGGTTCTCCCCAAGAGTAAAAGAGTAAGCTTGCAAATAAAAGGACATAGTTTCTTAAGGAATCTCGTGCCAGAAAATAAGTCCCCAAAACCAGAGGGAGAAAAAAAGTTAAAAATAAAGCTGAGGAAAAAACCATATAAACACCTTAACAAAAATAAACTATTATTTTTTCAAATACCATTCTACAAATTTGTGAATTCCTTGTTTAAAGGTTGTGTGCGGATTATAGTTCAATAATCTTTGAGCCTTAGAATAATCACAAACTGTCTTATTGACATCTCCGGGTTGCATAGGCTGCTGGTCAATGATGGCCTTTTTCCCAAGCTCTTCTTCAATAGTTTGAATCATCCGAGTTAAAGTAATTGGCTTTTCGTCAACCAACATTTTTTGAGTCATAACTTGCTCATTTTTTTAATGTTTTTATTTCTTTTTGCAGGCTTTCAACTACCCCTTTCAAGTCAATCAGTTCTTTAGATAAAGCCTGAAAAGCTGGTGTATAATCTACTGGAGGTTTAGAATGTATCTTTGCTTTTATTTTCTTCCACCACTTTTGCAGACTTGTTTCTTTAACGATGACGGGAGTTATTTGCATACTAATAAAACCAAGTGCCAGTTTTCTAGAATCGCCAGATATACCAAGTTCTTTTGGGGACTGTGGATTATCGTATTCGAATCGTAAAAACACTTTGCCTTTTTTTGTTTTGGAAGACTTAGTAATAATAAACTCTGTTTTAGGCATAGGCTTTCCCTGTTCGAAAATCCATTGAGCCACAAGTCTATCATTAACATACACCTTCACTTTTTGATTATGAAAATTTAGTGCAAAAAAAGGCTTAACTTCAAACTTAAACAACAAATCATCATGTAAATTTCCAAGATTGAAAATCATCATAGAGGTGAATCCATTAGACCAACGCCCCCAAGATTCAGCTCCGTTAAATCCAGAAATTTTAAAATCAATATTTTTTAATTTAGAAAATAAAATCCTTTTATTAAAATACCTCCTATAAGTACTAAAATTAATACCCAAAATGCGATAATTTCGCGCATATTTCCCCTTTTCTTTTTTGAAAAACAATTCCCAAAACTTCTTATAATTTTTCAATGTAGCTGTTCCAACAAATTTATCATTGAAATATTTTATTTTACAATTTCTAAGTATAGACATATAGTAATAACGAGCCCATAAATCGGCCCCAAATACATTGCAATAATTCCATGGCTTTTGTTTATTAGTCATATGTATAATATAAGCATACTTATTCAAATCAGGAATTATATTCTCTTTAAGTCCATAAAAATCAGCAATTTCTTCATTCGTATATGACGACTGATTAACCGGCATATAATTGTATGTACACGGTAAATATATAACGTTTCCATTAAATACTGCATTAAAACAATCTTGATCCATAAAAGCTCTAATATCTTTATTCTTTTTATAATCAATCAATTTATCAAAAATTTTATCTTTCCGCAATCTATCCAAATTAAGCAACATCATTCCTGAATTGAAATAAGCCTCTAGTTGCAACCTTTTATGAGCCGCGCAATTCTCCATTCCTTTCATATCTTTAACTACAGCAGCATATTTATCTTCTAATTGTATGTTAAACAATTCGGATAAATCTTTTTGAATAATCATATCTGTATCAAGATATAAAATTTTATCATACTGAGGAAACATTTCAGCTAACTTAAATTTTAGAAGGGCCGCTGCACTAACATGACCATGTGTACCTTCAAAATCTGAAAAAAACTTATGAAGATTAATTAATGATATATCAGGAATTTGACTAAAAAGATCTTTAGATTTTTTACTCAAAGAATTTCCTAAAACATAAATTCTATATTTTGTATTATAATATCTATTAGCCAACAACGATGTGATTGTAACGATTGTCGGTATAACATAATTATTATCAGTAATTAACACTATTGGCAGTTCAGGTGATTCTGCATGATATGTACAATCCCGATTAATTTCATTAGCAATTTCTCCTACCATACTGTCCCATGAAAACCTTTTGGAACGTTCCATTCCAGAATAAGCACACTTTTTTCTGAAATTAGCAGAACTATACATCTTGGCAAAAGCATTAACAAAAGCATTTTTATTTTTTGGGGAAACTAAAATTCCACAATCCCCTAATATTTCAGGCATTGACGATGTATTAGAAGAAACCACGGGACATCCGCATGCCATAGCTTCCAATATAGGCAGACCAAACCCCTCATACAAGCTAGAAAAAACAAACCATTCCGCACCAGAATATAAAATCGGCAAATATATATCCGGAAGATATCCGGTAAGAGTTATATACTTTTTGTATTTACCAAGGCTTTCCATTTTTTTATCAAAATCTGCTCTAAAATGCTCAGGACAACCACCTACCAACACATAAGATAAGTCTTTGACATCATCTTTCTTTATAAAATCTATAAAAGCATCTATAGCTGTAAATAAATTTTTATGCGGAGCTAAATTACAGACACTTAGTATGTATTTTCCTTTTATGTTTAATTTCTTTTTTAGTTTTTCAACTTCTATCCTACCTTTGTGGCAAAATCTTTCGTTAACTCCAAGATGTGTTACAACCAACTTACTACTATCAATCTCAGGAACGAACTTCAAATAATCCCGCTTGGTACTTTCTGAGATACAAAACAACTTATTACAAAATACAGCTTTTTGATGATTAATAATCTTCGTACTAAAAATCTTATCAGAGAAAATACAGCCCATAAAATCATAAACTAACTTATAAGTTCGTATATTTCCATGTTGCAAAATTTCATCTGGAATATCAGCATGTAATGATAAGAAAGCATCTATACAAGATAACTCTGCTGATGTTGATATGGTAAAATCTTTTAATTCGTTATCACTGTCCAATATATCTCGTACTTTAGCGATATTTTTGCCATCTACATACAGTGTCACATTAAATTGATTATATTTACGTAATTCACGTAGCATATTATAAACCACAAAAAACACACCACTTCTCATGGTACTTTGCTTCAATGCATTGGCCAACACATCAGCGCCCACCAACAAATTAATTTTTTCTTTATTTTCTAATATAATATCACCCCCTGTTTCAAAATCGTTTTGCATTTTTTCTTCCATAACTTTTACCGTATTTTTCCACGAAAAGAGTTTACTTCTTTTTACCCCCTTTTCAGCCATTTCATCTCTAAATTTTTTATCAAAATAATATTTTTCATAAGCTTTAATATGTTGCTCATCACTATCCCAATCAATCATAACACCTGCATCTCCTACGACTTCTGGTAATGATGAATTATTACTGGTTATAACGGGACAGCCACAAGCCATGGCTTCTAACGGAGGTAGTCCAAAACCTTCGTATTGAGATGTATATACAAACCATTCGGCTCCGCTGTATAAAGGAGCTAAATCTTGATCAGCAACATACCCTATTGTTAATATTTTATTTCTATATTTACCAAGTAAAGACAACTCTTGTTCTAAAATAGACATAAAAGCCTTCCAGCTTCCTCCCCCTAGAACGAACACCATATCAGCAATCTTATTTTTATCAATAAACTGTATAAATGTTTTGATGGATCTCAGTAAATTTTTACGAGGTTCTAATGTACATAGACTAAAAATATATCTTTTATCTTCTGGAATATTGTACTTCTTTTTAACTAAATTGAGTTTATGCTTTTCTGGCTTAAATTTGTCACTACTGGCCAAATAGGCTACAGAAGAATTTTTCTCTGTCACATTATGATTATATTTCATAAAATCCTTTTGCGTAGAAATACTATTTGTAAAATAAAAATCATATTTATTCAATGACTGAAACATGTCAAAATACCAGCTCATTGACTGCCCCTTCCAATATTCTGGATATCTTAGAGGAATAGTATCATGCAAAAACAAATATTTTCGAATATTAGATTGCCTCTCTATCTCCTCCGGAACACTTTGCAATGGAGAAAAATACGCATTAATTCCAGAAAAATTATCTTCATTAAAAATCTTTAACCCTTTCATTTTTCCAGAAGTATTTTTCAACCCTTGTCTTAACTTGTTACGCAAAGTCTTTGGGCAATACAAAATAATATTAAATCTTTTATGGTAACATAATTCTTTTAATACATTATATGCTACTATAAAAACTCCAGTACCAGTCCCGTTAAGCAAATGTGGCAGCAAACAACTAGCATCATATAATAAATTAATTTTCTTCATTTTTAACAATCTCCTGCACCATAATATCTGCTGTTTTTTCCCAAGAGAAAGTTTTGCTTCTTTCATAACCCTTTATAGATAATTGAAGTCTAAGCTTTTCATTATAATACAGTTTTTCGAAGGCTTCAATATGCTCTTCCAAGCTAGTACAATCAATTAATATACCTGCATCACCTACAACCTCAGGTAACGATGAATTATTACTGGCTATAACAGGGCATCCACATGCCATAGCTTCCAAAGGCGGTAAACCAAATCCCTCATAAAAAGGCGTATATACATCCCAATAAGCATTGGACAACAAAACGGCCAAATCTTCATCATCTACATACCCAAGCTGAATAATGTTATTACGCTGATTAGGATAATTGCTTAATATACATTCAATTTGGGCTAAATATTCAGAAACGTGTCCCCCTCCCATAAGAAAATACAAATCCGAAATATTATGTTTTTTTAAAAATTTTAGAAATGCATGAATAGGGGTAACCAGATTTTTTCTAGGATCCAAAGTACACAAAGAAAATATATATTTTTTTATATTTGGCACATGATATTTATTAAATACCTGATATAGTTTTTTACTATCTTTACACCTATAAAAATAATCGGCTGCCGCTAATAGTGTTGTTGTCATCTTTTTCTTATCAACAGTTTTTATATACTTTAAAAAATCATTCTTAGTATTTTCACTTATACAAAAATAATAATCATTCTTATTTAAAGTTTTATACAAATCAAATAAAAACTTCCACCCGTGCTCAGGATAATATTGCTTTGGAGTAACATAAGGCAAAGTGTCATATAATATTGTATATTTTTTAATCCCCTTACTCTTTGCCACTACCTTAGGCAACGCAAAACATGGAGAAAAGAATACATCTACATCTTTAATTGTGTTATCACTGGTTATAAAAATTTTTCTAAAAAACAAAAATGATTTAACGTTGAAAGCCAATATGCACAACCGCAGCCATTTAAACCATTCTCTATTTTTTTTTAAACGTTTATTTTTTCTTCTTAAATGGGATAAATACCCCTCTGACCAAACGTATCCTTTTTCCGTCAAAACTAATTTAATCTCTTCAATTCTAATTCCCAAAAGTCGTTTATCATCATTCATTCCAATATCTTTAGGAGTTGATGCGCCAAGAACCTCAATAGATATTTTAACATTTCTATTATCTATAACCTCGGATTTTTGCAAAGAAAAGCTAACTTCATCCTTTATCTCCGATTTATCAAATGAGGCAATAGTTCTATTTAGGTTCTCATTTCTAACAACAACCTTAGATACACTAGGCAATATTGCATTAATCTTTAGTGTCACTTTCACTGTTTCGACATCAACATTACCTATTTTAAAAGAAATATAAGACTTTTTACTGGTCCATCTACCTGATGTTTCTGCCTCGTTCCAATCATACAGTCCGGCCCCTTGATTAATATCCATATATGTATTAGATTCGATAAGTGGATCTTCCAATAAATTTGTAGTGACTTGAATATCTGGATAATCTGGATATAATTCCAACAGAGCCTTTTTCAATAAATCTTTATTAGCTGATGTAAAAACTGATACATGAAGTTCGTCTCGCCTCAAAAACTGCTTTAATATATTATATACAACAAAGAAAATCCCCGTGCGTGAAATTCTATTACCTGATTGAAGTTGATTTAACAAAATTTGTCCATCATATAACAAATTAATCTTTTTATCTTTAGGCATCATCATCTCCTATTTTTCCATCCAATAGGTTACAATATCTTTTATGGTTTGTTCCAAACGATATTTTGGATACCACGCCAGTTCCTGTTTTAATCTGGTATTATCGCCGCATATCAGCATCACATCATTAGGACGTAACCGTGTTTCATCAACTCTGATATCAGCTTTAATGCCCAAAATATTTTCCGCCGTTTTGATAATTTCCGATAATTTATGCGAAGTTCCGGAACAAACGTTGTAAACTTCTCCGCTTTTACCTCTGTGCAAAATAGCGTAATAAGCAGCAACCACATCTCTAACGTCAGTAAAATCACGAGCAACTTCAATATTCCCGACGGACATAACTTCTTGCTTGCCCTGACTTATTGTGACCAACTGTTTGATAAATGAGGGAACAACAAATCTATCACTTTGACGCGGCCCGATATGATTAAAAGAACGCGTCATCACAACATCAACGTCCAATACCGTATAAACCTTGCACAGCATTTCCTGACTTACTTTAGCAACCGCGTACGGATTAAGCGGATTAAGCTTATACGTTTCTTTTAAGGGCATCTCTTGAGAGGCATATTCACCATATTCCTCCGAAGAGCCTATGGATAAAATGCGCGTTTTCAAATTCTGCTTCCGAACAGCTTCCAAAATATTGAGCATAATATCTGTATTATTTTTAAAACAGAGCGCTGGATTTTGCCAACTTTGACCAACCGAACTGATTGAGGCCAAATGAAGAATATAGTCAGGGATGGTACTCTGAATAATTTGTTCCGTTTGGATTGCATTGTTCAAATCAACGGAATGATATGCAATGGGCATATCACTGTGCAATATCAACACCGAAAATTTTTGCCTCTGGCTCATGACTCAACAGATATTCTACAAAATATCGGCCGACAAACCCTTGAACTCCCGTAATTAAATATTTGCTCATTATTTTCCCTTTTAAGCGGCATAAGTTGTGTTGGTTTCAAAACCGTTGGCTTTAAGAACTTTTTCTTTTTGCGCCAATTTCAAATCTTCAGCGACCATTTCTTTTGCCAAAGCTTTCAAGTCATATTGAGGTTTCCAGCCGAGTTGTGTTCTGGCTTTGGTTGAATCGCCTAGCAAGAGCTCAACTTCTGCCGGACGGAAAAATTCGGGATTAACGGCTACGATAACTTTGCCGGTTGCTTTGTCGATAGCTTTTTCATCAACACCTTTGCCTTGCCACTCAAGCTCAAAGCCTAGTTCTTCAAACACCATATTTACAAAATCACGAATGGAAGTTGTTGTTCCGGTCGCAAGAACATAATCTTCGGGCTTATCGGCTTGCAAAATGCGCCACATTCCTTCAACATAATCTTTGGCGTGTCCCCAGTCGCGTTTGGCATCAAGGTTGCCCAAATAAAGACAATCTTGCAAGCCTTCTTTGATACGCGTGGCCGCCAAAGTGATTTTACGGGTAACAAAGTTTTCACCGCGGCGCGGACTCTCGTGATTAAACAAAATACCGTTGCAAGCAAAAATATTAAAACTCTCGCGATAATTAACCGTAATCCAATATCCGTATAATTTAGCCACACCATAAGGAGAGCGAGGATAAAACGGTGTTTTTTCAGATTGTACCGGTTCCTGAATAAGTCCGAACAATTCAGACGTTGAAGCTTGATAAAAACGGGTTTTCTTTTCCAAACCGTTAATCCGGATAGCTTCCAGCAGACGCAGAGTTCCCAAAGCATCGGTTTCAGCCGTAAATTCCGGACAATCCCAAGAAATTTTAACATGAGACTGTGCCCCCAAATTATAAATTTCGTCCGGTTCAATTTCTTTAATTAAGCGAATCAGATTAACAGAATCAGTCAAATCGCAATAGTGCAAATGCAAATTTTTATTTGTCACTAAATGTTCAATTCTTGAAGTATTATAAGATGAACTACGACGCACAAGACCATGAACATCATAACCTTTATCCAATAAGAGCTCTGCCAAATAAGAACCATCTTGTCCGGTAATACCCGTTATTATTGCCTTTTTCATATAAAACTCTCCTTAACTATTTAAAAATTTCGTCAACGCTACGTTTCCAACTAAAATACTTTGCTTGTTCAAGTCCTTGAATTTGAAGTTTTTCTTTTAGTGTGTCATTATAATACAACTCAGATAAAACCCGAGCGGTTTCAGCTTCGTCGTGTCCGCTGATGTATTGAACAGCCTCTCCCCCCACCTCTGGTAATGATGAATTGTCACTACATACAACCGCTGTTCCGCATTGCATAGCTTCCAGCACCGGCAAGCCGAAGCCCTCATATAAACTCGGATATATAAAGACCTCCGCCTGACTATAAAGCGCAGCCATATCCTCATCAGCCACAAACCCCGTCAAAACAATTTTATCTTGATACGATTTTTGTTCTGCAACCAAGCGATTAAGCGCCTCATAACCGGCTCTTTTAACTCCAATAATAGCCAGTGAAATATCTTCAGTTTTACTATTATCTAAAAACCGTAAAAACGCTTTCACCAGATGTTCAAAATTCTTTCTTTCGGTTAATTCAGAAACTGCCAAAAAATATTTCTTAGTTTTAATGCCGTACTTTTCTCGTATATCAGGAGAAGAGGTCGGTTTAAATTTTGCATCGGCCGCCAAATATACAACTTTAACTTTACGTTCGTCATAATCCGGACGTTCCGCAAAAAAATCCATCCGAGTTGAATGAGAGATGCAAAAAACCTCATCTGCTCTCAAATTGGCCATCCACTTTTTATATTTTTCAGCAAATTTTGCCGAAGTAAATTCAGGAAATTTAATCGGGATTAAATCATGCACAAAAATCTTTGTATGAACGTGTGAATCATAAACAATATCGGAAATAGGAGAAAAGATACTGACATATTCATCATATTTATCTATCTCTTGTTTATACCGTTCCCCAAAGCACCGCATCAACAAAGCTGATTTAATTTTTTGCCGCCAATTATAGCATTTTGTTGTTTTCTTAAGATATGGCAGATACACAGTACGATCAACCAAGTTTTCAAGTCCCTTATTTTTTAGATATTCTGCTGCGCCTTTATCTTTAATTGTCACCAAAGGATAAACCTCATAACCGGGCCTTTGGTTAAGTTCTTTTAAGACTTCCAAAGATACCCGACAAATACCGGTTTCTTTCCCTTTAGCACTCAATAACTGCTCAATATCATACAAGACTTTTATCATCAGCGGCTTTTCCCGAATACTATCCGTTATTTTTCAAATACATGAGAACATCTTCAGGAGAAGCAACCTGCACAACCTGCGTATTTTCAAGTTTCAATAATGCCTGCGCAAGCTCATAATCATTACCGCCTTCAAACGTTCTGTCTCCAAAGAAGATGACTTTTTCATCAGGATAGCGCTGTCTCAAATGTTGAGCAATTTGCCCTTTACCAAAGCCTTTTGGAGTAATATCCATTGAGATACTTCCGCCAATACTGATATCATACTGAGGAAAAACTGCCCGCAATTCATCCGCCAAGCGTTGTCTTTCGCTGCTCACTTTATCCCAAACACTATATTTGTTGCGTTCTTCATGCGGACAATTACGCCCAAGCACCGAGAAATTTATCATTCCGATACGTTGCTCTATATAATTAGGATACAATTCCCCCGGATAAGTTGTGTTTTGCCGATAATATTCCAATTTATCCAACAATTCCTTTTCTGGCTTAAAGTCTCTTTTATAAACCAATTCATCTTTTGCTGTGAGCACATTTCCCATTGAGCTATAAATTCCGCTGAATGATTGGATAATGCTCGGCGGCAATTGTTCTCCAACCTTTTTCAAATCGGAACCTGTGGCTATAAAGCTTTTATGATTTTTCTGCCATTCATAAAAGTGTATAGCGAACTCAGCCGTCATCGGTAAACGAGCGGGAGTAAGTGTTCCATCCATATCAAAAACGTATACAGCCATTACTTACTTTTTCCACTTATCTAAAATCCAAGATGAAGAGTTTGCTTTATTATCCCCGCCAACACCAAAAGCCAAATCAACGTTGCAAGCCTGACAAGCCGGTCCCTCCGGAATATTATCTTTTCCGCGATCACCGCCATTTGCAAATACCAAATGGGCGTCCGGATACTTTGCTCTGGCTTTTTTAATACCATCACATGCAGAATTGTCTGTATCATCAAACTCTAACACATCAACAACACCCTTAAGATTCTCCAAAATAGCTTTACGTGTTTTCATTGTGTGAAAATTTTTACCCTTTTTACGGCACAGCCAATCATCAGAATTAGCTAAAACAATAACACCGTCGCTAGCCTGAGCAGAAGCTTTAATCATTTCCACATGACCTTCGTGAATTGGGTCAAATCCCCCGCTTACGATATAATAAGTTTTCATTTAAAACTCCTTTGCAATTTTTGTCCAAAGCAAGCTGTACTTTGGATTTTTCAAATTTAACAACAACCACAATGATATTTTATGTTTCACCTTAAGCATTTGATAGTCGACAATGCCATGTGCATACAAATTTCTGAGTTCGCCTTGCAAAAACGAAAATATCCTTTTGCGTTCACTGTTCTCTCTTTGCCTTCTAACACTTTGATTAAAAATCATTTTAACTCTTTGGTTTAGAATATTTCTACGTACATCCCGACGAATTTTATCATTTTTCGTTTTGAAAAAAGCGTCAACTTGACGAATAATGTCCAAATAATATTTGGCTTTTTCCTGTGTAAAATCTTCTCGAACAAATGAGCGTGCATGTTTTCTATATCCATACAGTTCATTTTCAATCATCACAAAAGAACGGGCTCCAAACATAGCAAGCGTCGTAAAATACACATCTTCATAACGTATTCCTTCGGGAAATCTGATATTTTCTACAATATTTTTTCGATACAAACGTGCAAAAACCTCTGTTCGGATATTTCTTTTTTTCATAAATGCGTCCAAAGGATTAGCAAAAATTTTAATTTTAGGATGTCCCGCATTTTGATTTTCAAATTCATGATTCTGAGTAATATTTTTAACACAACAACCGGCGATATCGGCTTGATTATCGACCAAAGTTCGATAAAGAATTTGCAAGAGTTCCGGATGACAAACATCATCTGCGTCAACAAACATAATAAATTCGCCCACAGCCTGATTTTTTCCTATATTTCTTGCAAAAGAAACTCCTTTATTGACAGGATTATGAATAACTTTAATTCTTTTATCTTCAGTAGCATATTTATCAATAACAAGAGTTGTCTGGGCATTAGCCCCATCATTAACCACAATCAATTCAAAATCAGCAAAACTCTGTACCAAAATGCTCTCGATAGCATGGCGAAGAAAAGTTTCCTCGGTATTATACACCGGCATTATGACACTTATTTCAGGCATATGAACCTCGTCGACAACCTTATGCTGTTTAATTTAAACGTTCATTTAACTTCTACTATCATACGTATTTTTTTAAAGCAACAGTAAAATGTTATTTTTCAAGAAAAATACTACAAAACGGCATAATCATGATTACATATCAAAAATGATGAAATAAAACGAACGTTTTATTTCATCACCTTAAAGATATAGAATAAAGAAACAATTTCCGGCACTGCCGACATCAAACGGCGGGAACAAGGCAACATGAAAATTATGCTTGAAATTCTCTGATTTCCAAGCTATTTTGGCGGTGAAAGTGCAATAAGACACTAATATTTGAGGTGAAAATGAACGTACAAATTGTTGATTTGACGCCGGAGTATATCGACGGCGCATTAGATGTTTTTTACGAATCCAACCTGCTGCATTGTTCCGGAGCGCCGGATTATTTCCGCAAAATACCCAAGGAACATTCGCGCCCCTATTTGGAATGGATTATCAGAAACGAAAACACTTTCGGCCTGGTCGCTTTGGCGGACGGCAAAGTGGCAGGAATCGTTTTTGCGGCAAAAGAAGAAAAACCCGACACTCTGTTTCTTTACCAAAGATATTATAAAATTTATGACATTGCCGTCAGCGAAGCTTTCCGCGGGCAAAAAATCGGACAAAGACTTAACGACGCCGTCAAAGCAAGAGCCAAAGCCGACAACATTGCCAATATTGAACTGGAGGTCTTCTGCTTCAATTCCGGCGCCATGGCTTTTTATCATAAACTGGGCTATACGGAAGTTTCACAGATTATGAGCCTGAAAGTCTGACACATTCCGTCGGCTACGCTGTCTGCCGTGCAGTCCAACCAATTCTGACCGGCGGCAGCGGGCTGATGCAGACCACCGGCGACGCAATCAGCCGTGCAGTTCCACCAGATACTGGTCAAAATCGCGGGCTGCTTTGGTCGACCACCCCATGAAATGCTTGTCGCCGATGCAGACAACCGGAGCGACAACGCTTTTGAAACCAAATTTTTTCGCACATTGTTTCAGCAGCGAGCGCCCTTCTTCGGTTTCCAAATCAACCCGGACAACATCCGGGCGGGTCAGATAACGTTCGTTGATATACTCCAGAGCGTTTTGGCAAATCGGGCATCCCTGAAGATACAGCACATACGCTTTGTTGTCTTCCAGAACGGGGGCTTTTTTGCGGCGGGCATAGGCCGGCGCAGCAAGAACGGCTGCGGCCAGCAATATACTTAAAAACTTTAACATGTTACATTCTCCTTTGCCGTTAAGATACGGGTTTAAAACGAGATGTCAACATTATTGCAAAATACTTTACGTTTTTTTAACAAGTTTCAGAATAATTATGGCGTTAAGAGGTACAAACGATGGCTAGAAAAAACATATTGGACATTACGGCGCAAAAATTCGCGGCCAAAAAACTGGCGCTGCGGCGCATGATTTTGCGCAAGCTGGCAACACGGCGTCTGGCGGCGAGAAAAACGGCGGCGCTCGGCATGGTTATGCTGCTGCTCGGCGGCTGCCACGTTGCGCAGCTGACGACGCTTTACACTGACGAGACATCTGTCGAGGAAAACGGCATCCGCTATGATGCGGCACACAGGCCGATTACAGGCGTGTATCAGAAATATGCCGACAATATGCAGCTGCAGGAAGAAATCCACTATGTCGACGGGAAAATCAGCGGTTTGTACAAAGCTTATGACCGTGACGGGTCGGTTTTGCTGGAAGCATATTACAAAAAAGGGCAGCCGCACGGCAAAACCGTGGAATATTATCCTGACGGCGCGGAAAAAGAAGTCTGCTATTATCGCAAGGGCAAACCCGAAGGCGGAGAAATTGCCTATTATCCGAACGGCGATCTCAGACGCAAAGGAAGCTACCTCAGAGGCAAAAAGAACGGTGTGTTTGAAGAATATTACAAAAACGGCGCGGTCAAGACATCCATAACCTACCGCAGGGGAAAGCTCCACGGCCCGTCCCGCCTCTATACGCCGGGCAACCACCTCATCAGCTACACGGAATACGTCAACGGCAAACGCGAAGGACCGGCCTTTTCCTATTATGACAACGAGCAGCCGAAAGTTTTGGCATACCGCAAAAATGACAAGCTGGACGGCACGGCCAAAGAATTTAACCGCAGGGGCGAACTGGTGCGCGTGGTTACCTATAAGGACGGCGAGGAAATTAAGAGCGTAAAATTTTAAATTTTCAGTTGCATAGCGCCTTTTTCGGCTTATACTGGGACTATAGACGTAACTTTTGACGAGAATTGAGTATGACTGCGAGCAAAAAGCAAAAACCTGACGTTTCATTTGTCATGACGGTTTATAACAAAGAATACTACCTGCCGGCGGTGCTGAAAGCGCTTTTGAACCAGACAGGGCTCAAAAATCCGGAGTATATTTTCGTCGATGACCTTTCCAAAGACCGCTCGGTCGAGATTATTGAGGAAATGACACGCGGGATTGAGAACGTTACCATCGTCAGAAAAGACAAGAACGAGGGCATCAGCATCTCCATTAACCGCGGCATAGCCCTCGCCCGCGGCGAATGGGTGCGAATGCTGGATTCAGACGATATTTTTCCGCTCAATTCGACAGAGAAGATGCTGGAGCTTGCCAACAAGCACCATGCGGATATGGTTTACGGTCAGTTTACCAAAACAGGCAAAGAGCCGATGGAAATTGCAGCGGAAATGATGCCGGACGATTTTGACTATTCTTACAAAAAAGACGCGCTGCGGGCCGTGCTTAAAGGGAGGTTTACCCGGATGGGGCAGCTTATCCGCCGCTCGGTTCTGCAAAAAGCCGGCGGCGCGGATACGCGCGTGTTTATTCAGGACGAGAGCATTCCGCTCCGGGCAGCGCGTTTTGCCGACGGTATTGTCAAGATGTACGCCAACGTGGTGCTGGTTCCCAAAGAAACCAACAACCTCAGCAAAAATACCAACCAGCTGGACAACGACCGCTTTTTTGCCCATTACAACCTGCTGCTTGACTATTATGACAGCATGGACAAAGATACGGCGGCGATTATTTATCTTAAGGCTTTGTCGGCAAACTGGAAATACGTCAAAAAGAATTTGGAACATCCGTATTGGACAGCGGACTTTTTCCGCTACATTAAGGCCAAACTGTTTCATCCGCAGCCGGATTTCGCTTTTCTGGAACAACTGGGACACAGGTTCTTAAGCCTTTCCGATGTATTGCGCTCCAAAGGAACGGCTGAAGACTGAAAAGGGTGCGGCGGTGCGAGCGAAAGCGCCAGAGAAACTCCGGGAAGCCTGGACGACTGAAGACTAACAGGGGGCGGTGCGAGCTGTGTTTTTCCGGTTAGTGTTGACAAGACGGACGAAGCGGCGGGAACAGAGGCCGGGCACTCGAAAGAGTCGGAGAGGACGCGGCGGTGCAAGCGAAAGAGCCGGAGCGGATGCGGCGAAGGGCTGCCAACAACCAACGGCGCAGCGCCATATGGAAGCAGGGGCGCTATTTTTTCGTATCCGGGTTGGCGGGGCACAGCTTTTGAAACAGTTCTTCCCACTGGTTCATTAAGATTTCCGGCGCATAGGCTTTCATATCTTCGTGCGCGTTGTGCCCGAATTTTATACGCAGCTCTTTATCTTTCATCAATATTTTCAATTTGGCGGCGAAATCGTCAACATTATCGGCAAGGAAGCCGTTATGTCCGTCGACAATAATCTCATTGACCGAATGGGCGTCTTTAAAGCCGACATGCGGCAGACCGATGGACATGGCATCGGCAATCGCCAAACTGAACCCTTCGCTGGCACTCGGAAAAGCGTGAATGTCCGCACGGCGGTACAGCCCTTCGACATCCTCAGTATACCCCATCAGCGCTACCTGCCCCGTCAGGTTGTGTGCCCTGATAAAATCGTTAATTTCCTTTTCATATTCAGGATATTTGCGCATCCCCCAGATTTCCACTTTCCAATCGGGAAATTCCGCGGCGATTTTGGCGAACGCCTCGACCAGCAAGTGCGGGCGCTTGGTCTTTTTCTCAATCCGCGCGACATAGATAATACGTTTCTTTTCCGCGGACAAGTCGGCCATTTCATTTTCGGCATACTGTTTGACGGGATTGGCAATACGGACGACGTTTTGCGGCGCAAAAAACGGGTCTATCTCCTTTTTATACGAGTTCATCAGCACCTGCCAAGTGTTTATCCGGGCAAAGCTCTGACGGCAAAACGCGCGCGACAGCGGATTTTTGTGCAGAACCTTATCCAAAATCATCGGCGGATAACCATGCACCATCTGCACTATCGGAATATTATGATGTTGAAAGCGGGTTACGTTATACAAATCCACCGGAAAATAGCAGATGATGACATCGGGCTTTTCGGCTTTTATCAGACGGTCAAACAGGTGCCACGACGGCAGCGCCTTGCAGCGGATACGGCGCCAGAAATTCTGCAGCGGCGAAGATGTTTTTCCGTTGACATTGGCAAGGCGAACCCCCGGCTCCAATTCATGCCCCGGCGCGGAAACGCCGAGTTTGCCGTAAGTATCGCAGGCAATGACCACTTCATGCCCGCGTTCATGCAGCAAATTGGCAAAATAGGCAAGCCAGTTGTTGTTGAGCACGTTACGGTCGCGCACCAGCATAATCTTCATGATATTTTCCTTTTTGTGAACAATTTAAAAAAGCCGAACGAACGCGGCACCGCCCAAAACGATATGCTGACTTCGTTGACGTTAAGGGCTTTGCAGATGCCGATGCGATGATGCCCCTGCAGCAGCTGGTCCTTGACACCGAACTTGCGGTTGAGCATAACCAGCATCGGGCTTTTGGCATCGTAGCCGTTGGCCTTGATGGAATTATACAAATCGCTGTAACGGCGATGCGCCTCTTCGCGGCTTATCTGCCATTTTTTGTTGGTCCACTGGTAGGCGTTCTGCTCGTTGCGTTCGCCGCGGGTAATGTTGTTGGCGAGCAGGCAGGCCAGCGTTGTCGTATAGGTTGACGGAAAAACCGAGTAAAATTTCCGCTTTACCGGCTTAATCAGATTGATGAAAAACGCCTGCCACGCCGGATACGAGCGATAGGCAAAACGTACTGGCAGAAAATCCCCGTCCGCGGCGGCAGAAACGGTTTCAGCACCCGACAGCAGCACGTCAGCGGCCGGAACAACTTCTTTATCGCCTGATGCCGCGGCGGCATCGGCATTAAGCAGGACGGTAATTTCGCGGGAGGAAACCTGCGGAGAGGCGGTTGCGGAAAGGACGGGGGCAGCGCTTTTTGCCGCGGGTGACAGTGAGGCACCGGGAGCGGCGGAGGAAACCTGCGGAGCGGCGGTTGCGGCAAGGGAGCCTGAGATATTGCCGTTTATCTCGGCGGCACGGGGCAGCCTTTTTAATTCCGAAGCTTTGATAAGGTAAATTTCCGACGACAGAGCCAGCTTTTTCATGTTTTCTACATCTTTTGATTATAAAATACGACCGTTTTTTCTATCATATCCGCACCTGATGGCGAGCGCAATAACTATCTGAATATATCAACATTTATTTCGGCTGAACTTCGGTTGAGGTGATGAATTTAAACGGTCGTATTTTTTCAGCACCGTTTTATTGACATCAACCTTTTGAAAACGAGGAGTTTTTCAGGATTATGAAAGCGATGAAAATCGTCCATTGCGCCTATTTCAAGACTTTGCGGCTCAGAGGCTGTTTCTGGGCAGGCATGGCATACAAGCTTAACAACGGGCTGACCCGCCTCGGGCATCAGACCGTTTGCTATAACGACAGGGAAGCGGCGCGTGCCCTTGCGCTGTTCGGCACCAAAACGCCGTGGAGCGTGCGCAAAACCAATGACAATTTTTACCATTACTGCCTGGATTTCCGTCCCGACGCCATTATACTCGGGCATGCCGACATCATAACGGCGGAAACGCTTTTGAAAATCCGCGACAAAGTACCGGGCGTCAAAATCCTGCAATGGAATGTCGACTGCATCAACCCGTACACCGACTGGGGCGAGCATAACATCGGCAACATCAAAAGCAAGCTTGATGCGGTTGACTTTTCGCTGATAACGACCGCCGACAGGAAACTGCTGCGGCAGTTTGACCCCATCCGGCACAATGTCGGCTTTATCCCCAATCCGGTGGATAAGGGAATTGAAGACGGACAGACCTTTGCCAACCCGGCACCAATGTATGACCTGTTGTTTGCCGCATCGCCGGTCAGGCTGCGCGAATTTGGCGGAAAGATGGCCTATGGCAGGGAAATTGCCGAATTTTTGCAACGGCGGGCACCCGAAAACCGCTTTTTATTCCCGCGGATTTCATCTCCGATGCTTAACGGAACCGTTTATTTTGATACCCTGAAACAAGCGGCCGGCGTTTTAAACCTTTCGCTCAGCAACCACGACTATCTCTATTCTTCCGACAGAATGGCACATGCAATGGGCAACGGCTGCCTGACTTACATTGACAGGCATACCGGTTTCGGCGACCTGTTCGGCGAAGACGAAGCGGGATTTTTCAGTTCAGCGGAAGAGCTGATTGAGCAAATCGAAAGATTCAGAAAATTTCCCGCGGAACGGGCAAAAACCGCAGAACGCGGCTGGCGGCATTATCATGTCCTGTTTAACGAAACGGCGGTTGCGGGGTATGTTGCCGCCCTGCTCGGCGGGAACTTCAACGCGGCGGATTATCCGTTTCCGACGCTGCTGCAGGCAGAAACCGGGGCAGCAGAAACCGGCGCATAAGCTGCGGACACATTTTTTTAACATAACCTTTCATTTTCCGGAGACTGGACTGATATGACTAAAACTTTTAACGTTATCTGCATCAAATGGGGAACTTATTACGGCGCCGAAGACGTCAACAAACTCTGCGCGGCAATTAAACGCAATACCTCTTATGATGTTAACTTTTACTGTTTTACCGAGCGGTCGGAGGGACTGAACGAGGATATTATTTCCCGGCCGCTGCCGGTGCTCAATGTGGCGCCGGAGCTGGTTTTCGGCAATCACCGAAAGGCTTCGGGGCTGTGCGACGACAATCTGGCAGGCTTGCACGGACAACGGGTGTTTTTCTTTGATCTCGACTCGCTGATTGTCGGCAATCTGGACGAACTTTTCGACTACCCGCAAGGCAACGAAGTTTACGCGATTAACGACTGGGCGCACCGCCGCGGCAAAAAGGCTAATCAGGTTGCGCAGGCGAGCTGTTATTCGTGGGTGGTCGGCACGCTCGGATTTATCAAACAATATTACGAACGGCACGCGGAAGAGGTTATCCGCACGTTTGGCACGGCAACACAACAGTATATGTCTGCAATGATTATGCAAAAATATGAAAAAATCAATTTTTGGCCGGATGACTGGTTCAAAAGTTTCCGGTTTCATTGTTTGCCGCACCCGCTGCTGCGCTACTTCGCTGAGCCAAAGCTGCCGGACATCAAAGGGCTCAAGATGGTCGCGTTTCACGGAGAACCCGGCATTGCCGAAGCCCTGCGCGGTGTCTGGTCGACAAACCCGAAGTCCGACAAATATCCGCGCGGCTGGAAGAAGCTCTATAAGCACCTGCGACCGGCAACATGGATTGCCGATTATTGGAAATAGCGGAAAAGACGGCGATTTCGGAGAGAGAGGGCTATCGGAAACGGCGGGAGAATTGGCTATTCCGGGGAAGCCGACTGCCGGAAATAATGGGAGGAGACACCTCTGACGGGCGGCAACTGCCGGAAACAGCGGGCGGACGCCTATACAAAGGGCGGGAGGGATAACCGGGTTACTTCCTTATCTCGCCGAGGCACTCACCCATTTTAACCGGGGTGCCGTTTGCCAGCCCCTTGGCGAACTTAACCTTCCCTTTCGGGAAAACACATATCACCGTACTGCCGAGCAGAAAACGCCCAAGTTCGGCACCTTTGGCCAAAACGATGTTATCTTTGGCATAGTTGTAAACGGTAACTTCCTTTCCGGCGGACGGCGCAACCAAACCGGTAAATACTGTCGCAATGCTGGCAACGATTGTCGCACCGACCAGAACGACGGCAAAACGGCCGATTTTTTCGTTATTGAAAAAACAAACGACGCGTTCGTTACGGGCAAAAAGATTGTCCACATTGCGCGCGGTCAGCGGATTGACCGAAAACAGTTCGCCGGGGATAAACAGCATCTTTTCAAGTTTGCCGTCCAACGGCATATGCACGCGGTGATAATCGCGCGGAGAAAGATAGGTGGTGGCGAAACTGCCGTTTTCAAAATATGCGGCATCTTCCCGATTTCCGCCCAACAGAGCCTCCAGGCTGTAGTAATGCCCCTTGGCCTGCAAAACGGCATCTTTGTAAATTTCCCCCAGTTCGCTTATCGTGCCGTCAGCCGGTTCCGCCAGTGCATTTTCATCGCTGACGACGGGACGCGCATTTTTTTTCAGCTCGCGGGTGAAAAAGTCATTGAAGCTTTTGAATTTTGCAATGTCCTGTATTTTGGCATCTTTCATGTCGACATTATAGTATCTGATAAAACGCTCAATCAGAAACGCCGTCCCCTGCCCCATTTCGGCGGCAGCCAGTTTGCCGACGGCGCGGGACAATAGTTTCTTAGGCATAAAATACTGGATTTTTACTTTGAACTCGTCTGATAAGGCGGACATGATGCTTTTTCTCCCTAATGATAAAACGGTGTCAGTTTAACAAACAGCGGCAATTTGTCAACGGGAATGTCTTTTCCACGCACAATTCGTTCGCCCAAACACATACGACCACAGATGAAGAATGCACGGGACAAGAATGCAGGCACAGACGAGAACAGGCTTGGCCTTAGAGCGCCGACACAGACGAAAAATGTGCAGAGCTGAGAGTTCCGGCACAAATGAAGAACGTGCAGAACTCAGAAAGTTCCGGCACAAATGAAGAATGTGCAGAATCGAGAGTTCCGTTAAAAATGAAAACATACGGCGGTGAAGCCGAATGTGCAACACCGCATAAAAAAAATCGGGGACAAGCCCCGATTGATTTGCCTAAAACCCTGCCGGAGGAAGCCCCGCGGCAAAAGCTTCAGTTAAGCACAATGCCCTGCTCTTTCAGCTTTCCCTGCCGGAAAAGCCGTATCCCGTGCTGGATATCAAAGAGATACTGCAAAAACAGTTTGCGGCAGCTGGCTTCTTCGCCGATACCGCAATGCAAAGCGTGCTGCGCCGTCAGATACAGCCTGACAATGGTTTCTTCGCTGCTGTTGCGTCCGGAAAAAGCCCAACCGCCGATGTTAAAACTGTTGACGGCAAGAAGTTCCCGCTCCTGAGCAGAACCGTTCAGCCTTTTGTACATGATGTCAAAGACTTCCCCGGTTTCGTCATTGGCAAAGTCAAAGACATAATGCATATCCAGAAACATATTGAGGATAAATTCGCGGCTGAAGTGCCGGACACACAACTTGTTGACGTACGGCCAGGCGCAGATGTCCAAATCAGTTTCCTGCTTAAACACGATAGCGTTGACTATTTCCATAAAACGGACGTTCAGATCGTCATATCCAAGCCGGAAAAACTTTTCGGCAACAGCCGGGGACGGAACCCGACGCCTGGTTTGAACAAACGAGTGAAGTTCCGTTTCTTCGTTCTGGCCGACATAAGATTCCAGAAAGACGAAGGTTCCGCTGTTACGCAGAAAATCGCAATATGTTCTGGGCGACTGCTGCCACAAATCCAGAATCTGGCAGGCATTTTCATAAGAGAGGGCTTCTGCATGCAAAAGCAACTCCCGACTTTCTTTATAATCCATATCTAAAAAATTTTGGTTAGGGCTTTATGATAACGCGCCCGATAAAAACTGTCAAGCTCAAATTAGACAAAACAACAAAAAGGACAAAATTTGCTTGAATATTTATTTTTTCCGTTTATGATAGCGGCGTTAAAAGTCTTATTATGCCAATACAATATTATTGCTTTGATATATTATGAAGTATATTTTTGGTAATAACTGCATTTGCAACAAGAACGGTGCAAGACGGCAGGCAACATCCTGTGTCAAAACGGCAATGGCGCCTGAAGCCGTTTTTTGCGACGACGGCGAAGCATTGTTTCGGTACAGGTTTTGCAGACGCGGACACGCCTTTATGAAATTTTAAGCAGATAAGACTTTATTTTTTTGTATATATGTTTAACGTTTAATAATTTTTTTTATGAAAAAGAAAAGTTTTTTTCTGCAGACGTTCCGCTTTTTGCGGGCTTTCCGTTTTTTGCAGACGTTCCGGCTTCTGCCGGCTTTCGGGTACGGAATACCGGCTGCCGCGGCTTTGGTTCTGGCGGTGCTGATGTTTGCGGGGTGCGACGGTGCCGAAAAGGCAATTTTCAGCATGGAAGATGATGACATCATGCTGATTTCTTATGACTACGAGTGGAAAACCGCTGTGGCTGAAGACACGGTGTTTATGACCTGCGCACAGCAATTAGTTTACAGTTCCGGTGGTACAAGGCATACGCTGACGCCGCAGGCACGGCTTAAACTCTGGCCGGCGAAAGACACTATCCTGTTTAACAAGACAGACAGTCCGGTGCCGGCTTTGGAGAACGAAACAGGCGATTCTTCCGTTTCCGGCACGCTTCCGCAGCGCCACCACATCGAAAGGCTGTTTTCTTTTAAAGACGGCCAGACGATTTCGGCAGAGATTGAATACGAAAGCTATGCTCTTGCCTCCGGTTCGGATTTTTCCGGCACAGGCAAAACCGCCCTGCCCTATATGAAAATCGACGCGCCCGTTTTTCTCAGCTCCCGAGCGGAGGAAATTCCGGGTTCGGACGGATGTTTCAGAGCCGAGGCGGATTTTAATGCCGTCTGGAGCGTTTACGGACAGGAGGACACAGGCACGGAAAAGCTGACCGCCGCTTATGTCAAAAAAAGCACTGATGCGGCAGATGAACTCCTTCGCACCGAATACGGCAAAGGATGGGAATGGAACAGCGCTTCTTCCTTTACGCTCTATGTTGAAAAGACCGAAACATGGAGCCTGTCGGGTACAAAACGCCAAAAATTCCAATCGCCGGCACTTTCTTTTGCATTTGAGGGCAAAGAAGACAGAACGCTGGAGGTTGCAAACTTTGACTTTAAGGCTTCTGCCGAGATGCAGACAAGCCGAAAGGACGACATCAGCGGCAACGGCTGGACTCTCAAAAAAGGAACGATTACGCAGACGATAAGTTTCAGTAACGGTTCTGACGCTTTCAGCGATGTTTTCAGTTATCCCGCCTATGAGGCAGGGTACGCCCTCGACGGGCAGACTTTCGGGTTTGACCTGACTGCGGTTTTCAATGAAACGCACAGCCTAATCCCGAACGGCGAAAATTCTGCCAAAAACACCACGGAGGCGACAGTTTCCCTGCTTGGAAAGAGTTTCGGCGCTTCCGTCGTTACTCTGCTGGTCAAAAAAGGCGGCTCGCCCGATCCGAACCCTGATCCTGACCCAGAGCCGGATCCCAACCCCGACCCGGTTCCCGGACACGGCAAAATTTTTGACTTTGCGGTTACCGCCGTGCTTGACGTCGACGGATTAAGCCACAAAGGCAACATCACCAAAAAAGCCGTTGTCATCCGTTTTGAAGAAGGGTACAGTTTCGGCGTCTGCGCTTATGAAGAAGCATTTCCTCAGGAAATGACCTATGTGCAGAGCGGCTATACCGGCTTTAATTCCGCAGCACAGCAACGTGCCGGAGCCGCATTCAGGCTTGCCCGCGCAGTTGACGCCGCTGACGGCGGAATTGAATGGTATGCGGAAGACAACTCGCTGATTGCCGGCGTCGACGTCCTTACCTGCAAAATCCTGGGCTGGAAGAATATTGTCAACAAGCGTTATTCCTCTACGGTCAACGGCTACAAAGGCAGCTATTCCCAAGACCGCTACACCCTGACGCTTACGGCTCCCGACGGAACGGTCAGGACGTATAAGTCAGGCAGCAAGTAGCTTTTTTTAATCCCCGGACACTGCATTGCAACATGCGTGCTCCGGGGATTTTTTTTGCCTGCATATCGCTTTTTAACCGGCTTTCAAAAAAATTGCCAAAATACGCACAAATAATGTTGATTTTTTGTTTATAACATGGTATAAAGGTCTTATACTTTGATTTAAAAAACTGAATTGAGGTTTTGGATGCCTAGCTTTAGCAAAGGAAACGACGGATTGGACAAAGAATATTTTGAAGAGCTGCAGGAAAAATGCCGCTTTCTCGGAATTTCACTCAAGGAAAAGGATTTCAGGAAAAATCCCGACAAATATATTGAGGCCGCCCGCAACTACGACGAACGGGTCAAAGACTATCTGCATGAGCGCCAAGACCGCCTGAAAAGCCTGCAGGAACAGTTTGCCAGAGAAGACAATATTCCCGCCTTTATGGCGCTCGGCAAAGCCCGCATGGTTTTGACCGGAGAAGTTCACCGGCAGATGCTTGCGGAAAAAATGGCCGAAACAGCCTTTGCCAAAATCGAGGAAGAATACAATTTCAGCGTCAAAGACCTGCACAATAAACGCAACCGGGACAAGTTTGAGCGGTTGGCCTATGCGTTTGCGATTTCTCCCCAAGACCTTGCGAACCAGCTTCAGGACGCCGGCAACATCGGCGAAGCTTTGAAAAATTCAGACTACCAAAAAGAGTTTCTGCAGCTTGCCTTTGACAATGATGCCGTTAAAACAGCAGCGGAGGCAATGGCAGCCTTTTCTCCTCTCCACCCAAGCAATGGAACGCTAATGCTTCAGGCTGCGCGCGACGAGGCCGGCAGAATACGCTTTGCCGAATTACAGGCAGAATTACAGGCAGTTGCAGCCGAAAATACGGCAGCAGCGACAACCCGAAATGCCGCCAGTACTGACAAGACGATTGCTGCCGACAGGACGTCCGTTTCCGGCAGAACGCCTGTTTCCGACAGAACGCCTGTTTCCGACAGAACGGCGGCAGTGCAGCCGGAGAATGCTGCTGCGGCAGGAGAAAAAAAGGCAGCCAAACTGCTTGCCGAATTTGCCCGCTACAAAGACAACCAAAACGGCCGTTCCCTTTTAGAGCAAAATGCCAAAGCGCTCAATAAAAAAGCTAATTTCGTTTATCTGGAACGGACGCTTGACACATTCGGCCTGCACGGACAGGCGGCAAAAGATTTTCGCATGGCTTTGTCCCGCCACAAAGGCAGCCTGAAAGATTTCTTGGAACATTATGAGCAGACATCGGTTTCTTCCCGGCAAAGCCAAACGACAAACTCCGCCAGCCGAAACGGCGAAAGGCAAAGTGACGCCTATGCGCCGCAACCGGCGGACAAGCAGCGCGTACAAGAGTCAAAACAGCAGAAACAGGCTCGTCGGGAAGCCGAGAAACAACGCAAGGAAAGCGAGAAAAAGCGCAAAGAGGCCGAAAAGCAGCACCGCAAAGAACTGAAACAACAGCAGAAGGCTCTGCGGAAGGCGCGGTTCCGCTCATGGCTGGGACGCTTAAAATCCCGGGCAGGAAGAACAAAGCAGGCGATTATCGAAACCATTGCCGCCGTTTACCACAGTGCGTCTGCTCCCGTCAAAATGACGGCAGAAAAAGCGCGGAAGCTTTTTGCGCCAAAACAGAAAGAGCAACAAGCACCGAAACAGACGGTAAAGATGCAGCCGGTCAAGACGGCAGAAGGGTTAGAGCTCGGCACACAGCAAAAAATCAGGACAATTACGCTGAATGTCGAAAATTATAAAACACAAAAACGCCAGGAAAAGAAAGCTAAAATTATTGAATTTAAGCAGAAAGTCCGTGAAAAAAGCAAAAAGACCCTGAAGTATGCAGCTATCAGCATTCCGCTGGCCGGAATGGGCTATCTCGGCTTCAAAGGCATGCAAAATGCCGGCCCTGCTTTTGATTTCAGCAAAATTTCCATGACTACCGACACGTTTACCCTGCCGCAGGAAGTTCTGAACAAGGCGGCGACCTATTATGCCAGCGTCAACGAAGCCTTCGGCCTTCAGGCACAGGATTTTTCCATAGCCGAGCCGGACCTGAGCTGGAGCGCGTTTATGAACCCGCCGGAGCAGCCTATTAACGAAGCTGACTATGTAGTCCCCGTACCGCTCATTCAAAACGACAAACTGCACAACGTCCCGAATATTGACTTTTTCAACCTCTGTTTCAGCAAAAGCAACGAAACATACGGAAGCGGCGGAAAATACGGCGTCAGCAGAGAACTGTATGCCAAGTTTATGCGCAACCAAAAAGCCACGGCCAATTTTTACCACGTCGGCAGCTACGGCAGCCTTTCGTTTGACGAAGCGCGCATCATCGCCAAAACCGAGATATTCGACAAATACGGCATTGCCTATATCCAAAACCGCAGTATGGGCGCCTATCTGTATTATGCCCTGATGAAAAACCAGGACAAAGGCGGTTCCGTTGCCGCAATCGCCTCCACGATAACCGATTTTTATGATTTAAACGGGAAAACGCTGCCAGACAGCCAGAGACAGGCTCTGGAAAACCTAAGCCTCGGCCGGGACGTCAATACCGATGACTGGCACGAAATGATTGCGGCAATTAACGCAACGGCATCTGACCAGACGCAGGAAAACAACCTGTATGCTGCCATCCAGCAAAGCCAGTTCAATATGCCGGTTCCTTATGACGTTGCAAATGCCGAAGAAATTGCCCGACAGGCGGTTATCAACTCGAGTTTCGCTTATGAGCCGACGCTTGATTTAGACGGACAGACCGGCATTCCTATGCTGGACAATGAAGATTTCAATCTGTTTGCGGATAACCCTTTTCTGACGGAAATATCCCATGAAACCACCAATGCCGACAACGAAAAAGAAATCATGGAAGCCCAAAAACAAAAGGATATGGAAACGTTTTGCAAAATTTATGCGCAATGCAGTTACAACAACGTTATCAGGCTTTCTTACGGAGAAAAGCGCCAAGCTTTTGACGCTGCAAACAAAGCCCTTGCCCGGCAGGGAATTTACGGCAAAATCGACCGCGGGCTTTACTGCGCGGGAATGAGTATGGCCAGCTTCTGCCAGGCATACGAAATCTTCAAAAAGGAAAATCCCGAAAGCTTTGTCGGCGAAGCCGTCGGCAGCATTATTGAAAAATGCAAAATCAGCGCTCACAGTACAACCGGTATGCGGGATATATACAAAAAATACTCCAACCGCATTATCTATTCGGAAAATCTGGAACGCGACATCAAGGACCATATGCGCAACCATCCCAATTCTATCCTGCAAAGCGGTTTCAGAAGAAACGCCGCGGGCAACCAGCATTATAACGGCTTTTTCCCGTCGATGAATACGGCATCGCAGGACGCCTATACCTATTGCGCTTTCAATAACAATCACTGGGGCAACGAGAATACGTTTTCCAACGTTTTACGCGACAGGCGCCGTGCCCGGTTCGGCAAAGGCGGATGGTATGTTGACGTTACGGCCTGGATTGACGACGAAGCCGATACCAGAATCAGGCGCGAACTGGAAAAACGTGCCGAACTGCGGCAGAAACTTGAGCCGGTTTCCATCCCCACTATTACGCAGCATTATTTCAATAATATTTCGACGCTCTTAAACAAAAAGCTATCGGGCAGAAATTAATTTTGTAAAATGCAGTACGACAAAAGACTGCAAATAAAGGTGGTAAAAAAAAGCGGCAGCCACAAATAAAGAAAGCGGATAAAGGCGGCGGCCACAAATAAAGAAAGCGAATAAAAGCGGCAGCCGCAAATAAAGACGATGGATAAAAGCAGGTGCCGCAAATAAAGGCGACGAAAAAAAGTGGCGGTATATTACCAGCGGCCGTGCTGCCGTCTTTTCAACAATTGATTTTTTATGCGGGAAAACAGGTTCCCTGTCTGTTCCTGTTTTTGCTCTGCGCCCGGTTCGGGCTTCGGGGAACAAACACCGGCTCCGGCATTATGCCCTCTCCGGGAAACTGCTGAATTGGAGGCAATGGCTGAAGATGAAGCCGAAACGGCAGCGGCATCAGCGAAAGGAGCAACGGTATGCTGAAGCTGTGCGGCACGAATTTTGGCTAAAATTCCGGCAGCTTTCTGCGGTTTGGCAAAACTCAAATCCTGCAAAGGACTGTTCTCGCTGACACGGTGGTTTATCAATACGGCTGCAACATAGTGGCTGTTATACCCTTCTTTTGCATATTGGTGTTTTTCGTCAGCGCAAAAAGCGGCAAGCCGCTCATAAATATCATCGGCGCCTTTGTACGCCAATTGCCGGGCGATTTCGAAATTGCGCACCAGCCCATGAACCGTTTCCAACATCAATTCTTTTATTTTCTTTGAATGGTCGAGGGTTCCTTCTTCTTCAAACAGCCGACGGGCTATTTCAAAATTAGCATCGGCAGCGATAAGCAGCCGGCGGGTTGAAATTTCCGGATTTTCTCCCTTGCGGAAAAAATCATGAGCGGCAATATTGTTTAATGCCAACTCGGGAAAATCATCAATCGTCTGCTCTTCATCGGCATGGACGCGAAAGCCTTTCAGAAAATCATACATTTTCCGAGACGACTTTATCTGAGAAAGATATTCTGCCGGCGGTTTTTGCAGCTGATAGACGTTCAGCCCCGATTTTTCATCAACTATTTTATCCAGAACGTTCCGGGAGGCGGCGTAATCGAAAGTTAATGCCAGCAGGTCGCTTTGCCGTAACAGCCAATAGTTTACGGCGATATCCGCGACAAAATCCGCATCTTTCTCCCTTCGGCCGCACTGAGCTTCAAGCAAAAGCCCAAGACACTTGGATACACTGGGAATTTCGGCATCTGTTTCCGTGCGGGGAATTACGCCGGTTTCCGCATCGCGGCTGTAGATATGCAGCAGGCGGGAAAAAACGGCGGAAAATTCTTTGGCTATGCCTTCGTCCTGCATTCCCGAACGGCAAACTCCGCCGGTTGCCAGAGATACCGATAATCCTGACACAGCCTTATAACACAAATCCGGATACTGCAGCCAACGCACCGGCTTATTCCCCTGCTCCAACAACCCAACCAGGTGCAAAACCCGAAGGCGCTGTTCCGAGGCAAATCCTTCGGAACACCGGATATGCCTAAATCCTGCCAAAACGGACAATGGATAATCCTGCATTTCACAATCCGGCAATCGCATCAGGCGTTTATACATTTCAGAATCCGGATAGTCTCCAAGCTCGCCCATATTCAGAAAGCCCATAGCGCAGAAGTTCCAGGCATCGCTGCAGTTTTCATCATATTGCAGTTTACCCTGCCGGGCGAGAATCTGCTGCGCCCGGAATGTCAGGTCCGGATTGCCTTCGGTTCTGGCTGCCACTTCCGTTTTTACATCATGACAGCCGTCTTCTGCCAACTTGGTCAAAAAAACGGTTTCTTCCAGCTTTTTCCGCGTCAAAACGGGTAAAGGCGGAAGCCTGCGCGCCAGTTTTTCCACTTCCGCCATTTGCTCCGGAGAAAGATTTTCCGACATCATCAGCAGCGCGGCCAATTCGCTTTCCGCTTCCGTTCCCTGAACCATAGCGGCGGCTTTGAAAACAGAAGCAGGCGTATTTTGAGGAGAGGCCGTCATATTTTGAGGAGAGGCCGTCGTATTTTGAGAAGATGCCGTCATATTTTGAGAAGATGCCGAAGCAGGAAATATCGAAACCGCAGCGGATGCGTTTTGGTCTTGCGGCGATGCCGGAGCGGAAAGCACAGGAGCTGCCGCAGCCAGAGAGGCTGAAATACCGTTCAGGGAGATGCGCGCCACCACCTCCATATTTCGGGCATGATGGCGGGAGCGAAACCATAATGCGCCAAGTACCGGCACATATGCCGATGTTTCTTCAGGATAATCGGCAAGGTGCATTTCTATCCGCTGCAACAATTTTGCAGCAACGCCCGGATTGCCGGACGACGCCAATATGCCGCGGCAAAAATCCGGCGTCAACGGACGCTTTTCGTTGCGATGTTTCATCACTTCCGCCGCCGTCAGCAGCGGGCTTTTTTCTGCGGTAACCAATATCGGATGCAACATTGGGCTTCCTTTCCTTTTTCAATTGTCTTTCCTGTCCTGCCCTGATAACGTGCGGCAAGGCCGGCGTTTGTTTCATATAAGCCTGGGACGGGACGACACAGCACCGGAGCTTCTGCGGGAGCTGAGACTGCGAGGTCAGCGCGTAAACGGCTTTTTCAGCAGCAGACGGTTATATCCGCAGCCGGGGCGCGTCAGTTTGGCCAATTCAGGCGGCTGGCGCTTATATCCCAGTTCCGCAGCAGCCAGACGGAAGAGTTCCAGCGGTTTGCGCGGATCCTGCTCCAGCCGTCCGCTTTTGCCGAAACGCACATTATAAATCGACTTGTAAACGTCTTCCGGGGGTTCCGCTTTGCGGGCGTAAGCTTCGCAATAAACATTCAACAGCGCTTTAAGCCCATTATCGCGCAAATCTGTCCGCGGCTTGTTTACAAAAGGCTCGCGATTGGCAAGGGCAATCAGGCGAAAGTTGGACAATGCGCCGCGGTTGACGGCGGCAGCAAGCTCGCTGACAGTCGCGTTCCCTTCCTTTTGCGCAATCAGATAGTCTTCATAGAGGCGGGCTCCGGAGGTTTCCGGATAACGCAGCCACTGCGTTACGGTATTGCGGCAGACCCGAAAAGCAAAACATTCATGCAGCAGCCATGCGGCTTCGTCAACGCTTCCGGCACGGGAAGCAAGCTCCGGCAAGCTGACATTCAGCAGTTCCGGCGTTCCCTGATATTTTTCCTCCTGCAGGCATGCCCTCACGTTAACCCTCTGTTCCAAAAGCCGGGGGAGAAAAGCCTCGACAAAATGAAACCGGCACATCAGAGGCAAGAACCCGGCATAAATTTCTTTTCCCTGGCGCGCTAAAGCGGGAAATTCCCTGTCTGCCGGACGGACACCGACTGCATCAAGCAGCAGCGGGAACAACGCCTTTTCGCCATGCAGCATTTCGGGCGGCACTTCCCGCACATTGCGGAGCGCGTACAAAATACGCTTCTGGCAGCCGGCACAGGCATCTTTTTGCGCCGGAGAAGACAATTCCGCCGCCGCCATGCCGAGCCAGGCTACAACATCAAATATGTCGCCGGGATTGGATTGCAGCAGCACCGCAGCACAAGGAGCAAGCAAATCGCCCATTTCCCCCATCAGAAAGATATCGGCAGCAGACGGTGCGTCATCATAAAGGCCGGGACGGATACCGGAGCCGGAAGGTGTATCGGGACGGATACCGGGGTCGGAAGGTGTATCGGGACGGATACCGGGGCCGGGATTGGAGGGTGTGTCGGATTGGATACCGGGGCCGGAAAGTGTATCGGGACGGATACTGCCGCTCCGGCAAAAGCCGCGCAGCATTCGCACCATATCGGGAGCCAGCCTTTCAGGATATGCCGAGTAAATGCCGGCATCAAGATTAAAACGGGGATTTTCGGGGTTATATACCGTCCCGGCATCGCCGCGGACGCCGTTTTTAACGCGTTTCAACAGTTTCTGCGCAATGCATGCCGAATTTGCAGTGTGCTTTTTCAATGCCGCAAAGCGACAGGCAAAAGCGTATTCTTCGGCAGTATAATTGTCATACGGGAAAAATTCATTGACAAGGTTGGCTGCTTTTTCGATAATTTTCGGCGTGGCGACCGTCCGGGAAACCATCGCTTCAACATAAGGCAGGTATGCGTCTATCTCCTGCGGCGCGGCAGATAAACGGTTCTCTATCATATCCAGCAGTTTTCCGGCAACGCTCTGGTTAGCGGACGACGTCAGAATTTCGCGGCAGAAATCCGGCGTCAACGGAACGCCGGACTTGCGGCGCTCCTGCAGCATGACGCTGCAGTGCAGAGGGCTTTGCGGATTGGTTATTTCCAGTTTCATCGCCACCCCCGTTTTTCTTATTCCCTGATTTCAAACGCGCAGAAAATATCTTTTGCCAGCGACGTTCGGGACAAGACGTTTTTCATCCCTTTGGACGTAACGGCAGCAAAACGGCCGATAAAAACGTTTGCCACTTCCGGCGCATTGACAGCATCTTCCAGCTCGGCAAGCGTCGTTACCTCACGGCTGCCCGCAAGATTTTTGACGACGGCCTCTTCCCCCTCGGCATGAAGCGGATATATCCGGCAGCCGCCGAATTCCTTATACGGGCGGGCCAATACAGCCTGCAGCACGACGGTTTCTATCTGCCCTTTGTCATAACGCTTTTCCATAATACTTATCTCCCATTCAGTTTTTTGTTCAATGCTGCTTTTACCGGCAGGCCTTTTTCGTATTCGACGTTCGTCAACTGCAAAGCATCAATGTTCTGCTTTTCGTTTTCGCCCATATTTTGCAGAAAATAGCAAAATTCCACGGCATTTTCATCCCCGCTGCTGCCCATTCCCATTTCTGTGTCAATGCGCAGCATCAGCGACGATACGACATGCGCATTGGTAACCCCTTCGTGCATCATCGTCTGTTTGCTCAGGTAATTGCCGATAATTTCATATTCGCCGGTCTTGTTGACCTCGTTCAGGTTGACGTAAAAGACGCCGCTTTTGCTCAATTTGGCCTTATCGTCGTCGCTGACGTCAAAGTCGGCCAGAATCAACGTATTCTGATTGGCTTTGTTATAGACTATTCCGGCGACTCCGGTCTTTTGGTTCTCGCGGTCATTGACAAAGACAACGGTGGTGAAAAAGGCGTCGTTTTTGTCAGAGGCTATTTCGCAGCTCATTTTTCCGTTGTTTACGCAGTCCTCGCCGTATTGCGCCAGCTCTTCCAGATACGCATCAACATCCAGATGCGGCGCCTCTTTGGCATATTTTTTGATATTGTGGCTGCGCATACTCTTGATGATAAAGCTGTCGGCAAACTGGTTGGCATTAATCAGGCTCTCGCGGTCAATCCTCGCACCCTCGCCGTGAACCGGAGCCATATACACCTGTTTCAAAGGCTTTTCGGCCGTGGTTTCCAAATCATAGTTCGGGACGAAAATACTCTGCCCCTCGTTTTCCCTGGCCAGCATCTGCGTCGCTTCCAGCAGCGTATTGTCGTCAAACACGTCTTCGGCGGACAGTTTCTGCCCCTGCAATTCGTCCTTGTACTCCTCGCGGATGGACGCTATCAGCACTTCCTTAATCTCGTCAAGAGCAACGCTCGGCAGGTCTTCGGGGCGGGCATTGTAAGTCTTGGCAACGGAATCTTCGCCGACATAGCCGGCAAATTCAAAATTCAACCCTTTGGCCGTCTGCTGCAAAGACTTCCACAGCCCCTCAATCTTTTCATAATCCGCTTTGCGGTCTTCCGAATCACGCAACAGGCTGTTGATGCTGTCAGGGATTATCATATCCTTTAATTTGACGGCGACTTCGTTTTCAAGCCTTGTGCCGCGCACCAGAAGCTGTTCCTTTTCTCGGCGGGCAATACGCTTGTTCAGCTCCCACGCCACCTCTTCCTGCGTCTGCGGCTTGACGGCGCGGCCGAGCTTGGAGAAAATCCCGGCGCCGGACGACTTGCCGCGCGGCTGGTCAATCTTGGCGTGCTGATAAAGCTTGAACACATAACGCAGGTCAACGACTGCCTGATTTTCCAGATACGAGGTATAGCGTTCGGGCAGCGTTTCGTCCTTGGCGGCTTTGGTGATGATGTTTTCGGCTTCGGAAAGCAGGGCTCCGTATTGCGTCGCAACTTTAATTGTGCGGTCTATATGCCGGATATTAAACAATTCTTCCTGCGGAATCTTTTTCTTTTCTTCCGGCGTCAGCCCGACAGTGCGGAAATACATCAGCGTTTCGGCAAGCTGTTCGGGATTGCGGTCAAACGTTTCCGGATCCATCATATAAACGTGGTATGCCGGCACGCCGGTCAGGTGCTTTAAGGTACGCGACAGGTAGTCGGCCTTTTCCGCGTCGGCAATCTGACGGATGTCAATCCCCATACCCTGACGGGAAATCATCGGCTTGGTCAGTTCTTTGGCGCTTGAGCCCATATCCTCGGTCGCCTGATTGGCGGTACCGAGAAACATAAAGGTTTCGGGAATATCCGACCGCTTAATCGTAAACTCCTTGTCGTCTTCTCCCTTGAGTTTCAGTTCATCGGCGCCGGGTTCAGAGAAAAAGGCCTCAATTTTGAGCCAGGCGTCAACCACAGGGCCGCGGTTCGACTCATCGCGGATGACCATGCGGCCGTAGTCAGGGGAATCCGGATCGACGAGCGCCCGCAGCAACGGCCCGTTGGAAACGACAAAACCTAAAGAGCTATGGTCTTTTTCATACGGAATGTTTTCCATTTCCATCACTTTGTCTATCACGCCTTCAACAAAAGCCGAATCGCCTTTGACCGCGTTCCAGTCAATCGCCGTGATGCGCTTTCCGTCGCGGGTTTCCTGCGTTACGACATCATTTCCGAACATCTTTTTCATGTAAGCGACGGCATTTTGGGACAATGCCTGTTCCGGGTCCATATTGCCCATTTTGATGCGGGCGTCAATCTTGCGCTGTTTGCGGGTTTCGTCAACGCTGAACGTCGTTACCTTGTACAGTTCGTCGGGATTATCTATATTGTTGCAGTCGACAACCAGCGCGCCTTTCGGGTGAACCAAAGCGCCGATGGCCTTGGTCAGGTAAGTCTTACCGTTACCGGGAGCTCCCATTGTCGTATAGCCGTAGCTTTTGCTTTCCTCCGGGGTACGCCCCTTGTCCAGGCGCAACAGCATTTCGGTCATATCTTTCATCATCGTCGGGTCGGTTACAACATTGCGGATGAGGCGGCAGAAGGCGCATCGGACGGAACATCGGATGATGGGGCAGGTGTTGTTTTGCAAACCCTGTACGGTTTTTCTGTAGCGGCTTCCTCTTCCGATGCCAGCCAGGTAATCTTTCCGGTAATTTTGTCGGCGATGGGAACGGGAAATTCCTCGGTACCGAATTTATGCTTATAAATTTTCGCCATTACTTTTCTCCTTTAATTATCATGGCTGCCCATTGTTTTATTTTAACATATTTTTTGCTGCCGGGCAAGAGCAGAAACGCGGCTGCCGCGGCTTAAATCCAAATATCAGCGCCTTTTCAGGGATTTTAAGGTTTCAATTATTAGTTTTTCCTTAACGCCGTTGGTCATCGGCTCTTTTATCTGACTGTGTTTCATCCTTTTTTTCAACATCTCCATAATTTTTCCGGGTATCTGGTCGCCGGAAACGATGCTGTCGACATAATCTATCCGGTCGCAGCCCTTAGCCTGCATTTCCCTGACCAGCGGCTTGGTATAATTGCTTTCCCCCTGATCCATAAAGAAACTGTCGAACGTCAGCTGTTCGTTTTTCTCCAGCATGGTTTTCAGACAGCCGTTGACATCGGTCGAACCGTAGTCGTTGTTGCCGCCGTCAGTTACGGAAAAGATATGGGTAAAGCCGCTCTTGACATGAGGGTGCTTTGCCATATCCGAGGAAACATCCTTCAAAAACTCCTTTACCGCCGGAATCAAAAAGTCGTTGCAGCCGCCCTGCCCCTGGCGAACGCTTTCCAGACGTTTCGCAATCTCTTTGGTTTTGTCGTCGGGGAGCGCTACAGTCAGCGGGTAAGGCTCGCCCATCATATAAATATAGACGTTGATTTCCTTAAAACTGCGCGCGGCTTCATACAAAATGCAGGAGATGGCCAAAGCGTTGTCAAACGGCCTGCCGGTCATGGAACCGGAACCGTCAATGAGGATTCCGAAATTAGACTGCGGAAGCTGTACTTCTTTGATTTTCTCGTCTTCAGAGTATTTATAACGGGTGCGGAAACGCTCCAAATCCTTTTTGCCGATGTTCGGGTCGCCGCGGCGAAGCTTCTGCTGGAGGGCGACGTGGCGCTGCAAATCTATGGTGCGACCGCCCTGAACCGGAATTTGGGTCATTTTTTCCTTGGTCAGTTCGTGGCCGCGGCGGACGCTGTCAAACTTGTTTTGTTTGATGATTTCGCCGATAAGCTTTTTCGCCTGGGCTATTTCGTTGGAATACTGCGCGATATATTTCTGATATTCGTCCCAATTGCCTTCGCGGTAAAAGCGTGCAGCCTGCATATTGTCTTCGCTGAGCTTGACCATATCATCAATCGAAATCAGGCTCGGCATATCGTTTTGCGGCAGATAATCCTCCAGGCTGTTTTCACTGCGCCCGTGTTGCTGACTGTCTAACGCACCGCTTTCCTGCGGCGCACCGCGACTATCAGCATTGTCGCCGCGATTGGGCAAATCATTGGCCTTCATGCCGTTTTCGCCGGCCTGCCTTTTCAATTCGCGGATGCTCTCTGCCTTTTCCAGCAACTCTTTTATCTGCCCGTCGCTGAGGCGCGGCTGATAAATGTCGGTATTCGGCAGGCGGAACTGACCGGTATCGGGAAAGCCGGAGTTACCGTGCTGCTGCGATTGGCCGGAGTTGCCGGAGGACTGCGGAGAGCCGGACGAGGATTGCCGAGCACCGGAGGAACCCTGCTGCGTGTTGTCGGAAGAGTGCTGAGCGTCGGATTGGCTATCGGCAGACCGACTGCCGGAGTTACCGTGCTGCTGCGATTGATTGGAGTTGCCGGAGGACTGCGGAGAGCCGGACTGGCCGTTATCTGACTGCTGCTGACCGGTGTTGCTTTGCTGCTGTCCTGTTTCATTGCCGGAACCCCTGCCTTGCTGATTTTGGTTTCCCATCGGCGGAGTCGGCAAAGGCGGCATACCGGGCATTCCGCTACCGGCACCCTGCCCTGACTGAGACTGCCCCTGCCCGCTTTGCGACTGCTGAGGCGACCCTTGTTCCTGTCCGCCCTGAGACTGGTTCGGCTGTGCGGAGGAACTGTTCTGTTGTTGCCCCGAGTTCTCCTGTTGCTGGTTTTGAGCACTGCCTTGCTGCCGGTTTGAGGTGCCTTGCCCTTCACTCTGTTCTCCCTGCTGAGAAGACGAACCATTCTGACCGGACTGCTGCTGATTCTGCATCCGGCTGACCTGATCTTCCAGCTGTTTCTCCGCCGCTTTATATATATCTTCCATGTGCGGAGCGACAAACAGGTCAAAAAATTCATCCGTCATGGCGACACGGCGGCGGCTCATTGCCGTCATCCGTTTGTTATAAATCGTTTCATTCAGGATTTTCAACCCTTTGTTCGGCTGAGAGGTTTCAAACTTATCGCAGATTTCGCGGATGCGTTCAAAACATTCGGCGGCTCCCATTTTGCGGCCGTCGGTATCTATGCCGCTCAAAAGTTCCGGATACAGGTTCAGGCTGTGCCAATCTTCCATTTTGTGGTTTTCTATCAGACCGTTATTGGCAAAAAAACTGTTGCGGGCAATGGCCTTGACGTGAGCAATGCGTTTTTCGGCGCTGGCGGCCATTTCCTTTTCGGCATCTTCCATTTTCAACGGTGCCACATATTTACGGCCGACATTGATATCCGCCTCAAGCTCGTTTAAATGCGCCCGGTCAAAATCGCCGCCGAAATTGACCGCATAACGGTTGGCATACATATTTTCCAGTTCGTCAAAAAAGTAAAAACGGTAAGTATACTCGGCTTTCAGGCGCGCCGCCTTTTTTGCCGAGGCCTTCCATGCCGACATATCGTTGCGCGCCGCGGCTTCTTCCATTTCCTTAACCAAAGCTTCCTGCTGTTTTTGAATTTCCTCCATCCGCGGAGAATTGGTAAACTGCGTCCCTTTGGAATGGGCTATTTCGTGATTCATAGCCGTTGCGGCCGCATCAACGCCGGCAACAAGCGTCCATAACATGTCATCAATGATCAGATTTTGTTCGGGAACAAAACAATAGCTGATATTCGGGTAGCCGTTTTCGCTCCATACCAGCCTGGTATCCTGATTTTCCACCGCGCTTTCGACAATATTTGCATGGCGCTGCAGTTCCTGCTGCATATATGACGACGAAGCGATGCGGCGCCAGATTGTACTGTGCGAAATACGGTCTGCCTGATTGCGCCGGTCCCATTTTTCCTGCATTTCAGGACGGACGGCATATAACGCCAAAGCCGTTCCCCAGAAAAACTGCGATTCTTCGTCTTTCAGGTTCAACGGCGTTTTAAGGTCGCCGGTTTGCAGAAAATGCTCAAAATTCTCGCGATGGGACGCGAATACGGCTTTCTTATCCTCACTGTCCTGAAACATCGGCTCCAGCCGGTTCTGCAAATCACGGACATATTCTTCGCTTATATCTTCTTTACTTTTGGCGCCGAGGAATTTTTCGGAAAATTCTATCCGCAGGCGGTTCAGCGGATTTTTAACAATGTCTTTGATATGGCGGACACCGGCTTCGCGCCGGTAGTGCCCGGTATCCATAACGGCATCGGCGGCTTCTTTGTCCTGCTTTTGCAAAATCTCCTTTATCCCCATAGCAGACCTCTTTCAGGCTTTTTTTTACATAATTTAATATACTTTAGCATACTTTTCGGGGCTTAGCAAGATTTTTTTAGCGCGCCCGCGGCGAGAAAAAATCAGCATGCACATGGCAGGCAAACAGCATAAATCCCTGTAAAACAAAAATCAAAGCGGCGTGTGTGTGTTTTATCTTCAGGCTTGACTTGAGGTTTAAAAGGCTGTTATCTGATTTTAAATGATTTCCGGCTTTGGAGCAACTCTCAACTTTCTGGTTGAGACGCGTTACTACGAAAGGCCGTTTTTCGGAGAGAGACAAATGCTGAAATTTCCGGTTTTGAGTTTTTTGGGGGCGGCGGCGCTGTTTTTCACGGCCACGCTGACAGCCGGCATATACGGATTTAGCGCGTCTAAGCTGAACTTATGGCTGGCGCTCGGGCTGACCCTGGCGTTAAACCCGCTCGGGCTTAATGGAAAAAGGACGGCGGCTTGGGGACTGTGCGCCGGCATTGCCGCGGCAGGCGCGTTTGCTCTTCCGGCGCAAATATGGAGCGTCTGGATATTTGCGGCTTTTCTGGCAGCGGGCGGACTGCTGAAACGACTTTACGGCAACGACGGGATGCCTAACAATGAGGCAAAAAACGGCAACTCAGGCAATGAGAAGGCAACCGAATACGGACGGCTGATTATTTTAGCGGCGGCGTATTTCAACCTCTCATTTATCACCAATACCGGACATACCGACGTACAATACGACTTTGCATCGTGTTTTAACTATATCGAATATATTTTGGAAAACAACTTTCTGTTCTGGGAGGAAAATCCGCTATTGACCCGCCCGAGCTATTCGACCTACCACCCGATTTTGCATTTTCTGCTGGCAGCGGGAGAAATGCGGCTGGCGACGGTTCTGGAAACCGGAATGTTGAACGCGGAATTGCCTGCAATGGACGCCGGTGCCAATATACAGCTGGCGGCGGAAGCGACACAGGTCTGTTTTTGCTTCTATATGCTGTGGTATTATTTTCTGGCCGGAAAAATTTTGCGTTTCTTCCGGCTTTCCCGGGCGGCATACCTCGGCGGGCTGGCTTTTATCTGCTTCTTCCCGGCGTACAACGCCATCGCGGGATTTTTCAACAACGACTGCCTGTTGCTGCCGTTACAGGCGGGAACCGTCTATTACTCCCTGCTCTATTACCGTGACGGCGGGCGGAAAAATCTGGCACGTATCCTGCTGTTTGCCACCGCGGCAGCGTTGACCAAACTCTCGGGCATTATCGTCCTGCCGCTGACCGGTGCGGCTATCGCCCTCCGGCTGTGGCAGCAGCGAAAAAAACCGGAAAACGGGCGGCGGCTGACACAGACAAAAAACAAGCCGCAGAAAAACGATACGGAGGACAAACGGCTGCTGACAATACACAAGCAGCTGAAAAGCGGAGCGGAGAACAAGCGGCAGCTGGCGGAAGCCGCGGTTTTCGGCATACTGCTCGTTGCCGGGCTGAGCATCTGGCCGTTGTATCAGCACTATTTCCTCAACGTCGGGTTTGACTTTGTGCCGCCGCAGGAACATCTGTCGCTTAAAAGCTACGGCTTGTGGCAGCGGTTTAACCCGCTCGGCGCCCTGTTTTATCCGCAAATGTTTTATAATGATTTCGGCATTAACCTGTGGGAGACGATGACAAAAACGGCGCTGTTCGGGCAATGGGACTTCTCTATGCGCGGGGCGGACATTATGGGGCTGATTACGGCGCTGGTTCTGATTTATAAAGCCTTGCTGGTTTTGGCGGTTGTTGCGGCCGCTTATCTGGGCGTCAAGAAACGGCAGACACAGACATTCTGGCTGACAATGATTTTACTGGCGGGGATTATCGCAGGGCAGATTATGTTCGGCCTTAAGCACCCGTATATGTGTAATCAGGATTTTCGCTATGTCGCAATTATCACGCTGCCGGTTGCGCTGCTGCTGGCACAATTTTTTGACAAACTCTCGAATGCCGGACGGCGGACGGGGAAAACTTTTGCCTGCGGTGCAGGGCTGGCGCTGATTGCGGCGTTTGCGTTTCTTTCAGCGTTCGTTTGGTGGCGGATTTCATTCTGAGGCGGCGGGAAACGGGGCGACGAACAGCCGGACGGAAACCGGCGGAGGGAAAAAAGCCGGCAGAAATATGTTTGACAAAACCTTTAAAATATGGTATTCTTAAGGCCTAATTAAGTATAATTTAAAATTAAGGATTATGAAAAATTTTTATGAATTCGTGGACACGAACCGCGAGCAGTTTTTTGATTTGTTAAAAAGCAATGAATTTAAATGCAACGCCGCAGGCCGCAGATTTATGGCTGAACGCGTCAAGGTATCAAAATCCCGTCCGGTAACCGTTGATATGGATACTTTACGCTATGCGGAAGAAATCGGCGGATTGAAACCCGGGTCGGAATTTAAATACCCGAATGCGCAGGGCGGAACTTCCAAAGCGGTCGTATGCTCATTGTATGACCTGCCGAAGAATATGATACATCCGTTCCTGTATTGTTTCAGCGGAATGATGACGGCGCCGCTGTTTGCGTTTGAAATCTTACGCTTTTATGCAAAGCAGACAGGACGCGTGCTGCCGTTCCTTTCTTCCGGAAAAGAAGGTAACAAGGGCTTGTTGCAGAAGCTTTTTTACCGTGAAGAAGGGCTTATCCGCAAAACGGAGTATGATACGTATTACAAACTGATGAGCCTTTTGACCGGCACGCAGTATGCATACAGGAATTATACCCCGTGCGAAGACGACGATTCCGAAGGCAACCTGATTGAGATATACAATTTTGCGGTATCTCAGGGGCTGAAAGAAGTAACGTTTGTCATCTGTTCGGGCAATCCGTTCTATGACAAACGATTGCTGGCGGAGTGGATGTGGCAGCTGAAGCAGGAAAAATTTGCCGCAGTCAAAGTCAACCTCGTGTTGGCGCATTGCCCGATTTTCCTGCCGAAAACCTTAGCGGCAGTGCCGGAAGCGAAAATATCCGAGATTTACCTCGGCTATATCGCTGCCAGCCTCGGCCCTCTTAAGAAGGATACGGTACGCTTCAACGGCGTTACCAAATCCGCAAAGCCGGAGCGTTATGCCATGCCCGGCGTTTTCGGAGCGGACTGGGAAAAGTTCCGGGATATTATCGTCAACTACTCCAACATGGGGTGGCCGAACTATCAGGAAATCCTGTACGGCATTGACCATGAAGAAGCTGTTGCCAACATTATCCTGTCGGATTTGTTCGCACGCGCATCATATACGCCGGAAGAGTATGACAGAGGAATTACCTCCCTGCTCGGTGCGTATGCCGATTTTATCGGCGGTGCGTATACTCCGTGTTCACACGGAAAATTCAGAAACTTTTTGCAAAATACGCCTGATGCGCGCTATTTTGAGTAAGGTTTTGATTTTCGGCTCCCTGCGGGGAGCTTTTTTTTATGGACGTAAGAGAGGCAGACCGGAAAACGGGAAACGGCGGAGGGACAACCGGACGGGAAAAGCTGAGAAACCGGAGAAAGGCTGTGCGCGCGCGGACGGGGAAAGTGGAGAAACCGGAGGAAGGCTGTGCGCGCGCGGACGGGAAAAGCAGATAAACAGAAAGGAAGCAGGGCGACGAACGAACGGGGAGAGTGGACAACGGCGTCCGGGCGGGAGGAGAACAGCAGCTGAGGTGGATAACCTGCCGGCAGCATTGAAAGTTTTTGCGCAGGGCTATATTATGATGCGGAATTGGGCAACGATTTTAACAATATAAGGGTTCAGACAGCAATGTGGCAGCCGGTTTTGATGATTAACGGGTTTATCATTTTCGTTTTGGGAGCATTGATGCTGCTGCCGGCAGCGGCATTGAAATACTACACCGGTTCGTTTGATGCCATTTTTATCCAAAACAGCATTCTGACGATGTTTATCGGCGGGTCGCTGTTTCTGGCAAATTACGGCAAAATAAAAAACATCTCTATCCTCCAAGGGTATCTGATTACCGTTATATGCTGGTTTGCCTGCCCGCTTATCTGTGCCCTCCCCCTTTACGGCAACGGAGACATTCAAACTTACGCCGACGCTTTGTTTGAAGCGACATCCGGCCTGACGACCACAGGTTCGACCATTTTAAGCAATGTTGAGGCGCAGCCCAAATCCGTCTTGTTCTGGCGCGCCGTGCTTAACGGCATCAGCGGCGTCGGCATCGTCATTTTTGCGGTCGCGCTGATGCCTTTTCTGGGAATCGGCGGCATGCACATCTTCAACAAGGAAAACTCTGACATTGAAGAAAAATTCCTGCCCAAAATCCGCTATATCGCCAAGGACATTATTCTGGTATATGTCTTGCTGAACATCATTTGCGCGGTTTTGCTGAAATGGGCGGGCATGAACTGGTTTGACGCAATATGCCATGCGCTGGCGACGCTGTGCACGGGCGGACTTTCTACAAAAAACAATTCCGTCGCTTATTTTGACAGCCCGATGATTGAAACCATTATCGGCATTTTTATGCTGCTGGGGTCGCTGCCGATGACCTATTTTGTTTTAATTGCGAAAAAGCGAAGCTTTGCTTCCGTTATTGAAAACAATCAGGTCAATACGTTTTTGAAACTGGTTTTCTGGTATATCCTGATTATCAGCGCATTTTATGCCTATACCTCAGACATTCCGTTTGTTACGGCATTCCGGAGAGCCTCTTTTAATATGATTTCGGCTATGACGACAACCGGCTTTTCCTCATATGATTTTATCCAGTGGGGGACATGGGCTGTCGCTGTTTTCTTCATTTTATTCCTGCACGGCGGCTGTACGGGTTCGACAACTGGTTCAATTAAAATTTTCCGCTGGCAGGTCATTATGGCCTTTTTCAAGAAGAACGCAACCAATTCCCTCTCGCCAAGCCAGGTAACGGTTATGAAAGCCGGCGGAAAGGTCATCGACGACAATATCGTTTCTTCGGTGTTCGTCATGGCATTCGGCTTTTTGCTTGCCATTATGCTGTTTACGCTGATTATTTCCATGACAGGAGTAGACTTTGTTACGGCGCTCGGCGCGGTTGCGGGCAATATAACCAACTCCGGCCTGGGCCTGACCGAGGCAACCGGACCGGCCGGTAGTTTTGCCGGATTTACGCCTTTTGTAAAATATATCCTGTCGTTTGTCATGGTTTTGGGGAGGCTGGAAGTTATTGCCGTCTTTGTCCTGCTGCGCAAAATCCATTTGATGTAGATTGACAAAAAGGGGATTGAATTGAAGCGGAGCTGCGGCATGCGGCAAAAAAAGGTTCCTATTTTTTCAGCATCTGCCTGTGGATATAATGTTCTGATTTTTTGCAAAGTCATTAAAACAAAAGTTGATGACTTTAAACGAACGTTAAAAATCATCAATTCAGTTAAAACAAAATGTTACTTTTTTAAAAAGGCGAAAAAATAAAAAAACATTACGGATTAATGATTTAAACTTGACATACGGCGTTCGTTACGACTAAAATCCGGATAAACGTTTTAGAAAAAATTGCTGAATTAAATCGTTCGTATTTTTTCAACACATTTTTCAGGACGTTTGCATAGAAACTTTTCTAGGAGTTACTTTATGAAAAACAAACTTTTATTGACTACGGCTTTAGTCGGCGTCGCATTCGCAATGCCGACAATGGCTGCCGAAGAATGGGACGGGAAAACAAGTCATCTCATCCCCCAAGGAGAAACCCTTGTTTTAGAAGAAAATTCTTTGGTTGAAAATATTACAAACAACGCCGATGGTATCGGCGGAGCCCTTTCTACAAGCAAGCCGAAAAATGGAGTTGAAAATCCTGGTACGCTTATCGTCAAATCAGGAACAGTATTTAAAAACAATACGGCAAAATATGATGGCGGCGCAATTGCCAACTTTGGCGTTTTAGACATTGACGGCGCTACATTTGAAGCGAACAAATCCCAAACCGAAACAACAGACAACCAACCTGTCGGCGGCGGGGCCATCTCATTAGGCATTGATTCTAAAACGACAATCAAGAACACAAAGTTTGTCAATAATGAAACCGGTTTCAACGGCGGCGCCATCGGGACCAGACGTACTATCAACAACGGGGATATTACCAATGGTTCGCATGAAAATCACAGTCTGATTATATCTGATTCCGCCTTTATCGAAAACAAAGCGACCGGAACGACCACAGACCGGGCCGACAATGAACTTCAGGGCGGCAACGGCGGCGCAATCGCCAACTCCTTTAACAACACCCAAATCAGCAATACCGTTTTTGAAAAGAACGAAGCAATCAACGGCGGGGCGGTTTACAACCAATCCCTTTACAATACGAATAATCAGGCGCAGGAAACCGACAAAGGCGGAGACATCAAATTTGCCGATGTTACGTTTGACGGCAATAAAGCTTCAACCAACGGCGGAGCCATCTTTAACGATGCTAACACCAATGCAGAACTGTCCGGAACGGTGGTATTTTCCGGAAACGAAGCAGGAAATGCCGGCGGCGCTATTTTTGTAGCTGATGCCAGCAGTTCCATGGAAATTGCTTCCGGAGCCGTCTTCAAAAGCAATTCCGCAAAGCTCGGCGGGGCGATTTATAACAAAGGAAACCTCGGCACTCTGGATGGCGTTACCTTTGAAGACAACACTGCCGAAACAAACGGCGGCGCGATTTTGAACTCCAACGGCGGCAAAATTGCCTCTATTACAAACAGCATCTTCAAAAACAACACTTCCACGAACGGCGGCGGTGCTGCGATTTATAACAAGGGCGGTGAGATTGCCGAAATCAGCAATACTGTTTTTGAAGGCAATATTGCGAAAAAAGGAAACGGCGGCGCCATTTTTAACGGCGGCACGACAGCAGCCAACATCACACTCGACAATGTCCAGTTTATCGGCAACCAGGCGGCAAACGGCAGCGGCGGAGCTATCTCCACCAGCGGTGTCGTTAATATTGCCAACGCCACGTTTGAGAACAATTCCGCATCAACAGGCGGCGGCGCAATTAACGTTGACGGAACGGTTAAATTGAGCGGCGAAAACACCTTCTCCGGCAATAAAGTCGGCGATAAACTGAACGATATTAACCTGAATCAGAACAACGGTCAGGCCAAGGTAGACGTCAGCGGCACGCTGACGCTTGACGGAGGCATTTCCGGCGAAGGCACAACTTCTTTTGCGGATAATACGAAGCTCAATATTACTGAAAACACAACGTTTGGCGAAGATGTCGCAATCACTATCGGTGAAAACACCGAACTGGGCCTGATTGTCGACAGCGGTGAAGAATCCGCAGAGTTTGACACGAGCAAGCTGCTGGGCGAAAACGGCTTCACACTGGCAGACAACGCTTTGTATAATGCGATTGTTGGCGATGACGGAAAAGTTACCATGGAACAGAAATCCGCCGACGAAGCGGCTGCCTCTCTGGGGCTCTCCGGTTCACAGGCAGAAGCCGTTTTGGGCGCAATTTCCGGCGGTTCTTCTGACAACGCCAACTTTAACAGTTTCAGAGAAGCGTTGAACCAGCATCTGCAATCTGCCGACAAGGCGCAGGTTTCCAACGCTACCGGCGCAGCGGATTTGCTGACCGCAGACGCCAATCCGGTTATCAGATCGGTTGAAACCGGTATTCATAATATGGTATTCTCGGCTGTTTCTGATGAACTGAATGGAACTTCCGCAGCCATGGCCGAAGGAAAATCTTCCGGAGATGCCTTTAAGCAGGTTAAAGCCTGGGTAAGAGCATTGTTCAGCCACTCCGACCACGAATCGACGTCAAAAGCCAGCGGTTTTGACACGAACAGCGACGGCGTCGCCATGGGTATCGACAAGCAGCTTGACAACAGGACGAAAGTCGGCCTTGGCTATGCTTACAGCAGCACGGATATTTCCTCGGGCATTCGCGATACGGACGTTGATACGCATACCGCGTTTGTTTACGGGCAGTATAAGCCGGCAAACTGGTACATCAACACCGTTGTTGCTTATAACTGGTCTGATTACAGCGAAAAGAAAGCTGCGCTCGGATTTAACGCAAACGCTGATTATGACGTCGAATCCTGGGCTGTCCAGTCTTTGTACGGATATGAAATGCAACTGAACGGCTATGACGTTACGCCGGAAGCCGGACTACGCTACGCCCATATCTCGCAAGACGGATATACCGACGCTCTCGGAACGTCCGTTGCCGCCAATGACAGCGACATTCTGACCGCAATCGTCGGGGCGAAAGTTGCCAAGGATTATGCTTTGGACAGCGATACCATTATCCGTCCGGAATTGAGAGCCGCCGTTACTTATGATTTGGTTGACGACGCCAACAATTCCAACGTGGTTTTGGCTAACGGCGTTGCCTATCGCGTCAACGGCGAAAAGCTGAACCGTTTGGGATTTGAACTCGGCGCAAAAGTTGCTACCGATGTTTCTGACAACTGGGAAATCTCCCTCGCTTACGAAGGCGGTTTCCGTGAGGATTATCAGAACCATACGGGTATGCTGAACGCCAAATACAAGTTCTAAACTTCCCACTCCTCATCTAAGGGAAAAGGCAGAGAGTACAGCGGACTCTCTGCCTTTTTTGTACATCATTCGGGAGAAGCGATGCTACCGGGGTAAATCGGATATCCTGGGGCAGATGGTTCTCCTGAGGCGGATTGGGTATTATTGGGGTGACTGGCGCTGTTTATGAGGATTGGCACTGTTGGGGCGGATTGCTGCTGTGTATGAGGACTGATACCGGCGGGGCAAAATTCCGTGGCATTTCGCCCCGCATCCGCCGTAAAAACAAACATATACAATAAAAATGCGCAACACTTGACAAAACTGTTGACATAATTTTATTTCCGGGTGTAGGCTAAAGATGATAAAATAAGCATATGTTTCACTAAAATTTTATAAATATGGATAAATTAGGTTTTATTCCCAATCCTGAGCAGTATGCTCCGGCGGGAGACGAAGTGATTTTTGACAATTCGATTGACGCACTGGAATTTTTTCAGGACTTTTACGGCGGCAACGGCGTCGTGCTTCTGGCAAGCATATCACTCAACAACCTGGCCTGCTCCAATATGCTGGTATGGGTGTATTTTGACCTGGACGCCCAGGACATCCGCTCATTAGCACCGGTGTTTAAGCTGGACAATCCGGAAGTTTTTCATGAATGCGAATTTACCAAACTTCTGCCGCTGACTAACGAAATCTTTCTGTTTTGGCGGGAGACGCTGTATTCTACGGTGTTTACCTCTGCCGGAGAAGTTGCGATAAAGAAAGTCCGGGCGGTTTTGTCTGAAGCAGATATGCTCAATATCCTCAGGCTTGAAGGGGCTTTTGAGGCGGAAGACGTTTATCCGGTGGAGCTTTATTCGCTGCAACAAGAGAAATTCGCCTGTATCTGCTGGTCGATTGAACAAAAGGAAAAGGACACTGATGACGTTGTCTGGCATCCGGTTTGCAAAGACGACGAAAAGCTGCTGGACGCTTTTGACGGAGACACTCTCACCGAATATCCGGTAGAACTCGGCGAAACGGCGACTATCGGCGGCGAGCTGTTTAAGCTCTGTTATAATGCGGCTGAAGGAAAACACTTTGAAAAAGTTTCGGCGCAGCAAAATGCCCTGAAAACCGCAGCCGGCGAGAAATTCCGCATTATTCCCGGACAACACCGGCAGCCCGGATGCCAAAAGACGGCAATGAGCGGATTTTCACAAAAAAGCGGCGGTTCCGTAAACGGCAACAATGTACAAAAGGAAACCAGAGCTGCTGCCGGAAACGGATTTGCAACCGTAAAAATGCAGACCGATACGGCGAACGGGAAACCGAAAATCATTCAGTTCAAACCCAAACGCTGAAAGCTGCGAGGTTATAGACTGACGAAACTCGGAGCTGTTGGAGAGATACATTTGAACTGTCGGGGACATAAAACGGAGATTTTATGAGAAAGGGCGGGACTACCGCCCTTTTTTGTGCCTTTCGTTTAGAATACAACCGCAACATAAAAAAATTCTTGCAGGCAGACCTTATATTCTTGTGCACTGCTTTATTCTTGTGTACTGCTATCTTCTTGTGCACTATCTTCTTGCGCACAGGCCTTATTTCGATGTCGATCCCAAACCGCCGTTGCGTCTTGCCGTAGCGTTATCGTCAAATGTGATGCCGAAAGGCAGAAAAATCCCCTGACAGACCGAGGCGCCGGCTTTCAGCTCCAGAACCTTACCGCCATTGCAATCGTTGGTCATCTTTACAAAAATATGTCCTTCATTGTCCGAGTAATAATAATCGCCATCAATTATCCCAATCGTATTGTCCATTTGCAGGCGGTATTTAAAACCCAACCCGGATTTGGGCATAACGCCCAAAAACCAGCCGTCTTCCATTCTGACGCGTATTCCCGTCGGCAGCAGAAAATTCTCCTTCGGTTTCAGGGAGATATCTACCGGCGTGTAAAAATCGTATCCGGCAGAACCGGACGTTGCCCGGGAGGGAAGCCGGATACTGTCATATATGCGCCGGATTTCAGCGTCATCCGTCAGAAAAGTGTTTTTCCATGCCGTTTCAAACTGATTGAAACTGACTTTGGCAAATTCGGCTATACGGGGCATATTTTTCTCCTTAGTACAGTTTATCAAAACAAAGCCGGAACGGGAACTGCACCGGCAAACTTCCTGTGGCGGCGGAATTGCAGCGATTGTTGCACCCTGATGCCGGAAAACCGGCAGCTATGGCGTTTCCGCACGTCTAAATTTGCGGCAATTATGGCGGCCTGCCGACGACTTGACAAGAAAAATGCTTGCTTTTTCCTCATTTATTCTTTATGATGCGTTTAAAAATCAATTATTGTTTCACTTAAATACATTTTTATGAATAATTTTGTAAAAAGAATTTGGTTTGGGGCCTTGTTGCGCCCGCAGTGTTGGATTTGTGCCGCCGTTAATCATCAGATTGTCGGCGGAGCCATAGCCGTTTTGCTGTTTCTGCTTACCGGCTGGTTTGCAACGGCAGGATTTGTGGCGTTGTTCGTTTTTCTGTTTATGGTACATCTTATCATCTTTCCGAAAAAGACCTATACCCTGCAGATGGAGGACAAAACGCTCTTTATTGCAATTTATGCTTCCGACTTTGCCAGACGGCACAGGAAAGACAGCAAACGCAAACGCTTCATCATCAGAACTATCGCATGCCACGCCGACGGTTTTTGCGAAACGGTATGGCCGGACAGCGAAGTGTTCGGATATGACGACAGCCTGTGCCGCTACGGCATTTTTCTGGCTAAGCCTTATCCCGCTACATGGGCCGTTGTCTGCAACGGATTTGAAGACGGGCGTTTTCTGGGACGGAAACTCTGCAATTATGTTTTTGCCGAACGGATAGCGGCCGGAAAAAACCTTCTGATTTTTTTCCACGGCACAGTTATGTTCCCTGTTGAAACCGTTACTTTCAGCGTTGACCCGGATTTGTCCTGCAAACCCGGAAGCGTTGTTTTTCAGGAAATTTCGCCGTCAGGCCTGCCCGAGCTTTCTGCTGACAAGGCGGATAAAACAAGCGGAAGGTTTCTGCTTTGTCAGAATGAAGCAGGCTCAACGCTTTTCAAGTGTTGCCTTGCTCAAAACGGTATGCCAGCAGCCTATCACGTATCGGCTGAAGACATTTGCCTGAACAAACACTGACGCATTCATAAGCACTGACGCTTTTGCCGCCGTTCTTTTCCTAAACGCCCCTTAAACGGGGCGTTTTTTTTTGCAGGAGATTTGCGTCGTGCTCCTTAAAAAATATTATGGGCAGGAGGTTTGCCTCGCACTCCTTAAAAACAGAACATTATTGGCCGGATGTTTACATCGCACTCTTTTTTCAACAAACAGAACATAATTAGAACATTTTTATTGACAAAGAGGTTCGGCAATACTAAGATGACTATGAAACAAGATTTTGAAACTATACGGCTGGCACATATTCCGAGGCTATGATGAAACACTATATTGCCCTTGCAGACTGCGACTGTTTTTTCGTTTCGGCGGAGCGGGCTTTCAATCCGCGGCTTGACGGGCGGGCGGTGGCGGTTCTTTCCAACAACGACGGCTGCGTCATTTCGCGGTCGAGAGAAGCCAAAGCGCTGGGGTTGAAGATGGGCGAACCTTATTTTATGGCCAAGAAACGCCTGCCGCAGGTTTTGTATGTCCGTGCCAATCACGATCTTTACCGCAGCATTTCGGCAAAAGTCATGGCTAAGTTCAAATCGTTTACGCCGGACGTCGAAGTCTGTTCGGTGGACGAAGCTTATCTTGACCTGACCGGAACTAAGCTGCTTTACCGGCAGAATTACATCAAAACGGCACAAATGATCAGGCAGGCGGTGTGGGATGAACTGCACATTCCGGTTTCCATCGGCCTGTCGACGACAAAAACTCTGGCCAAACTTGCCAGCGACAAAGCCAAAAATGCAGGCGGCGTTTTTGCCATCGGGTCGGCGGAACGAAATAAGATTCTGGCGCAGACGCTGATTGCGGACGTTTCCGGCGTGGGGAGAAAGCTGCTTCTGAAAATGCGGGAAGAGTGCATTTTTACCGCTTTGGACTTTGTAATGCGCCCGGATTACTGGGTTAAGGCGAGGTTCGGAACGCATGGGGCGGATTTGAAAGCGGAACTGTCGGGAATTCCCCTGTTTAAGGTGGAACCGGACGACAAGGCTCCGCTTTCCATTCAGCAAACTTCCGCCCTCAGGGAATTCAGCAGCGACATTGCCGTCCTGAAAACGGATTTGTGCCGCCATATCCATACCGCCTGCCGCAAAGCCCGCAGCGAAGGCGCCAAGGCCGCCGCCATTGAAGTCATGCTCCGAACCAAAGATTTTAAGGTGGTAACGGCACGCGCAAAACTTGACTTTGCCAGCAATCAGGAAACGGAAATCACGCCCCCTGCCCTGCGGCTGCTGACGCAGCTGTTCACGCCGGCTGTCGTCTGGCGCAGCACGGGAATTACCCTGACGGGACTGGTTTACGGAGAACGCGAACAGCTTGACCTGTTTCAACCGGCGAAAAAAAGCGACGACCGGCTGGGGAGCATTCTGGATGAACTGGAAGAAAAATTCGGCAAAAACATTGTCCATTTAGGATAAAGCCGGGAGATATAACCGGAAAGGCACTGAAAGCTGATTTTCAGGAAAAGACGACCGCAAATTGCAGAAACTGAAATTAAAAACCGGCAGAGAAAGACTGACGCTGTGCCGTATTTTATGATTGACCAAGGGCGAAAAATATGGTATATTAAAAGCGTGATGAATATTGTGATGTTGATTAGTTTGGAAATTATTAATAAAAATAACAGGGATTACTGTTAGTTTGGAGAGATTTAGGACGCGCAGGGATTGTTTACGGCTCAAGCAATGGGTTGTTTACGGTTTTTGCAGGTTCACTTATTAAAATTCGGTTTAGAAGGCGGTTAGCTTGCGCTGATGCTCCTACGCGGAGAGATGACCTGGGTTTTATGAGTTAAAATAAGTTTTGAAGAGCTGACAAGTGCTTTGTTTTCTAAAATCTAGATATATGACAACAGATTTTACAAGCATGATCTTGAGTATGCGGGAAAAACTGACAAAACCGTTATTGATTGTAACAGTTTTGAGTATTGTCGCAGCCTTTTTCCTCGGTTGGGGTTTCTGGCTAGTGGCAGCATTCCTTTTAATCTTTGTGACTTTCATTAACGGTATGTATGTTATCATGCCGGGACATGCGGGTTATAAGATTACGCTGGGAGCCATGGCGAACAGGAGTTTTTCTGCCGGTTTCGGCTGGATGATTCCGTTTATCTCTTCAATGAGTGAAGTGGACATCACCCGCCAGCGCCATCAGGATACAAACAACATGAAGAATAAAGAAAGACGCGATATCGCGTTGACTTATGTTCTGACGTGGAATTTGAATCCTGCTCATGTGCATACTCTCCACGCAACAATCGGAGAGAATGACTACATTAGTAAGGCATTATGCCCGCAGCTTGATGCCGCTTTTACCGAAGTGGTGGCTGAAAAGACCTACGAGGACATCAACGGCAAACTTGCCGAGTTGTCATCAGAAGTCAAGGCCAATTTCGAACCGCGCTATGACCATTCTTTGTTTGAAAATGTTGAACTGAACATTATCAATGTTCAATTTGACAAAGATTACGAAGATGCCGTCAGCGAAATGGCTAAGGTCGAAATGCAGAGAAAAATTGTTGAGGAAAAGGCCGAACAGCTGAAAATCTCAACAAAAGCGCAGGCAGAAGCCCGCGAAATGCAGGCAGACGGTGAAGCCGCTTACGTTCGTAAGATGGCAGAAGCTGAGGCTGAAGCTATGAAACTGAAAGGGGCTTCCGAGAACGAAGTACGGGAAAAGCTGGGAGAAATCCTCAAAGCCCATCCTGAACTTATCAAGGAAGTTTTGGCGAAGAATTTCCCGAAGGTCTACGGTGGCGGAAACGTTACCCCGATGATGGATCTTGGAGATTTGCTTGGCAAATAACCCTTATCCCTGTTAGAAAGGTTCCCTGTGCGTCTGCACAGAGAACCTTTTTTTCTAATCGTGCGACTACCCCGGTTTTGCGGCTGCCCCGCCAAATACAGAAGGCGGCGGCAAGCAAACGGGACGCGATTATTTTTCGCCGTCGCGCAGAACGTCTATTGCCCGCTGCAGCTGGATTTCTTCAACTGCGTATAACGGCATGCCGTTCAGTACCAAGGTCGGAACGCTCTTCATGCCGATTTTGTCGGCAGTCGCTTTTATGCTCTGCAGGATATTTTTAGTTTCGTCAGAAGCATAGTCTTTTTTAAACTTTGCCATATCCAGCTTTAAGTTGCGCGCAAGCTTGTCGATCACCGGTTCGTTGACAACCCGTTCCGCCATCAGGCCGGAATACATTTCCAAAAACTTGCCCTGATTATGCGCGGCAACGGCGGCTTTGGCTGCCAGTTCCGAATTCGGCGACAGGAAAGACACCGGTTTGAAAACGACTTTTACGTCCGGATTTTTCTTAATGATATTTTCAATGCGCGGCGCCATCTGGCGGCAGTAGCCGCAGGAGAAGTCAAAGAACTCGACCAGCGTAAACTTCCCTTTCGGGTTGCCGGCATACAGTTCGGCACGGTTGATGTCTTCGGCGTATTTCTGATAGGTTTCCGCCTGTGCCAGAAGCTTTTTCTGTTCTTCCTGCTGCTGATAGATTTGCAGCGCTCCGACGATAATCGGAGGATTGTCCATCAAAACGTCTGCAACCTTCTGTTCCAGCGGAGTCAGTTCCTTTTCGCTTTCGGCCTTTTTCGTATCGGCATCGGCACGGAATTTGACCAAAGCATCATACGCTATCTGCGGATTTTTCTTCAAAACGCTGACAACAGCTTTGGCAATTTCTTCTTCCGACGCGTCGTCAAAACTTCCCGCTGCGACGGCATTGGCGGAAAATGCAAGCATTACCGACAGAGCCGTTGCTGACAATAATTTAATTTTTCTCATGTTTTTCCCTCTCTAAAATTAACTAACCTTACGGTTTGTTGGGTTAAATCTTTTGCCGGATAACGGCTTTTTAATGACTTTTCCGGTTTTCCCGCCGCGGAGCGGCTATGACCGGCGCATGCCGCTACCTGCAGGTGTCATGGTTAAATTCACAAATGCCGAGTTCATTCTTGCCTTTATCCAGATAACGGATGCGGACGTTAATCCCGTCATTAATAAACATCGGCTTGAGTCTGGGACACATCTCCTGATAGGCTTTGCCGCAGGCTTCGGTTTTTATGCTGTTTTGCAAAGCCGTTTTTTCTTTGGCTGACATTGCCGCCATATCGATATCGGCTTCATAGATATAGGCAATGGCTTTGTCCTTGTATTCAATGTCCGTCCAAGTCGTCGCCTCGTCGATTTTCTTCGGCAGGGTTTTCTTTATCGTATCCAGCATAAAGCCAATCTGCTTTTCACGCTCGGCGGCAGCATTTTTCTCCTGTTCTGCGGCTGCTGCGGCATCGGCCTTTGCCTTGGCTTCTGCTTCGGCTGCGGCCTTTTTGGCAGCTTTTTCTTCCGGCGTTTCGTTTATTTCCGCCAGCAGACTTTTCAGGCTTTCATCTTCGGAAACGGACAAGTCCAATTCAGCGGGAAGCTCCGGTTCCCCAGAAACAGACAAATCCGTCTCTGCAGAGTGCGCCGCCCCTTCGGAAACGGCTGAGGCCTCGTTCTTTGTTGAAGCAGCCGACGCCGGGGCTGGAGTATCCGATGCAAGGGCTGGAGTATCTGATGCGGGCGTAACAGTATCCGGTGCAGGCACTGAAGTATCCGGTGCCGGTGCAACAGTATCCGATGCGGGTGCAGCGGCATCTTCTTTGGTTAAAGAGGAACCGGACGACGGTAAGTCCGTATCCGAGGCCATTTTATCCGGAGATAAAACGTCAGCCGCAGGCATTACATCTTCCCGGGTCAGCTTTTTCGGTTCTTCATCCAAGCCGGAAAAGCTGTCATCAAAAGTAAAATCATCATCAAAATCCAGCTCATAATTTGCCATTTCCTGCAAGGCGCTGTTTACATCGCTCAATGACTTCAACTCGTCACGGGGCTCTTTGCCCTTATCATCGGCGGCCGTATCTGCCGGAGCGGCCGAGGCCCGGGCCGGAAGTTTTTTATCCGCGACCGCGGCATCAAACCCTTCCGCCTCAATGATATTGGCACGGAAATTTTCAAACTGGTGGCTCAAATATTCTTCCAACGACAGCTTACCGTCCTTGTTGTCATCCATCTTATGAAAATCGGCTACAAAAATGGCTTTGGTCGCCTGCAGCTGTTCGGCCGCGGTCAGCGCCTGCGCCTGCCCCGCAGACGCGGCAGCCAGCGAAACGGAAAATAAAAGCAGATATTTTTTCATCGGCAAAAACCTTATAAAATTAGTCTTTCATAAGGAAATATTTGCACGGATAATCTTAAATTTTCTTTAACAGGCGGAAATTATTTGCGCCGTCGAAGAATGTTACGGAGGGAGTCAATTTTTGATATGCGGCGGCATATTGCTTAAGCCCCGCGGCCCGTTCCAAAATCAGCTGTTCGGGCACAAAACGGTTTATCTTTTTGGCGCGTTCGGCGGCACGGTTTATCGCAAGCTTTGTATCGCAGACGATAAAATCGACGGCGGTGCGGTAGCCTTTGCGGCGGATATTCTTAAACAGCTCAAGATGGGCGGCATTGGTACCGCTGTGCTCAAACATGATATTCAGGTGCAGGTTGACGGCACGGCGCAGCAGTTCGTAGCCGATAATCCGCGCGGTCATTTCATGGTTTTTAAACGCAACGACATTGCCGTACAATGCCAAATCCCGCTGATATGCCGGCAGAGAAACCATAATCTTGTCAAAACTAAGAAACAGGAAATTCTGCGGCAAATGCGCGGCACAAAACGTGCTTTTGCCGGAACCGGGGATTCCGGATATCTGCCGCAATTCCGGCTGAGCCGAGGGGACAAGCCCCTGCAGGCTCTGCTTTATCAAAGCCTCTGTTTCGGGCGTTTTTACCGCTTTGTAATCGGCATTTATAAGCTGATTAAGCGAGGGCATCAACACTTTCAACATCAGTCCATCTCCGACTATCCAATCTTTAAACCGCCAAAGGTTCGGTTTCCGCCAGTTCATCCAGCAGCGCAAACGTTTCGGACGCTATCATCAGCTCTTCGTTGGCGGGAATGACATATACTTTGACTTTGCTCTGCGGAGCGGAAATTTCCGCCGGCGCAGGGCGGGCTCTGTTCTTTTCCCCGTCAAGCTCTATGCCAAGATACGCCAGACGGGCGCAGAGCTTTTCACGGACAAGCGAAGCGTTTTCACCGATGCCGGCGGTGAATATCAGGGCGTCCACGCCGCCCAGAACCGCCACGTAAGACCCGATGGTTTTGAGCAGGGAATAAACAAACGCATCTATCGCAAAAGCGCAGTTTTCATCGCCTTTGGCGGCATTTTCAATAATATCGCGCATATCAGAATGCCCGCAGGAAAGCCCGTATAAACCGCTCTGTTTGTTAAACATCGCGTTTACCTCGTCAGCGGTTTTGCCCTGCGTTTTCATAATGTGCAACGGAATATACGGATCCATATCGCCGGCGCGGGTCGCCATCATAATCCCTGCAGACGGCGTATATCCCATCGTGGTGTCAACGCTTTTGCCGTCTTTAATCGCGGTTACGGACGCGCCGCCGCCGAGGTGGCAGCAGATAAAGCGCCCCGCACGCCCAAACAATTCCGCCGCTTTTTGCGCGGCGTAATTGTGCGACGTACCGTGAAAACCGTAACGGCGGATACGTTCCTTTTCATAATATTCGCGAGGAATGGCATAAGTAAACGCAGGCTTTTCCACGCTTTGATGGAAAGCGCTGTCAAACGTTGCCACCTGCAAAACGCCGGGCAGAAGTTCGGTCATCGCCTCAACGCCGTGCACAAACGCAGACCCGTGCAAAGGCAGCAGCGGCAGCGTGTCATAGATTTTTGCCATAACGTCATCATCAATAATCACCGAACGGTCGAAATATTCGCCGCCATGTCCCATACGATGCCCCACGGCCGACAATTCGGCGGCATTTTTCAGAAAACGGTGGGAGAGATAGTCCAATATGGCTTTTATAGCGTCTTTATGGTCCGTTACCGGACATTCGCAGGAGAACTCATATCCGTTATCGGCGCGGACGACAATTTTGGAACCGGGCAGCCCGATACGGTCGACCATACCTTTTGCCAGAACCCGATGAAAACCTTGCTCCATCTCAAACAGCTGGAATTTTACGGTGGTGGAACCGGAGTTCAGAACCAGAATTTTTTCCATATATTTTACTTTCTGCCGTTAATATTGCCGCAGTTTATAGCACAAAATTATGTTTTTGGCAACAAAAAAATTCCGGCAGCGGGGAAGAAATCCGAAAACAACACTTGCAATGCGCAAAAAAAGCGGGTATTGTCGGGGCGGTCGGGGTATACGGGCGTATGGCTGCAGGACGCTCCAACCGGCACCAAAATACAATTTATCTTTATCAAAGCGGAGCAGCAGATGAAAGAAGCAAGCAGAGTTCAGGCCGTTATTGAAGCATTGGAAGAAATTTTGCAAGACAAGCGGCCGGCTGACAATATTCTGGACAAATATTTCAAGGACCGGCGCTACATCGGTTCCAAAGACCGGCGCTTTATCGCCGATACGGTATGGAAGATTATCCGCAGCCGCATGAAATATTCCGAAGCACTGGGCAGCGCCTTTTCGGCGCGGACGGCGGCGGCGCTCTGTTTTGCCCAAGAAGACCTTGACCTCCTTTTCAACGGAGAGGAATACGCCCCGGCACCGCTCAGCAAAGAGGAAAAAGCGGCTTTGAAGGCGGCGGAACAGTTTGAAGATTTTTCGGAAGCCGCGCTGTATGAATGCCCGCAATGGCTGTTTGAAAAAATCGGCAACACACGCCTGCTTGACGCGTTGAACACGACGGCGCCGGCAGATGTCCGCGCCAACCTGACCGACCGCGACCACGCCCGCGAGCGCCTCAAAAAAGAAGGGTTGTTTTTTTCACCGACACCGTTTTCCCCCATCGGCCTGCGCTCGGAAGACAGGGTTAATCTCAACAACTGCATGACCTATCAGGACGGCGAAATTGAAGTAATGGATGAAGCATCGCAGCTTATCTCCCTGTTGTGCCGCGTCAAGGCGCATCATAAAATAATTGACTATTGCGCCGGAGCAGGCGGAAAAGCGCTGGCGTTCGGCTCGCTCCTGCACAACGACGGGCTGATTTGGGCACACGACATAAACGAAGAACGGCTCGGGCGCATTAAAAAACGGGCGGAAAGGCTGGACATTCTTAACATAAAGACCATAAAGAATGTCAAAGACAAAGACTACACCCGTTTTATCATCGACGCCCCCTGCTCCGGCAGCGGCACCTGGCGGCGGACGCCGGACGCCAAATTCCGCATTACGCCGCAACGGCTGCGGGAAATACTCGGCATTCAGGCTGAAATTCTTGAATTCGGCGCGGAGCATACCGCTGCAGGCGGACGCCTGATTTACATTACCTGCTCGGTTCTTCCGGAAGAAAACGAAAGACAAATCGAATCTTTTCTGGCGAAACATCCCGAATTCAGCCCGATTGACCACAAAGAACTTTGGCGGGAAACGCTGGACATTCCGCTGTATCCGTTTGATGATACGAGATGGCTGAAATTTTCGCCGCTTAACACCAAAACCGACGGCTTTTTCTTCTGTGCCATGAAAAAGGCTGTTGCCGAAAGTTAAACCAAAGCGGACGATGCAGCGCGACACTTACAGAGGTGCAGGGCGAAACTTACAGAGATACAGCGCGACACTTACAGCGATGTGGTTAAGTTCGTTTTCCGGCTTGATTTTCTGCGGCAACTTTTTTATCCTGTTTTTAACAAATATACCGGACTGGGCAAAACGATAAAAAAGGAAACAGCGAGCAACGATGATTTTATACCTGATGAGACACGGGCAGACGGACTGGAACGCAGAAGAAAAAGTACAGGGCTGGAATGACACGCCGCTTAACGAAACCGGCGCAGAGCAGGCTCGGGCTGCAGCGGGGAAGCTCAGCGGGGAAAAGATTGAAACGATTTATGCAAGCGATTTGAAACGCGCCAGAAAAAGCGCCGACATTATCAGCGGCATACTTGATTTGCCGGTGCACTATACCAAAAGGCTGCGCGAGATGAATTTCGGCAAGGCTGAAGGGCTGAAAAAAAACGATTTGGAAGCAGTCTTTCC